>Ga0163163_10000359_pt1 | contig 43790 bp, 42 predicted proteins | sample S65metaG_FD_119766 | JGI IMG/M metagenome (GOLD analysis project Ga0163163, IMG submission 119766) | Switchgrass rhizosphere microbial communities from Kellogg Biological Station, Michigan, USA - S6-5 metaG | ecosystem: Host-associated > Plants > Roots > Rhizosphere > Soil | place: USA... | reverse complement strand
CACGTCCATGCCAACATAATACGTTCTCATAGGGCTCTCCTTCTGATGTTAATTTGAAGTCTTTGAACAACTCCAAGCTAACATCGCTGGGGCGCCCTTTCATATATAGCGTAGCGACCTGGTCAAACCATCAAAGTCAAAAAAATCATTGGGAGTATCCCATGCTGATCACCCACCAGGTCGCTACCGCTCCCTGTACTGACCCGATCCAACAATGAGCTCCTGACTTTTGCGGCAAAGCAGTGGCGCAACGGCGCAGCGCCTGCGGGATCCAAGCGGCTTTCCGTTGCGCCGCCGCGCCGTTGCGGGAGTAATTCCTCCTTAGACTACCTGCGAGTCGCGGATCGCGCGGTCGGTGTCCGTGAGCCACAACACGATCAGCCCCACCACGAAGAAGAAGATCAACGACAGCAGCGCTAGACGATAAGACCCGGTGCGCGATACGACGAGGCTGAACAACAACGGCCCCATCCATGAAGTGCCTCTCTCAGAGACTTCATACAACCCGAAGAACGAAGCCTCCTTACCCTCCGGGATCATCTTCGAGAAAAGCGATCGCGAGAGCGCCTGCGACCCACCCAGCACGATCGCGATAACACCCGCCAACACCCACGCTTCCGGAACACTATTGAGAAAACCGTATGCATAGATCACGATCCCTGACCAGATGATCAGCGAAACAATGATCGCCTTTTTCGTCGTCATCAGGTAAGCAAGCCGCTCGAAGAGAAGCGCACCCGCAACCGCGACGAATTGGACCATCAGGAAAATCTCGAGCAGGAACACGGGATTGCCTTGCGGAAAAAGCTCCTGCTCGAGAAACGTGCTGGCCGCGACTATGACTGTCTGTATCCCATCGTTGTAAATCAGGTATCCCAACAGGTAGCGCGCCGTCAGCGGCAGTCGTCGTAATTCGCTAAAGGTGGCCCGGAGCTCCGCGAACCCGGCGGAAAGATAACTCTTGCCTGGTGGCAGCTGCTTTTTCGCAGGCCGCGATTTCAGCAGTGCGAATGTGATCAGCGCAAAACCGCCCCACCAGATTCCCGCCGACAACAGTGACAAGCGAACTGCAAGTCCTGTCGTCATACCCAAGCGCTCAGCGTTCAGCACCAGCAGCAGATTGACAACCAGCAGGAGCGCGCCGCCAAGATAGCCGTACGCAAAACCGCGACTCGATACCTTGTCCGCCTCATCTTCTGTCGTAATCTCGGGGAGGAACGCGTTGTAAAAAACTATCGAAGCGCCGAAACAGATGTTCGCCACGATGAAAAGAACGCCACCGGCGAGATAGAGATTGCCCTGAACAAAAAACAGCAGGCACGTGGCAGCGACGCCGAGAAAGCAAAACAACGCCATCAGCCGCTTTTTCAGGTTTGAGTAATCGCCAAGTGCGCCCAGAATCGGCAACATGAAGACTTGCAAACCCACCGAGATCGAGACGCATAGGGTTGGAAACGACTTCGCTGTTACCTCACCGAGCGCACCAAGATTTAGCACGACGCCGTTTTCACCGACCGCAGTCTGGGCCAGACGCGTGAGATATGGACCAAACAACGCGCCCGCGACAGTCGTGGAGAACGCGGAGTTGGCCCAGTCGTACATCTTCCAGCCAAAGATCTCGCGGCGGTCGTTTTTTCTACTCGTCGCCGATGTTGTCATGGAGAAGCCCACGCTCGCGATAAAGATTGAGCTTGTTATGGAGTGTCTTGAGGCTGATGCCTAACAATTCAGCCGCGCGGGTTTTGTTGTTTTTCGTCTTCTGAAGCGTGCGCATAATCATCTGGCGCTCGACTTCTTCGAGAGGCGTGCCGACCGGCAGCGAGAGCGTATCTTCATTACGCATGCGTTCGCGTTGGTCGATCGGGTAAGGTGCGAAATAGTGGCGTTCGATTTGTTCGCCGGAACAGATGATCACCGCGCGTTCGATTACGTTGCGAAGCTCGCGCACGTTGCCAGGCCAGGAGTGAAACTGTAACGCTTCCAGAGCCGATGGACTCAGATAGCGTGCGGGGGCCGTGCTTTTCTGCGAGTTGTGTAACGAGATGCTGCGCGAGTATCGGCAGATCTTCTTTTCGCTCGCGCAGCGACGGCAGGTGAATACTGAAGACGTTGAGACGATAGAGCAGGTCGTCGCGCAGTTTGCCTTCCGAAACTGCCTGTTGCGGCTGGCGATTCGTGGCGGCGAGCAGGCGTACGTCGACTTCGATCTCTTTGCGGCTGCCGAGACGACGTACTGCTCGCTCTTCGATCACGCGCAGGAGCTTGGCCTGTAGCACCGCCGGCATCTCGCCGATCTCGTCAAGGAGAAGCGTGCCGGTGTCGGCGATCTCGAAGCAGCCTTGTCGTCGCGAAGCGGCGCCGGTGAATGCGCCTTTCTCATGTCCGAATAGTTCTGATTCCATCAGCGTTTCGGGGATGGCCGAGCAGTTGATCGCGACGAATGGCTTTTCGCGGCGCGGGCTCATGTAATGAATGGTGCGGGCGACGAGCTCTTTGCCGGTGCCCGATTCGCCGGTGATCAGAACCGAAGCTGAAGAAGGTGCGACTTGTTCGATGAGGGTGTAGATCTTGCGAATTGAATCCGAGCTACCGACGAGTTCACCGTAGCCGATGCGTTCCGTTGACATCCGCGCCAGTGTAGCACAAGAAAGTTAGCCGCGGATTTACGCGGATAAACGCGGATCTGAATAAAAGTTAGCGATGGCTTGGGCCAAATCTTTTGTGGTGAAGGTTTGCGGTTGGATGTCGACGTGCAGGCCGTACTCGACTGCGGCATCGGAGGTGATGGAGCCGATGCATGCGACGACCATGCCGGGAAGTGTTTTGCCGAGGTCGTGCGTGTCGAAGAGTTTCGCGAGGTTCTTGATCGTTGACGGGCTCGTGAAGGCGATGCAGTCAGCGCTGCCTGTCAGCATGGCCGCGAGCTTGCCGCGATCGAGATTGTCCGGAAGAACGGTTTGGTACGTGGTCACGACGTCTACACGTGCGCCTGCCTTTTGCAGAGCTTCAGGCAACACCTCGCGTCCTACTGCGGCTCTCGGCAAGAGAATGTTCAGACCGCGAAGATCCGTAAATTCACTCAACGCCGTAAAAACACCTTCGGCAGTTGATTGTGATGGGACGAGATCGACGTGAACGTGTGCGTCGTGGAGTTTGTCTGCGGTTCGTTGACCGATTGCGAGAACTTTGATCTCGTCGAGGTCAGCGATTTGTTGCCCGCGATCGGTTAGACGCTTCAGGAAATACTCGACGCCGTTGGTGCTCGTGAAGATGAGCCAGTCGTAACCGTAGAGGTGGTCGAGTGCTTCGTCGAGTCGATCGTAGTTGTCAGGTTCGCGAATCTCGATCGTCGGGCAAACGATGACTTTAGCGCCGTAGGTTTCGAGTATCGTTGTCAGATCTGCAGCCTGCGACGCCGCGCGCGTGACAATAACCGTTCGTCCTTCAAGTGGTCGGTCCATAACCCAAACGGGCCAAGAGCGAGTCTGCGCCTTGTACCGATAAATTTGCGGCAAGTGATGAGCCGAGGGCTTCAGGATCTTCACTCGGTCCTGACAGAGAATCGCGCAGGATCTGAGAGCCGTCGGGTTTTGCCACGAGACCGTCGAGTTTTAGCAAATCACCTTCAATAATGGCGTGGCCGGCGATGGGGAACTGACAGCCGCCGCCTAATCCGCGCAAAAACGCACGCTCGGCGAGACACGCGATACGCGTCTCGCGATGGTCCAACCGAGAGGTAATCTGAACGGCGAACTCGTTGTCGGTGCGCGTCTCGATCGCGATCGCGCCCTGTCCGACGGCCGGCAACATCTCGCTGATCGCGATTCTCGCACTGATTCGCTCCTGCAACCCGAGTCGCACGAGACCCGCAGACGCGAGTATCACCGCATCGTACTGTCCCTCATCGAGCTTTCGTATTCGCGTATCGACGTTCCCCCGCAGATCTTGAACCACGACATCGCTCCGCAACGCTTTGAGCTGCGCGAGTCGCCGCTGACTCGACGTGCCAACGACCGCACCGTGAGGTAAATGCAGGAGCGAGCCGTTTTCGTTTCCGGAACGCAACACCAATGCATCGCGCGGATCTTCACGCTCGCAGATCGCAGCGATCGAGAGTCTGTCCGGCAAGATCGTCGGCAGATCTTTCAAAGAATGAACAGCGAGATCTATGCGCCCGTCGAGCAGCGCGTCTTCGAGCTCTTTGGTGAACACGCCCTTGCCACCGATCACCGAAAGCGGATCGTTCTTCACGTCGCCAGTGGTTTTAATGATCTCGATATGAACGTCGAGTTGGGGATCCAGAGTTTGCAAACGCGCGCGCGCCTGTTCAGCCTGCCACAAAGCGAGTTTCGAGCCGCGCGAACCGATGATCAGAGGGCGAGACACGTCGATCACTCCTCGAAAGGCTCTTTAGGAAGATCGTTGGAGTCAGGCTCGCCCGTCTCATAAAACCGACGCATCTGGCTGATGATCGGATGTGAGATCTTGTTGACGGTCGACATGAGCAACGACTCGATCGCAGCTTCCTGATCTTGCGTCAGCACGCCGAGACGTTTGCGCTGCCGCGCCAGCTCCGCGCGGGCAACGTCCTGCATGTTCTGTCGCATTGCGCCGATGCTTGGTCCAATGTCCATCAAACGAAGCTTCTGCTGAAACTGCATCACTTCCGACTGCACGATCAGCTCAGCACGCTCCGCTTCCCGCTCGCGCTCACGAATGTTGGAAGAGATCACAGACTCGAGATCGTCGATATCGAAAAGGAAGACGTTGGGAATGTTGCTAACGGCCGGATCGATGTTCCGCGGCACGCTGATGTCGATAAAGCACGTGGGACGATTGCGCCGCCGCCGCACCAGTGCTTTGCGTGCCTGTTCTGCGGTGACGACGTAATCCGGCGAGCCAGTGGAACAGATCACGATGTCTGCTTCGGGCAGCACCTGGTCCAACTGATCGAGTGAAACGGCGGCGCCACTAAACTCGTCCGCCATCTGCCGCGCCGTCTCTTCGGTGCGGTTGGCGATGATCACACGCGCGGCGCCGGCGTTCACGAGATGTCGTGCCGAAAGCTCAGCCATCTCGCCTGCGCCGACGAGCAACACGGCGCGACCCTTCAGTGACTCGAAGATCCTTTTTCCGAGCTCGACCGCCATGTAACTGATCGACACGGCGCTCGCGGCGATGCCAGTTTCACTTCTGACTCGTTTCGCGACCTTGAACGTGTGGTGGACCAAACGGTTCAGCACGCGACCGACTGTTCCGGCTTCGACGCCGAGCGCGTATGCGTGTCGCACCTGGCCCAGCACCTGCGGCTCGCCCACGACCATCGAGTCGAGCGACGACGCGACGCGAAACAGGTGTCGAACGGCTTCTTCGTCAGTGTGGTGATAGAGATGTGCTTCGATAAAACCGGCAGGCAGGTGGCCGGACGTGTCGAGAAACTGGGTGATGCGTTCCGCGCCGAACCCCAGTTGATCGCTGGCGGTGGTGCCGAGAACCTCGACGCGGTTGCAGGTCGAGACGATCAGTCCTTCGCGCACGATGTCGCCGTCGACGAGTTGGCGCAGGCCGGTGGCACAGGTCTCGTCGTTGAAGGCGAGTCGCTCGCGGATCTCTACCGGAGCTGTCTTGTGATTGACTCCGATGAGAAGAATGGACATCTGTTCAGCCACAAAAACACAAAAGAACTTTATTTAAAGACGTGGTATCCGCCCAAAAACGGTGCGCCGATGAATGTGAATAGCACGAGTCCGAAACCCACGACGCCGAGCCACGCGGCGCTGCGACCACGCCAGTTCGCAGTCGAACGATAAACAGTCAAACAGAAGTAAAGTAACCACGTGAGCACCGCAAAGATCTCTTTCGGATCGTTGTTCCAGAAACGACCGGAACGCGCCGACGACCAGAACATTCCCGTTGCGATCCCGAGTGTCAGCAGCGTCAAACCGAATGCAGAAGCGCTCGTCGCGAGAGCGTTCACGGTGGTCAGTGCCGGTAGCCGGTGAAAGGACGCGCCAAACGTCTTGAGTTTCAGTGCACGTTCCTGAATTAAGTACATCACGCTCGCCATAAAGACAATAAAAAATGCCGCGTACGCAAAGATCAACAACGTCGTATGTATCGGAAACAACCACGTCGCCGAAAACGAAGCCGGCGTTGTGCTCGCGTTTGTTCCCATTAGTAACGCGACAAATGTGAGCGCCGAGATCAGCGGCATCGTAAAAGCGCCGACCGCCTGTGTCGGGTAGCGATAGCGCACGACGGCGTAAAGCGCGACGAGGGCCCAGGCCAGGAACGAGAGCGCCTCTCGCAAGCCGAACAAGGGGTAATGGCCATCGATAGCCCAGTCAGCCAGCAAAGCGCCTGTGTGCAAGACGAACCCGGCAATAATCGACCACTCCGCAACGCGTTGCAGAGAGCGGCGTTTATTGACGAACGCCAGAATCGAATGAATTGCGGCAATCAGATACGCCGCTAAGACTGCCAAAAGTAAGGATCTCATCGGGAAAAATGGAAACGAAATGGTAGCACATTAGCCGCGGATAAACGCAGATCTGCGTTTATCTGCGTGCATCCGCGGCTGGTTTTGTGTAGAGTTACGGAGTCAAAAAGGGGAGTAGGTCACCCATCACGGGTCCGGTAAGTCGTCAACACGGTGCCAAAATGGCGCCCGGCTTATCGGGAAAAGCTCAAAAGCTCAACGACCAAGACCTTTCGAATGCGAAAGGATGAGGTATGGTTGAGCTTTTTCCGTTTTCTGAATACTGGTGGTTCTACGCAGCTTTCGTTGGTCTCGTTCTCGTTTTCCTCACCGTCGATCTCGGCATCTTTCACCGGAAAGCGCACGCCGTCGGCTTTCGTGAAGCAGCGACCTGGAGCGTCGTCTGGATCACGCTCTCGCTGATCTTCAACTATCTTCTTTACCAGTACGCGCTCTGGAAGTTTCCGCAAGACCCGCGTTTGATGGCGATACCGGGGTTTGACCCGAACGCCGAAGCGTGGCGTGTGTCGCTCGAGTTTCTCACCGGTTATGTCATCGAGAAGTCGCTGTCAGTCGACAACATCTTCGTCTTCGTGATGGTCTTCTCTTACTTCTCGATACCCGCGAAGTACCAGCATCGAGTTTTGTTCTACGGCATTCTCGGCGCGTTGATCTTCCGTGCGATCTTCGTCGCGCTTGGTGCGGCGCTGATGCAGTATCACTGGGTGGTCGTGTTCTTTGGCGTGTTTTTGATCTTCACGGGTTTGAAGATCTTCTTCGCGAAAGAGAAGGGCGTCAATCCGGAAAAGAATCTTCTGATCAGGTTGCTGCGTCGCGTGATTCCTGTCACGCCAAATCTTCAAGGTGGCAAGTTCTTTGCGAACGTCGATGGTAGACATTTTGCGACGCCGCTGCTCGTCGCGCTCGTCTTTCTTGAAGCGACTGACGTGATCTTCGCAGTCGATTCAGTGCCCGCGATCTTTGCGGTGACAAAAGAGCCGCTCATCGTTTTCACATCAAACATCTTCGCGATTCTCGGTTTGCGCGCGCTCTTCTTTATGCTTGCAGATGCGGTCGACAAGTTTTACCTGCTGAAGTATGGACTCGGCGTTGTGCTCGTGTTCGTTGGCTTGAAGATGGTTTGGCTGAATCAACTGTTCGGCGGGCACTTCCCGATTTGGGTGTCGCTGGGAATCATCTGCGGCGTGATCGGTTTGTCGATACTGCTGTCGTTCATGTTCCCGAGAGCTGAGGAGAAAGACGGGCGGCCACAGAGGGCCGCCCCTACAGTTGTTGCTCAACGGACCAGTTCGACGAAGTTGCGTGATGAATGACAACTGTAGGGGCGGCCCTCTGTGGCCGCCCGGTTCTTGACGATGCTTACTGCGCTCTACGTTCTGTTAGTGCTGGTGCTCGTGTTGGCGAATGGTTTTTTCGTCGCCTCGGAGTTTGCTTTGGTTGGTGTGCGGCGGTCGCGCATTCAGATGTCCGCTGCGAATGGAGATGTGCGTGCGCAACGTCTGCTCGCGCTGCTCAACAATCTGAATGCCTACATCTCAGCAACGCAGTTGGGTATCACGATGGCGTCGCTGGCTCTCGGTTGGATCGGTGAGCCGGTGTTTGCGCATTTGCTTGAAGAACCGCTAAGAGGACGTGTCTCGGAAGTGACGCTGCACACCATCTCTTTCGCGATCGCGTTTTCGATCATCACGTTTCTGCACATCGTGCTGGGAGAGCTTGCTCCGAAAACACTGGCACTCGAACGCGCTGAAGCGGTTGCGCTCTCGATTTCATGGCCGCTCCAGGCGTTTTACAAAGTGTTTCAATGGCCCATACGGTTGCTCGATTGGTCGGGCACGCGCGTCGTGCGACTGTTTGGACTGCATCCGAGCGGCGAGCATGGATCTGTTTACACGGAAGGTGAGCTGCGACACCTGATCGATGTATCGCGACAGAGTGGTTACCTCGAATCCGAAGAACAGCAGTTGATCCACAAAGTCTTCGATTTTTCTGATGCCGAAGTGAAGGAGGCGATGGTTCCACGTCCGCAAGTCGTCTCCATACCGGTTACTGCAACTCTCGACGACGTCAGACGAGCGTTTCTCACCGGCGGCTATTCTCGTGTGCCGGTTTATGGAAAGGATCTGGACGACATTATTGGTTTGCTGTTTCGTAAAGATCTCGACATGGGGCGCGTCACGAATGAAGAGGATTTTGATCTCAGGCGTTGGGTGCGGGCGCCTGTGTTTATTCCGTCGTCTGCGTCGCTAGGCGTGGCGTTGAAGCGGATGCAGGCATCGCAGGTCCACTTCGTGTTTGTCGTGGACGAACACGGCGGACTCGAAGGCATACTTACGATCGAAGATCTGCTTGAAGAAATCGTCGGTGAGATCAATGACGAGTACGACGAAGAGACACTGGCGCAGATCAGCAAAGATGGTGAGACATACGTCCTCGACGGAATGCTAGCCGTGCGCGACGCCAATAAGCGTTTCGGCATAGACCTGACGGAAGACGAAGGCTACACGACCATCGCCGGATATTTACTCGCGAAGGCTGGGCGGTTGTTGCGTCCGGGCGATCGGATAGTAGATGCTGCGGGCGTGTTCAGTGTCGAGCGAGTTGAAAAACGACGCATCAGCCGCGTCAGATTCCGTCCGGCAAACGGTAATTAATTCTTCTCTGCGCAGCCTCTGCGTCCTCTGCGTCCTCTGCGTCTCTGCGGTAAAGATCGGGAAAATCACCACAGAGACGCAGAGGACGCAGAGGCTGCGCAGAGAAAGAACGCGGGAAACGTTATCTTCAACGCCAACATCCTAGCGCCGACTGGTTTCTTCGCCTTGTTTCTTCTAAAGTTCGGTTGACGGGTTTCGCGTGAGGAGGGACTGAATGCTTTCACCTGCGTCGCGTCATGCCTTTTCCATTTTTTTGGTGGTCGCGCTCGCGCTGACCGCTGTCTTCGCTCAATCGAAGCCAGGCGGTCAAAAACAACCAGCGCTGCCGCAACCCTCCGCGACACCACCGTCAGAGCCGTCTGAAGATATTGAGACACTCAAGACCGAAACCGATCTCGTCACCGTCCCCATCATCGCAACGAACCGCGATGGACTCTACATCACCGACCTGCGCCAGGAAGAATTCAAAATTTCGGAAGACGGAGTGCCACAGGAAGTTGCATTCTTCGGCAAAGTCGCTGCTCCATTTCATGTCGTGCTGATGCTCGACACGAGTTCCAGCACAAAAGATCATCTCAGGCAGATTCAGAATGCAGCGTTTACTTTCGTGCAGCAGTTGCAGCCGGTCGATCGAGTCAAAGTCATCGCATTTGACGACAAGGTTAACGATTTAAACGAGTTCACGTCCGATCGAGAGGTTTTGCGCACGGCGATCAACAGCGCGCGATCAGGCGAGGGAACGAAGGTCTACGACGCCGTTGAGCTTGCGATAAATACGTTGCGCAAGATTCGTGGCCGCCGAGCGATCGTGCTGTTTAGCGACGGCATGGACTGGTACAGCGACAAAGCGACGTTCGAAGGCACTGTTCGTTATCTCGATGAGGAAGGCGTAGTCATCTATCCGATTCGTTACGACACCCGCGCCACCACGGAACGACTCGCGCGCGAACAGTCAAAACAAGTCACGCCGTCGTTACCGACGATCGACACGATTAGGAAACCGCCGAGTGGAACCACTGCGCCGACTTTCCCGGGCGGCGATCCAGTGCCCACCTCCGGCACCGAGCGGAAGACTGGTCCATTCGGACTGCCGTCGGCTGGGGAGATCATGCGCCGTCGCCGTGAAGAAGAGCGCAATCGTTATCCGGATCCGAATGGTGGTCCGGCGCCGACCGGTGGTCCTGAAGACAGGACACCGATTCCTTCCGATCGCGATCGGATGCCGCGCGTGCCTGGTTCCGGACCCAGTGCACCTGCCCCGACGAGTCGTCCTTCCGATGATTCCATCGGAAGAATGCTGGACATGGCTTATGCGACGGCAGACAGTTATTTAAAAACTTTGTCAGAGAAATCAGGTGGGCGATTGTTGCGCGCGGACACGCTCGCGTCGTTGCCTGACGCGTTCGGACAGATCGCGGCTGAGCTACGCACTCAATACATGCTCGGTTATTACCCTCTCAACAAAGAGCGCGACGACCGTTATCGAAAGATCAAAGTAGAGACAACGCGAAAGAACGTCGCGGTCCGCGCCCGCCCCGGCTACATCGCCGCCGCCGCAAAATAGTTTAGCCACGAAAAGGCACAGAAAGCGCAAACTTCTTTTAGGTGCTTTTTGTGGCTTAACTGATTTTGTGCTACAAAACTCACTCATGCCTGACCGAGCCGAAGCCTGGGAATTGTTGTGTGAATACACAAAGGGCGACAGCCTGCGTAAACATGCACTCGCTGTCGAGGCCGCGATGCGCGCGTGTGCGAAACGTTACAACGAAGGACCGGTTGATGAAGATGAGTGGGGAATGGTTGGACTGCTCCACGACTTCGACTACGAGATGTTTCCGACTGCCGATCAGCATCCGTTCACAGGCGCCAATATTCTTTGCGGCCGCGGGTACTCCGATCGCATCATTCGCGCGATTATGGGCCATGCCACGTATACAGGCGTGCCGCGCGATACAGACATGGCGCGCGCACTCTTCGCCACTGATGAGCTCTGTGGTTTTCTCGTTGCGTGCGCGCTCGTGAGGCCTTCGCGCAGTCTCGACGATATGGAAGTCTCTTCAGTCAAGAAGAAATTGAAGGATAAAGCATTCGCGCGCTCGGTAAATCGCGACGACATCAAACAAGGTGTCGAAGAGTTGGGAGTGAATATCGACGATCACATACGTTTCGTGATCGACGCGCTGCGGCCGGTACAAAAAGAGATCGGGTTAAATACGGTTATGTAGCGATGTGTTCGGCAGGCGGGCGCGGCTCGAGTGGTCTGTAGCGTCCGGTGAGTATCGAAGCGACGATAAAAAAAGTGAGCGTCAGTATTATTGCGATGATCGCAGTGAGAAATGCCTGCAGCTTGCGACGACGCGCAGTGTGGCGGTAAACAAAGATCGAAGCGAAGGCAATCGTCGCGATTGGAAGCAGGAGAGTGGAAGTAACCAGCAGGCCCGGATTAGACAGGGCCTTGACTGAGAAGACACCTAACACAAGCGCGATGCAGACGCCGGCGCCAACAATTGCCGCCAGCACCGAAGCGGCGATTACGAGCTTCAATCGCATCCGGGCTGGTTCCTCGTTTTGACGCTCGTGTGCAAATGCTCCTCCTTGGCTGGATGGAGAAAGGCGCCGCCAAGGATACCACAGGGACGGACCATATAACGGACTGAAATAGATGATCACAAGAGACTCGCTGCTTTGGTTGTCCCAACGGGAAGGGTTAAAGGATTTCGCCACACGCTTTCGCTTCTTCAAAAAACTCACCACTCGTTTCGTTGCCGGTGACTCTATTGACGAAGTAATTCCTTTTATTCGTCAGCTCAATTCAGAAAACTGTACGGCATCGTTCGATCACTTGAACGAGTCGGTCGGCAGCGCCGCTGAAGCCGAGCAGGAAGTAACCGAGTATCTGAACATTCTCGCGAAGATCGACGAGAGTCACATTCGCTCGAACGTCTCGATCAAGCTCACGCAGTTTGGGCTCGGTCTCGATCCGGAGCTGGCCTACCGAAATGCGCGTCGAATAGTTGAGGACGCTAATCGCCGCGGAAACTTTGTAAGAGTTGATATGGAAGGATCCGACGTTACGCAGGTCACGATCGACATCTTCAAACGACTGCGCGCTGAATTCGGACTGAACGACGTCGGCATCGTGTTGCAGTCGTACTTGTACCGAACTTACGCCGATGCGCAGGAGTTGGTGAAATTACCCGCGCGCATTCGCATCTGCAAAGGCGCTTACAGCGAGCCACCGGAAGTCGCGTTTCCTGATAAGAAAGACGTAGATGCCAATTATATAAAGGTAATGCAACTGCTGTTAGCGAGCGGTACGTATCACGGCATCGCCACGCACGATCCGAAGATGATCGACGCGACGATCGACTTCGCCAAAAGCGAGGGAATCGGCAAAGAGAAGTTTGAGTTTCAAATGCTCTACGGCATCCGGCGTGACCTTCAGCGACAGCTCGCGCGCGATGGCTACAATGTAAGAATCTATGTTCCTTACGGTAAACACTGGTATCCTTACTTCATGCGCAGGCTGGCCGAGCGTCCTGCGAATGTCTGGTTTGTGATGAAGAATCTGGCGAAGGGCTGAGTCAGGCGATGGATTGGATCTGGATTCTCTGGTGCGTCCTGGGCGCGATACTCATCGTGGCGGAGATCTTCACGACGGGTTTCGTGCTGCTCTGGTTCGGCATCGGAGCGCTCGCGGCTGCCTTCGCAGGGTTCATCGGGATTGAAAGCCTCGCGATACAGTTTGCGATTTTTGCCGTTGTGTCGATGGCGTTGACTGCTGCTTCACGTACCATCTTCGTCAAATACTTTTCACATGAGAAGAGTGGGCAAACACTGCGCAGCGGTGTTGATGCGTTGCCGGGAAAGATCGGTACTGTGGTTTCGTCGAGCAAAGGTGCGTTACAGGAGGGCGCCGTGAAAGTGTTTGGATCGACATGGACCGCGTATCCCGCGCCGGGCGAACCGCCGTTGGAAGCAGGCGAACGCGTTTGTGTTGAGAGTATCGAAGGCGCGTCGATTTACGTGAAGAGGATCGGCGGCGAGCCTGATTGGCGCGCAAAAACTTAACCACAGATTACACGGATTAATGCGGTTCGGTGTCGGCTTCGTAAGTATCGTCGAGTGTCTTGTCTTCTTCGAGCGGTGGCAGCTCGATCGTAATCCGATCCGTTGAAGGCGCTTCCAAATCATCACCGGAGAAGCGCGCGAGCACGACAGTAATATTATCCTCCCCGCCGCGATTGTTCGCCTCTTCAATCAACGCATCACACGCCTTCGAAAGATCGTTTCTGCTGTTGAGCACGATGTGCTGAATATCTTCCGCCCGTAATTTCCCAGACAACCCATCGCTACAAAGCAACACGAGATCGTCCTGCCGCAAACGAATCCTGCCCGTCACCGGCTGTACTTCACTTTGCGCGCCGAGTGCTTGCAGTATCACATTGCGGAACATGTGCGTCTCGGCTTCCGATTCGCTGATCTGTCCGACGTCAACCAGTTGCTGCACGAGCGATTGGTCCTTCGTTGCGAGTCGAATCTGATCTTTACGGATCACATAACCGCGAGAATCGCCGACCTGAACGAGGTCCAGGTTATCGCCACGGACCGCCGCGCCGGTAAACGTCGCGCCCATTCCCGCGCAGCGCGAGTCTTCCTGACTCCTAAGATGAATCGCAGTATTGGCGTAATGTGTGGCGGATTTGAGGCACTCGACCAGATCGAGATCTGGATCACACACCGCGTCGCCCTCGCCGACGAGCATCTTGCGCACTGAATCGACGGCCATGCGACTCGCAACGTCGCCCGCGAGTGCGCCGCCCATGCCATCGGAGACGACGAGGACCAGGCCCTTGTCGCCCAGATTGAAGCGAATCAAATTCTCGGATGGGGGATTACCATCGGCGCCGCCGGTCCAGGTTTTTTCGGTGGACAGGTCGAGTACGAGGAAATTATCTTCATTGCCACGTCGAACTCGGCCAACGTCTGATTTGGCGTATAACTCAACAATCATAAATGGAGAGCTAATAGGAAGTCGTTAAATAAAGGCTGAGAACCGGGAGATTGTAACCCATCCCGTTGATCCTGAAAATCCTGTTCTAAAGTTGGCCTAAGGCCTGGTCAAGATCGGCAATGATATCGTCCGTATCCTCAATCCCGACCGAGATACGCACCAGCCCATCAGTAATTCCTAATCGCTGCCGCTTCGCTTCGTCAACTGATGCGTGCGTCATCGTCGCCGGGTGCGAGATCAGCGTTTCCACGCCGCCCAAACTTTCCGCGAGCGTGCAGAGCTTAACAGACTCGAGCACCTTGCGCGCGTTTTCCAGCGATCCGACATCAAACGCCACCATGCCACCGAATCCGTGTTGCTGCCGGCGCGCCAGGGCGTGCTGCGGGTGCGACGCGGAGCCGGGATAATAAACCTTTTTCACCTTCGGATGCTCTTCCAAAAATGCGGCGACGGCGCGGCCGGTCTTGTCGTGCTGTTCCATGCGCAGGGCCAGCGTCTTCGTGCCGCGCAGCACGAGCCACGAGTCGAACGGCGAGAGAATCGCGCCCGCGCTGTTTTGCACGAAGCCGATCCAGTTTGCGTCTTCTTCATCGTTCAAGACGACCATGCCGCCGACGCCGTCCGAGTGACCGTTCAGATATTTCGTAGTCGAGTGCACGACGATATCGACACCAAACTCGAGCGGACGTTGCAGGTACGGCGACATGAAAGTGTTGTCGCAAACGACGCGTGCACCGGCGCGATGTGCGATCTCGCTGACTTCCTTTAGATCCGTAAGGATCATTACGGGATTGGTCGGCGTCTCGATGAATACCATCTTCGTGTTTGGTTTGATCGCAGATTCGACGTTTAGTGGATCGGATGTGTCGACGTAATCGAAAGTGACGTTGTAGTTTGCGAGTATGCGATTGAAGAGACGTGCGGTGCCGCCGTATGTGTTGTCGGAAACGATGACGTGTTCGCCGCCTTTGACGAGTCGCAGTGTGGCGTCGATCGCAGCCATGCCGGAAGCGAAAGCATAACCGAAACGTCCGCCTTCGATTGCGGCGATGTTTCGTTCGACTGCGGAGCGCGTCGGATTTTGTGTGCGCGCGTACTCGTAACCTTTGTTTTTCCCGAGTGCGTCCTGTGCGTATGTTGATGTTTGATAGATCGGAACGGTGACTGCGCCTGTTGCTTCGTCAGGTTCTGATCCAGTGTGAATGGCTGTAGTTGCAAATCCCATATTCAGTTACTCGTCAAAAATTCCCTGGCTGCGATATCGCTCGGCGCCGTCAGGAAAAACCGTGACGACGCGTTTGCCAGGGCCAAGTCGTTCCGCGATTTTATACGACGCGGCGGCGGCAGCGCCCGACGACCAGCCGCCGAGCAGTCCCTCCAGTTTGGCAATCTTCTTCAGCGCCGCGCAAACTTCGTCGTCCTGGACCATCAGGATCTCGTCTGCCAACGAGGCGTCGAAGATCTTCGGAATAAAATCGCGCTGGCCGATGCCTTCAACTTTTTTTGGTCCAGGTTGTCCGCCGCCGTAAATCGATCCTTCCGGTTCCACGAGCACGCACAGCGCGTTCTGATTGTGCTTTCGCACGGCGCGCGCGACACCGCAGAACGTTCCCGAAGTTCCCGCGCCGATCACGACCGCGTCAATCTCGCCGTTCATCTGTTCGATGATCTCGCGTGCTGTCGTGAGTTCATGAAAACACGGGTTCGCATTATTCTCAAATTGCTGCGGCACGAAACTGTCGTCGATGGCGTCCGCGAGTTCGTGACAACGGTCGATCGCGCCCTGCATGCCCACCTCGTGGGATACATATTCGAGCTCGCCGCCGAGGGCTTCAATCAGCTTCATTTTCTCGACCGCGAAGCCTCGCGGGACGCAGAGAATAACACGGTAGCCGCGCGCAACTCCCACGAGTGCGAGCCCGATGCCTGTATTTCCGGCGGTCGGCTCGATAATAGTGGAGCCGGGCTTTAGCAGACCTTTTTCCTCGGCGTCGAGAATCATCCCCAACGCGACGCGGTCTTTGACGGAGCCGCCGGGATTAAGCCATTCGATCTTTGCGTAAATGCCGGCGAGTGGTGGTTGTGCGAAACGGGAAAGATGAAGAAGGGGAGTCTGGCCTATCAGATCCAGAACACTTTCTGCGACGCCGCGCTGCACGTTTCGGATGTTAGCATTAGCCACAAAAAGGCACAAAAGTCGCGAAAATGATTTTGTGCTTTTTTAAGGCTGTGATAAGTTCGGCGCATGGCAGTAAACTCAGAAATCCTCGCTTTCGATCGTGGCGTGCGGCCCTTGATGGAGATTGTCCTGCCAGGGAGAGCCGATGCAATAATTCATTTTCGCCCTGACCCACAGCTTGCGGCTCGGATAGAAGAACTGGCGCGGAAATCAACAGAGGGCGAACTTACAGAGGACGAGCGTGCCGAATATGCTGGGTACGTTCGTGCCAATAAGTTCGTCGCCATTTTGAAACGACAGGCGCAACACCTCACTAGTTCGCCAGATGATCAACAGACAAGTTAGAACACACGTTCGAGAGCGCGCTCACAACGCCTGCGAGTATTGCCACCTGCATCAGGATGATTCTCCGTGGGCAGCGCTCCACGTTGAGCATGTTATTCCGAAGGTCCATGGTGGGACTGATGATGTCGAGAACCTTGCGCTCGCCTGCATCGATTGCAATCTGCACAAAGGCACGAACCTGTCGGGAATCGATCCTCGGACCGGCCAACTAACGCAAATCTTCCATCCACGCCGAGAAACTGGGATGAACATTTCGAGGCGCAGGGAATCCATTTAGTTGGAAAGACGGCAATCGGAAGGACTACCATTCGTGTACTGGCTATCAACTCGGATGAACAAGTCGCGCTGCGTTCGTCGTAAGGCTAATACTGAATCAAACTCCCCTCCCGCTTCGCGCGGCGGACGGCGCGGCCGAAGACCCATAAGGAGAAGGGAAGTAGGATCACGAGGAATCCAAGTAATGTGATTAAGGGTTGGGTTACTTGCGAGAGGCCGTGGCCTTCGATGAGGACTTGGCGGATGCCCTGGAGGCCGTGAGTGGCGGGGAGGATGAGGGAGATGGTGCCGAGTTTTGGGCCGGCGTAGTCTCTCAATAATTGGGTTGGGAAAAATACGCCCGAAAACAAGGCGGAGCCGGCGCCCAGGAAGATTCCGAAGGGATCGCCGCGCTTGAAGACCATTGCGAAACTCGCCGAGAGTATTCCTAAACATGCAAGCACGACGGTCGTTAGCAAAAGAAACACGAGTGCGAGAAAGAAGCTGCCGCGAAACTGCACGCCGAAGAACACGCGACCGAAGAAGAGATAAAGAAACGAGAAGAACGTCGTCTCGAGAAAGTCCCACGCTGAGCTGGCGACGATGATCGTTGGAAGATTGATCGGTGTCAGTAGGACGCTCTCGAGCGTGCCCTGCATTTGTTCCTGTCTGATCGAATTCGCAAGACTGGAGAAGCCGGTCATGAAGTAGTTGAGGACGGCGAGGCCCGTGAGCCATGAGGCGAGCGGGTCGCGCCACTGCGAGAACTGCGGATCGGTGAAGCCGGCGAAGATCTTTGAGATGAAGAAGAGTGTTGTGACGACTGTCAGTACCGACAGTATGCGCAGGAAGAACTGCATGCGATAGCTCACGAACAGGCGGAAGTCGCGAGCTACGAAAGCGAAAATTCTTCTCGGGAGTAACTTAAGACTGTTCATCCGCGGCTTCAAACCTTTCTAACACATCGAACAGTGTGGCTCGCTCGGTTTCGATGTCGATGATGCGGTTACCGCCGGTCTGTAATTCTCTTATCTTTCCGTCGAGAAGATCGTCGTCATGTTGTCGTGTGAATGAGATCTTTTCGCCGGTGGCAAGTGTTATTTGCACTGTTTCAGATCCGGAAGTCAGGTCACGCAAGTTACGGGGTGTGTCGATGGCGCGTATGTGCCCGCGACTGATTATCGCGACGCGCGCGCAGAGGGTTTCCACTTCGGCGAGATTGTGCGAAGTCAGCAAAATAGTAACCGGCGGATCCTGGTTCGCGAGTGAGCGGATCAAGTCTCTCATTCTCGCCGCCGCCAGCGGATCGAGCGAACGCGTTGGCTCATCCAGCAGAAGCACGGGCGGGTTTGCGAGTAATGCACGTGCTACTGCCAGTCGTTGCTTGTTGCCGGTCGACAGTTCTCCAAACCGACGACGCGCCACTTCATCCAACTCGAGTTGCGTAAATACGTCTTTGATACGTTGCTTTGCGACGCGATCAGAAAGACCGTGGAGCCGCGCGAAGAACATCAGGTTCTGCTCGGACGTCAAACGCCAGTAGAAGCTTCGTTCTTCGGCCGTCGCTAATCCGATCTGGCGTCGAACATCCTCATCGTCGTTGACGCTGTCGTGACCGTGCACAGAGACGCTGCCAGTGGTCGGCTGCACGAGCGTGGCAACGATCTTCGTCAGCGTTGTTTTGCCGGCGCCGTTGCGGCCGATCAATCCGAAGATTTCGCCAGTTTCAACGTCAAACGAAACATCGCGCAGCGCTTCAACTGGATCTTTCACGGGCCGGCGGAAAAACGCGCGCAGTCGACGGAAAGGCACGGGATAAGTTTTCGAGAGGTTGCGGATCGAGATTGCGCTCATCGAGCTCGTTGCCGGGGATCGAGGTACTCGCGCAGGCCATCGCCGATGAAGTTGAATGCAAGCACGGTGAGCGCGATGGCGATGCCGGGGAAGATCAACGCGTGCGGTGCGGCTGATAGTGTTGATAGGTCGCGAGCTTCTTCGATCATCACGCCCCACGACGGCGCGGGTGGTGGCACGCCAAGACCGAGGAATGACAACGACGCCTCGGATAAAACAGCTCCGGCCATTCCCAGGCTCGCCTGCACGATCAGCGGTTGAATCGCGTTCGGAAGTATGTGGACCAGCAGTATGCGTGCGTCGCTTGCGCCGAGTGCGCGTGCTGCCTGGACGAAGTCGTATTCGCGAACTTTCAACACCTGGCCGCGAATGAGACGCGCGTAACCAACCCAGCCGATGATGCAGAGGGCGAGAATGAGTTTGTTCAAGCCAGCGCCGAGGAATGCGACCATCGCGATCGCCAGCAGCAGCCCGGGAAATGCGAGAAAGACGTTGAAGACGTAACCTGAGACGACACGATCGACCAAGCCGCCGTAGTAACCTGCGAGCGCGCCCAGCAGCGTACCGATCACAGCAGAGACAGCCACCACGATAATTCCGACTTGTAGAGAGATGCGTGCGCCGAACACGACGCGCGAGAAGATGTCGCGTCCGGTTGAGTCCGTGCCGAACCAGTGCGCGGCAGACGGCGGCAGGTAACGCATCGATAGATCAGTCGCACCGACGTCGTACGTTGCGATCCACGGCGCGAAGAGCGCGACGATGACGAGCACCACCACGATCACAACACCGATGATTGTTAAACGATTCATTGTTTAGCCGACGGGTGGCCCTCCGTGGCCACCCGTTGTCACCCAACACGAATCCGCGGATCTAACCAGCGGTAGACCATGTCTGTGAGCAGGTTCGCGATGATGTAGGTCATGCTGATGACGAGCACGCAACCCTGCACCACGCGATAGTCGCGTTTACCAATGCCATCCTCAACAAGTAATAAACCAAGGCCGGGCCAGCCGAAGATCTTTTCAGTGATGATCGCGCCGGCGAGCAAAACACCGAGCTGCAAACCGAGAATCGTTACGACCGGAATCAATCCATTCTTCAATACGTGTTTGTAAACGACGGTGCGCTCGCTCAAACCCTTCGCACGCGCTGTTCGAACGTAATCCTCGCCCAGCTCTTCAATCACAGACGAGCGCACCATTCGCGTCAAGATGGCAGATAACGCGGCGCCGAGTGTGAAGGCGGGAAGAATTATGTCGCTCCAGTCGAAACGTCCTGACGGCGCGAGCCAGCCGAGCTTTACGGCGAAAATGTAAACAAGCATCGGTCCGATCACGAAACTCGGCAAACTAATCCCAAGCAGTGCAACGACCGAAGCAGCATTATCGATGAGTGTGCCGCGATGCGTGCCGGCAATGACGCCGAGTGGTATCGAGATCAGTATCGCAAAAACCATCGCGACGACGGCGAGTTCGATCGTGGCTGGATAGCGTTCGAGAATCAGATCCTTGACTGGTCGATCGTTACGAAACGACAGTCCCATGTCGCCAGTCAACAACGAGCGCCAGTAATCAACGTAGCGATTATCGACACCATGCCAGACAAAGTGTCGCTGATCGTTGTTGTCACGTGGAAAAGAAAAGAAGAATGGCGGGCGATCAAGACCGTGCCTCTCGCGAAACTGTGCGAACTGTTCCGGCGTTGCTTGTTCGCCGAGCACAGCGACAGCCGGATCACCAGGAACGAGTTCAATTAAGAGTGTAACGAGAGAGACGACGGTCCAAACAACGAGTATCAGGATCAGCAGTCGTTTCAGGAGGCCCACCGCCGCGCATCATACAACATTCATAAAAAGAATTAGGCACAAAAGCACATAAGCTGAAACAACGAAGGCGCAAGTTTATCGAGCACCTTTCTCATTTCAGCTTATGTGCCTTTTGTGGCTAATTAAAAACGTAGTCCGGGGTAGGTCCGAATACTCGCACAGCCCCGACAACCGCGCGCTTACCAAACCGTACCCCGAGACTACGTATCTGGTTGCAAACTAACGTTGCAACCAATCCCACAAACTTAATTCGGCCGCCTGCCTATATGTAAGGCGGCAATACCACCTGTCAGATTCTCGTAACCAACCTGAACGAAACCTGCCTGCTCCATCAGGAGCGAGAGTTGAGACTGATCCGGAAATTTCTGGACCGACGCCGGCAGATAGATATAGGCGCTTCGTGAACCGCTAATAAGGCCACCCATCCACGGCAGTAGTTTTCTGAAATACAGATTAAACAAAGGTCGCAGCATCGCATTCGCGGGTCTCGAAAACTCGAGTACAGCCACCCAGCCACCCGGTTTCACGACCCTTGAGAGTTCCGCCAGACCACTTTCGACACTCGACAAGTTTCGCAATCCAAATGCGATTGTAGCCACGTCGAATGTGCCATCTCGAAAGGGAAGGTCTAAAGCATCACCCTCGATTAAGCGTATGCGACCGGAAGTCTTACCGGCGGCGATATCCAGCATCGGCCGGCAGAAATCAGTCCCAACTACTCCTGCTCCTGTAATTTCAAACAGCGTAAGCGATAAATCGCCCGTGCCGCATGCCACATCGAGAACGCGCGCGCTGCTCGACGAAAGCTTGTCGCGTACTCTTTCTGCTACGATCCGGCGCCAACGTTTGTCGGTGTTGCCGGAGAGCAAGTGATTCAAGAGGTCGTATCGGCTCGCAATCGTTCCAAACATCTCCCGAACGCGGCCTGCATGCTCCCTCGCGGCTATTCCGTTATCAAGCACAGTTAGTTAAGCCAAATCTGATTCAGGTTTGGTTGCAAGACGCTTGCAAACAATTTGTGATTACCTGGGATTGATATTATTCGCCGGTTTCGTTGGCGGTTTTTGCGATGGAGCCGGCGTTGCAATCTCGCCAAGTACTTCGTACTGGTAACGGCCCTGTAGCGCGGCCTTGAGCGGCGCCGACTCGCCTGCAACAACCGAAACAGTCGTTTTATTGAAAATTCGATTAGCAACACGCTGCACATCCGCAGGGGTAACATTTCTTAGCAATGCTATCTGATCTTGAGGAGCACTCAAACGATACGTATCAGCGTCAAGCCACGGATCTGCAAGAGCATCGGGTTTTGAGAGCATCGTCATGGCGTCACCGATTACTTCGTTCTTTGCGCGCTCAATCTCATCAGGTGTTGCCGCAGTGGTCATCAACGAGTCGATGACTTTTTTTGCATTCGCGAGCGAATCAACGACAGTTAACTCGTTTACTGTCGCACCCATCACGAAATCTCCAGGCAAGACGTAAGCATTACTTCTGACGAAAACCGGTTGTTTCGACAACTCAGGAGTACTCGCCTGCCAGCGATGTTGTGTGACTCGCGCCAAAACCATCGCGATCGGATAGTCAGCGTCAGCTCGCGAAATACCGCGCGTAGCCAGACGCACCTCAACATTCGGGCCAGGAACGTTAACGATCAGTGTTCGTGTATCAGGTGGATTGGGCTGACGAAATGTGGTCGGTATGATCTGTTCACTCTTGCGCCATGGTCCGAGTAACTGTCGCAACGTTCTCATAGCGCGTTGTTTAGTGACACCGCCGATGACTGCGAGCGTGGCGTTATTCGAATTCAGAAAACGTTCGGCCGTTAGCATTACATCGGCGCGATCCACGCGCGCTACGTCTTCGGGCGAGCCGGCAGCAGGACGGCCGTAGGGAAAGTCGCCGTAAAGTCTTGCTGCGATCGCGCGGTCAGCAACTTCTGCGGGCGCGATCGTTGTATCGCGCAGTAGTTTGATTCGCGCGTCACGCATCTTGGTCACGAGCTCGGGTGCGAACTGCGTCGCGACGAGGGCGTTGCGTAGCACTTCAACGATGTGCTCGAGCTGATCCGCTTTGCCAACCATTGTGATGGTGGTGGAATCGTAGGTCACGTTGACATTGAGCTTGCCGCCCATCTCGTCAGTGAAGTAATCGATTGTGGCCGGGTCCGGAAACAGCAGGTCGCCGAGCAGTGCCGTCTGTCCTGATTTGCCGGAGAGATCGAATGCGGCGCCGCTATTGATGCGCAGTTTCAGGATGACTTCAGGACTGCCGGGTTTCAACCAGAAGAGCAGTCGCAGGCCGTTGAGGAGTTGCTCGCGCTCCGGCTGCGGCGCGGGTGTTTGACCACAGAGCGACAGTGCGCAAAGGAGGACTACTCCCGCGGCGGCGCAACGGCGCAGCGGAGAAATCAGATTTCGGAGATTAGCGTTGCGCCGTTGCTGCATTGCGGGAGTAATCATCGATTAATAATCTAGGAAAATGTAGAAGTCTACGGGGACCAAAACATCTTAGATGCCGTGTGTTTGCTCGTCAACCGTTTGGCTTTAAAGTGCATCCTAAGCCCTGATTGACAAAGGGATCTGGTCGATCTGACCCGGCAATAATTGCAAAAGTTATGTACTTGCCGCCCTCGTGGGATTAATATTCGCCCGTTTTTGCGATATTTAGTGGGCGGCGCAAGTTTTTTCACCCGGATCCGTAACTTTTTTCCGGGCTACGGTAACTATAGCAGGAGCAAGTCCTGCAGGATCGAGTGCTTGATTGCCCGAGAGAACCACAGACGAGGTTTTACTGGAAAAAGCGGGAGGAGGCGATCAGGCAGCCTTTCTGGAGTTGTACGACCGGTACCGGGAACCAATTTTTCGGTTTGCTTACCGTTTGCTGGGCTCGGTTGAGAGTGCTGAAGACGTTACGCACGACTGCTTTCTCAGTTTGATTCGCAAGTACGAGAACTTTCGTCCGGAACGAGCTTCCTTGAAAACTTACTTGTATGCGGCCGCGCGTAACCTGGCTCTGAAACACTTCAGAGATCTGGGACGCGAGACCAGTCTTGATGAGGTCACTGAGGAACCGAGAGAGTCGACTCGTCGAGCGCCGCTGCGAAGATTGCTTGATGAAGAGTTGGCGGCTCATGTGAGGGAAGCGGTATTCAGTCTTCCGCCACTGCAACGTGAGGCGCTGATTTTGTTTGATTATGAAGGGCTGAGCATGAGCGAGGTGGCTGAGATTGCAGGCACCGACGTAGGAGCAGTAAAGGCCCGTTTATACAGGGCTCGCGAGGGTTTGAGACGAATCCTGCGGCCCTATCTGGAAAGCAATAAGGAATTGAATAGTGGTCGGGAAATTGTTACTTTGAGGGAGGCCTTAAATGGGCGTTGAGCCGGAAGAAGAGTTTATTTCCGACAATGAGCTCAAGTCGCTGCTCGAACGCTGGGTCGCGCCAGGGCCTTCGAGAGTTCTCGACAAGCGAATCGAAACGAGCTTTGCAAGAGAATTTTCTGGTGCAGACGGACTGTCTCAGTCGGTACTGCTCCCCCACAGGCGAGAAGAGGTAGTATCGATGAAGTTCTGTTCAGTATGTAAAGAAGAGTTTGCTGACAAGTTCAGCTTTTGTCCGGTAGACGGGACACCACTGAATGCAGTCGCGCCGCCAGTTGAAGATCCGAGCGTGACTGTTAATCGCGATCCGAGTGTCACAGTCAACCGCGACACGGTGGCTGAATCAGCGGCGGCTTTTACCAGCGCACCAGTTGAGAGCGAGCCAGATTGGGTTCGTGCCAATTCTTCTACTTCCTCAGCGCTAGCGCTCCGAGGCGAGTATCACCTGACGATGATGGACGATTCGGGTCTGATAGCTCGTCTCAGTCACGAAGTCAAAGACACCGCCCATGACTATGAGCTGACGTGGCCCGAGTTCAAACGTGATCCATTCGGATTCACGAAGCGAGCCTTCGTCGGTTATGGCCAGAAGTTGCGCCAGTTTCTCGGCAAGCCGAATGTGCTCGTGGCGATGGGTGCGGCTGTGCTCGCGATGGTGGGACTTGTCGTCGCAGTTACGCTGATGGATCGCTCGACAGGGGCGACGTCATCGCGCGCGGGATTAATCGTCTTTGCGATTATCGCCGGTGGTTTGCTCGTGGCGCTGTTTTCAACGTGGCTTGGTCGCGAGCGCGGCGCTGCGGTGATGGGCGCTGAGCCGTCAGATTCGAAGAGCGTTGTCGCCGCGATGATCTCGGCGTTTGTCTTTCTATTTTTGGTTATTTTTACGGTCGCTGCCATCGACTACAGAAACAAGCAGAAGGAACTGCTGGCTGAGAATGAGCCAGAGCTCCAGGTCGAGCAGATGATCGATATTCCTGACGAGCAGCCGACACCGGATGCGGGGAACGCCGGACTCAATAAGGGCAATGGCGGCGGCAGCAAGCCGAAGCAGGAACGACCCGGTGGTGGTGGTGGCGGTGGCCGCGAAGAAGCGAAGCCTGCATCGTTCGGTAAAGTTCCGCAGGCATCTCTGGAAGTTCCGCAGGTAGTGGCGCCGGATCCGAAACCAGTGCTGCCGAAGAATCCGGCGTTGCCAGTTGCTGCGACAGTCGTTGCAGATCCGATGCTGGTGCCGCCTGACGCGCGTGTCTTGCCGTACGGCGACTACAAGTCGAAGAGCAACGATCCTTCGTCAGGTCCGGGTACTGGAAACGGTATCGGAACGGGAACTGGTGGTGGTATCGGTCCGGGTGAAGGTGGCGGTCTTGGACCAGGTCGCGGCGGTAACATTGGCGGCGGCGACTTCAGAGCCGGCGGCGGTGGACCAGGCGGCGGCGGTGGTGGTGGCTATGACGGAATTTTCACCGGTAAAGACGTCACTACGAAAGCACGTCTGATTTCGAAACCTGAGCCGCAGTACACTGAAGACGCACGCAAGAACCAGATTACGGGCACGGTGGTGCTGAAAGTGGTGTTTGCTTCAAACGGCTCCGTGCAGAATATCAGGACCGTTTCGGGTCTGCCGTATGGGTTAACTGAGAGAGCAATTGCCGCGGCACGTCAGATCAAGTTCGTACCTGCTACAAAGGACGGGCATCAGGTCTCGATGTGGATGCAGTTGGAATACAACTTCAATCTCTACTAAGAAAATACCATCCACAGATTACACAGAATCTGCGTAATCTGTGGATGGTTTTGTGTTTACGCGTATTTTTCTGCGAAACGTTTGATTCGCTGAACACCTTCCTTGATCTGGTCCATCGACGTCGCGTAAGAAATTCGAATATAACCTTCCGCTCCGAATCCCGCTCCATCCGTGACCACAGTGTGTTCCTCTTCGAGGAGTTTCTGTGCGAAGTCGCCCGAGGTCTTCAGATCCTTTTTCAAACAACCGCGGATGTCAGGAAAAGCATAGAACGCACCTTCAGGCTCGCTGCACTTGAACCCCGGAATCTCTCGCAGCGCGTTAAGTAACCACGCGCGGCGCTTTGTGTATTCGGCGAGCATGATGCCGACTGATTCCTGTGGTCCTGTAAGTGCCTCGACTGCGGCCCACTGCGCGATCGAGTTGGTATTCGAAGTTGAGTGCCCCTGAACTTTCAACATCGCCTTGGTCCACTCAGCGGGTGCCAGCGCATATCCGACGCGCCATCCAGTCATCGCATAAGTCTTTGAAAACGATCCCGCGATACACAAGCGCGATCTCAACTCTGACGGAAGACTCGCCGCACTGAAAACTTCTGCCGGCGGGTATACAAAGCGAAGGTAACACTCATCTGAAATGACATAGATCCCACGCTCGCTCGTCAGCTCCATGATCTTGCGAAACTCTGCCGGCGGCAGCACGCGTCCCGATGGATTTGAAGGCGAGTTGAGAATCAGCAACTTCGTCTTTGGTGTGATCGCGCGCTCGACCTGATCGGCTGTGAGGACGAAACCAGTTTCTTCAGTCTCGATGAACACCGGTTTTGCCCCCGCGAAGACTGCGATCTCCGGAAAAGTCACCCAGTAAGGTTTGGGAATCAGTGCTTCGTCGCCGGGATTCAATAGGGTGACGGCGGCATTGAAGATCGCCTGCTTGCCACCTGCTGTCGCCATCACTTCGCTCGGCTGATACTCGGCCGCAAACTCGCGTTGGTAGAAATCGATGATCGCGCATTGCAGTTCGCGAATGCCGGCGTTGGCCGTGTACTTGGTGCGGCCTGCACGCATGGCACGCTCGGCCGCTTGCTTGATGTTGTCAGGCGTGTCGAAGTCAGGTTCGCCGGGGCCGAAGTCGCAGACGTCTACGCCGGAGGCTCGCAGTGCTTCCGCGGCCTGCATCGCAGCCAGGGTTGCTGACGATTGCATGCGAGCGACATTTTCGGAAACAGGGAAGGATGACATAACGGGCATTGTTTTCATCGGTTCAATTTTTCTTTCATTCGCGTTTCGATCAGCGGTGGGACGAGGCCGGTGATAGTACCGCCGAGATGAAACACTTCTTTGACTAGACGCGAGCTGACGTATGAGTAAGTTTCTGCCGGCATCATGAAGACGGTTTCAATGCCGGGCTCGAGACGGCGGTTCATCAATGCCATTTGTAGCTCGTACTCGTAATCGGAGATGGCGCGTATGCCGCGAACAATCACGTTTGCCTGTTGGGCCACGGCGTAGTTTACAAGTAATCCAGTGAAGGAATCGACGCGGACTGTGCAACGTCCACGCGAGATGTCCTGGACGACTTCGCTGAGCATGTCGCGCCGTTCGTCCACAGTGAAAAAGGGCTGCTTCTCGGGGTTCACGAGAATGCTGATAATGATCTCGTCGAAGAGTTTGCAGCCGCGCTCGATGATATCCAGGTGACCGTTAGTGACTGGATCGAAGGAGCCGGGGTAGATAGCGCGTCGCATGGAAGGATGTTAATCAAAAATAGCCGCTTTCGACAAATAATAGCCGTTTTCGACAAGTAATAGCTGTTGTCGCGGAAGGAGACGGATGCTAGGATCCTCGCACTGATTAGGAGCTTAGAATGGCCCGCAATCTCACACAAATCGACGATGCTTACATTCCGGCAGAACTGATTGGCGCCCAGGGAGTGACGCCAGAACAGTTCGAAGAACTCTGTAGCAAGTACAGAAAATTGCGGCTTGAACTCACCTCAACCGGAGAATTAATTGCTATGCCGCCTACAGGCGCAGAAACCGCTAGACTCAATTCTAACCTCACAGGTCAACTCGAAGCGTGGTTCAGACAGTCTCGCATTGGTGTCTGTTTTGGTAATACCGGAGGGTTCACACTACCTAACGGTGCTATCAGGTCGCCGGATGCTTCGTGGATCGAACAGGAAAAGTGGGACAGACTCACCAACCAACAAAAGAAGCGTTTTGCTCCTTGGTGTCCGGACTTCGTGGTGGAACTTAGCTCGCCTAGTGACCGCTTGAGTGAGTTGCGCAACAAAATGATGGAATATATGGAGAATGGCGCATCGCTGGGGTGGTTGATCGATCCATTCAAGCGACAAGTGTATATCTACGACCCGTATCACGAAGTTGTTATTTTAGATAATCCCAAGACGGTTTCCGCTGATCCTCTGTTGCCAGGCTTCACCTTGAACCTCACCGAGCTTTGGTCAGAGTGAGTCTTTCAACAGGAGTCCAGGATTTACAGGATTATCAAGATGTGTTTCAATACACCTTGACAATTTGGCGTGGTGAGTTAAAGCGACTTGCGGCCACATAAAATAATCCGCTAAACAGCTCGGTGAGTTAAGTTTTTGAAGGCTCCGCGTTGTTAGGCGCGGGGCCTTTGTTATTGCCTATGTCGAATCTTCTCGAAACTTTGAAAGAACGCATCGTCGTCTTCGATGGCGCGATGGGCACCAACCTGCAGGTCCAAAACCTGACGCTCGATGACTTTGGTGGACCGCGCTTCGAAGGCTGCAACGAGAACCTGCTCGTCACAAGACCGGACGCCGTCGAGAAAGTTCACGCAGGCTTCCTTGATATTGGCTGCGACGTCGTCGAGACCAATTCATTCAACGGCACACCCGTAGACTTCGCCGAGTATGACATCGCCGATAAAGCCTACGACATGAACGTGCTCGCGGCGCAGCTCGCGAAACGTGTAGCTTCCGATTACTCGACTAAAGACAAGCCACGCTGGGTAGCCGGCTCTATGGGACCCGGACGCAAGCTCCCAACACTCGGCCATATCTCATTCAAGGACCTGCGCGATGCTTACAGTGTGCAGGTTCGCGGACTACTCGACGGCGGCGTCGATTTGCTGATTGTCGAGACCTGCCAGGACCTGCTGCAAACAAAAGCCGCGCTCGCCGCGATCTTCGGACACTTCAGAGAGTCACGTCGACGCGTGCCCGTAATCGCCCAAGTCACGATCGAAGTGTTTGGAACGATGCTCAACGGCACTGAGATCTCTGCTGCTCTGACCGCGCTCGCGCCGTTCCCGATCGACGTCGTCGGCATGAACTGCGGTACTGGTCCAAAGCACATGACGGAGAGCATTCGTTACATTTGCGAGAACTCGCCGTTGCCGGTATCGGTGCTTCCAAATGCGGGTCTGCCTTCCGTCGTCGACGGCAAGATGCACTATGACGAGACGCCCGAAAGTTTCACAGCGCAACTGGTCCATTTTGCAAATGACTTCGGCGCGAACATCGTCGGCGGTTGTTGTGGAACTACACCGGCGCACCTCCGTCTCGTTGTCGAAGCGATGCAGCAGATCACGCCGAAGGAGCGTCATGCAAAGACGCTACCCGCTGCTTCGTCGATCTACAGTCAACAACCTTACGTGCAGGATGCGTCGTTCCTGATTGTGGGCGAGCGCGTGAACGCGAGCGGCTCGAAGAAGATGCGCGACCTGCTGAACGCGGAAGACTGGGACGGCCTCGTCGCGCTCGGCAAGGAGCAGGAACGCGAAGGCGCACACATTCTCGACGTCAACGTCGACTTCGTGGGCCGCGACGGCGAAACCGACATGCACGAGCTCGCCTCGCGCCTCGTCACGAACGTCAAGATTCCTTTGATGTTCGACTCAACTGAGTGGCAGAAGATGGAAGCCGGACTCCAGCACGCCGGCGGCAAGAGCATCCTCAACTCGACCAACTATGAAGACGGTGTGCCGCGGTTCTCGAAGGTGATCGAGCTCGCGAAGACGTACGGCGCGAGTGTCGTCATCGGCACGATCGACGAAGAGGGCATGGCGCGTACGAGGGAAGGCAAGTTCAAGATCGCTAAGCGTGCTTATGAACAGGCGACAACAGAATTAGGTCTGCCGGCTTCTGACATCTTCTTCGATGCGCTTGCATTACCGATCTCGACCGGTATTGAAGAAGACCGCCGCAACGCACTCGAAACGATCGAGGCAATCAGGCAGATCAAAGCCGAGCTGCCCGGAGCGTTCACAATCCTCGGTGTTTCGAACATCTCATTCGGTTTGAATCCGGCATCACGAATCGTGCTGAACTCGGTGTTTCTACACGACGCCGTCGAAGCCGGACTCGACTCCGCAATCGTGAATGCAAGCAAGATCGAGCCGCTGAATCGCATCGGCGAACAGGAATTGAAAGTCGCGCGAGAGCTGATCTACGACCAGCGGAGGTTTGAAGGCGACGTTTGCGTCTACGATCCGCTGACTGAGTTTACAAAGCTCTTCGAAGGCGTGAAGGCGAAGGCGGCGAAGAAGACAAGTAAAGGCGAGACTGTCGAGGAGCGTCTCAAGAACCACATCATCGACGGCGAAAAGATCGGACTCGAAGACGAGCTGCGACTCGGTCTCGAAAAATATCCCGCGCTCGACATTGTCAACAATATTCTTTTAGACGGTATGAAAGTGGTCGGCGATCTTTTCGGGAGTGGCCAGATGCAACTGCCGTTCGTATTGCAGTCAGCCGAAGCAATGAAAGCCGCGGTGCGTTTTCTCGAGCCGTTCATGGAGAAGAAGGGCGGCGCGACCGCGAAGGGAACGATGGTGCTCGCCACCGTCAAAGGCGACGTTCACGATATCGGCAAGAACCTCGTCGACATCATCCTGACCAACAACGGTTACAAGGTCTTGAACCTCGGCATCAAGCAGTCGATTGAAGCGATCTTGCAGGCATACAACGAAAACGGTGCGGACGCGATCGGCATGAGTGGACTGCTCGTGAAGTCGACGCTGATCATGCGCGAGAACCTCGAGCTGATGAACGAGCGTGGCATCAAGGCGCCGGTCGTGCTTGGTGGTGCGGCGTTGACGCGCAAATACGTCGAGGATGATCTGAAGTCAATCTATAAAGGACAGCTCTACTACGCCCGTGATGCGTTTGCCGGTCTGCACACGATGGATCAGTTAGTTGGTGAGACTGGTTCAGCCGATATGCAGAAGCGTGCAGACGCGCCGGGTTTGGAAGCCGGCGAGGATGTAGAAGATCTGATTGGCGAAGAGGCGAAGCTCGGTATTCGCAAGATTGCACGGAAGAGTAAAGGCGATACGACGCACACCGTGCGGTCTAATGTGAGTCGTGATGTGCCGATTCCGAGCGCGCCATTCTTCGGCTCGCGTGTGGTTGAAAACGTCTCACTCGCGGACGTGTTCTCATTCATCAACGAGACGGCCCTCTTCAAAGGTCAGTGGCAGTTCAAACAAGGCCGGATGCCGCTCGAAGAATACCAGGCGCTCGTCCGGCAGAAGGTGCGCCCGATCTACCAGGAATTGAAAGAGCGTTCGGTGCGTGAGAAGTTGCTCGATCCCAAGCTGGTCTATGGTTACTACCAGTGCCAGTCAGAAGGAAACGATTTGATCGTTTACGACGAAGGTAAAGAGGTGCGGTTTACGTTTCCACGACAACCGGCCGGCAAGCACCTGTGCCTTGCAGACTTCTTTGCTGCGAAAGACTCCGGAAAGATGGACGTCGTCGCGTTTCATCTCGTCACTGTCGGGCGTCGAGCGAGTGAGTACGCGCACGAGCTGTTCAAATCAGATAATTACTCAGACTACCTTTACTTTCACGGCTTGAGTGTCGAGAGTGCGGAAGCCCTCGCAGAGTTTTGGCACAAACGGATTCGTCAAGAACTCGGCATAGCAGGAGGGGATTCGCCTGAGTTGACACGACTGTTCAAGCAGGAATACCAGGGATCACGTTACAGCTTCGGTTATCCTGCCTGCCCGCGACTCGAGGATCAGGAGAAGCTTTTCACCTTACTCGATCCGTCGCGCATCGGCGTTGAGCTGAGCGAGGAGTTTCAACTGGAGCCAGAACAATCGACTTCGGCTATTATTGTTCACCATCCGGAGGCCAAATACTTCTCTATAGAATGAGCCACAAAAAAGCACAAAAGGCACAAACAAGAAGCAGAAAAATTTTTGTGCTTTATGTGCTTTTTTGTGGCTAAAAAAGATGGTGAGTGAGTTTGAAGCACTAACCCCGTTCGAACGTTTCGCTTTCCGCTTCGTGCGGCGCATGAATCAGGGCGCCTGGAAGCGTTTTTGGACGTGGTGTCAAAGCACACTCGGCGCCGGCTGGATCCATCTCTCCACTTACAACATCATGAACGTCTACGGTCTCGAACACGTCGAGGCCGCCGCGCAAGATCGACCCCTCCTGCTCGTCGCGAACCATCGCTCGTTTTTCGACATGTACGCCGTTTCCACCGTGCTGTTTTACAAAACGCGCTGGCCCAAGCGACTATTTTTTCCGGTACGTGGACGGTTTTTTTACCAGTCACCCCTAGGGCTTTTAGTAAACCTGATCATGGGCTGGTGGTCCATGTATCCGCCATTTTTCGCGACGGGCGATCATCCGCTTCCCGAGAAGCGTGCGTTTGATAAGTTCTCGTTTGAAGTGCTCAGCGATCTCGCACGTTCAGGCGCAGGCAACATCATCGGTTTTCATCCCGAAGGGACACGCAACAAAGGTGACGATCCGTATTCGTTCCTCCGTGCGCAGCCAGGTGTAGGAAAGTTGATCATGGACGCGAAGCCGCAGGTGATTCCCGTGTTCATCGCGGGGCTTTGCAATAGTCTGCCGAAGCAGGTCGCGCGAAACTGGAACCGCGAGGAAGTAATTCGAATCCATTTTGGTGAGCCACTGGATTTGAGCGAGCATCTCGCGAAACCGGATCGACTGCGAACACACAAAGAAATTGCAGATGTAGTGATGGACAAAATAGCGCAGCTCGGCGAACAAGACAGAGCCATCCGCAGATTACACAGAACATCTGAGCAATCTGCGGAATCTGTGGAAAAAATATGTCAGTAGTAATCGTTAATCCATCATCGGCGGGTGGAAGTACTGGCGAAGCGTGGCCACAGATTGCGAGTGACCTGCGCTCGCAGTTCGGCGCATTCCGGGTTTTGTTCACGAAGCATCGTGGTGACGCGGCGGCACTCGCGAACGAAGCGGCGCGTAAAGGCGCGAAGTTCATCATTGCGTGTGGTGGTGATGGAACCATCTCCGAAGTCGCGAATGGCATTTTGTCATCAGGAAAAGACGCAGAGCTCGGGATCCTGCCGAGCGGCACCGGCGGCGATTTCAGAAGAACACTCGAGATTCCTTCGCGAACTCGCGACGCTGCGAAAATTCTTCGCACTGGCCGCACTGCGCGGATCGACGCCGGTCGAGTTTCATATGTCGATCATAACGGAACCGATACGACACGATATTTCGTCGGCGTCGCGTCATGTGGCATGAGCACGAAAGTCATCGAGCGTGTCAAAGCTGACCACGCGTCCTTTGCCTCCGCACTACTGAAAACCGCCATGCGCAACGAGCCCGTGCGTCTCGTGGTCCAACTCGACGATTCCCACGAACACCATCTCGTCGTCTCGAATCTTTGTGTCGCAAACGCACGTTACTTCGGCGGCGGGATGAAGATCGCGCCTGATGCAAAACTAACGGACGGCAAGTTTGACGTGGTTAGTGTCGGCGATTTGAGCGCACTGAAGATCTTCACGAGCGCGCCGCGTGTTTATACCGGCTCGCACCTCTCGATGTCCGAAGTGAGTCATGCGTTAGCGCGGAAGATCACAGTGCGAGCAGCGGATCGCGCGGCCGAAGTCGCGCTGGAAGTGGATGGAGAACTTCCTGGAAGACTGCCGGCGACGTTCCAGATTATCCCCGAAGCACTACGCATTCGCGTTAACGATAAAAATTAGCCACGGATTACACCGATAAAATACCGATCGATCTTTTTATCTGTGTAATCTGTGGCAAATCTTTTATGATGCATGTAGCTCATGGATGATAGACGTTCTAAACCCCGACTAAGCGTCAATCTCGATGCAGTCTGGCATGGTGGCGAGGAGAGACACTCCGCGCAAATCACTGATCTTTCTGAAGGCGGCTGTTACCTCGATACCGTGGGCGAGGTACTGGCTGGCGAAATCGTCGCCTTTCGTGTGTTGCTACCTGACGGCGATTGGCTTTATCTCGAAGGCGAAGTCCGACACCATCGACATGGCAGAGGGTTTGGCGTTCAATTTGTCGACTTAAACGAAGAACAATCAACGAACCTGGCGCGTCTGCTGCAAATCGCGAAAGAAGCTGGACCAGAAGCTCCGGCGATTTCTGCTGACCTGGTTGAAGACTAATACATTCCTGAGCTTATCCTTCCGTGGCAATTCAAGGCACTTTGAAAAGCATGAGCCTGACTGACCTGTTGCAGTTTTTGGCAACAGCGCGCAAGTCGGGCACGCTGAAGTTCGATCAAGGCAAGATCACCAAACAGATTTACTTCAAAAACGGAACGATCGTCGGCTCGAAGTCGAACGATCCGCGCGAGTATCTCGGCCAGGTACTGCTCCATTACGGAAAAGTCGATGAGATCCAGTTGAAAGTCGCGCGCGAGATACAGCGAACGACGGGCGCGAAACTGGGCGAGGTTCTCGTCCAGCAGGGATTCTTAACCGAAGACGATGTGCTCAATATCCTGAAGACGCGCACACTCGACGCCATCTACGATCTCTTTGTTTGGACTGATGGTGATTTCGAGTTTTATGACGACGAGCCGCCGCCCGAGGATCTCTTGCTGATCGAAGTCGAGCCGACGAATGTGATCATGGAAGGCATTTACCGGATCGACGAGTTTGCGCGTTATCGCTCGCTCGTGCCGACGGACAGAACGATTCTCGAGCTCAACGCAGGCTGGACGTCATCGTTGAAACTCGGCAAGGAATACCGGCAGGTTTTGTTCTTTGTCGAGAAGCGGATGTCCGTTGCAGAGATCTGTTACCACATGCACGCCTCGGCGTTTCATGTTTACGGACAGCTCTACACTCTGATCAGCGAAGGTCTTGCGCGTGTTGTTGGTGAGTTACCGGAAGACGTTCCGCCGCCGGTCAAGGAAGTGGAAGATTTGCCGGAGAGCGTGACCGAGATGGTATGGTCTGCGGAGCGCAAACTCGAAGACGATCCCGAAGCCGCGCTGGAGATCGTGCAGAAGGCTTTGGAGCAGCAACCGAATAATCCTGAAGCGCAGGCTTTGTTGCCGGCGGCTGAGGAGAAGTTCGTCAAACGTGTTTACGCGAGTGGCACGATCGGTCCGAAATCCGTGCCACACTTGCGCTTCTCGCCGTCTGATCTGACGACACAGCAGATCGATCCGCAGGAAGGATTTGTGCTTTCGCGCATCAACGGCTCGTGGGACATACAGTCGATACTCTCGATCTGCCCGTTTCGTGAAGCTGACTGTCTGAAGATGATCAAGAAGTTAATGGAGCGGGGGATTGTTGAGATTAAATGAATCCTGAAATCCCGTAATCGTGTCTTTAACTAACTCAGGTTTAGACAAGATGACAGGATTTACTGAATTCTTAATCACAAAGAATTTTCGCGACACCGGATGCGCGAGGTTGCGCCAACGCGAAAGCGGACGCTCCTTCACGATCTCGAAGCCCGCCAGACTAAACGTCCTGCGCCAACCTTGTTCTGCCTGAAACGTGCATGGTCCAGTTCGACCACGCCACTGTCGATCGTGTGTCCAGCAAACCACGCGGTCCCACCAGATCGACGGTATATCTTCGTAAATAATCGCGAGTCCGCCATTACGCAAAACACGGCTAACTTCATTCAACACGAGTCGTGGATCGTGGGCGTGATGAAGCACGTAACAGAGTAGCACCGCGTCAAAGCTTTCATCCTTTACCGGAAAATGCCGGCCATCATAAGGAAGATAATTGATCCGAGCGGCGGTGTCTTTGCCGACGTCCAGCCCAACCACAGGCGTGCCCAGCAAGCCCTGTAGATGATGTGCGATGAAGCCATTGCCGCAGCCGACGTCGAGCACGTTCGCTTGCGATGGGAGCACACTGGCGACTTCGAGCGCCATGTCATAAGCTCGACCAACCTTGCGTCGTCGTCGCATGCGTTTGAAGCGACGTTTGATTGTTGTAGTCAGGCTCGTCACTGACGGCGCTTAGTGCAAGCCCGGTTCCTCGTTTCCCCTCAATCTAAAATTCCGAAAACACCTAAAAAACAAAGCCTCTTTTGCAACTGGAGTAAATTTGTGTCGCCACGAATTGCTGACAACCGAATTGAATTTTCTCTGCGGCCCTCTGCGTATCTCTGCGGCCGAACAGGATTGGGCAAGGAAATTCGCGGCGAAGGCTTAGTGGGATTAACGCGCGGTTTTATGTACGCGGGTGCTACGACCGTAGTCGCGAGTTTATGGAAGGTTGACGACGAAGCCACAGCGGAACTGATGAAGAGCTTCTACACCGAAATGCTGCAAAACAAAAAGACTCCTGACGAAGCCTTGCGCAGCGCTCAGAACAGCATTCGGCAAATACCGCGATGGCGTGCGCCGCACAACTGGGCCGGGTTTACCTTGCAGGGTGAATACCACTATGTGGTCAATTCAAAGCGCGGTTGGCGGAGATACTCAATACGGATCGTGATTGGGCTAGTGGGGATCGTGTTGGTGAGCGTTACCGGTTTCTATCGTTATCGATTGAGAGCTTCAGCCCTGAAGTAGTAATTGCCAATCACGTCATTGTTATTGGACAGCCTCAAAAGATATTTGCCAGGAGTTAATTGGTTGGCGGGAATACTTACAACCACTGATTGAGAATCTTTCGAAACGATCTGCAATTCACGGACCTGACCATTGATGTCTTCCCATTGAACAGTATAGCCTGAAGTGTCTGCTGAGGGCTCCGGTAGTTTCAGATGGATTTCCAATGCTTCGGTGCTGAGTGGGAGTGAGACTTTTTCTGATTGAGCGCCACTTGCGCGGTCTGATGAGGACATTGCCAGTTCAATCTGTGTGAAGGTTCGCGGTGATCGAGGCGCCAATATAACGATAACGACTGTAACCAGCACCAGAGCTGCGATCGCGGTCTGTGGCACTAACGGACGTTGAAAGAAAGCCTTTAGCCATTCGCTCCACGTTGATCGTGGCTTCACCGGACAAAGAATTTCCTGCAATGATTCGGCTGCTAAAACTCTAGCCTTGCGTGCGTCGGTCGTGAGGTATCGTTCCTGAAAGCGTCGCTTGCGATCGGAAGTTAGCTCGTTCCGTAAGTAAGCATCAATGAGCTCCTGTTCGGCTGCGTCGAGCTGCTCAGGCCATTCGTCCTGTGCAAAACACTGTTCTTCAAATTGCTCAGATTCCTGCTCGGTTAGTTCTTCCAGTAGATAAGCAGTAATGCGTTCGTCAGTCATAGTTTATGGAGCGTAAAAGCCCGCTCACTAATAATGTCTGGATTCCGAAATAGTAACATGTAAAAATTTACCAGTGGTTTCTGCTAAGTTTTTTGAGGCAAACTTCGAGGCCTTGTCGCAGGCGCGTTACGCGGATCCGCAGGGCTGAAACAGTTACTCCTAACTCCTCGGCCAGCTCACGGCGGTGTTTGGCGCGTGCCTGTCCACGTAGTGCCACACAGTATGAATTCAGAAGTGTTCTATCGTACTGGGGCAGTTCCTCGAAACACGTCTTCATTAAACTGAAGCGATCGATTTGCTCGGCCGTAGACTGCTCGTGTTGTTCGAGAAACTGAAGAAAGGCCGTGCTTTCCCGCGTATTGAAACGCCAACCTTCCTTGATGATGAATCGCGCAATGCCGAGACAAAAGTTATCGACGTTGGGCACTTCAGACCCTTCTGCGATCCTTCTGCCCGCACGATCCAGCGTCTCATCAGCCGCAGCAGAGGTATCCGCGACGCCGCGAGTTCGAAAATAACCCTCCAACTTCTGATGAAGACGGAGGTAGCGGCGACCTGCCTCATCCGCATCGTCCGCACAAAGAAACGTCAGTAAGCTGCTGAAATGCTGATTCAATTTATTCGCAAAAATCTATTGAGCTTCGACCTGGCATGTTCGAACCTGGCGACACAATAAGAAGCAAATATGAGAACGTTTCCGGGGCGCCGCCAACCGCTGAGAGAACCAGATAATAACGCATCTCTGCGTACTCTGCGTATCTTTGCGTCCTCTGCGTTGAAAAAGCCTTGACGCAGAGAACGCAAAGATACGCAGAGTACGCAGAGATAAATTCCAATTCATGTGAAAGCTTTTCGCAGTTTCTGACATATCAATTGAGTAGTTCGATCCCGGACCACTCACCCCCACTGATGGCTCACTCTGGCGGCCTCCCAAATCAGAGTGAGCCGCTTCTTCGTGCTCACTTGTAAATCTTGTAAAGCTGGCTGATGATCTGTGGCAAAATGCACCCATGACGAAATTTCTGATGACTGCCTTATTACTTACTCAAACTCTGCCCACTGGTTACTGGCCAATCGAAAAGAGCCAGCCACTCATCGACAAGACACAAACGATCCGTTTGTCAGGCGATCTCTCGAAACTGTCTGAGGGCGAGCGAAAGGCCGTGGCAAAGTTGATCGAGGTGGGCCAGATCTTTCAGAAGCTTTACGAGGAACAGCGACATCCGGAAGCGCTCGCGTCTTATCGCGCGCTCGAGCAACTCGACAAGCGAACCGGCGCAACGCCTGCGACGCAAAACCTGCTGACGCTTTATCGTCTCTTCCAAGGTCCAATCGCCACCACACTCGAAAACAAACGCGAGCCGTTCCTGCCGGTCGAGCCGCTAAAACCCGGCAAGAATGTTTATCCGTGGGGCATCACGAAAGAGCAGATCGACGAGAAGCGGAATGATCTTCTGGACCTGCGGACCGTGGTTCGTTTTGCTACCGCTGAAAATCTGAAGAACGATATCGGCAAACTCAATAAGTATCCGGCACTTCAGACTCTTCATCCGCGCTTGCTTGCAGAGTTGCAGCGTTTGCAATCCGGACCGAAGACTGCTCTGTACGCCGTGCCGTACGTGGTTGCTTACGCAGACGACTTGATGAAAGCTTATGGTCTCTTGAACGAAGCGGCTGATGCGCTTGCGAAAGACGACGATGAGTTTGCACGCTACCTGCGCAATCGCGCACGCGATCTGTTGTCAAATGATTATGAATCAGGTGACGCGAGTTGGGTCACCGGACACTTCAAAAATCTCAACGCGCAGATCGGCTCTTACGAGACTTACGACGACGAGTTGTTTGGCGTGAAGACTTTCTTTTCGTTCTGTCTGTTTCTAACACGACAAGCTGAGACGACTGCATTGCGCCAGGCGATGAAAGGTTTGCAAGCGCTCGAAGACTCGCTGCCTTACCAGAATCACAAAAAGGTGCGCGAAGACATTCCGGTCGGCGTCTACGATGTGATCGCAGACTTCGGACAATCGCGCGGCGGAAATACGGCAACGATTCTTCCGAACGAGAGTTATGTGGCGCGTCGTTATGGCCGCACTATTCTCTTACGCGCAAACATCATGCGCGATCCGAACATCTTCGAGAGCACGTCGGGGACACTCGCGGTAGCTATCGGTGAACAGCAGGCAAAGGAGTTGACGCCTGACGGTAATTTCTATCGCACGTTGTGGCACGAAGTGGGCCACTATCTCGGCGTGGACCGCACGCGCGATGGTCGTGAGCTCGACGAAGCGTTGCAGGACAATTCAAACGCGATGGAAGAGATGAAGGCAGATCTCGTGTCGCTGTTTGTTGCTGAAGCGCTGCACAAGCAGGGTTATTACAGTGATGCGCAGTTGCGGAGTGTTTATGCCGGCGGGATTCTGCGCGTGTTGCAGAACGTTCGTCCGCGGCGCGATCAGCCTTACCAAACGATGCAGTTGATGCAGTGGAATTTCTATCTCGAGAATGGATTGCTGACTTTCGATCCGGCGACGAAGTTGATGCACGTTCACTACGAGAAGTATCACGAGGTTGTGGGGAAGATGCTGGAGAAGACACTCGCGGTGCAGTATGAAGGTGACAAGGCCGCTTCCGATCGGTACATCGATCAGTACACGAAGTGGGATGAGAACGTGCACGGCGTGATCGCCTCGAACATCCGCGCCCAGCAGCGCTATCGCTTCAGAGTTTTCAAGTACGCGGCGCTCGGGGAATAAGATCCGTGTTATCGGCGGGAATCCGCGGCCTGGATCGACTGCTTTGCGATCTCGAGATACATCTGCAACCGCACCTCGGGCAGCGATAGCCGGTCTGACGTTGCCCTCGCGCGCTCGAAATTCACAAGCGCTAGCGACCCGAGCGTATTCGACATTCGCGCTACTACTTGCGCCACGGTATTCCCGCTTTGAATGCTCAGCTCATCGTCTTCAAAATTTTCCGGACCAAAACCTTCCATAGTCCGCGCTGCCGCGCAAAGATCATTCACCTGATCGATCAGCGGATCGAGAATCTCGAACGAGCGCTTCGCATCATACTTTCCAAACGCACGCGCGATCTCGAGCAACGCATTCATCTGGTCCTGATCCTGCGCTGGCATAGACGAACCCAACAAGCTCTTCACCTGTTCGAGAAGATTGATCGCAACGCCACGCTTCTGGCCCGGCCCAATCTGCTCCACAATCTGCGCTATCTGCCTCGCACGCTCTCGCGGCGTTTTCACGCTGGCTATTATTCTGAGTGCGTCTTCAACTTTGCCTTTGGAAACCGCGCGGTACATCTCCTGCTGATCGATATTGGCGAGCGCCTGCCGGCGCTGGTACGGATTGGTAACACGATCGTTGACGATCTGTCTCGCGCGTGCGGTATCGCCGTTGCTGGATTCGCGGGTGGCTAGCTGGAGGTAGAGTTGTTCTCGTTGGTCCTTCGGCGCTTTCTCAATCCCTTCGAGTGCAGCATCAGACGAGTTATTGTTAATAAGATTCTGGTACTGGAGTCCATTCGAACCTTCGGGGTTTAGTTCCAGAAGCTTTTTTCGCAATGCTGCCTCACCGCCACCAGAAACACTGTTGACCTCTGCTCCAAACTGAAGCAATCCGGAAAGTAAGTTCAGTGCGGCGTCTCGTTCTGATGAGTAAGTGCCTGCTGGTGGTCGAGAGAAAGACAAAACTTCAGTGACAGCTTTCTGCAGCAGCTCTCGATATTGTTCGTCAGACAGGAGTCGTTGTTGTGTACTGGCATTCGGAACCAGGCTCCTTTGCATTAAATTCTGGTTGAATTGGATCAAATTGATGATGACCGATGCGGCGTCGGGTTTTGAGAGCAACTTGTCGTTCATAAGCTTGCTCGCGATCTCGCTTGCGAATTGAGCCGCCAACTCGGGATTCTTTTGCCTGAGTAGACCAACGGTGCTGATCAAATTCAACGAGTAGTGTGTCTTCAAAGTCTGCCGCGCGATCTATTGCGCGCGGTTGGGATCGGTGCGCAGTAGCCGGTTGGCGATCGACAGCTCGAGCAGGCCTTCCTGTTGCGAGTTAAATCGCCTGTCCTCGTAGGGATTGGGGGGCGGCTTGCTTGAATAGATAAAACTGAGGGCCGCATCAGGATCGCGTTCGGTCAGTATCTGGATGATCTCGAAGCGCATCCCGGTGATGACCTGGTACTGCTGCGAGTATTTCTCACTGCTCGGATCGAGCGACGCGAGATACTCTTTGAACCCGGTCGTCGCATCAGCAAAATACTTCGACCCACGCTTTTCATCAGAACTCCAGATGAGCTGCGCGACCTGAAGTTGGGCTCTGATCCGCGTCAACGGCGATTTGATTTCAGTGATCAGGCCATCCATCTCCATCAACAAGGCGATGCCTTTTGCTTTCACCACTTCCTGGTTCTTGCCGGCCTTGAGCTCCTGCTCGTTCGCCTCGCGCATTTCGAGTATTTTGATCTCAATCGTTCCGGTGGAAGCGTCAGCGGGATTCAGTGGACTGACGGATATCAAATAAGCACCGGCCGCACTCGCCACGAACGAAACATGCTCCGGACCATCATTGCCGTTTGGTGAATCGAAATCGCCGAGAATTTTTCCGTTGGGAGAAAGCACTTTGACAGTCGCATCGATCCCGCGCTGCTCGACTACGAGTTGAACAAAAGTGTTCTCTTTGAGATTAAGCGTGAACTCCTGCGTCTGTCCGGCTTTGAGCGTGCGTTCGACCGGCGTGCCGAGTTGCAAGGTCGTCGCCGGCCCCTGAGCGTTTGCAGTAAGGAAGACACAAAACAAGAGGGGAAGGAGTACGGGTCGCTTGTTCATGATGTGATCTCCTGACTGTCCTAAGACGCCCGAGACTACCAAAGAGTTCCCCTAAGATAGCCACAAAAAGGCACAAAAGGCACATAAAAGAGAAAGTTTTCTTTTGTGCTTTTTGTGCTTTTTTGCGGCTATTTTCCGAAAGCGTTGCTGCCGAGGAAGTTTTCCCTGAGATAACTGACGGTATCGTGAAGTGTTTCCCCGGGATCGCGCGGCTTGAAGCCGAGCTCGCGACTCGCTTTCGCGCAGTTCAAGTACCAGAAATACTGGGCCATCTCGATCGCGCCCGGCTCAACCGGCGACGCCATGTCCCACTGCTTGAAAAACGAGTCGACGAGATTCGCACCCGTGATCGCGAGTCTTGACGGCAATGCGAGCCACGGCGACGAGACTTTAGTGAGGCGTTCCAGCCGTCCGAAGAATTTTGAGAAGGTCCAGTTTGCGGAGCCGAGCAGGTAGCGCTCGCCGTGCCTGCCCTTCTTCATCGCCGTTCGAAACGTGCTTGCCGCGTCGCGTGCATCGACAAAACTCACGCCGCCGGTCGGCACGGCGCCGATCTTCCGCGCCATGAAGTCGAGAATGACTTTAGTCGAGCTGAGGCGATCGTCTCCGGGCCCGAGCAGCAGACTCGGATTCATGATCACGAGCCGCAAACCTTTGCCCTGGAAACGTTCGAGCGCCGCCATCTCCTGATAGGCTTTGCTCGCGTAGTAAGGCCAGCGCGCGGTGATATCGAGCGGGACCGGATACGTTTCGTCAGGAATGACTTCGCCGTCTTTCGTGACGGCGATCGTTCCGCTGGTTGACGCGAGGACGATCGACTTAACGCCAGCGGCCTTTGCGGCGTCGCAAAGTAGTCGCGTGCCTTCGACGTGAATGTCGTACATCTCGCGTGCGTCTTCGCGCTCGCGCGAGACTTTCCCGGCGAGGTGATAGATCTCGCTGATGCCTTCGACCGCGCGCTTGTTGTCGTCGGCATTCGTGATGGAGCCGGAGAACGTCTCGACGCCGAGATCAACGAGCCAGTCCGGAATCGAAGTCGCCATCACGCGCACGTCCCGTGCGCCTTCTTCGATTAGTTGCCGAACGAGATGTGACCCGAGAAAGCCTGTACCGCCGGTGATCAGCGTGACGGCGCGCTGTCGTTTCTCGATCGCAGCGCGTCGCTTCGTGCCGGTCGTGACCGTGGTCATGCGAGCAGTGCGTTTGCCAGGCTTTTTGGTGGGCATAGTGCTTTACGAGGATTTCTCACGCGGCGGCGCAACGCCTGCTGTCTTCCCGCTGCGTCGTTGCGCCGCTGCGTGAGAACATTCTTTTAGACCGCAACCTCCTCGGTCACAAGCTCTTTCTTCCGCTCACTCTTCCAGAGCTTCCGCAGTTCCTTCGCATCGAATTCATAGCGTGTGCGGTCGCGGAGGTTTACGACTTCGTGCCTGACGCGAGCGGCGATGAGCCTGTACGCCTCAGCGCGCGGCATGCCCTTCGTCATCTCTTCGAGCTCTTCGATCTCGAGGAAGCGCCCGATGCGCGCGCCTACATCGCGGCTCTTGATGAGCGTCGTGCCTTTCGGCATCGCTTCGTACGTGCCATCGAGAAACATCGGCAGGATGCCGACGCGCGCGTGCAGCGCGAGATACCCAACCACCGGCTTGAAGTCAGCCATGATGCCCGTCATCGACCGCGTACCTTCGGGGAAGATGAGCGCGT
>Ga0163163_10000353_pt1 | contig 44237 bp, 37 predicted proteins | sample S65metaG_FD_119766 | JGI IMG/M metagenome (GOLD analysis project Ga0163163, IMG submission 119766) | Switchgrass rhizosphere microbial communities from Kellogg Biological Station, Michigan, USA - S6-5 metaG | ecosystem: Host-associated > Plants > Roots > Rhizosphere > Soil | place: USA... | reverse complement strand
CAAAGCCGCCGTATCTTTCTTCTGAATTGCCGCAACCCAGTCCTTCTCCAGCTGGGTGATTATTCCTTCAACATCCTCCGTGGGAGCCGGCGCAGTGGCCGCGGCCGCGGTTGCAGTAGCGGTCGGATCCTGCGACTGGGGATCATCCCCGCAGGACCAGACGCCGACGGATAGAACCAGAGCGATGAGGAGTAGGGCATGAGGTCTCATATTCGTCTCCTTCATTCCTGCTCATGCAAACCGCGTACCGTTTCAAAAGACTCCGCCAGTCATAGCGTTGGCATCTGCGAATCAAAATACTCGATGACAGTTTTGCGTGAATTCCCGATAGGAATGCGGATGCCCTGCCAATGTGGCGAGGGGATTCGAACGATGCGCAGCGGCTCTGTTGATTCGGAAACGCTTCGGAACTTCGAGCCGACATCACAGCCAGCAAGCCAACGCAATCGGGGACTCTTCAACTTTGCCGCTTTCCACAGAATCCACAATAGATTCCGGAACTGGACCCAAAACGACCTCTCGCAAACAGACACTTTCAGCGATGGCTTCAACGATCGCAGCGATTGACGTCGGCAGCAACGCCATACGGCTGGCAATCGCTACTGTCGACGCAGCCGGACAATACCAGGTCGTTCACAACGCTCGAGAGCCTGTACGCCTGGGCCATGACGTCTTCGCAACGGGACGGATCTCCGACGTCACGATGCAAGCCGCTCTCGGGGCCTTTCGGCGATTCCGCGGACAGCTAAGCAAATATTCCGTAACCCGATTCAAGGCAGTCGCCACGAGTGCATTGCGGGAAGCTGAAAATGGTGATGCCTTGGTAGCGTTGGTATCGAAGCGGTACCGCATTCCGATTTCCGTCATTGGCCCGGAGGAAGAGGCTCGGCTCGTTCATCTTGCTGTGAGGGATCGCGTCCATCTGAACGGTAAGATCGCCCTTCTGGTGGACATCGGAGGCGGCAGCGTGGAGATCAGCCTGGGCAACAAGAGTGGAATCATCGCGACTCAAAGCTATGCCATGGGGAGTGTCCGCCTGTTGCGGATTCTCCATCAACGGCGACTGAGCGGAAATCGATTCAACCAGCTCGTGAGTCGATACGTCGAAGTGACAAACCGTCGATTGCAACAGGAGCTCGGCGGCCAGAAGATCGAAATGTGTGTTGGAACGGGAGGAAGCATCGAATCCATCGGGGATATTCGGCGCGCACTCTTCAAGAAGCGAAGTTCGACGAAGATCACAACGAACGAACTCGCATCCGTTTCCAGAAAGCTGCAGGCGCTTACCGTTGAGGAGCGCGTCCAGCAATTCCATCTCCGGCCGGATCGCGCGGACGTGATATCGCCGGCGGCGCTGGTTCTGCAGAATATTCTTCGGCAGGCCGGTGTCCGGGAAATCCTGATTCCCGGTGTCGGCGTCAAGGACGGGCTATTATCCGAGATCATCTGGGAGATCCTGTATCGCGGCAAGCATCTCGATCTGGATCAGGTCATGAGTTCTGCTTATCAGTTCGGCAGGAAATACGCATTTGACGAAAAGCATGGGATTGCGGTCTCCCGGATTGCGCTTCAGATTTTTGATCAGACTCAGCACATCCATCGCCTGAATGGAGAAGGCCGGATGCTCCTGGAGGTTGCTTCCCTCCTTCACGACGTCGGGCAGTTCGTTGGAGGCTCAAACCATCACAAGCATTCGTTTTATCTCCTCCAGGCCGGTCCGATCATCGGTCTGTCACCGGCACAGATCCAGATTGTCGCCAATGTTGCGCGATATCACCGAAAGTCGCCACCGCGGCTGGTTCATGAGTCATTTCGATCGCTTTCACCGAAACAACGAAAGCTGGTTTCCACGCTGGCCTCCATCCTGCGAGTTGCCGACGCGGTTGATCGTCAACACGACGATTGTGTGCAATCGGTGAATCTGACCTTCAAGAGACAGCGTGTCACGCTTCGATTGAGAGGCGGTGGCGATTTGCTTCTGGCGAAATGGGCATTGGCAAAACGCAGTGACCTTTTCGAGAAAATCTTCGGGAAGGTGGTTATCGAGGAACCGCCTGTCAGGCGCCAGGCACGCCTACGACGCTCGGCCTGAAGTTCCCGGCAAGGATGCCGGACAAAGCTACGAACTGGCCGCGGTGTTATAGCGGTGCCGAATATCTTCGCCCGCCACCATGAAGACAACGCTCTCTGCGATGTTGGTGGCGTGATCTGCAATGCGTTCCAGATTACGTGAGATCAGAATGAAATCGAGCGCCTGCTGAATGAAGCGCGTCTCCACGGTCACTTCGTCGACAAGTTCCTGAAACACCACATCCCGATACTCATCCACTTCCTGATCCCGATCGAGAATCGAACGTGCCAGATCTTCATCGCGACTCCCAAATGCTGCCAGGGAATCGCGCACCATGGCTTCAACCGTTTCAGCCATTCTGGGTATCTGGATCACCAATTTTGGATTCGGATTCGTTAAGATGGAGATCGACCGGCGCGCAATGTTCACGGACCGGTCACTCATTCGTTCAAGGTCACTGCCGATTCTTGTGGCGGCCGTCACAAACCTCAGGTCCACCGCCATAACCTGCTGCAGAGCGAGAAGATCGATCGCGCGCTGATCAATTTCGCGATGAAGTTCATTCACGCTTGGCTCGATTCGCTCGATAACTTCATCTGTGGCTTCCGCCGCAGCTCCAATATTCCGGCCTTGAAGAGATTCAACACTGAGGTGAATGGCACGTTGAACGAGGCCACCCATCTCCAGAACGCGTCCTTGAAGTGCTTCGAGCTCGATTTCAAAGTGCCGCCGCATGGGGGCTCCTTATCCGAAACGTCCGGTGATGTAATCTTCGGTTTCCTGTCTCGAAGGGTTCTCGAACATCTTTCGCGTTTCATCGAACTCGACAAGACTTCCCATCAGGAAGTACCCCGTATAGTCCGAAGCCCGAGCCGCCTGCTGCATATTATGGGTTACGATCACGAGGGTACAGGTGTTCTTCAAATCGTAGAGGAGTTCTTCAATTCGTGCGGTAGATATGGGATCGAGCGCGGAACACGGCTCGTCGAGAAGCAGCACTTCCGGAGAAACCGCAAGCGCTCGCGCGATGCTGAGCCGTTGCTGTTGCCCGCCGGAGAGCTCGAATGCGGATCGATGCAGCTTGTCCTTTACTTCGTCCCACAGCGCCGCGCGTTGAAGGCTCTGCTCCACAGCAGACGCCAGATGACTGCCCTTTCCGCCATGCAGACGCAATCCATACGCGACATTGTCAAAAATCGATTTGGGAAATGGATTCGCCTTCTGGAAGACCATGCCGACGCGGCGTCGCAAATTGGTCAGTTCCATCTGCAGCATGTCCTGTCCGTCCAGCAGCATCTCCCCTTCCACACGGGCACCTGGAACTACTTCGTTCATTCGGTTCAGGGCGCGCAGAAATGTCGATTTACCGCAGCCGGACGGTCCAATCAGTGCAGTGGTTCGATATTCGTGGATGCCAATGCTGACATCGCGGACTGCCTTGTTGGTGCCGTAAAAACAGGAAAGCTTGTTCACGGCCAGTTTAACGACAGCCGACGGTGCCGTCGGCTTTCCGGCCAGAATCTCCGGCGTCGCACGAGAATCAAGTGCAGGTCGAGCGCTCATAATCATTTGATGATCCCCAGTATGCACGACCATATGACTGCGGAAGTGTGAAGAGTATGTGACATTTTGCGAAACACAGAGTTCTCGCACTTGTTACACGGTAGGAATCATTAGCTGTGGCAGGAACTTACAGAAGAGCTGAAAGAATTCTGCAGCGAATTATTCATACCAGTATCATCTTGAGCACCTATTCGCTTCTGAAGTTATTCGGATCCAGGTTGTCCTGGTCGAGTATCGAAGATGGGCTTGCGTGGCTGGAATGGTTTGAATAACTGGCGAATCTCAGACTCCCCCCAGTTGGATTTCTCCCGAACTACGGTCGGCATCTCTCCCCCGGGGTGCTGGTCGTTACATTTTTCGCACTACTGACCGGTTTGCATTCGTTCGAGACGTCGAGTCGCAAGTCTTGCCATGATGGAACAGAACAGGACCAGGCAAATCAATACCAATGCCCCGGCCCAGGCCTGGCGGTGCCAGTCATCGTAGGGTCCGGTGGCGTATGCGAAAACCTGCGTGGGAAGAGTGGATATCGGCTGAGCAAGATTCGTGGACCAGTAGCGACTGTTGGATGCAGTGAACAAAAGAGGCGCCGTTTCACCAGCAATGCGGGCCAGGGCCAGGACGACTCCGGTAACTATTCCGGGCAACGCACTCGGGAGAACGACCGTGACCATCGCGCGCGAACGAGTTGCACCCAGGGCTAACGCCCCTTCCAGCATGGTGCCAGGCACCATGCGAACCATTTCCTCCGTTGTCCGCGCAATCAGCGGAATCATCATGATGCCAAGGGCGATTCCTCCGGCCAGCGCGGTGAACTGTTTGAACGGGCTGACCGCAACGGCATACACAAACACGCCGATGACGATTGATGGTATCCCGTTGAGTATGTCCGCCGCAAAACGGACGGTGTTGGCCCGCTGGCTTCCGGCGGCCTGCGCAACATAAATTCCAGACATAATGCCGATCGGAATCGCAAACAATGCGCCAAGACCACAGACGATCAGCGTTCCCATAATGGCATTCGCCATTCCGCCGCCGGCCTCGCCGACCGGCTTCGGCATTTGAGTAAAGAAGTCCAGATTGATCGAACCGATACCCTGGGAAACGACGAAGAACAAAATGAATCCCAATGGAACCAAAGCCACAAGCACGGCCAAAACACAAAGGAAGCTCATAACATGCGATGTAATCCGTCGACGTAGTGAACGCAGATTCATGCAGCCGGCTCCACAGACTCCTTCACCACAGCGACGGCCTGCTTTCTCTGGTGCGTCATCCCCCAGATCAGCAGCCGCGATCCCGCGTTGATGACGAATGTCACGATGAACAGGACGAAACCGATCTCAATCAGCGCGCTGATATGCAGGTCATTGGCGGCTTCCACGAACTCGTTGGCAATGACACCGGCCATGGTGTACTGCGGCGCAAACAATGACAGCGACAGCTGTGGAGTATTACCAATAACCATGATGACGGCCATCGTCTCCCCGAAAGCGCGGCCGAGACCGAGCATGATCGACCCAACGATTCCTACGCGGGCGTAATGCAACACAATTTTGGTAACCTCCCAACGTGTTGCTCCCAGGGCGTAAGCTGTTTCCCGTTGCGCCAGGGGGACTGCCTTGAGAACCTCACGCGCCACAGACGACGTAAATGGAATCACCATAACCGCAAGAATCAATGCCGCGGAAAGCATACTGACGCCGACACGTGGACCACTGAAAAGAGGGAAAGACCGCAGCCACTCCGGAGTCCATCCTTCCATGGTGCGGACAGCCGGAACGAGGACAAATATTCCCCACATTCCGTAAACAATCGAGGGAACTGCAGCGAGCAGCTCTGTGAGAAAGACCAGGTAGTGTTTCAGCTGCTGGGGACAAAGTTCGGAAATGAAAATGGCCACTCCAATACTGATGGGGGTTGCAATCAGCAGCGCAAGCAGGGACGAGTACAGAGTTCCCCAAATGAAAGGAAGAGCGCCAAACTCTCCCAGAACGGGATCCCACGTCTGCGTGCGCCAGAAGTTGAAACCAAATTCGCGAATCGTCGGCAATGACTGGTAGCAGAGTACGATTCCAATGGCCGCGACCACAAATACGAGAACCAGCGCAAACGAACTTATCCCGGATTGGAAAAGAAAATCACCTGCGCTGATCCTTCTGCGACTCATGACAACGAGTCTACTGTAGCTTGACCTTCTTCAGAGCTTCCTTCTCCATTGTTACCACTTGCGGTGGCAACGGCGCGTATCCGAGTCCTGAAGCAAACTTTTGTCCGTCCACGAGCATCCAATTCATGAAGTCGACGAACGTTTTCGCCATCGCTTTGTCCTTCGGATTCTCATACAGCAGGATCCAGGTAAACGACGAGATCGGATAGACGCCTTTTCCCGATGCATTCGTAATCGACACACGGAAGTCCGCCGGCATTTTGGCCGCAGCCTCCGCAGCACACGCCGTCACCGAATTCACGCTGGCGGTGACGAACTCGCCATTCGCGTTCTGGACCGACCCATATGCGATTTTGTTCTGCAGTGCGTAGATAAGTTCGACGTAGCCAATTGCACCAGGAGTTTGCTTTACCAGGCTCGAGACACCTTCATTTCCCCGGCCACCCAGACCCACTGGCCACATGACAGACGTCCCCACTCCAACCTTCTTCTTCCATTCGAGCGACACCTTTGCCAGGTAATCGACCCAGATGTAGGTCGTGCCGCTGCCATCCGATCGATGAGCAACGGTAATATCGGTGTTGGGAAGCGTTACGCCGGCATTCGCCTTGGCAATAGCAGGATCATTCCACTTCGTGATTTTGCCGAGGAAAATGTCCGCAAGCAATGGGCCAGTGAACTTCAGTTCGGCAGTAACACCGGGAATGTTGTAGACAGGCACGTCCGCGCCAAGCACCGTCGGGAAGTGCAGTACTTTTCCCGGCGCACCCAGCAACTGATCGGGCGTCATCGGTCCGTCTGTGGCGCCGAAAAATACGGTCTGTTTCTGAATCTGCTGAATGCCGAAGCCGGATCCCTGTGACACATAGTTGATCTCTACATCCGGATGAAGCTTGTTGTACTCGCTGAACCATTTGGAATAGATCGGGTACGGAAACGTCGCACCTCCGCCATTGATTGACACCTTCGCAACAGCGACGGTCACCAGGATCAGGGCCAATGCAACGGCGAGCGTCACTTGCAACCAACGCATGTCCTTAATTTTCATAATTCTAATTTCCTTTCGTTGAATCCAGTTTGGTCGCTGATCCTAGAAGTTGAGATAGCCGTGTAACGCATATCTTCGCTGTGCAGGTGCCGAGGTGCCAGGAAATGTGACGTTCTCCACATCCGCAAGCAATGAAGTCGCGACGGTGCCGATATGGGGGAACCAGTAGGCCGGACCTACAATCCACATGTTCTGCTTCTTGTCCTTTCCCGTGGAATCGACGGCACCCCAACTCGGCGCGAAAGAATCCCAACGAAGCAGCATTTCCCATCCGTGTCCTTTTTCCTGGAATATCGGTGTCGCCCAAACGGAGTAGCCACGCCCGTGAAGATAAGGGTTTGTTGCAGACGGTGCCGGTTGATCCGTGGAGTCGAGAAAGTCGTAGCCGACGACAATATGGGGGTGCTCAAAAAGGGCCTCAAACACGAATCGGTTCCTGACGTCTTCAACACCAGTGGTCACATTTTTCGAAGCATAGTTGTCCTTATCGTAGAAGCCGGTTAAGCGCAGTCCGCGCATCAGCATTCCGCCCTTTGGCAGGGGCCGAAGTGTCACTCGCGTCTGAAATGCCTTTCGGCTATTTGGCTCGGCGTTGCTGTAGCCTTCACCATTGTAGACGCCGGTATGGATTTCGCCGTAGTTATCCGGCAGGTTGGTATGGAAGGACAACCCGAAATCCGAAGAAGTCAATTTGCCGACGCGTTCTGTGAATGTCGTCCCCTGGAATCGGTAGCGATAAACACCTTCTTCCCAGTCGACGAGTGGAGTCTGGTTGGCGCCAAGGCGAACCCAAGTCGCCTTCCACTTGCCGGTCCAATCATCGAGATTGAACTGTCCAAATGCATACTTAACGCGAAACACGAGACTGTTATTGTTGCTTGCCGTGGAGCCGCTCGCCCGGGAGATATCGGGTGTGAATCGGAATGCCACGATGTGATTGATGTTGCCCGTAATGTTGATATAGGTGCGCGTCACATCAAACGAGTTCGCGTCCACCAGATTACCTTCCGCATCGGTGATTTTCGGCTTCGAGGTATAGGTATAGTTCCCGTAAAACACTCCACCGAGTTTGACTGTCGGTGTGTCGTCCGGAGGCGTGTATCCCGCCGCAGGCGTGACTTGCGCAAAAGCCGTTCCACTCAGGTTAAACGTTAAAAATGCCAGAAACAAAACCGACTTGAACTTCCAGTGTTGTAACAAAGACTTCACATGCGCCAAGAAAGACCTCCTTAGTCCCAGGCCGCAGTCTGCATGCCGGGAAACGGACGGATTGCAATCGTCGAATGGTACCTCAAGCCAATGCTTAAGAGCGGCTTCAGGTTACGGGCAGCGTGTGTAGAACGGATTTCAGAGATGTTACAAAACTGTGAATTGGTCCAAATAGGTCAAGAACATATCGAGTGGATGCATGGCGAATCTCACCAGCTAATAATAATGAAGGCCTTCCCCCCGCGGCTCCCGTTACCGTGTGGCGTTCCGATCCCATTGCTCCATTTCCTCCGGAGCCGCCAAACCCACCCTTTGGTTCAACGCTTCCCCAGACAGGTTCGCCGCCTTTTCCTCCGGGTCCACCGACATCGAACAGCGGTTGTGCACCGGCCATTCCTTCATTGCCGCCGCGTCTTAGAACAGGAACTACTCCAGCGTTGGACGGCACGGAAGAGTCTGCCTTGCCTCCTGCTCCCCCACGATCATTTCCGCGAGCGGAGATGCCGCCGGGTCCACCATGGGCCACCAGCAGAACCGAGTCTGCGGCAAACACGACAGAATCACCACCGTTCTGCCCATCGCGGTGAGACTGGCGTGCTGCGACTGGCGCACCTCTTCGCCCGGTCCGACAATTAGAATGTAAGTCGCACCCGCTGCAATCGGCAGGGTCCCTCGTTCATAGGGACCACTCGCACCACCGCCACCGCCTGCCCCGGCGTGAGTTTGCGTCTCGGACGATCCGCTGCCACCTCCGCCGCCTCCACCCCACTCAACAGTAGCCGATGCGACCTCAACCGGAAGCGCCAGGCGGACACCGTCATGGAACTCCTGAATGCCATGAACTGCACCGGCTGGCGGTCACAGCGGGAACGAATCAGGTGGCGTTTTGCATAGCGGGTCTGCGGTCCCCCGGTCTTTCACCTGCACCGCCCACAGCTGCGTCGACAACAGGAGCAGGATTGCAATCACAGGAATCTGTATTCGTATATTCATCATTTAGTGCAGTGCGCCGATTTGATAATCGATAAGCACGCGTTGTTCCTGATATTCGTATCGCGCGGACGCGTTGGCGATCTGAGCGGAAGTCAAATTCAGTTGCGCCTGGCTCAACTCAATAATGGAACTCAGTCCCAGATCGTAGCGCCCCTGCGCGAGATCCAGCGCGAGCTGGGCCTGGCTCAGTAGCTGGCTGGTCAGGCCGACACGCTCGAACGCCGTATTGGCATTGAGATAGGTCACGCGTACATCGCGTGTGACCCGGACCGTTATGTCATTGACCCGTTCACCGGCCGCCTGCTCTTTCAATTCCGCTTCCGCCCTGCGCGCGCTGAACAACCCACCATTCAAAATCGGAATATTCAAATTGATACCAATACCGCTGTAGTTTGACGGAACTTGCGATATCGCAACCGGAGCGACGCCGGCGGCTCCTGCAACGCTGAGAGTCGGATGGGACAGGGTACGTTCAGATTCGGCGAATCGCTCTGCGGCGTTTTGTTCAAGACGAAGATCCTTGATCTCGGACCGGTCCGCCAGCGCCCGTCGCACGAAAGAATCGACAGTGTCGATTAACGGGTCCGGCAGGGCTTCCTCAAAAACTGTAAAGGTGGTATCCGAAGGCAATCCGACCACAGCGGCGAGCGATGCTTCGGCGGATTGTACGTCATTCCGGGCCTGCGAAAGAAGCAGTCGGGCATCGGCAAGATTCACGTTTGCGAAACTGAGATCCAGCTGGGATTTCAACTGGTTATTAAACAATGCGGTAACCTGATCTGAAACAAGCTGCCGTTCCTGAACTGTCTGCTGGGCCACGTTCAGAACTGCCTTGGCGCGCAGGACTGAGAAATACGCGTGCGCCGTCGCAAGCAGGATGTCTGCTTTTGCGATCTCGGTGAGCTGGTCCTGCGCTTGTGCCCGGAAATTGGCGGAAGCCACAAGGTCCCGGGTTCTTCCAAAATCAGTCAGCACCTGGCTAAACGTAATGCCAGTTGCCAGGCGGCTGTAGAGCACCGGATTTGTCAATGCACCGGCAGCGATACGGCTCCCTGAATCGGCGCCAACTCCGGTTACGTTCGCCGCAACTAACGGTGAAGTGCCTGAGTGAAATTCCTTTGGCACCTCGTAGGCCGCAGCTGCCGTCAAACGCGCTGCCGCAATTCTGGGATTGGTCTGCACTGCCAATTTTTCCGCATCGGCCAGCGTCAGTTCTTTCGCCGGCTGCTGCGCCCAAAGCGGCGCCGCGAAAAGCAGGACAGCAAACATTCTGCGTCTCACCTTCAGTGAGCTCCTTCATTGCGATAGACAAGCAGGTATGCGGTCGGCACCACAAGCACACTGACAATGACCGAAAGCGTCAATCCACCCAGCAGCGCCCGCGCCAGCGGTGCATAACTCTCGCTTCCTTCACCAAGCTTAAGCGCCATGGGCAGCAGTCCGATGATCGTCGCAAGGGATGTCATCAGTACCGGCCGCAATCGAACGCGGCCGGCAAGCGCCACTGCTTCGCGTACTGCCATTCCACCTGCCCGCAACTGGCGCGTGAACTCCACAATGAGAATGCTGTTCGACACGGCAATGCCAGTGAGCATGACCACTCCCATGAGTGACATGACATTCAACGTTGTACCGGTAAGCCAAAGCGTCACAAGTACGCCGGAAAGACCGGGCGGAACGGCCAGCAGTATCAAAAGCGGATCGACGAAACTTTTGAACTGGGCGACGAGAATGAGGTAGAGCAGGATCAGGGAAAGCGACAAGCCAATCGTGAAACTTCGGAATGAAGCGCGCATTCCCTGCACCATTCCTCGAAGCGTCACCGAAAGACCTTCTGGAATCTTTGACTGCGCCTTTGCCTGCGCGATGATGTCGTCAATTCGATTCGCGATCGTTCCCAATTCTTCATTCAAAGGACGCACGTAGATATCGATGACTCGTCGAATTTGGTAGTGGTCGATTTCCGTCGGCGCCTGAACACGCTTGACGGTGCTGATGGAATCGAGGCGCGTGGGGAGCAGACTTCCGGCAGCCCGCAGCGGAATTGCCTTGAGGTCTTCCAGCGATTTCACCTGACCCTCGCCGTACTGAACCGTAAGCATGTAGTCCTGGCCGGACTTTGGATCGACCCAGTAGCTGGGTGCAATCATCTGATTGCTGGTCAGCGCGGTGATCACATTGCCGACAACTTCCTGTTGATCGAGCCCAAGTTCACTGGCGCGTGTACGATCGACGTCCAGCTTCAAAGCCGGGTAGTCGATGTCCTGCGGGATGAACACGTCCGCCACACCGGGTATCTGTTGAATCTGCGATGCAAGATTCAGTGCGGTTTCATGCGAACGAGCGAGGTTGGATCCGGATATCTGCACGTCGATGGGCGCAGGCAATCCCAGATTCAGGACCGCATCCATCATCCCTCCGGACTGGAAGTACGCATTCAATTCCGGAAGATCCTCCGCAAGCTCCTGCTTCACCTTCGCCATATATTCGTAACTTCCAACCTTGTGGCCATCCTTGAGACTCACCTGAATAAACGCCGTGTGTGCCGCGGAGTTGCTCGTGTATATCGACGAAAATCCAGGCGTGACACCGATATTCGACACAATCATGCCGAGATCTTCCGGCGCCACGACGCGGCGAATCAGGGCCTCAAGTTTTGCGACCTCATTTTCGGTTACCGATATTCGCGAACCCGAAGGCGCCTTGATGTTGATCGCGAATTGACCGGCATCGGTGCGAGGGAAGAATGACAAGCCGATTCCCTGATACAACCCGAGGCTGGCAGCGAAAAGCATCGCGAAAACCGTTGTGGTTAACCACGGTCTCCGAATACAGGTGTCTACCAGACGGTCGTATATGCGCAGAAAAGATTCGAATCGATCGTTGAACCAGACGTTGAAACGCTCTCCAAAGCGCCAACGGTTGAAGCCACTCTTGAGCACAACTTCAACGGGCAGCTCCGAGGAAGGCGTGCCATGATGAGCCGCCGCTTTGATGAAACGTGCGCAAAATAACGGCACCACCGTCATCGCTACCGCGTAAGAGGCGAACAGGGCAAGCACAACAGTAAGCGCCAGCGCAGAAAACAGGAACTGGCTCACGCCATAAAGAAACGTCACCGGGAAAAACACAACGGCCGTTGTGAGCGTTGCCGCAAGCACAGGGACGGCAACTTCGCGGCCGCCATTTTCTGCGGCAACCACGGGATCCTCTCCCATCTCGAGATGCCGATAGATGTTTTCGAGCACGACAACCGAGTTGTCGATCAGGCGGGAAAGAGCCAGTGCCAGGCCACCCAGAACCATGCTGTTGATGGTGCCGCCACCCAGCGATAGAGCCATGAATGCGGCGAGTGCCGAAAGAGGTATGGAAAAGAAGACAGCCACCGTGGCGCGCACGCTTCCCAGAAAAATCAAAATCATCAGGGAAGTCAGAAACAGGCCCAGCGCCCCCTCGTCGAGCAGTGTCCGTATCGCCGTTTTGACAAATCTGGACTGGTCGAACACCACATTCGTCACCAGCTCCTTCGGAACATCCACCAGATTCTGAATTACAGATCGCACTCCATCGACAACGGCGATGGTATTGGTATCGCCTCCCTGTTTGAGGACCGGCGTGTAGACTGCGCGCTGGCCATCGACGCGCACAACACTGGTCTGAATCTGATGCGAGTCGCTGGCGAAACCAATATCGTTGATTCGCACAACGGATCCGCCAACAACCTTGAGCGGAAGCTGATTGATCTCCTGAATGTCGGGAAGCTGGCTGTTGGTATAGATGTTGTAGTCCACCGAGCCGATCGGAACATCGCCGGCAGGCAAAATCAAATTGGACCGATTGAGAGTACGGACCACATCCATCAGGCTAAGTTGGTGTGCCTCCAACTTATACGGATCCGCGTATACCATGATCTGCCTGTATCCGCCACCGAATGGCTGCGGAACACTCGCGCCGCCGACACTGGCCATTTGGTTTCGTACCTGGAACTGCGCCGAATCCCGCAATTGAGTTTCGCTGAGCCCCTGGCCCTGAATCGTGACCAGGCAAACTGGGAGGCTCGACGCATCGAACTTCAACACCACAGGAGGCAGCGTTCCCGGAGGCAGGCGGCGCAGCTGCGCCATGGCGAGATTGGAAACCGTTGCGACAGCGGAATCCGCGTTGGCCCCGGGCTGAAAATAAACCCGGATGACACTGGCTCCCGGTAATGATCGAGACTCGATGTGTTCCACGCCGCTGGCCAACGTGAATTGACGCTCGAATCGACTGGTAATGTCGGTTTCGATCTGCTCCGGAGGCATGCCGTTGTAGAACGTGGCTACAACGACCATCGGAATATTGATGCTTGGGAACATGTCCACGGGCATGCGAGCCACCGCGGTGCCGCCGACGACAGCGACAATCAGCGCCACGACCACAATGAAGTAGGGTGCTCGGATTGCAAATCCTGACATACAGCTAATGAGCGGGCGTTGCGGCCGTTTCGATCAGTTTCGGACGAACGTCTTCGCCCGCATGCAAACCGGACCTGTTTCCCGTGACCACCAGATGTCCCTCGTCCAATCCGGATTTCACTTCAAGGCTGGTGGCCGTCTGGAGACCAAGTTGAATTGTTCGAAACTCGATACGGTTCTCGGGAGTCACTATGGCGACCTTGCCTGATGATTCATCGCTCCCCATATCCACCGAAGTAATGGGAATCGTCAAGGCGGCATGCGGACTGCTGAGTGACAGGATCACCTCTGCATACATCCCTGGAATGAGGACCATGTCCGAGTTCTGAACCTCGACTTCCGTTTCCATCGTTCGAGTTGCTGACGAAATCTTTTCCCCGAGGCGCTGGACTTTTCCACGAAACGATCGGTTAAGCGCAGGAACCCGGACTTCGACTTCCTGCCCAATATGAACCGATGGGACAGCGGATTCCGGCACCGGCAGGCTCAGCCGAAGCAGATCGTTTTGCGACAGTTTGACGATCGGCATGACCTGAGTGCTCGACGACGTTCCTGCCGGAATCATGGAGCCCAGATCTGCATATCGCCTGGTCACCACGCCGTCAAATGGCGCCGTCACGCGGGTGTAGCCCATGAGAGTCTCTGTCTTCGCCAGTTCAGAGTTACTGACCTGAACCTGCTGCTCCATCGATGTCAGGTTCGATTTCGCGGCATTCACCTGTGCTTCGGCCACAAGATCCCTGCCGTGTGCATCATCAATTTCCTGCTGAGCGACGAGCCCCGCTTTCTGTTTGCTGACTTCCGAAAGGCGCGTGTAGGACAGGTGTGCGATGTCGTGAGAGGATTCGGCCCGCTGTAACTCATCCTTTGCGCGGGCAACCTCTGCCTGACTGCGGCTCACCAGAGACCGCGCTCGCACCTGATCGTCGGCCATTTCGGGGATTTCGAGCACGGCAAGCAGCTGGCCCTGTTTCACTCGATCGCCGATGTCGACATTGATGCTCTTGACGTAGCCGGCGACTTTCGCCATGACGTCGATCTCCTGATACGGCCTGAACTCGGCAGTCAGAGCCAGCTCGCGTGAAATCCGTTCGACTTTTGCCTTGTCTACTGCAACAGTGGGGGCTTCGACCTCTACGGCGTCCTTCGCCTCCGCTTTCTTCGCTCCGGCACATGAACTGCCAGTAAGCGCAAAGACTAAAGCCAACATCAACGCCGAAAGTCGTGACATTCTGAATCGCATGAAGACAAGACGATAGTTCTGGCGGGATCAGGCCTCCATACCATGAAGTTGGTATTTGAGAGAGAATCGATTGGTAGAGCGGTTTTCCGCAGCTTATGTGGATTAAGCTATCGCGAACAGTGAAATCCGCAGAGACAATCCGCGAAATCGGACGGCGCGGCTCCGACCGGTTGTTTTTAAGCAGCCGGCTCGCCGTAGCGGCAGGCTTCGGCGGACTTCTTGCGATCATGGCTCTGGCAGGGGCAGATGCGCTTCGCGTGCTTCAGCAGATCCGGCGTGATGACGATCAGATCCGCCAGCAGTTTCTTGTTCGGAATCATTTGCTCAATGACGTCCGTTCTGAACTCTATCTTTCAGGGACCTATGTTCGGGACTACCTCCTCGAAACCGAGCCATCGCGGGCCAGAACATTTCGAGCGAATCTGGAAGAGGTCCGGAGGCAAATGGATTCCGCGCTCGCTTCGTACAAAACGAGATTGCGGCCCGAAGAAACGAAACCTTATGAGGATTTGATGACGGCTCTCGCTCAATACTGGGAAATCCTGAATCCGACTCTGAGTTGGAATTCCGCTGAACGCCGCGAACACGGCTATCCTTTCCTTCGAGACCAGGTGTTTCCTCGACGAACGTCGATGCTCGATATCGCCGGACGCATCGAAGCAATCAACGAGCAGCAGCTCAGTGTAGGCAACGACAGCGTCGTCGCGTTGCTGCTCAAGTTTCAGAATCGCCTTACCCTGACCTTCTTCGCAACACTTGCACTTGGATTGGGCATGGCCGCCATCAGCACCCGCAAGATTTTACGGCTCGAAGCTCATGCCCAGGAGCGATATCGGGAAGTTGCAGAAGCACGGCTCCAGCTCACAAACCTTTCCGACCGTCTCGTGCAGGCGCAGGAAGCAGAACGCCGCGCGCTCTCACGTGAGTTGCATGACGAAGTGGGCCAGTCGTTATCCGCCGTGCTCGTGGAATTGAGAAATCTGTCGGCCGTGATGGCGCAGCAACAGGAAGAACAGGCGAGGATGCATGTGGAAATGATCAAGGCCCAGGTCGAAAACACCGTTCGCGTCATCCGAAACATGTCTCTCCTGCTTCGACCTTCGATGCTCGATGATCTTGGCCTCATACCGGCGTTGAAATGGCAGGCTCGCGAAGTGTCGAAACGCACTTCCATGGACGTGATCGTCGACACTCACTCGGTGTCGGACGAAATTCCCGACGAGCATAAGACTTGCATCTATCGGGTTGTCCAGGAGGCATTGCACAATTGTTCCCGGCATTCCCAGGCCAGTACAGTCCACATCAACGTCGAACAGAAACCAGAGGTCCTGTCTATTTCGATCGAAGACGATGGCAAGGGGTTTGATGTCAAGCAGTCCAAGGGACTGGGGCTGCTGGGGATTGAGGAACGCGTCGCACGACTCGGAGGCACTTTCGAGGCGCGCTCCACACCTGGTATCGGAACGGCGCTTCTTGTGACATTGCCATTGAAGACGGGAAGTGAGATTCAAAGTGGTCCGCAAGTGAAACAAATTCGAATTCTGCTCGCGGATGATCACAACGTGATGCGCCGCGGTCTCCGGTTGTTACTGGAGAATCAGCCCGGCTTCGTCATTGTAGCCGAAGCCGCCGATGGCGCGCAGGCCGTCGAACGCGCGAAAGAAACTCAGCCGGATGTGGTCGTACTCGATATCGCAATGCCGCATCTGAGCGGCACCGATGCAGCCCAGCGAATTTCCGAATTGCTGCCCGAAACGGCAATTGTGATTCTAAGCATGCACTCGGATGAAGGATACTTGCTGCGGGCACTGAAGGCTGGCGCCAAAGGTTATCTCGTAAAGGATTCACCAGAAGGCGACCTCATTGAAGCGATCAAGGCTGTCAGTGAAGGAAAAGCGTTTTTCAGTCCCGAGGTCAGCAGGATGCTCGTGGAAGATTATGTCCGCGAATTGCGGACCAGAGGAATTGAGGACAGCTATGACCTGCTCACTTCCCGCGAGCGCGAAATCCTGCACCTGCTGGCTGAAGGCAAATCCAATAAGGATATTGCCGTACTACTCAACCTGAGTCTGTTCACCGTGGAAACGCATCGCAGAAATCTTCAGGACAAACTCAACGTTCACAGTCTTGCCGAACTGATCCTGTACGCCGTAAGAAAGGGCGTTATTTCCTGATCATGACCAGGAGATGATTCTCTTGCGCACAGCGTATCGAACGATTTCGACCAGCGGCGGACTTCCCTGATTGTCCCGTTATAAATGGACTACGGAAGGTCCGTGTGACCAATCTGGTTTGACATCGCCGATCCTGCCTCATACGTCCACCGAGTGAGGGTCGTCGTTCTGCGGGAGGCCGTCTGAAGCAGCCATGATTCGCGAAGTTCAAAAACCCGATCATGAATCTCACAATGCTGATCGATGTCGTCTTTAGCCGTGCACCTTTATGGGTGTGCGAAAACACCAACCGGCCTGCTGAGCGGAAACAGCGGCGGATTAAGGAGTACCTGTTATGAAGGAAGCATCTTTTGTTTAATGCTTGCCGTCACCGCTAACGTGACGTCGGCCGGAACCTCAAGACAAGAAAACAGCGGCGGTGGAATCGAGAAGCGCGTTCGAATGCCGACCTCAGATCAGACCAGCATAGCGGGAGGTCTTGTGCGGTTGAATAGTCTGGCGAACGGACGCGGGGCGCCATACACACCGTGGAGCCACAGGTTCTGCAGTAATCCTGTCCTAAACGCGCCCATTCTTTCGGCGAGAGAATTCCATAAAGGATACATGGGATAATCCGAATCATGGACAGGCCGGATGAAGATCTCCTGAAAGCGCTGCAACGAGGTGATGACAGCGCCATTGAAGAACTCTTGCGACGTTACCAGTCGCGAATCTACCGTTATGGAATGAAGATGTGCAGGGATCCTGAAGATGCCGAGGACGTGCTTCAAGACACAATGCTCACCATGACGCGGTCTCTGAAGAACTTCCGCGGCGCCTCGTCAATCTCAACATGGCTTTACACGATTGCACGCAGCTTTTGCATCAAGAAGCGTCGGAAAAGCAAATTCGCGCCTGCCGAAGAGCTGTCCTTGACCGGGCTGGAGTCCGATCGTAACGGACCGGCAAGTGCTGCGTCGGAACAGCCAGACCACGTTGTTTCCGCAAGAGAACTGGGCAACTATCTGAACCAGGCTGTTCAAGCGCTCGAACCCATGTATCGGGACGTATTGCTGCTGCGCGATGGAGAGGGTCTGAGCGCACCGGAAGTTGCCGAAGTGCTGGGAATCCGCGTCGACGCAGTCAAGAGCCGTCTGCATCGCGCCAGAATGGCCGTCCGCGAACAGATGGCGCCGCTACTCGAAGTGTCATCAGGACTGGCACCGGTTACACATCGAAATTGTCCCGATGTCGTCGCGCTGTTCTCCCGCTATCTGGAGAATGAAATTGATCCGGACGTCTGCAAGACGATGGAACTTCATCTTGCCGGCTGCAGTGCGTGCCGCAGCGATCGCGAATCATTAAAGCAAACTCTCGCATTATGCCGAAACTCGCCGGATGCCCCCGTTCCGGCGCAGGTGCAGGAATCGGTACGCCAGGCGATTCGATCCTTCCTCCATCAAAATCATGCTTCCGACTCTAATTGAGTCTGCGTTGTAACGCCCTAACCTCCCGGCCGAACTTCTTTGACAATTCCTGAACCCTTTGCCGATGGATTGGCTCGAACCGATTGAAGGAGGATTGGCGATGACCATTGAAAGATGCATCCGATTGATCGGAGGAACGTTTGTCCTCATCAGTTTAGCTCTCGGCTACTACGTCAGTCCGTACTGGTTCCTGTTCACCGCTTTTGTGGCAGTAAACCTGATTCAGTCGGCGTTCAGCAACTGGTGTCCGATGATGACATTTCTGAGGAAGGTGGGCGTCAGACAATGATTGCCGCCCTTGTTTCCATTTTGATGTTGGCCGCTCAGCTACCCTCAACAGCGGCGCCCGTGACCCTGGATCAAGCCGTCGCGGCTGCCCTGAGCACTCATCCCCAGATCCTCCAGTCGAAAGCAGGCATCGATTCTGCAGCTTCGAAGGTTCAGCAGCAGACTTCGAGCCGGCTTCCCAAGGTTCAGATTTCGGAGTTGATCACGCGTGGGAACAATCCAACGTATGTATTTGGCTCTCTGCTGGAGCAAGGGCGGTTTGGTCCGGAGAATTTTGCACTTCCGGCGTTGAACGACCCCGCCGCACTCACCAATCTGCGCTCGGCAATCACGACGTCTGTCTCCATCTTTGACGGACATCGGACGGCTGCACAGGTTGACGCCGCGCGCGAGTCCAGGCATCAGGCCGAGTTGACTCTTCAACTGACTGAACAGAGCGTGAGATTCGAAGTGATCCGTGCGTACTATGGATTGCTCGTCGCGCGTTCCGCAAAGTCAGTCGCCGACCAGGCAGTCCGAACCGCCGAATCCAATGTTCAACGTGTTCAGGACCGGTTGCGAGTGGGTCTGGTCGTGGATTCGGATCTTCTCGCCGCTCAGGTCGAACTATCCAACCTCAGGCGCCAGCAGATTCAGGCACAGGGAAATATCGCGGTTGCGGAAGCGGGATTGGATACGTTGATGAACGTTCCCGTCGACATTTCTCCGCAGATTTCCGGAATCCTCTCGGACAAGAGTTTTCAAATCGAAAACCAGGAAATCCTGATTCAACGCGCCATGGATCATCGTCCCGATTACGGCGTTACATCGTCGGTTGTTCGAACCGCAGATGATCGCGCCCGCGAAACGAAAGCGGACTCGCTTCCGAACGTGCGAGCCTTTGCGAGCGTAGGCATCAGCAGTCGAAACCTGACGACGGGGAGTTCAGATTATTTATTTGGAGCGAACGTCACTTTCGACGTTTTCAGTGCCGAGCGAAAGTCCCGGTCCAGTGAAGCCCACAGCGCGCAGTCTTCTGCAAGAGCACAACAGATCGAGCGCGGGAACCAGGTCCGCCTGGATGTTGTTCGTGCTGTTCAACAGTTTATAACCGCGAAACAGCAACTGGACGTCGCGCGGAGCACCGTCGAACAGGCGCAGGAAGCTCTCCGTATTATCCAGGACCGGTACGACGTTGGGCTCACCACAATCACCGATCTGCTGCGAGCCCAGACCGAATTTATCCGCGCACAGATGGGCGTACTGGAATCGCGTCACGCTTTTATCGTCGGCTATGCCGCTGTTCTCCTGGCAACCGGAGAGTTGACGGATGTGAGGTCGTTTTCATGAAATCCAAAATAGTCCGCACTATCACCGGATCCATGTTGCTCTTGCTGGGCTCCCTTCTGATGTCGTGCGCCGGACCGGAAGAAGGACATCAAGCCGCACACCCTATACTGACAGGCGCAAAAACCGTCGCCGTTTCAGCAGCACCTGTCCCGGATTTCTACGAAGCCGTAGGAACCATCCATTCGAAAACCACTACCGTGATTTCGGCCAGAGCCACGGGTCACGTCACCCGTGTTCTGGTGTCTGAAGGAGATCGCGTTCGCACCGGGCAGACTTTGGTGGAAATCGACAACCGGGATGCAAGCGTACAGGTTCGCCGCGCGGAGGCCGGTGAATCGGAAGCTCGGGAATCGCTTGCTGTACTTGAGCAGGATATCTCGGCGGCAGAATTCGGACGCGCGGCGGCGGAGGCCAATCGAAAACTCGCGGCATCCACATTGGATAGGTACCGGGCTTTGCATGACCGTCGATCCGTCAGCGACCAGGAGTTTGATGAAGTTCAATCAAAGCTCACCGCCGCCACTGCCGAAAAGGAACGAACGAATGCACTGCTCGAATCCGTGAAGGCACGGCGAAATCAGATACTCGCCAGAATCGATGAGGCCGCAGCAGAAAAATCCGGTGCAGATCTCTCCATGGATTACAACCGCGTGGTTTCACCTGTCAACGGCATTGTCACGCTGAAAAATATCGAGCCCGGGATGATTGCGTCTCCGGGAATTCCTTTGCTCACCGTCGAAGATGAAAATGCCTATCGACTGGAAGCTCAGGTCCCCGATTCCATGATCGTGACGATTCGGAAGGGCGACGCGGTTCGGATGGAACTGGAAGCTGCGACCCAGGCGGAAATTCAAGGCAGGATTTCCGAAATTGTCCCGTCCGCAGATTCATCGACTCGCAGCACCATTGTGAAAATCGATTTGCCACCAAACGCTTCCCTTCGCTCGGGACTTTTCGGACGCGCGTTCTTCACCCTCGGCGATCATTCCGCGATTTCCGTTCCGAGTACGCTCGTTGTGCAGCACGGACAACTCACATCGGTTTACGTGCTTGATGAGAAAGTCGTGCGTCAGCGGCTGATCAAACTCGGCAAAGTATTTGGCGATCGCGTGGAGGTACTGTCGGGTCTGCAAAATGGGGATCTTCTCATCGTGGAGCCTCACGAAAGCCTGATAGACGGAACCGAGGTCCGGCAATGAACGGTAAACGCCTGGGCATCGCCGGAACCATTGCCCGCCTCTTCATCGACTCGCGCCTCACACCGCTGATTGTCATTGCATCTCTGCTACTGGGCGTGGGAGCCGTGCTCCTTTTGCCCCGTGAAGAGGAGCCTCAGATTGTCGTGCCCATGGTGGACGTCTTCGTTCAAATGCCGGGCGCTACGCCAAAGGAAATCGAGCAACGGGTCACCAGCCCGATGGAAAAATTGCTCTGGGAAATTCCCGGCGTTGAGTATCTCTATTCCACCAGCAGTCCGGAAATGGCCATGGTCGTGGTTCGCTTCAAGGTTGGAGAAGATGAAGAGAATGCCATTGTCCGTCTGAACCAAAAATTGTTTGCCAATGCCGACCTTATTCCTCCCGGCGCTTCAACGCCTCTTATCAAGCCTCGCTCGATAGACGACGTGCCGATACTCGCGCTCACTCTCTCCAGCAACCGTTATGACCACTACGCCCTGCGCCGCATTGCGGCCCAGATTCACGAAGAGATCAAACAGGTCCCGAATGTGTCGGAGGTTCACATCATTGGAGGCCTTCGCCGCCAGATGCGCGTCACGATGGACGTCGCGAGACTTTCAGCTTATGGCATTGACCCTGGCTCCGTGGCTGCGATGCTCGATGGCAGTAATCGCAATCTTCAGACAGGCGCTTACTCCTCGCAGAACCGGGAGTACGTCGTCGAAACCGGCACGTTTCTTTCGAGTGTCGATGAAATCGGGCAGGTTGTGATTGGCGTCCACGAGGGACGCGCGGTCTACCTTCACGATGTAGCGTCCGTCGAGGACGGAACGGAAGAGCCAGCGGACTACGTGTTCTACGGCGAAGGGCCAAAGATACAACCTGCGGTTACAATTTCGATCGCAAAGCGGAAAGGCGCAAATGCCATCGACGTGGTAGACCAGGTGATCCGGAAAGTTGATGGCCTCAAGGCCACCATGATCCCAGGCGATGTTGGCGTCCATATCACGCGCAATTACGGTGAGACCGCGGCCGAGAAATCCAACGAACTTCTCTTCCATATGCTGCTCGCCATCGTGTCGGTATCTGTCCTCATCTGGCTGACGCTGGGACGCCGGGAGTCGGGGATCGTTGCGCTGGCCATCCCGGTAACTCTCGCTCTGACACTGATGGTTTTCTATCTCTACGGCTATACACTCAATCGCGTCACGCTGTTCGCCCTGATCTTTTCAATCGGCATTCTTGTGGATGACGCGATTGTCGTTGTCGAGAACATCGTGCGTCACTACAGGCTCCCGGAGAGCAAAGACAGGTCTGTCTACGACATCGCTGTTGAGGCCGTTGATGAGGTCGGCAATCCCACCATCCTCGCCACAATCGCGGTGGTTGCCGCGATCGTGCCGATGGCTTTTGTCCGGGGTATGACCGGACCATACATGCGGCCGATTCCAATCGGGGCATCGGCGGCGATGATGTTTTCGCTTCTGGTGGCCTTTGTCGTAACGCCCTGGGCCAGCGTCAGACTACTGAAACGGAATGGAGCCGGCGGACACAACGAGGAGAGCTTTTCGACGAAGGTCTATCGCCGGATCATGTCCCCACTCCTTCATGACACACGGCTTCGTTATGGCTTTCTGACGGTTGTCGTTGTTCTCCTGGTCGGAGCGTCCTCGCTTGTTGCGTTCCGAGTCGTGCGCTTGAAGGTGCTTCCCTTTGACAACAAGAGTGAGTTCCAGATCATCGTGGATATGCCGGAAGGAACGACACTTGAGCAAACGACCGCTGTTACCCGGCGTATAGGGGATTACATTGCTTCCGTGCCAAGTGTCGAAAATTACCAGATCTACTCGGGGACTGCTTCGCCTTACAACTTCAATGGTCTTGTCCGGCATTACTTTCTTCGCAGCGCTCCAAATGTCGCCGACATTCAGGTGAATCTGGCCCCGAAGAGCGAACGCTCCGCTCAGAGCCATGACATCGCAAAAAGCGTGCGACCCCGAATACAGGAAATTGCTGCAGAGTACGGGGCAAACGTGAAGGTTGCAGAAGTGCCACCCGGACCGCCGGTTCTTCAGACATTGGTTGCGGAAATCTACGGCCCCAATTACCAGCGTCAAATTGAAGTGGCGCATCAGGTGCTGGATGCTTTCAAGCGCGTCGATGGCGTCGTGGATTCGGACTGGTATGTCGAAGATGCACAGGGCAAGGTTCGCTTCGTCGTCGATAAAGAGAAGGCTGCGCTTCATGGAATCTCCACTGCCGAGGTCTCGTCAACACTGAAGCTCGCCCTCGGTGGAACGTCCGTTGGCTTGTACCATCAACCTGAGGATCGGGAGGATGTTTCTTTGGTTTTGAAACTTCCGGTGGCCGATCGTTCCGGGGTTCAGGCTCTTTCGCAGATCCGTTTGGCGGGAGCCGGAAGGCAGCTCGTTCCTCTCTCGGAACTGGTCCGCGTCGAGCACGGGACCACAGAGCCCAGCATCTATCACAAGAATCTGATGCCGGTCGTTTATGTGACTGCCGATGTGGCAGGAACCGTCGAAAGCCCGGTCTATTCAATCCTGAAGCTCAATAAGGAAATAGACAAGATCCAGCTGCCGGAAGGCTATCGATTTGACCGCTTTGTCGCATCTCAGCCGTTTTCGTCGGAGAAGCTGGCTATGAAGTGGGATGGAGAATGGCATCTCACGTATGAAATGTTTCGAGATATGGGCCTGGCATTTGCGGTTGTGCTGGTGTTGATCTACATCCTGGTAACGGGATGGTTTCAGTCCTTCCGCATTCCGCTGACAATCATGACAGCCATTCCGTTTTCACTCATCGGGATTCTGCCCGCTCACGCGGCGATGGGCGCATTCTTCACGGCAACGTCCATGATCGGCTTCATCGCGGGCGCAGGGATCGTCGTTCGAAATTCCATCATTCTCGTCGACTTCATTCAATTGCGTATCAGGCAGGGCATGCCACTGGCGGACGCTGTCGTCGACGCCGGCGCGGTGCGATTCCGCCCGATGATGCTAACCGCGGCGGCAGTCATCGTCGGGGCAAGTGTCATCTTGTTCGATCCCATATTCCAGGGCCTTGCCATTTCGCTGATGGCTGGCGAAGTGGCCTCGTTGCTTCTGTCACGCATGACGGTGCCCATTCTGTTCTTCCTGTCGGAATCACGGAACAAATAGCGCTCTCTCTGAAGCACAATTCTGCGTTCCAGGAACCATTCCACGCCCCGGTACAGTGGCTCCTTAAATCACTCTCGCCTTTGATTGGAGCAGGCCAATCTGCTCGAACGTATTCCGCATCAGAGACGTCGAACGGAGCCGAAACGGCGCAATGAATTTGAATCATTCCGCCACCAGAGCATTTTCAGCGGGAGTTGAAGCCCTTCATGAAACAGAACCGAACCTCGTGTGAGCGACTATCGCGGCACTTTGCGGTGTTGGCCACTGAACATCGGAATGAACTTGTAGTAATATCCATCGCGTATCAATGCCCGAGATCACAGAAGCGAGGAACATCATGGAAGAACAGAAAGATTCCCTGTCGCCAATATCGCCGCTGGCAAGACGGTCGTTTCTCACGGGAATGGGAACGGGAATGACACTGCTTGGAACGGCATCCGCGCTCGTTGTGCCGGCTTCCGCTGAAGCTCAGGCCGTAGCGGAATCCCACTTCCAGCCGGTCCGCCATTCCCAGGACGACTGGCTGGATCAGATTCCCGGACGGCACCGTTGCGTGTTCGACACCACCACTCCCGAAGGCGCGAGTTCGGCGGCGCTCTATGCAACTAACTTTTTCACCGCCAACCAGAGCGGTTACAGTCTTCAGAATGCCGACCTCGCTGTCGTGATTGTGCTGCGTCACAATTCCACGCCGTTCGCGTACAACGATTCGATCTGGGCGAAATATGGCGCTCCTATTTCGCAGCAGGCTGGCAACTTCGTCGACCCCAGGACAAAGACGACGCCGATCATCAATGTATATGGAATGCAGTTGGAAGGGCTGACACGCCGTGGTGTCCATCTCGCCGTTTGTCAGATGGCGACACGCTTATTTGCCGGGTCCATTGCGCGGGCAACCGGCGGCAACACCGACGCCGTCTATGATGAACTCGCTGCAAACCTGCTCGCGAACTCTCATCTGGTGACGGCGGGAATTGTCGCTGTGAACCGGGCCCAGGAACGCGGATATACGTTCGTCCACGCGGTTTAATGTGAAACTGCGGCCTCGAATTTACTTCTTCGTGTAGTAGACGCTGTCGGGAGGAACCTTTTCCGTTCGATAGTCCTGGTCCTTATATGGATACGTCGGGCGCGGTCTGGAATCGATGAATGCGGCAACCTGCTGGGCTTCTTCGTCGGTGAGCTTGCCGGGGTTTAGATACGGCATGGAGTAGCGAATGATTCCGGCCAGTGTGTACACACGTCCTGCGCCTGCTCCGTCGTTCCATGAATCCGGGCCCCACAATGGCCCAGCCTTCTTATCGCCGATCTGGACTCCCTGGCCGTCCATGCCGTGGCAGTTCGTGCAGTGTTCCAGGAAGAGCGCCTCACCGCGATGGATATCCAGCTTGTCGACGGGAATCAGATTGGCGGCGGCGATGGTGTTCTGCCCGCGCCATGCGGGATTCTTTCCGACTTCAGACCCTTGCGCAAGCCACGTGATGTACGCCGATACGGCAAGCACTTCCTTCGAAGTCGTTGTCAGGAGAACCTTGGGATCTTTAGCGGAATCCGCCGCGCCTGTCGCATTTTCACTTCGCAGGAAACAATCGACCACCCGGTCTCCCAGAGAATACAGGCGGCCCGATCGTTTGTTGTATTCCGGAAACATTCCGGCAACTCCGACCAGCGGAAGAGAGCGCTCGCGCTGCCCCCCGTTCAAATGACAGTTGTTGCAGGATATTTTTCCGGGCGCAAACTGTGGCGCTTCTTTGGGAGTGTCAGTAAATATTTTGAAGCCCCAGCGGATCTCCTTCGAGAGCTTCGAATCATCGAGCGTGGAGTCCATGAGCGGATTCTTCGGAAAATTCCACGCCGTTGCCATCGTGGTTCGCGACGAGACCAGGGGGCCGCTGAGAACGTAGCGCGCGGTGGGCAGGTTGGGATCGTCTGTCTTTGCACATGCACCGCTGCCGAGCATCAGGGCAGCGGCAAGTATCAGCAGTTGTGCAATTCGTTTCATGGAATTCGAGGGAGGCCGAGCGTAACAAAGCGCGAATCGCAGTGTCAATTGCTGTCGCGGGGAATAGCTGCCGGGCTTGAGGCCCAGAGAAACCCGAAAAGGCTGGTTCTGCATAGAATCAACCTCGCCTGCCCATGGTGGTGGTCTTAGCTTGAAATCTGGGACTGCCCTACTGAGTCAGGAGGGCAGCGGGATCGCGAAGCGGATCCCGCGAGGGGTGGTTCCGAAGCGATTAACCCGCAGGATTAACGCTTTGGAACCACCCCAGCCCTTCGGGCCACCCCTCCAGGCCAGGAGGGGACCGCGTTTTTCAAATTGCGACACTACCCTGCCCTCGCGCACCTTGACTCCCCTTCCCACCCGTGTTTTAGTCTTCGCATTCGTCGTTATCGGGAGGAACAACAATGCGAGTGATCGTGACAACCATTCTGGTCTGCGGTTTTGCGGCTTCGGCTTTCAGTCAACAGACCGCGCAGCCCATTATGAATTTTCTAAGGATCAACACCGAGATCTGCACGGGCGGCCAGCCGACACTGGATCAGCTTGCGGACTTGAAGAAGCAAGGTGTCACCACCATCATCAATCTGCGCACTCCTCAGGAGTACGACCCTGCGCCGGAGGAAGCAAAGGCAAAGGAACTGGGGCTCAAATACTTCAATATTCCGGTCGCATCCAACGGCCCGAGAGACGAACAGGTCGTGGAGTTCCTGAAGCTGACCGATGACCCGAAGAACCGGCCCGCGTTCATCCACTGTGCATCCGCCAATCGGGTCGGCGCTTTCTGGATGATCCGCCGTGTGCTGCGGGACAACTGGACCGTCGATGCCGCAAAAACTGAGGCCACGACCATTGGGATGCGCTCGCAGAATCTCATTGATTTTGCGACACAGTACATTCAAAAGAACAAAACGAAATAACGCACTGGCGGCACTGAAGCCGAGTATCGGTTCCATGAACATGCCCAAACGTGTGGTCATTATTGGTGGTGTCGCTGGCGGCGCCACGTGTGCCACGCGTCTTCGCCGACTCGACGAGCATGCCGAGATTCTGATTCTCGACCGCGGACCATACGTGTCGTTCGCCAACTGCGGCCTCCCGTACTACGTGGGCGACGTGATCCAGGATGAACAGAAACTTCTGGTGGCGTCGCCGGAATTGTTCCGAAAAAGGTTCAACATTGAGGTTCGCACGCGAAACGAGGCGACAAAACTCGATCTTGCCGCGCAGGAAGTCGAAGTCCGCGATCTCGCCTCCGGTCAGGTTCGGCGCGAACGCTATGACGCACTGCTGCTGGCTCCTGGAGCTGCTCCAATCCGGCCACCGCTTCCGGGAATTGACCTGCCGGGAATCTTCACATTGCGCACCGTACCCGACAGCCGGCAGATTCGCCAATGGCTGGAGACTCGGCACGCACGGCGTTCCGTTGTCATTGGCGGCGGCTTTGTCGGTTTGGAAATGGCGGAGAACCTTGGTCATCGTGGACTCGAGGTCACGATCATTGAAATGGCGAAACAGTTGCTGCCTCCGTTGGATCCCGAAATGGCGGAACTGGTGCGGCAGCGGCTTATCGCTCACAATGTCGGATTGCGACTGGAGGATGGTGTCGCGGGATTCGATGCCGGACCGGATGGCAGCCTCTTTGTGTGCACGCAGAAAGGAGAACGCATTCCCGCGGACGTGGTGATTCTTTCTATCGGAGTTCGCCCCGAAGTTTCACTGGCGCGAGATGCGGGATTGGTGATCGGTCCACGAGGCGGTATCCGCGTGGATGACCAGATGCGCACCAGCGCGCCAAACGTGTGGGCCGTCGGGGATGCGGTGGAAACCCGGAATCGAGTGACGGGTGAATGGGATCTTCTCGCACTGGCGGGCCCGGCAAACCGTCAGGGACGTGTTGTGGCCGACGTGATTGCCGGCAGGACATCCACGTTTCACGGTGTTCAGGGCACGGCCGTGTGCGGCTTCTTCGGATTGACGGTCTCTATGACCGGGTCCACGGAAAAGAGCTTGAAGCGCGCCGGTGTTTCGGATTTCCAGTCGGTATACCTGCATCCGGGCCACCACGTGGATTACTACCCTGGCGCCAAACCGATTCACATGAAACTGATTTTCCGCAAATCCGATGGCCGCATTCTCGGCGTTCAGGCCATCGGAGAGGAAGGCGTGGAACGGCGCGTGGATGTGATCGCGATGGCGATTCAGAGACAGAGCACGGTGTTCGACCTGGAAGAAGCCGAGCTGTGCTATGCGCCGCAATACGGCGCCGCAAGGGATCCCGTCAATGTCAGCGGCATGATCGCGGCCAACGTGGTTCGCGGAGATCTGGACGTGGTGTCATGGAGCGAGCTCGGATTGAAGCGCGACTCCATAATGATTCTGGATGTGCGGGATCCTGGCGAGCTTCAGGGCGGCCGTGTCGAAAGCGCCATCAACATTCCACTGGCCCAGCTCCGTGAACGCCTCACGGAACTGCCGCTCGACAAGGAAATCTGGGTGACCTGCGGCGTCGGACAGCGAGCGTATTATGCATGCCGTCTGCTGCGGCAGAACGGATTCCGAGTACGTAATTTGTCGGGCGGCTATCAATCGTATCGCGCCTGGCATCCACTCGACGGAACCCAAAGAGGATAGTCATGTCATTTGATGCAATGGCGTTTGCTGCCCATCCTGACGACCTCGAAGTCTCCATGGGAGGCACCGCTGCGATACTTGTTGCCGCGGGACTGAGAGTGCTCTTCGTTGACATTACCGACGGCGAGCCCGCCCGTTACGCGCCGGCCGGCGTGCGTGGACAGCAGGCCGCCAGCGCCGCGGCGATTCTTGGAGTGGAACGCATGAATCTGGGGCGAAGCGATCGGCTGCTTCAGGACTCGATCGAGCTGAGACTGGCCATCGCCAGGCTGATTCGAGTGCATCGCCCACGCATGGTGTTTGGCACCCAGGGAGACGGAGTCCATCCCGATCATCGGGCGCTCACGGATGTAGTGGTGAATGGCGTGTTTTATGCGCGGTTGCCGAATTGGGAACGTGTGGATGGAGGCGAAATACTTTCTGGAACGGAACCGCATGAGATCGACCGCCTGTTTTTTGGGCGATGCCGGATGGAACGGCCGTGGAGCCGTTTTGATTTCGCAGTCGACGTCAGCGATGTCTATGAGAAAAAGCTCGCAGCGATCAATGTGTACGACTCGGTATTTCAAGGAGAACAGGCCTCACTTGTGGAACGGTATCGCGCCGAGGACCAGTATGTCGGAAGCCTGGTTGGAGTCCGTTTCGCCGAACCGTTCAATGCCAGAACTCCGCTGCTTGTCGAATCACCAGTCGCGTTCCTGAAAGTGCGTTTTGGCTGAGCCACTCCCAACAGACGGCTCGATCTCAACGCCAAATTGATATGCACATCGAGGCTGGCGTTGCGTCGCGTCTTACCCGGGAGCGACGCCGTATGGCCATTTCGTCCTATCTTTCTTAACAATTCCCTTCTCCATCGGCATAATCCCAAAGTCCCGGATGGATTCGAGACAAGGAGATATGTTTGCGCCCCAGTTACTATTCCAGAACCTTTCTGTTCAAGACCTGTATCGCCGCAGGTGTCGCGCTGGGAATTATCCTGCTGACGCAGACAATCTGGAGTTACGTCTACGTTTCGCAAACCCTCACCATTCAGGAAGTCCAGACAGATGCCCTTCGAAAAGCTCAGTCCATTGCGGCGACGGCCCGCGATCTCGACGTCGGAGATCCGATTCTCCTGAACGCAGTGCTCGAAGATCGCCTGGATGACTGGAAGAATGACGTCGCCTGGATTCAAATAACCGATGGTGGCGGACATTTGCTCGCGTCAGCGGGAAAGGTTCCGAAGGAACACCAATCGTCAGGTCGGCGGGGACAGGGGCCTCCGCAGGACCTGGAAAACGCGATCACGGAACACGGGCCGGTCACCATCGCACGTTTGCCGATGACGAGGAATCGGCCGTCGAGACTGAACAACCCATCTGGGGAATTCCGTGGGCCGGCCCAGACCGGGCCGCCAATCCGGGTCGAAGTCGCGGTATATGTCGACAGCATCTCGAGAACATTCGATTTTCTCCTGCGGTATCTCATCGTCGGTGTCTCCGCTTCGCTTGCATTGATGGGGTCGCTGGTCTTTATCGCGGTGCGTTTCAATCGATATGTCCGCGGTCAGCAGATCGAAGGTCAGCTCGACCTTGCACGCCGGGTGCAAACGGACATGCTTCCGGCACGAAGCAAATCCATGGGACAGATCGATTTTGCCGCGGATTGCATTCCTGCATGGGACGTGGGGGGCGATTACTGTGATGTGTTTCATCTCGGCGGCGGTCACATTGCGGTTGTTATCGGTGACATTTCCGGAAAGGGAATTTCGGCAGCACTTCTGATGGCCCTTATTCACGGGGCCATTCAATCGATATCATGGACACGTTCACCTGCCGATCACGAACTGGCGTCGCGCAGCCTCAATGCCCTGCTGTGCAAAAAGACGGCGACGGAGCGCTATTCCAGTCTCTTCTGGGGTTACTACGAACCGAACTCGTCGATGCTTCGTTATGTCAATGCAGGACACCCTCCTCCGATTCTGTTTCGCCGGAATGGAAACGGAGATTTTGAACTTCTCCGACTGGAACGCGGCGGGCCGGTTCTCGGACTGTTGCCCGAAGGACAGTACGAACAGGGCGAACAGAGCGTCATGGCCACGGATCTTCTCGTCGCATTTTCAGATGGAATCATCGAAGCTCCAAATGCTGCCAATGAAGAATTCGGAGAGGCGCGTCTCATCGAAGTCGTCCGCGACGCCTGGAACACGTCGCCCGAAAACATCAGGGATGGGGTGCTGTCCGCGGTTCGAAATTTCATCAAAGACATGCCGGTGGCCGATGACCAAACGTTGGTGGTCGTTCGCTTCAACTAACTAACTGTGGGGTCCCCCGCTCTCCACGGGAATTCTTCCCTGAATTCCAATACATCCTTCAGATCCAGGACCGTTCATGGACCATAAGTTCAAGATTTTATTAGGCAATTGCAAATGGTTGGACTGATGGCAGCGGAGGTGCACTAAGGCCCCCGGAGGTATCGACTATGAAAGGCACACTTCTCGGCGCTGGGGGGGCAATCCTGGCACTTTTCGGGCTTCAGTTTTACGGCATGCACACGACAAATGTGAGCATGGAGACGCGGATGAACGAAATGCAGAGCAGGATCGAGTCGCTTCAGGCGGACCAGAACGCTCGCATGTCGGAGCTGACAAATAACGTCAACGCGCAGCTCGGCGCAACATCGCAAGACATCATCCAACAGGCTCAAAAGACCGCAACGGACTTGAAAAAGGAACAATCCAGGACCGTGGCAGATCTGCACCATGTCAACTCTCAACTGCAGGAACATGCAAAGGCTGTGGACTCTCTCCGTGAGGAATCCACCGCAAAAATTGAAGAAGTGAAGAAGGACACCAGCACTCAAATTGGCGCGGTCAACGGAGACGTCAAAGCGGTCAATGGCCAGGTCGATCTGGTGAAGACGGATCTGGCAGCAACGCGAGGCGACCTCGCTGCCAACAAAAAAGACATTAACGATGTGAGGGATTCACTGGGCCGCCAGATCGCCCACAACGAAGATGAACTTTCGGTTCTGAAACGCCGTGGAGAACGCACGTATTACGAATTCAATATCGCCAAATCCAATCAGATGCAGCGAGTGGGCGATATCCAGGTCCAGCTGATAAAGGCAGACGCCAAAGCTCAGAGGTACGATGTCTCGCTGCTGGTCTCCGACGCCAAGCTGGCGAAGAAAGGTCAGATCATCAATGAACCGGTTCCGCTTCTCGTTGGGCAGAACCATGTTCGCTATGAACTGGTCGTCAACGCGGTGGAAAAGGATCGTATTCGCGGCTACATCAGCGCCCCGAAGGATGCCGTCCTCTCCGCCGAAGGCCCGACCGCTCGATAGATAGAAATTGAATTGGGGTCAGACCCCTCGTTCCCCTATTTTCGAATTAGGGGAACGAGGGGTCTGACCCCAATTCAATTTCGAGATTTCTCCCACCCATCAAAATCCCGCAAGTTGAGTTGAAGAATCGCCGTTCCCGGATCCTGAACCCTGGTCTGCATTGGTTTCCGATCGATGTGCTATGATCCCGCGCAACAAATAATCATTTCAAGAATGGCTGGACCGACTACACGCGTTGATCTGGATTGGAGACGTATGGACACTTTCCGAAAGCTATTTGTAGCCATTGATTTCAGCCCGGATTCCGACGAAGCGCTCCGTCAGGCTCATGAGCGAGCGGAATCCACAGGAGCCCAGTTGGCGGTCTGCCACATCGTCCCCAACCATCTTCGCAGCAATCTGCTTTTCCCTCAGATCAGCCGTGTAGCCGCACTGAAGGTACCTTTGGAGCTGAATCAGTTTGCCAACACTGTTTCCACGCGGGTTTCTGAAATCACGGGAAGGACCGAAGACGAGTTCGAAATCATCGTCGATGACGGAACGCCTCAGGCGTTAATTCTGAGTCATGCGGAAGAGTGGAAGGCGGACATCATCTTCATGGGCAGCCACGGTGAAACCGACGCCGCCGATGCCTTGCTTGGCAGTATTACCAACAGCGTCCTGCGACATGCGCATTGTCCGGTTCTGGTAGTACGCCCCGGCAAGATAACGAGGCGGATTATTGCGGGAACGGATTTTTCCGATCCCTCACTGGTCGCGGTCAAGGCGGCGGCGAAGGAAGCGGCGAGGATAAATGCCAGGTTGACGGTCGTTCACAGCCTGGATTTGATCTGGACGCCTGCATCCTATCCCGCAATGGCATTCGGAGGAAGCCCGACGGAGATGTCTGCTGAAGAAATCAAGGAATTGGAATCCGTCGCGCAAAAGCGTCTTGAAGAAGCCTTGAAGCAGGCTCACATCACATCGGAAACACTCGTGACTGTGGGGGCTGCGGCAAGCGCAATCATCGAAATCGCTTCGGAGGAGAAGGCTCAATTAATAGTCGTCGGAACAGTGGGACGCACTGGCCTGCGCCGCGCGCTGCTCGGCAGCGTCGCCGAGGCCGTGGCAAAAGGGGCCCCGTGCTCGGTCCTGGTCGTTCGTAATGATCCGGATTAATAAAGAAGATAAAGGAAGAAGTCCGGAGTGTTGGAAAAAATCTGGATTTCCTCCAACACTCCGGATCCGGCAGGTTTCGACTTAATCCCGTGCGAGCTTGAAGTCGCCCTTCGTCGTACCACAGGTATAGGTTCCGGTAATCGTCCGGTTATACGCAACGGGGTTGGCCATCTTTCCATCAAAAACAAAATGATCCATGCCGCCCGACTTGTTTTTGGCGTCTGCTTCAAAATGAACAGTCCACTTATTGATCGTTGAATCGAGTGTGGCGACCTTGAGCTGAACAACGTTTGGACCCGGATTGACGATTCCGGTCACATTCTTGCCGTCCCAGTTCATGATGACTGTCAGGTCACTTCGCTTTGTCGCGTTGGGGCCGAATTCACCATACCAGGTTCCGGTCAGAGGATGTCCTTCCTGTGCGATAGCGGAGACCGTCACGGAAAGAATCATCAAGAGACAAATTAAACATGCAGATTTCACTCGCATCCAACCTCCATAACGCTTCCAGACATAACTAAGGGACAAACAGAATGCTCCGGTCCACTGATTCCTGACTTCCAAGCATCAGTTCCGGGCCATGATTATTGTCCTGGCAGACGTATTCAAATAAATCCTGATTGGCACCCCAGCGCATGCTGAAAACAGGTGTCGTCCATGGCTTCGTATATGCACCCGGATCATCAATCGTTGCTTGATACTGAAGGGTATTGAAATCCGTGCGGGTGAAGCGCTCGACGAAGTGAAGTTGAGAGGTATGCGGCGTTCCACGGGTATCCATCCAGAATTTCTCATTGTAACCAATGGTATCGACAACCAGCGTGTCCCCATCCCAGCTTCCGATGGAGTGACCGTAGTTGGTTGGGACGAGATCCTTCGGGTGTGGCCGTCCATCCATATAGATGATGCGATAAGAGTGGGGCCCGCCCTCATCCATGATGTAGATGCGCTGAAGATCGGGAACTTCCAGCAGCTCTGTTCCATAAGGAGTCGAAAACTGGCGAGCGGCTCCGGAGGCTTTGCAGCGCGTGTGGGGTTCGAACTGGTCGATCTGGCGCTGGTCATAGACAATCCGGGCCCACGGCTGCCATGGAACCTCATCGAGATTACGCGGGGGCAATGTCGTTGGGCCTCCATTCCATCGACCGGTTGCTGTTCCAGGCATCGAGCCCAGAATGGGCTTTCCGTCGGGACGCCGCGGAGTCGGCGCTGAGGGAGCTGCTGCCGCGCCACCACGATTACCACCTCGCCCGCCGCCCCGGCCGCCGCCGGCTGGCGCATTGGCGTCGGCAGGCGCTGCCGGTAGTGCCGGTGCGGTGGCGCCATTTTGAGCCGCAGGTGCTGGGGCCCCGCGTTGAGCTTGGCCTCCACCGGCAGCCGGTGCAGCTGGTGCGGCGGTCTGGCCGAAACCAATGACCACCAGGCCCAACGTCAATACAAACGCAGTCAGAACTGCGAAAGTATTCGCAACAGTTCTATTTCGCATACAAAACCTCCAGAACGAAATGCCCGCGACTACTGAGTAGCGGCGTCACCTTCACTCGATGCGGCACCCATTTTCTTGCCCGTTTTGACCAGGATGACGTTTCGCGCATTCACCTTGTTGCTGCCATTTTTCGCCCGGCTTCCGTTCACCCGGACCTCATCGCCAAGCTTCATTGTTTCCCGTGTCCATCCACCAGCCTGAAGTCCGTGCGGCGGTCCCATCTCGAATCCCCAGTTTGTCATTCGGCCCGTGGCCGGATCGGTTACGTTGATATAAAACCAGACGTGAGGATTGGTCCATTCCACCTTCGTCACGAAGCCTTGAAGTTCGACCTGCTGTTTGCTGTCAAACTCCGCCGAAAAAGAATGATGGGCCATTGCCGGCGGAACTATTGCGAGCACCGCGAGTCCCAGAGTCAACAAAGCAACTGTGTGTCGTTTCACTGTGATCCCTCCTGTTTTGGAATAGTCATTTAGGGTCTGTTGTCCTGACATAGGAAATAAGGCATTTCTTCGCCTGGTATCCATTGAAGATTCCAACTCGCCGTCCAGATTTTCGTATAGGCGCCCAGGTCATCGATGGACACTTCATACTTCATCGTGTTCATATCCAAACGTGTATAGCGTTCGACCAGATGCAGCTTTTCAGTGTGCGGAAGTCCGCCGTTATCGAACCAGAACTTCTCATTGAAGCCAATGACGTCGGCGATCAGCGTGTCTCCCTCCCAGCGAGCCACAGCGCGCCCGTAATATAAAGGATTGTCGTCATCGCCACCGCGTTGGCCTACCTGCTTTCGTCCATCCGTATACATTATGCGTTCATTGCGGTTGCCACCGCCCATCAGGACGAATATGCGTTTGTGTTCCAGGTCCTCAACGAATTGAACTCCATAAATCTGCTGGTACTGCCTGGGCCCACCGGGCGGTTTGCAACCCTGAAACATGGGATCGGTGGACAGGAAAGTTCGCTGGCGCGTTTCATAAACATCCCGGGCCCATTTTTGCATGGGTGCCACTTTGTCGACATCGGCGATGTTCTTGAGAAGTCCATAAGCGTCCATTGGAACGGTGACGCCGGTTTGCACCAGCGAAGTCGCGCTGGGATTTCCCCAATAACCCGTCTGTCCGGGAGTCGGGCCCAGTCGGGGATGGCCATCCGGCCATCGTGGCGTTGCGGCGGTAGTCACTGCAGGTTTCGCCGGGGGCGTTCCATTGTAGCCGTTGTAAACGCTCTTGTTCGTACTGGTCAGAACGATGTTCTTGCCCGAAATCTGTTTGCTTCCATCTCTGGCAGGGGGACCTTCAACCTTAATTACGTCGCCCGGTTTCACTGTCGTCTGGCTCCATCCGTTCTTTGCAAGAAGGATGGAACTTTCGATCTCAACAGCCCACCGCGCCGGTGCACTGGAGTTCGCAACTGGAACTTTCATGAGGATATGAGAATAGGGGTTTGCCCAGTCGATCTGTGTGACGGTACCTGTCAAAGTCATGGTTTTGGACACGTCGAACTTTGCGGCAACCGTGTGCTGCGCGAATGCCGGAGCAAGGGCCACCAAAATCGCGGCACTCCCAGCGAACAAACCGACCAAATACTTCATCTGAGTTCCTCCCGAATGTGAGCCAGATTGTATGTCACATTCAGCGTGAGTCAAATCAATAGTATGCGGTTCGATCGGTGGGATATCGGGGCGATTACGGCGGTCTTCCGAATCCATTGAAGTCCGATCGCCGCTCACCAGGGCCGGATGACAAACGCCAGAAGAAAGATCGCCGCACCGGCAAGCTTCAGCCGATCGGCAACGTTTCGATGATTCGAATTCAAGCCGTACCAGAGCACCGCCAGAAACATGACAACGACAAATACCAGAACCGTAACAATCAGCGTCTGGACTAACGAGAGCGTCGGTCCAATGTAATAGTTCAAGCCCGGCCCCATCACGGAGCCATACACGATCAGCAGATGGACGATGTAAACGAACAGCGATTCCCTTCCCATGATCGATGGGATGCGCGAAGCAGCCTGGATGTAGCGATCCGCAAGAAAAATTGCGGCCGCAACAATGCAGACCACGCTTAGACGAACGAGAATGATCGACGGATCCGATTTCCAATAGTCATGAGGTGGGTAGAAGTCGAACGGAAGGCGGAGGGAAAGCAACGCCAAGACAGCCAATCCTGCACTGACAGCGGCGTACTTCAATACCGCCACCACCTCATCACGATAACTTCTCGCGTTCAAAAAACAATATCCGAACAGAACTCCGCACAGAATATAGGCCGACCACGGAAACAGTGGGAACCACGATCCGTTTTCGGCATTCAAATAAGCGGCCATCCAGAGTGGAACCTTATCTGCGAAATGCAGGGACCACACGATCGGCGAAGCGAAGATAACCACAGTGCCGCCCAGAGCGACTAATCGAACAAACAATTCTTTCTTTCGAAGCAGGAAGACCGAACCCTGCAGTATTAGTAAAGTGATGCCGATGCATTGAAGCGCGTCGACCTGTACCATGGCCGTCGTTTCCATGGAAGTTGCAGCATGGATGGTCTTCCGGAGTGAAAAATAGGGAAGATGCAGGGCATATCCAATTGCCATCAGAGCCAGAAACTTCCAAACTCGCCGACGCACCCGCTCTCCCCAAACGATGTGCTGGTCCCAGCTTCGGATCGTCGCAACTCCGAACGCCACACCGGAAGCAAACAGGAACATGGGTGCGATGAACCCGTGAAAAAAATCGTGGACGTAATACCAGGAAGCAGACTTCACCTGCGGACTCAGCAACGCGTCGAAGACATGTCCCTGAATCATGAAAAACCCCGCAACAAAGCGGAGGAGATCGATAAATAGATATCTTTGTTTCGATTGCGCCATGATTTGAGACGATTTCAACACCAGCTCAGAATTTTACGCCGTGTTGCCCGCATTTGTTTTAGGAGTCCTTAACCGCGCTGCGCTCGAGGAGTCTCTTTCTTGACATCCATTGGGGCGCGTAGTACAACCCGGCGAAGCGATTCATGAACTCAATCGACTCTGCTTGAAGAGGTGTGGAATGAAACGAAAAGCTCTTACTGTTCTGCTCGCGAGTATCGCCTTATTCATTATGGCGATTCCGGTATTTGCCCATCACTCGTTTGCGGCAGCCTACGATACGAATAATCCGATTACGGTCAAGGGAGTCATCGTGCAGGTCCGGCTGGAAAACCCGCACTCCTGGTTCTTCCTGGATGTGAAAGGCGCCGACGGCAAAATGGAAAGATGGTCCTTCGAAGCCGGTACTCCGAGCGGAATGATTCGAAACGGATTCAAGCCCGGCGTCATCAAGGCGGGAACGGAAGTGACGATCAAAGGTTTCCACGCGAGAGACCTCACTCAAAAGGTGGGCATGTTGAATGAACTCGTGACGGCGGATGGCAAAGTGTACGGTCAGTTCGGTCCGCAGCAAGGTCCGGGCGCGCAGTAGCTACGGAACCCGCGAGACGTTACAACGGAGGAAGTGAAATATGAAGCGCATCATGATCTCATCTATAGCGTTTGCGGGAATCGTTCTGGCGATGGTGTGGTTCGCTCCTGCAAAAGCCAGCCTCGGAGCTGCGGTACAGGCCGCCGGACAAAATGCACAACGAGGTGCTGCGCCGCCGACAACACCGGCGAACACCGCGCCGGTGAAACCCACACCGCGAATGGCGGACGGACATCCGGACCTTTCCGGCGTGTGGTGGGGCGGTGCGGATGTGGGTGGCAGAGGATTCAGAGGCGGCGCTCGCGGAACTCCCACGGTGTCGTATACCAGCCTGTATCAACCATGGGCTGCGGAAAAGGCGAAGACACTTAGCGACAAGGACGATCCGACTTTGAAGTGCGTTCCAGTGGCTTTTGGAACTCTCAATGTCAGCCTCTACAGTGTGGGTGCGGTGGGACAAATTATATCGACGCCGAAGTTCGTCGTGATGCTGCAGGAAACTTTCCACGGCTACCAGCTGATCCCCACCGACGGAAGGCCGCATCGCGATGATGTTCCTCCGGCATATCGTGGCGACTCCGTGGGTCGTTGGGAAGGCGACACATTCGTTGTCGATACGACCAACTATACGGACAACACCTGGATGTTTGCCGAAGGCAGGGTCTCCTTCCATTCCGATGCCCTGCATATTGTCGAGCGGTATCACCGCACGGATTTCAATACTCTGGAAATCGAAGCCAGAATCGAAGATCCAAAAGTATTGACCGGACCATGGAATGCTCCAAAAGCAACGCTGACGCTTGCTCCTTTCGACATGGTCATGTCCCTCGCTTGTACGGGAGTGGAAACTCAATCACTGATGGACGGCGCCGCAAAGCTGAAGCAGTAAGTCCCAGGGCAAAGGAAATATGAAGTCTGATCCAAAGATCCGCACTGCATTATTCTCGATCGCCGCTATCGCTGGAAGCATTTTCGTGGGCGCTCCTGCGGCGAACGCGCAGGTGCCCGCAGACATGGCTGCGCAGCTGAGAGCGATCGGGAACGGAGTCTGTGTGCCGGAAACGGCGAAGATCTACAAACCGCTCCAGGCGAAGGCGCCATATCCGGGAGTCACGATAGTTCGGGATCTCTCTTACGGCACAGATCCCAGGATGATCATGGATGTCTTCGCACCTGAAAAGGGCGGCGGAAACCGACCCGTGCTGATCTTTGTTTCAGGAGGTCAGGGAAACAAGATCGAAGGGCCACCGGACGGCGATGCGTTCTACGACAACATCATGCTGTGGGCGCTGAAGAACGGCATGACCGGTGTGAACATGCAGCGCCGCGGCGGATTGAATGGCGGCGGACTGGCATGGGACGAGCCGGCCAAAGATGTGGGACTGGTTGTTGCCTGGGTTCGCGAGAATATCAAGAAGTACAAAGGCAATCCGAACCGCATCTTTCTCTGGAGCAGTTCCGCTGGAAACGGCCCCGTCAGCACATTTGCGGCGCATCCGGAAATCGCCGGCGAGAACGGAGAATCGGTGAAAGGCATTGTTCTGATGTCGGCTCCGAACTTCAATATCCTTCCGGAAACCGGTGCCTTGCCTGCGGTCACTGCCGCAACGCCGCCAGTTGCCGGACTGGGAACCAATTGCGGCCGGCCTCCGGCACAACCGAGAGGTGGAGCAGGAGGGGGGCGCGGAGGGGCTGCACCAACACCCGTGGATCCGGCGACGCAGCTGGCGCGATCCAATCTGCCCGGTCTCGCGAAAGGCAAGATCGCCGTGTTTCTCGGATGGGGAGAGATTGACCCTCCCAACATCATCTCGTTCGATGAAGCTTTGAAGGCCGCTCTCTGCAAAGCTGGACGTTGCCCGACGTCGGCAATGTTTAAGGATCACAGCCACATGTCGCTCGTGTTCTCGCCGAATACCGCGGATACTTCCGTGACCGGACCCATTCTGAAGTGGATGAAGAGCGTGAAATAGCCGGAGCGCTTCCGAACTTCCCCTGTAGGCGCGGTCTGTGACCGCGCACAATCCCTCGACCCAATTTTCTTGTGGATGTTAGAGCGTGTGTGGTCACAGCCCGCTCCTACAGCGTTCCTCAGCCTACGATCTCGGGTGGTTTCTCGTCCGTTGCGATATCCCCAACGAACGTAAAACGCGCCAAAGATCGAGAGGATAGACAGGAGCCGGCATACTGGCGCAGGCTCCCGTCGAGAGGATTATCGCAATGAAGCCAGTGTCGGACCGGAAGTGCCGCGCGGCAACAGACTCGGGCCGGATGCCTTGAACAAGGTCCTCGGCTCCTTCACCTGGGGATCCACAAGAAATCCCATGAAGCAGTTCTGCATCTCATCCCAGTTCTGCTGTCCCCACAGGATCAGCTTCGTCGGATCCGGGTTGTACTTGTTGTTTGCGGAATTGTCGAAGTGCGCAATGGCCACGATGCGCGTCCCTTTCGGAATCGCAAGAGGCGACGCCAGATCGAATCCCAGTTGCCAGTTGAAATCCCATTTCGCCTTGAAGATGGTTTTGGATTCGCCGGCGGGAGAAATGAGGCGCACTTCAAAATCCTTCCCTCGCAGGTGCATGTGCGGCTGCATGTACACCAGCTGCGTATCGGCAAGGGCGGTCATCTCCGACACCACTTCGGCATTGCCATCGCCTGCAGGTATGGCGAGATTCCCGGCAGTGGGACCGTCGCTGACGTAGTAACGCAACTTTGGCGGCTGTTTCGTAAAAACGAGTCCAAGCTTCGAACGGTCCGTTGTGGGTTTTCCGGTGGCCGTGTAGTGCATGCTGAAAACAATGTCCGAGCCCTTTGGTACGAATTTCGCCGAATCGAATTGGCTGAAATCCTGAGCACCCAGACCGGGATTGAACTTGCCCAGCAGATCCGAGCCATCGCCTTGTCGTCCCACTTCCGCGTCGCCGGCTTCGTAGGCGACTCCGGGAATGGCGTCCTTCATCCACGTCGAACCCGGAGGACGGACGATGGCGCGCATGTGATGCACCGCTGCCGCGTTGCCTGGACGAAGATCCGCGGCAACCACCCACATGTCTTCCGTGAAATTCGCTTTGACCAGAATGCTTTTGTAGTTGATGGTCCCGCTCGCCGGGAGGTGAATGTCCTGCGGCATCTCAATCACCATGTCCGGCTTGATGCTCCAGCCTTCGGGAAAATTCACCGGCGGTGGAGCGTCCTTCACATTGCCTTCCAACGAACCGCCGTCCGCCCAGGCGACCAGAGTCTTGATGGTCGCGTCCGTCAATGTCCGGTCGTTTGCAAAGTGTCCATAAGCTGGATCAGCGAACCATGGCGGCATCTGGCGGGTAAGAACGGCGGCCTTAATCGCCTTGGCCCACGGCTTGGCTTCTGCGTAAGTGAGAAACGACATGGGAGCGATTTCGCCCGGACGATGACAGCTCTGACAATTTTTCTGCAGGATGGGCAGAACATCTTTATTGAATGTTACCGGCGCCGAATCTTCCACGGCGGCCCGCATGGAAACGGCGAGCGCCGCCATGCCGATGAGCAAACCTGCAAGTGTCCGTCGATTCCAAACGATATCGCGTAACATATTCAACCTCCCGGGGAGTGACACCGCGTTTTCCGCGTATCTTACTTGATTTTGGCGCTGCTGACGAAGCAGTTCACAATCCAGCCCTCAGGCCGGTCTGATATCGGTCGATCAGGATCAGGATGATCGACAGAAAAATCACGGCCAGGGAAGAAACCAGTGCTGGAAGATGCAGATATGGGGGTGCGAGCACCACCACAATCCACAGGCCGATAAATATCAGTGGAATTTTTCGGCCAGTCAGAATCCACGCGCGAATCACGAAGTACCAGAAAATTATCGGAACGGCGAATCCGTAAGCCATGTCGCGTCACATTCCAAAACCGAAATCGAAATTTGAGGGGTGAAGACGAGAATCTTTGCACCCCTCACCCGGCCCTTCGAGCCACCCTCTCCCTTCGGGAGAGGGATTTGCTCGAAACATCCTGCGATCAGTTTTTCGCAGCGGAAGTGACATTCACCTTCACATGAACGTTGGTCCAGCAGCACTGGAATCCCCCGCCGCCGTCGCCTGTCGCGTCGTTGGCCTGAGCGCGCAGGATGTATTCGCCGGGCATTGTGAACTTCACACTGGTTGCCGTCTTCCCTTCCGCATCCGCTGCCGGTTTCGCATTTTCGAATGCGACTTCACCGGGCCCCCTGAACTTGCTCCACGTAATCGGAGTGTATGCCGCGCCACGGCCAATTCGTACGGCGGGTTGATCGTCGTTGAACCATAGCGCCAGGGGAAGCGAATCTGAAACCTTCGTCATCAGCGTTCGCGCAATTCCATGAGGCGGCCCGGTGAATGAAGGACCGTTCGTCTCGAATCGCACGACAGGCGGCGTGTTCCCGTTGCCAGCATCTTTAAAAGGCTCCACAACCCAAAGCGGATTCAGGCTCATCGGAATCGATGTTTCCTGTCCGTTTGCAACGATGGTCCATGTGAGTTTTTTGGTTCCGAAATCTTTGGGCACGACGATCCGAAACACACCCCACTGACGTCGCGGCAGGAAATGAGTCGGCTGCCCCAGGTCGGGACCACCCGGTTCAATTCGATTGTTCGGACCGACAGAAATATCCAGGGTTTCGATGGAATTGCGATTGAGGTAGCCCATCAGCAAGCTGAACGTGCCGTCCGGATTCGGATACCATCCTTCGAACGCACCCGTCACGCTCTGGCCCGATTCGCGTATGGGCGCGATTTGAATTTCTCCAGGCGCTTGTCCACGCATCGGCACCGCGATGGTAGCGAACAGAATTACAGAGAACTGGAAAAATCTCATTGGCCTATTTGCTGAGATTGGCAGCCGATAGTTTTCTCTTCGCAACTTCGGCCTCGTAGTCCTGATCGCTCATGTAAGTGATATTGATCCACGCATGTCCCATTTCATCCACAGTGCGATCGCCGAAACCGACCCATTGATCCGGATCGGGATTGTTCCGGTTGTTCTTTGTATTGTCGTACCAGGCGGTAACCTTCAAGGTGGTTCCTCTTGGCAGCAGCGGTGCCGCGTCGTCCGCGTAGATGTAGTTGGTCATCCATGCGAATTCAAAGCGATCCACCTTGCTTAACAACTTCGTCGTGCCGTCGGGAAGGACCGCCTCCACCGACATCGCCTTACCTCGCCAGTGCATGTGCGGCTGAAAGTTTTCGATGCGGCCGGCCTGCCTCATCGCCGTCGTACCCTGCGTGACATAGAGGGAGTTCGGCGGAATGTCGATATTGCGGTTGCCCCCGACAATACCCGTGTACAGACCCAGTACCTGCCGGTACTTCGGCTCCTGTCCTTTGGGATAGAAATATATTCCCAGTTCCACCTCATCGGTGACCTCTTCCCCGACAGAGTGGTAGTGCACTTCGAAAACAATTTTCGCGCCGGGCATCATCAGCTTTCCCGAATTGGGACGCATGATCTCACCCTGCTTTCCGACAGCCCACTCCATGAATAGACCATCGGCCGTGGCAACTCCGGCCGCAGCGCCCCCATTGTCGAGGGGATTTGCCACGGTCCCGGGTTCCTGCTGCAACAGCCTGGCCAGTGCATGATGCGTCACCTTGCGTCCTTTTGCGGTGACCGGATGAATTTCGATGGCTCGAACCCAGCGTTGCTCCGTCAGGCCCGTATCCACGGTGGGTTTGTACCAGGCATCCATCGCGACTTTGGGAACCGTATAGAGCGGCGATTTCACAATCAGGTCCGGCGGCCCGCCGAACATGTCCGCAAAATTCCATTTTGCATCGTCCGGCCATT
>Ga0163163_10000352_pt1 | contig 44290 bp, 38 predicted proteins | sample S65metaG_FD_119766 | JGI IMG/M metagenome (GOLD analysis project Ga0163163, IMG submission 119766) | Switchgrass rhizosphere microbial communities from Kellogg Biological Station, Michigan, USA - S6-5 metaG | ecosystem: Host-associated > Plants > Roots > Rhizosphere > Soil | place: USA... | reverse complement strand
TAATAGTTGAGGCCCCGCGCCAATGTGAAGTCCACAATTAAGTTCGGCGACTGACCTGGTAAAGCTGCTTCGGTCAGAATTGTTGTCAATTCTTCAATTCCTTTTTTTCCTGTTTCTGATTTTTCCAGCAGCGCCTCAGCATGCTTCAACTGTTGCTGGTTGTCTCCCTTGATCAGGAGGTATTCCTCGATGATTGCGGTTTGTTTTGCCGAAATACCCTTCGTCACCAACTCTTCTTTCACTTTTTCGATGCCGATCTTGTCCAGCTTGTCGATCGCAATGCTGATATCAATCATCTTCTCTATGCCACCGCATAACTCGGCCAGCGCAGCAAGGATTTTCCTGTTGTTGATCCGAAGTTCATAGTTGCGAATTCCCAATCGCACAAACGACTCATGATAAATGTAAGCGAGCTCAACTTCGTTCCATAATGAACGGCTGCCCACAACATCGGCATCGCATTGCGTGAATTCACGGTATCGCCCTTTTTGCGGACGATCGGCACGCCATACCGGCTGGATCTGGTATCGTTTGAATGGCAACGACAGCTGAGCGTGGTTCATTGCAACCCAGCGCGCAAAAGGAATAGTGAGATCATATTTAAGCGCGCGTTCGGTGAGGTTCTTATCGTTCTTACCGCCCAGCACCTGGTCAAATGCAAGTTTCGACTTGTCAACATTTTTTGGATCGCCAATACCATTGTTGAGAATTTTAAAAATCAGTTTATCTCCTTCATCGCCGTACTTACCCATCAGCGTCTCCAGGTTTTCCATGGCCGGCGTTTCCAGGGGTTGGTAGCCGTAGAGTTCAAAAACATCGCGAATGGTGTTGAGAATATGATTACGTTTTCTCACCACTTCAGGGGAAAAATCCCTTGTGCCCTGTGGTAATGCGGGTTTGGTCATGTAGAAAGTTAATAAGCTTGCCTGCATTCTCCGCCAAGGCGGATTCGCAGGCTAACAGTAAAAATTAAAAATTAGGTGTCGGATTTGAAAGTGGTTGCGAAACCGCGTTCAACAATTTTCTCGCAAGCTTCTTCAATCAACTTATACACGGTATGGTAGCCGGATTCGGGGCCATACCAGGGATCGGGAACTTCAAAATTTTTGCCTGGTTCAAGAACATTCATCAACAGCTCGATTTTTGAGGCATCGAATTTCCTGCCCGCAATCCTTCTCATATCATGAATGACATCATTCGACATGGCGAAGATTTTGTCGTATCGTTCAAGATCGGCCGGAACAAAATCCCTGGCGCGTTGCGTGCTGATGTCAATGCCATGTTGCAGGGCTACTTTTTGACTCAGCCGATGTGGCGGCTCGCCGGTGTGATAGTGATTGGTGCCAGCGCTGTCGACCTGCCAGTCCAAACCGTGCTTCCTGATTTTATTTTTCAGAATTCCTTCTGCCAGGGGGCTGCGGCAGATATTGCCAAGGCAAACCATTAGGATCTTCATGGCGGCTAAGTTAAGTAAACGAGTGGGATTAGATTAATGAGGTTAATTAGGTTAATTGGGGTAATTGTGGAATAGCTCACCGGTCTCGTTATTAACCTAATTAACCTCATATGGATTTCTGTCCCACGTGCATCTAACTCCCAAACACAGCGCTTTGTTTTGATTCATTCAACCATCACTAAAAAAATTTCTTATGCTACCGGAATCCATCCTGCAAAGCGATGTGCTGGACATTATTTTCGAAAACCGAAACAAGGCCTACGGCGCCTATGCCCTTCGCAAACAATACGATCGTCGCATACTCGGCTCCGTTACCCTGGTCATTAGCTGTATCTTAATCTGGTTCCTCTTTAGTTTCTTCAGGCCGCCTGTGAACAGAACCACGGCCACCCATCTAAAACCAATTGAGGACACCAAACTGGTGGAGTTTAAAGAAGAGATTAGACCGCCCATTACACAACCAAAAATCCCTCAGCCGCAGGTTGCAACAGTGAGAAACCCAACGCCGATAATTGTCCCGGATAATAAAGCGGATACCATTCCTCCTCCTACGACAGATGAAATGGAAAAAGCGGTAATTGGCCTGGAAAATAAGGCTGGTATGGATGATGATGGGACTCATCCGCCTGTCACCGATGCCAAATCAGGAGGAATTGTAGATGAATCTAAGCATAATGATGAACCAGAAGTGTATCTCACTTCCGAGATTATGCCCAAATTTCACGGTGGGCAGGAAGCACTAATCAAGTTTCTGCGCCAAAACATGAGAACCCCGGAAGAGGCCATGGAACCGGGCACCCGGGTTACGGTTAAAGTAAGATTCGTAGTGCAGAAAGACGGCTCCATCGGTGAAATTGAAGTCATTCAATCGGCCGGAAAAGTGTTTGACAATGAGGTTGTGCGAGTGGTCAATAAAATGCCCAACTGGACGCCGGGATCTCAGAATGGTAAAGACGTAGCTGTGTATTTTACGCTTCCCATTGTTTTTGAAACCACTGAGGAATAAGAATTTAACAGATTTCGATAAAAATCCCTGACGGTGGGACCATCCTTTATGACGTTCCCACCGTCTTAATATTAATACGGAAAACCATTGGGATGAGCATGAATTTCTTAACTTGCCCGTCCCGCCGGAAATACTGAATGCCATGATAAAAGGGACAGAAGATAACAAGACGCGTAACTATATTTTGATGCGCAGGATCATGGATTATGGAATGGGGTTGCTGATCATGGGGTTCGGGATCTTTTTCATATTCGCAGACAAACTTGGCATCAGTTTTAACATAGAACCCTTTTTCAAGTATTTTTTCGCAGGCTTGTGCATCGCTTATGGAGCATTCAGGGTGTACAGAGGATACCAAAGAAACTATTTTAGAGAATGAAGACCATTTTCAGCCCCCTGACTTGTGCAGGGAAATTTGTTCAACCCCTGGCTGGCTTACGGATCTTACTTCTGGTGATCGTTTTCACCGGTTGCGGAAGTCCGGGACCCGTTAACTACAGAAATGACAGCCTGACTTCCGGCACCATCCATATCTCCGTTGATGAATCATTTCGGCCCGTTATCGATTCACAAATCCAGGTCTTTGAGTCCCAAAATCCAAACGCAAGAATTATCGCGGAATACAAATCTGAGGCAGCCTGTTTCAGGGATCTGCAGGCAGATTCAACCAGGATGATCATCGTGACCCGCGGACTATCGCACGATGAGGAAATGTATTTTAAAGATACGCTTACCTATATCCCCCGCTATGGCCGCATCGCATATGACGCTATTGCCGTCATCGTGAACACCAAGGCAAAGGATTCTGTATTTAGCATGGCAGATATTCGCTCACTGCTGAAAGGTACAAGTGGCTACAAATTGAAAGTGGTGCTGGATGGTACTTCGGCAACCAGTACAGTGCGTTATGTGATCGACTCGCTATTGCAAGGTCAGCCGCTTGATAAATCTGTAACTGCGGCGAAAAGCAGCGAAGAGCTTGTCAATTTTGTCGCCAACAATGAAGATGCCATTGGATTCGTAGGTGTGGGATGGGTGGGTAATCATGAGGATTCTTCACAATTGAGCTTTATGAACAAGATCAAGATAGCTTCAGTACAGTGTCTTGCCTGTCCAAAAGAGACCTATGTGAAGCCCTACCAGGCCAATATTGCCATGAAACGGTATCCAATGGTACGCGGTTTGTATTACATTCTTAAGGAGAGTTATGATGGATTAGGGAGTGGTTTTGTCAATTTTCTTGATTATGAAAAGGGACAGCTGATTTTCAGAAGAGCGTACCTCGTTCCCGCAAAGATGAGTTTTGAAATAAGATCCACAGAGATCAACCAATAATGGCCAATTTTATTAATTTACGCATTCTTAAAATCTGACGAAAAAATGATGAAAAAATACAGCTTGCTTGTCGCACTGGCCCTCGCAGCGAAGGGAATATTCGCCCAATCAGTTGATGATGGCAAGAAGTTCATGTATTATGAACGCTACACGAGTGCCAAAGGCGTCTTTGAAAAGTTGGTAGCTGCTAACGCTGCCAGTCCTGATGCTGCATACTGGCTGGGTCAGAGTCAGATCATGTTGAAAGATGTTGCAGGAGCGAAGGCCACTTACCAGAAGGCATTGCAGGCAAACGGCAGCAATCCGCTGTTGCTGGTCGGCATGGGCGAGGTGGAAATGTTGGAAAATAAGGCCAGTGACGCTAAGCAAAGGTTTGAGACTGCTATCAGCCTCACCAAAGCAAAAGACATCGACGTGCTGAATGCGATTGGCAGGGCCAATACTGTCCCTAAAAATGGCGATGCTAACTACGCGATTGAAAAATTGAAAATCGCGCCTACCATCAAGGGTTTCAAGAGTCCGGAAACACATATCCTCCTTGGAGATGCTTATAAAAAGAATATCGATGGTGGCGCGGCTGTTACTTCCTACAATGATGCATTAACGGTTGATCCGAAATATGCAGCTGCGAAATGCCGCATAGGAAGGGTTTACGCCACGCAGGGGAAAGAGCAGGAGGCCGTTTTCACCAAATACTTTAATGACGCAATCGCACTTGACGCGGCTTATGCACCCGCTTATTATGAACTCTATTTCTGGTATTATTTCAGAGATGTAAACAAGGCGAAGGATTATTTTGCAAAATACAAGGCAAATACCGATCAGACTCCGGCAATTGAATATGAAGAAGCAAGTTTGCTTTACGCTTCTGGCGACTTCCAGGGCGCAGTTACCAAGGCCGATCAATTATTGTCGAAAGAAGGCAACACTGCTGACGCGCGACTTTATCGTTTGAAAGGGTATAGCTACGACAAACTTGGTGATTCTACGAAGGCTTTGGAGAGTATGGACATTTTCTTTTCGAAGGCTACGGAAGACCAGGTTAACGCCGACAACTTCATAAAAGAAGCGACTCTTTTGTCAAAATTCTCTGGAAAGGAAGCACAAACAGAAGATTTCTTCAACAAGGCAATTGCGGCAGATACAGTTGTGGCAAACAAGATTGATTATGCCATGCAAGCCGTTGCTTACTATAAGCGCATCGGCAACGCCCAAAAGGCTTCTGACTGGATTACAAAGACACTGACGCTGAAACCAAATTATACAAAGACAGATTTGTATAATGCAGGATACGAGCAATTCAAAGCAAAAAATTATACTGTAGCGGATAGCTTGTTTGGCATCTATAAGCAGAAATATCCTGATGAAACTTACGGTTACTATTGGGCTGCACGGTCAAAGTGGGCAATAGATTCCACGATGGAGAAAGGCCTCGCTAATGATGATTTCCTGAAGATGATCGCGATAGCGGAAAAAGACAAGGACAAATTCAAAAACGTATTGATCACATCATACGGCTACCTGGCCGGCTATTCTGCCAATATCAAGAAGGATCGTCCAACCGCCATTGGCTACCTGGATAAAATCCTGGAGATTGATCCCGCCAACAAGGACGCGCTTGACAGCAAAGAAGTGTTGAAGAAAGCTGGAAATACGCCTCCCAAAAAGGGAGCCGGCAAGTAGTCATAACTCGATTAACCAGATCCCTTCGTCCTCACACAGCTGTGGACGAAGGGATTTTTATTTTTTTGATTTTGAATGCTTAGCCGTTGGAAATTAGATGGGCTGCCTTATTTTTGCTGCTGATCAATTCTGGACCAAAATGCACCTGTTTTTTCTCCAGGCCAACCCCGTGTCTTCGGTTAACGACGTCAACAATTCATTCAATTATTTCCCCATAGGTATTCAACTGTTGTTCGCCATTTTGTTTATAGGCGTGATGATGGCGCTCACGCATATGCTTGGACCGAAACGACCCACGTCAGACAAACTGGAGATCTTCGCCAGCGGAATTGAGACGCATGGTAATGCCAGGCAACCTATGGCGATAAAATATTTCCTCGTTGCGATACTTTTTGTGTTGTTTGACGTTGAAGTAATTTTCTTCTACCCCTATGCGGTGAATTTCCGCGAGTTGGGCTGGGGTGGATTTCTTGCTGTAGTTTTGTTTGTTGGATTCTTCCTGGCTGGGTTTTACTATATTCTGAAGAAGGGCGCGTTGCGTTGGGAGGACTAAACAAAGAATTGATTAAGTTGTTATTATCTATATAATTAGAAAGTAAAAATTAAAAAGTCAAAAGCTAGGTGCTTGGCGATCTGTCGGCGAATTTAGTAATCGCACTTCTTAATTTTGACTTTTGACTTCCAACACTGCTTCGCCTGCCACAATAAATAAAACATTATGCCTAGGCCAGTTCGATTTAATATAAACGGTGACGTGAAGTTGGTCAAGGAAGGCCCTGAAGGATATATGGGGGAAGGATTTTTTGCTACAGGCCTCGACAAAGTTGTTGGCCTTGCGCGGAAAAATTCCATCTGGCCCTTACCCTTCGCTACTTCCTGCTGCGGCATCGAATTTATGGCCACGATGGGAGCGCACTATGACCTTGCACGATTCGGATCTGAACGCGTGGGATTTTCACCCCGACAGTGCGATCTTTTGATGGTGATGGGAACAATTGCAAAGAAGATGGGACCGGTAGTGAAGCAGGTTTACCTGCAAATGGCGGAACCACGGTGGGTTATTGCAGTTGGTGCCTGTGCATCGTCAGGTGGAATATTCGATACTTATTCAGTTTTACAGGGTATTGACCAGGTGGTTCCTGTGGATGTTTATGTCCCAGGCTGTCCCCCGAGACCAGAAGCCATTCTGGATGGTGTGATGAAGATCCAGGACCTTGTTGGCAGGGAAGAATTAAGAAGAAGGACAAGTGAAAAATATAAAGGCTTATTAGAAAGTTACGGTATCCAGTAAGCGATACCCGGTAAGATCAATACATGTCACTCACAAACGAAAAAATTAAGGAGAAGCTGGTTAGCAAGTTTGGCGATCAGGTAGGAAATTTTGAAGAGTCTTTTGGTATGCTCAGTTTCACTGCACCAAAGGATGCGAACCTGAAGGTGCTCCAGTTTTTGTACGATGATCCGGAACTCAATTTTGGATTCCTGACCGACCTTTGCGCTGTTCATTATCCGGATCGTCATGATGCAGAGCTCGAAGTGGTTTATCATCTCCACAATTTGAAAGATAATGTGCGGTTGCGTTTCAAAATCAGCACGCCGGTTGCAAGACCCGAAGTTTTTACGGCCACAAAATTGTTTGAATCAGCGAACTGGATGGAGCGCGAGACTTTCGATTTTTACGGCGTGAATTTCCTTGGGCATCCTAACCTGGTGAGAATCCTGAATGTGGATGAAATGGACTATTTCCCGATGAGAAAGGAATTTCCACTTGAAGATCAAACGAGGATTGACAAGGATGATGACATGTTTGGAAGATAGCCTGCCGGAAGGCAAGTTTTGAGTTTTGAGTTTTAAGTTTTGAGTTATCCAGAATCCAGCATCCAGTATCTAGTATCTAGCATATGTCTACAACCGAACATCATATCAAACTCCCCGATGGTTCCATTGAAAGGCAAACCACCACACTGAACCTCGGACCCACACATCCCGCTACGCACGGCGTGTTTGAAAATATTCTTGAATTGGATGGAGAACGCATAGTTAGCACCAAACAAACTGTTGGATATATTCACCGCGCTTTCGAAAAGCTTGCAGAACGTAGACCACTTTACCAAATTACACCGTTGACCGACAGGTTGAATTATTGCTCTTCGCCCATCAACAACATCGGCTGGCATTTGACCTGCGAAAAGTTATTGAATGTAAAGACGCCCAAGCGTGTCGATTACCTGCGCGTCATTATCATGGAACTGGCCAGGATTTCAGATCACCTGATTTGCAATTCAATCGTGGGCGTGGACACGGGAGCATATACAGGGTTCCTCTATGTGATGCAATACCGCGAGCTGATTTATGAAATCTATGAAGAGGTTTGTGGCTCCAGGCTCACCACGAATATTGGAAGGATTGGAGGCTTTGAACGTAATTTCACGAACACGGCATTCGAAAAACTGGAAAAATTCCTGCGCGAGTATCCGAAAGTGCTGAAGGAATTTGAAAACCTGTTTACCAGGAACCGGATTTTCATGGAACGTACCCAGGGAACAGGTAGCATCAGCGCGGAAAGAGCCCTTAACTACGGTTTCACCGGTCCCAACCTCCGTGCTACAGGTGTTGATTACGATGTGAGGGTGCACGCGCCATATTCATCTTACGAAGATTTTGACTTTATAATACCGGTGGGTTCAACAGGCGATAACTATGATCGCTTCATGGTGCGAGGTGAAGAAATGTGGCAATCGCTCAGTATCATTGAACAGGCGTATAAGAAGGTGCAGGAATTTACCGGTGCTGAATCAGAAATTTATCACGCCGACGTGCCTGAGTATTATTTGCCTCCTAAAGCTGACGTATACACGAAGATGGAAGCGCTGATCTGGCACTTCAAGATCATCATGGGAGAAATCGAAATGCCGAAGGGCGAAGTGTATTTTTCAGTGGAGGGTGGTAATGGTGAATTGGGATTCTATTTCATTAGCGATGGCGGTCGCACACCGTATCGACTGCATTTCAGGAGACCTTGTTTTATATATTACCAGGCCTATCCTGAACTCACAAAGGGAGCCATGCTCAGCGACGCAATTGTGACGATGAGTAGTTTGAATTTGATAGCGGGGGAGATGGATGCATGATGATCTGGCGCGAGCTTTAGCTCGTGCCGAAGGGAAAAGGCACGAGCTAAAGCTCGCGCCAGAGCCAGACAAGAGAACAAACATGATCAAATTTTCAGATAACCAAATGAAGGAGGTAGAGCGGCTCATCGCTGCCTACCCCGAAGGAAAACAGAAGAGTGCGGTGCTTCCTGTGTTGCACCTTGCCCAACAGGAATTTGGAGGATGGCTTAGCCCGGAAGTGATGGACTATGTTGCTTCACTGCTGAAACTGGAGCCGATTGAAGTGTATGAAGTGGCAACTTTTTACTCGATGTACAATCTCAAGCCGGTTGGGCGATATGTGTTCGAAGTTTGCCAAACCGGCCCCTGCATGATCAAAGGCAGCGACGATATTATCAACTATATCACAACCAAACTTGGAATCAAACCTGGAGAAACGACTACCGATGGCATGTTTACGCTGAAAACCGTTGAGTGTCTGGGTGCATGTGGATACGCGCCCATGATGCAAATGGGAAAATATTTCAAGGAACATTTGACAAAGGAAAAAATCGACAGCATAGTAGAAGAATGCAGGAAGAATGCGGCTTTAAATAATTAATAAAATTTAAAAACGCTGATTTATGAAGATTGTACCTTATCTGTTTTTTGCGGGCAATGCCCAGGAAGCAATCGATTTTTATGCAGATTCATTGGGTGGAAAAGTTGCAATGATCCAACGCTGGGGCGAAAGTCCGGCACCATCTGACGATGACTGGAAACAAAAAGTGATGCACGCACGCGTCGAATTCGGCGACGATGCATTGCTGATTTCTGACGGATCAAAAGGTGAAAAGGTGAAAACCGATGGTAATATCCAGATTACTGTTGCAACGAATGATCCTAACGAAACCGAAAAAATGTTTTCAAAATTGTCAAGCGGTGGCAAGGTGACGCACGCGCTCAAAAAAGAATTTTGGGGCGACACCTTTGGAATGCTGGAAGACAAGTTTGGCGTGAAATGGATGTTTAATTGCTCGGAAAAAAAGTTATAGGCAGAAACTGGAAAAACTAGGGTTGATGCCAATCAGCCGCTGAAAAATAGATGACTAAAAAATTACTGTTAGAAAAGGACCACGTTGAAGGTATCCGGGGCTATGATGTGTATCGTAGAGAAGGCGGCTATCGAAGCGTGGAGAAGGCACTTAAAACAATGAGTCCCGACCAGGTGACCGACGAGGTCAAGAAGAGTGGATTGCGAGGTCGTGGTGGTGCAGGCTTTCCTACCGGCTTGAAGTGGAGTTTCCTGGCTAAGCCTGAAGGTGTGCCCAGGTACCTGGTGTGCAACGCGGATGAGTCTGAACCCGGCACGTTCAAGGACCGCTACCTGATGGAATACATTCCACACCTGCTCATTGAAGGATTGATTGTTTCTTCTTATGCACTGGGCTCTAAACGCACCTACATCTACATCCGTGGTGAGTACGCCTGGATTGTAGACATATTGGAACAAGCCATCGCCGAAGCCAACAGTAATGGCTGGCTTGGGCAAAATATTTTAGGAACAGGCTTTGATTGCCAGATCTATGTACATCGGGGCGCCGGCGCCTATATCTGCGGTGAAGAAACAGCGCTTCTCGAATCCCTGGAAGGAAAGCGTGGTAACCCGAGGATCAAACCGCCCTTTCCCGCGGTGAAGGGTTTGTATGATTGTCCTACCGTGGTAAATAATGTGGAATCACTCGCTGCAGTAGTGCCTATCATCAATATGGGTGGAGAAGAATACGCAAAGATTGGCGTTGGAAAATCAACCGGCACAAAGTTGATTTCTGCCTGTGGTAATATTAACAAGCCTGGCGTATACGAAATCGACATGACGATTTCGGTTGAAGAATTTATTTACAGCGATGAGTACTGCGGTGGCATCGCCAACGGTCGCAAGCTGAAGGCCTGCATCCCCGGTGGTTCTTCTGTGCCCATTCTCCCGGCAAATTTATTGTTGAAGACCGCGAAGGGCGACGCGCGCATGATGAATTATGAAAGCCTGAGCGATGGTGGCTTTGCCACGGGTAGCATGATGGGTTCAGGAGGCTTCATCGTTCTGGACGATCAACAATGCGTGGTGAAGAATACGCTCACGCTTGCCAGGTTTTATCGTCATGAAAGTTGTGGCCAATGCTCGCCATGCCGCGAGGGAACCGGATGGATGGAGAAGATCCTGAAGAATATTGAGTACGGAAAGGGAAAGATGAGTGATATCGACCTGCTCTGGGATATTCAAAGGAAGATAGAAGGAAATACGATTTGTCCGCTTGGTGATGCAGCTGCGTGGCCTGTTGCTGCGGCAATCAGGCATTTCAGGGATGAATTTGAATGGCACGTGAAGAATCCGGAAGAAAGCCAAAGAAGAAACTATGGACTGGCGTATTATGCAGACCCTCTACCGGTAGTTGCGTAATAATTAAAAAGTCAAAAGTCAAAAGTAGGAGAAAGAAGAGAGGATCTGAATATAGAATTGTGGGTTATGAGAGCGGAAAGTGTGAAAGAGGGAGCAGGGAAACCCTTCAATATCAATTGGCGCAAACTTGGTTGAGGGTCGCGCCTCCAGATCTCAAAAAGACTGGAAGAACTTCTTAACAATTGCGCTTAAGTCAGCAAATGAAACTAAATATTGGCTTTGTTTGCTGCGTGATGGTTTAGATGCACCAAAAGAAAAGATAGAAAAACTAATTTCCGAGGCGATAGAAATTTCTAATATCCTCGGCAGCATATTGGTCAATTCAAAGTAATAATACTTTTGAATTTTGACTTTTTTAATTTTGAATTATTTAAATGCCTGAAGAAAAGAAACTATTTAAAGTCACTATCGACAACATCACAATTGATGTTGAACCGGGTACCAGCATTCTCAATGCCGCAAGAAAGATCGGTGGAGAAGTTGCGCCACCTGCGATGTGTTATTATAGCAAGCTCAAGAACACTGGTGGGAAATGCCGTACCTGCCTGGTGGAGGTTTCCAAGGGCAGCGCCGCTGATCCGCGTCCGATGCCCAAACTGGTTGCTTCCTGTCGCACCAATGTCATGGACGGTATGGAAGTAAAAAATATTACCAGCGAGCGAGTGATCGATGCAAGAAACGGTGTGGTGGAATTCCTATTGATCAATCATCCGCTTGATTGCCCCATTTGCGATCAGGCGGGAGAATGCTCACTCCAGGATCTCAGCTACGATCATGGCAAAGAAGGAACACGTTATGAGTTTCAACGTCGCACATTTGAAAAGCACAGCCTGGGTCCATACATCCAGCTCCACATGACGCGCTGCATCCTTTGCTATCGTTGCGTATTTGTGGCAGATCAGCTCACCAACAAGCGCGAGCACGGTGTACTGGATCGTGGTGACCATTCTGAGATTGCGACTTATATCGAAAAATCACTTGACCACGATTTCATCGGAAACGTCATTGACGTTTGCCCGGTGGGAGCTTTGACAGATAAGACTTTCAGGTTTAAGAATCGTGTTTGGTTTCTGAAGCCGGTGAACGCTCATCGCAATTGCACCAAGTGCAATGGCAAGGCCACACTCTGGTATCGTGGTGAAGAGGTATTTCGCGTAACCGCCAGGAAAGACGAATGGGGTGAAGTGGAAGACTGGATTTGCAACGAATGCAGGTTTGAAACCAAAAAAACCGCCGACTGGACCATTGAAGGCCCAACGGAAATTAACCGCCATTCGGTGATCTCTCAAAACCATTATGTGGGTATGAAAAAACCACAGGAAGTTTTGTATGATGTATTGGATGGTCGCAAACCAAGATTATTGATGAACATCCATGATGTGAGTGAAGTCAACAAACCTGATATTGACCTTTCGCTTTTGCCCGGACCGGCACACAGCGATGATTTTGATGATAAAAAATAAACTAATCGGGCATGTTATTGCTTTCGGAATTCTGGGCATTCACATTTGAAAAGCTGGTGCTGATCGGCGGGATCATTTCTGTTTCACTTCTGATAGCCATGTACAGCACTTACGCCGAGCGCAAGGTAGCTGCAGTTATGCAAGACCGTAGGGGTCCCAATCGTGCAGGACCTTTTGGTATTTTGCAGCCCCTCGCAGACGGGCTAAAATTGTTTTTTAAAGAAGAAATTATTCCAAATACTTCCAGCAAATTTCTTTTCGTACTTGGGCCCTGCCTGGCGATGCTGACAGCCATGATGACCTGTGCCGTTGTACCCTGGGGCAAATACGTGGAACTGTTTGGCAGAAGAATTGATTTGCAGGTTGCTGATATTAATATTGGCATCCTCTTCGTCTTTGGTGTTGTAAGCATGGGCGTATACGGGATCATGATTGGCGGCTGGGCTTCGAATAATAAATTCTCCCTTCTTGCTGCACTGCGTGGCGCTTCACAGGTGATCTCTTACGAATTGCCGATGGGCATTTCACTCATCGCACTGCTTATGCTCACCGGCACGCTGAGCATGCGTTCAATAGTTGACCAACAGATCCAAAGTGGTGTATGGAATATAGTCTATCAACCCCTGGGCTTCCTGATTTTCCTCGTTTGCGCGTTTGCAGAATGCAATCGCACACCTTTTGATCTGCCGGAAGCTGAAAACGAATTGAATTTTGGTTACCACCAGGAATATTCATCCATGAAACTCGGTTTCTATTTGTTTGCTGAATACATAAATATGTTCATCAGCAGTATTATCATGGCAACTTTGTTCTTTGGTGGATACGATATGCCATTTGTGAATGAGGCCAGCCTTTCGCCAAACGTGGCGGCTATTGTTGGCGGAGTTGCACTCATGGCAAAAGCAAGTTTCTTCATATTTCTGTTCATGTGGGTTCGGTGGACAATACCCCGTTTCCGCTATGATCAGCTCATGAACCTGGGATGGAAGAGCCTGTTGCCGCTCTCATTGTTTAACATGCTAATAACGGGCGCAGTGGTGCTGTTGAAGCAGAACAATTGGAGGTTTTAGTCTGAGAATTTAGTTGGCAGGTTGGGCAGAGAAAAATACTTTTGCGAACTCATTCAGGCCGAAGTCATGAATGAAAAATAAAGCATATGGATGCATTAACAAAGAGGTCGAAGCCGGTGGAAAGAAAGCCAATGACATGGCTGGAAAGGATATACCTCTGGAATATTTTCAAGGGCATGATGATCACGTTCAGTCACATCTTCAAAAAGAAGGCGACGATCAGCTATCCCGAACAAACGCGTCCATTCAGTCCGGTTTTTCGTGGACTGCAAGTATTAAATCGCGACGAGGAAGGTCGCGAGCGTTGCACCGCCTGCGGATTATGTGCTGTCGCGTGTCCTGCCGAGGCCATCACAATGGAGGCGGCTGAAAGGAAACCTGGCGAGGAGAATTTGTACCGGGAGGAAAAATATGCTGCGCGTTACGAAATCAATATGCTGCGGTGCATTTTCTGTGGCTTTTGCGAGGAGGCATGTCCGAAAGACGCAATTTATTTAAGTGAAACCTTTGCTCCTGCCAATTATCAGCGCAAGGGCTTTATCTATGGCAAAGAGGAATTATTGATACCTAATCCGCTTACTCAACCTGAAGAATATGCGAAGGCGAAGGGATTGAGAGGAGGCCAGGGAAAGCATTAATTCCAAACGAACCAATAACTAATAATGAGCATTACTGCGGTCCTGTTTTTTTTCTTGTCTGCGCTTGCGCTGGGTAGCGCACTGATGGTGATCTTCAGCAAAAATCCCGTGCACAGTGTACTTTGGCTCATCGTTACTTTCTTCGCCATTTCCGGTCATTACATTCTACTCAACGCGCAGTTTCTTGCTATTGTAAACCTGATAGTATATGCAGGCGCCATTATGGTGTTATTCCTGTTTGTGATCATGCTCATGAATCTCAATGCGGACACTGAGCCACAGAAAAACAAATGGCTCAAGATGGCTGGTGCCATTGCGGGCGGTTGCCTGTTGCTGGTATTGGTTGGTGCACTTCGTGATACCGAGGTTCGGAACCAGGCCGTGCAGGTTAAGGAGGGAAATATTGGACTAATACATAATCTCGGAATGGTTTTGTTCAAAGAATATGTAATCCCTTTTGAGATCAGTAGTGTGCTCTTTCTAAGCGCAATGGTAGGTGCGGTTGTGATAGGGAAAAAAGGGGATTAGCGTTCAGCGTTCAGAGTTCAGGGTTCAGAGTTGTGTAAGTAACAGGAACTGAGTTGAAATCCAGTATCCAAACTCCAAAATTTATTAGCGACATGCCTATAAATTACTACATCTTTCTAGCAGTCGCGCTGTTTTGCATCGGCGTGGTGGGTGTGCTGACAAGGCGCAACGCGATCATCATATTTATGTGCATTGAATTGATGTTAAATGCCGTGAACCTGTTGCTGATTGCGTTCTCAAAAATGCATCACCTTGCTGCTACAGTGTACGACGCACAGTCGAAAGCCGGCACAGAAGCCCAGTTATTTGTTTTTTTCATCATGGTAGTTGCAGCGGCAGAAGTAAGTGTGGGACTGGCCATTATTGTGATGATGTACCGGAATATTCATTCGGTTGATGTCAATTTCTTAAATAGATTGAAACACTAGAGCTAGCTGCATTAATTAAACATGAACAACCTGGTATATTTAGTTCCTCTTTTGCCGCTTGTCGGATTTCTTATTAACGGATTGGGCCGGAATTACCTGAGCAAGTCGGCGGTTGGTTTAATCGGTTCAGGCGTTATTCTCGCATCCTTTATTATCAGCCTTGTTTTGTTTTTTGATGTAAAGGCTGGTCACAATATCACAACGAACGGATTTGAGTTTATCGGTGTTGGCAAGCTCGTAATTCGGTTTGCATTCCAGATCGATCCGCTTTCTTCACTTTTCCTCCTGATCATCACCGGCGTGGGATTTTTGATTCATCTGTATTCCACGTCATATATGAATGAAGAAGAAGCGCCGCACTACGCCAGGTATTTTTCTTACCTGAACCTCTTTGTGTTTTCCATGCTACTGCTGGTGATGGGAGCTAACTACGTGATTATGTTTATTGGCTGGGAAGGCGTTGGACTTTGCTCCTATTTATTAATTGGCTACTGGTTCAAGAATACAGAATATAACAATGCCGCCAGGAAAGCATTTGTGATGAACCGCATTGGCGATCTTGGTTTTCTGCTGGCGGTATTTTGGATGATCCAGCAATTCGGTTCAACTGATTTCAATCTCGTATTTACAAAAGCTGCGAGCTTCCAGTCAAATGACCATGTGTTGGTGGGCATCACGCTGCTTCTTTTTGTGGGAGCAACAGGTAAATCTGCACAGATACCGCTCTATACCTGGTTACCCGATGCCATGGCAGGTCCAACACCGGTTTCTGCACTCATCCACGCCGCAACGATGGTTACGGCAGGTATCTATATGATCGCGAGAAGCAATATTCTTTATACACTCGCGCCAACCAGCCAGTCTGTGGTGGCCATCATCGGACTTGCGACGGCTATTCTTGCCGCTACCATTGCGTTGAAACAAAATGATATCAAGAAAGTACTGGCTTATTCTACGGTTAGCCAGCTTGGTTATATGTTTTTGGGATTGGGTGTGGGTGCATATACCGGCGCTGTATTTCATGTCATGACGCATGCCTTCTTCAAGGCGCTTTTGTTCCTTGGTGCAGGCTCTGTTATTCATGCCATGCATCACGAGCAGGACATTCGCAAAATGGGCGGCTTGTCCAAATGGCTTCCAATCACGCACATCACGTTCTTGCTGGGATGCCTCGCCATTGCAGGTATTCCTCCGTTCAGCGGGTTCTTCTCTAAAGACGAAATTTTGAATGCTGCATTTGAAAAGAACCCGGTGCTTTATTACGTGGGCCTCGGCGGTGCGTTGATGACGGCGTTTTATATGTTCAGGCTTTATGCAATGACGTTCAGGGGAAAATTCAGAGGAACACACGATCAGGAACATCATTTGCACGAAAGCCCCGCATCGATGACGATGCCATTGGTTATTCTCGCATTCCTCGCTGTAGTTGGCGGTTTCCTTGGAATACCTGAGATTTTCGCAAAAGATGCACACTGGCTCGAACACTTTTTGTCACCCGTATTTGCAGCGTCTGCAGAAAAAGTAAAACACGAACCCCTGCCGCATAACACAGAGTGGATGCTACTGGGGGTAAGTGTGATTTTGATATTAGCTGTTGTTGTTTGGGCCTGGAATAAATTCTCTCGCTATGAAGAGAAAGATGCTGAAGAAACCGGATTTGGAAAAGTGCTGGCCAACAAATGGTATGTGGATGAATTGTATGATGCCATCATCAATAGGCCGCTACGCGCCATTTCGCTTTTTCTAAACAATATCGTGGAGAAGGCTGGAATTGATGGCATCGTGAATGGCTTCGGCCGAATTGTTAATTATGGCAGCCGCCAGCTACGTTTGTTGCAAAGCGGGCAGGTAGGTTCATATATATTATTGATGGTGATAGCAACTGTAGTATTCTTCATCATCCAACTGTTCATGAAATAAATTATGGATCCGAATAACGTCATCGTCACATTTCCTGAATTGTTGATCTGGCTCCCGCTGATTGGCGGAATCGTGGCTTTCATGTTGAAGGACCAGCGGGCAAAGAATTGGGCACTTTTTTCTTCCATCATCACGTTTGGTGTTTCCCTGGCCTGTCTTTATTTCTCATCCAACGAATGGGTACCGCTTCAACGGGTAAGTTATGTTTGGCTGCCAGGTTTGGGAAGCAGCTTCACCCTTCAAACAGATGGGCTAAGCAGGTTGCTTTGCCTGCTCAATGCACTGGCTTTTCCAATCGCATTCGTTGCAACTTCCAATAATCATTATCAAAAGGCAAATGGCTTTTACGGTTTGATGTTGTTGATGCAGAGTGGCCTCATGGGTGTGTTTTGCACCATGGACGCGCTTGCATTTTATTTCTTCTGGGAACTGGCACTGATACCCGCATATTTTCTCTGCTCCATCTGGGGCGGTGAGAGAAGGATCGCAGCCACTTTCAAATTCTTTATTTACACTTTTGTCGGTTCCCTGTTCCTGTTGGTGGGTATCATTTTCGTTTACCTGCACACCCCGAATCATTCGTTTCAGCTCACCGCATTTTATTCTGCCGAGCTCTCGCCAGCACAACAAAACCTGGCGTTCTGGCTATTCTTCATTGCATTCGCGATCAAGATGCCGATTTTTCCCCTGCATACCTGGCAGCCCGATACTTATGAGCAGGCGCCCACAGCGGTTACCATGATTCTGAGTGGTGTCATGGTGAAGATGGGGATATATGCATTGCTGCGTTGGCTGGTGCCGGTATTTCCGGAAGCGGTTCGCCATTTTGACAAAGCAATTATTATCCTTAGCATCATCGGGATGCTGTATGCATCCTGCATCGCTATTGTTCAGGATGATTTGAAACGACTCGTTGCCTACTCTTCAATTGCACATATTGGCCTGATGAGCGCGGCGGTATTCTCTATGAATTTTAACGGGCTGCAGGGTGTGGCGATCCAGATGTTCAATCACGGTATCAATATCATCGGCATGTGGGTGGTGGTTGAGTTAATCGAACGCCAGCTTGGCACCAGGAAGATTTCGGCACTTGGCGGACTGGCACAAAAAGCTCCTGTTCTTGCCATCCTGCTGGTGGTTGTTGCGCTAGCGAATATAGCACTGCCATTGACTAATGCATTTGTAGGAGAATTCCTGATGTTTAACGGCCTGTTCCAATTTTCAAAATGGTATACAGCATTCGCGGGATTGAGTATCATCCTTGCGGCTGTGTATACACTCAATATGATTCAGCGGGTTTTTTATGGAGACACAAATTCAATTACTGAAAAATGGACTTCGCTTGCAAAAAATGAAGCGATCATACTTTCAGTGGTAGTGGTTTTGATCTTCATGGTGGGCGCTTTCCCCAAGCCCATGTTCGACCTCACACGTGATGCGATCGCTTCTATCATGTTGTTTGCAGGTGCGGGCGCAAAATAGGGGAGTATAATATATGAATGCAATTCTCTTTTCTGCCGTTTGGGGCGTAGTGATGATGTTCGGTGGACTGATCATGAAGAAAAAGTCCAGTGCGAAATGGCTTGCCGTTACCGGCGCCGCCTTGCTGCTTGTTTTGAACTGGCTGGAATTTCTTGGTATTTGGTCGGTGTCGATAGATACCCGCGATATGCTTGAGTTCAACGGCTTTGGACTTGTGTTTAATTCAATTGCATTTGCGTGTACGCTGATTTATTTCCTGTTGTCAGGTGAAGATTTTGAAAAAGTTGGCGACCACGTGGCGGAATATTTCGCGTTGATTTTTTTTGTACTCTGTGGCGTAGCCATCGTTTCTTCCTTCAAAACCTTGTTGATGTTATTCCTGGGAATCGAGATCATTTCGATCCCACTTTATATTCTTGCGGGTAGCGACAAGCGCAACCTCAAAAGCAATGAGGCAGCGCTCAAGTATTTTCTGATGGGTTCTTTTTCAACTGGGGTGATGCTGATGGGCATTGCATTTCTTTATGGTGCTACCGGCAGTTTTTCAATTTCAGGAATGCACCTCGGCACCGGTGCGCTGACGCCGATGATCGCCATTGGCCTTGTGATGTTGATGATTTCAATGTCCTTCAAGGTTTCAGCTGCGCCCTTCCATTTCTGGACGCCAGATGTGTACGATGGTTCACCCACCGTCTTCACATCGTTCATGGCAACAATCGTAAAAGTTGCTGCATTCATCGGTTTCCTTCGTCTTTTCGAAGGCGCTTTTGGCAAAATACATGGCCAATGGCAACTACTCATAGCCGTTATTACTGCCGCAACCTTGTTGATTGGTAATATCACTGCAGTTTTCCAACAAAGCGTAAAGCGCATGTTGGCCTATTCAAGCATTGCCCAGGCAGGATTCATGATGTTTAGTCTTTTCGCCCTGAATACCTGGTCGAAAGAAGGTTTCATGCTCTATGCAGCGGCTTATAGCCTGGCTACAATTGGCATTTTTGCCGTGCTCATCAAGATGAAGGACTATACATTTGACGGGTTCAATGGCCTTGCCAGGCAGGAGCCCTTGTTAGCATTACTTACCACCATTTTCCTGTTCTCATTGGCAGGTATTCCATTGACGGCCGGCTTCTTCTCAAAATATTACATGTTGATGGCTGCCGTTCGCGACGGCCATTATTTCTGGCTCGTCATTTTCGCCATCCTGATGGCCGCGGTTAGCGTCTATTATTATTTCAGGGTGATCCAGGCGATGTATTTTAAAGAAGGCAACGCCGAGGTAGCTGTATCGGGGAATTTCAAGACATTGTTACTGGTGGCTGCATTGCTGGTGATCATCCTTGGCGTTTATCCTCAGATGCTCATTGATCTCATCTACCATTAAGTTCGGCAGTTGGCCATCCATCCCTTGACTTTGGCAGGCTGCAAAATATGCCTAATTTTAGGGTGATATACTTTTATATGAAGCTCCTGGACACTATTTCCCTTGCATACAGAACAGTTAGAGGTAACAAATTGCGAACTGGTATTACGGTAGCCATTATTGCCTTTGGTATCATGGCCCTTGTAGGCATCATCACTGCGATTGAGGCGATGAACGCGAGTTTGCGTGAAAGTTTTGCAACCATGGGTGCCAATGCGTTCAGCATCCGCTTTCGCGAGAGGCAGGTTCGGTTCAGCTCAGATGCCATTGAGAAAAAAGACAAAAGGAAACTGAAAGAGAAGAAGTCGAACATGGGCAGGATGATCACCTATCAGCAGGCAAGGGAATTTAAACAACGATTCAACTTCCCGGGTGCAAAAACAAGCATCGGCATCTTTGGTGGTGGGGGCTATACCGCAAAATTTGAAAATATTAAGACCAATCCGCAGGTTAGGGTGCAGGGCGGTGACGACAATTACCTGGAGCTGAATGGATACGAAATTGAGTCGGGAAGAAATTTTAATAACCTGGATGTGGAGAGTGGAAGAAGCGTGTGCATTCTCGGTCACGATATCAGTGAGAAGCTGTTTGGCGTCAAACCTGAACGTGCGATAGACAAGGTAATTTCGGTTAATGGTGACCGTTATAGGGTAATTGGCGTATTGAAATCCAAGGGTTCAAGCGCGCTGATGCGGGCAGATGCCGTGGTTTTCGCTACCTATAAGAATGTGCGTCGTGTGTTTGCAACGGAGAATAATTCATTTTATATCGGTGTCATGGTACCTGATATGCGGCAGATGGATGCGGCTATTGGCGAAGCCGAATCGACGTTCAGGCCGATCAGAAATCTGACTACTACAGAAGCCAACAATTTTTATATTGACAAAAGCGACAGCCTGGCGGAGACATTCATCAGGTTGCTAGGCACGATCTCGAAATCTGCAGGCGCAATCGGGTTGATCACGCTTATCGGAGCGGCCATCGGTTTGATGAACATCATGCTGGTAGCGGTATCGGAGCGCACGAAGGAGGTTGGATTGATCAAAGCGATTGGTGGAACAAAGAGCAGTGTGCGCAGGCAATTCCTGTTTGAATCTCTCATCATCAGCCTCATGGGCGCTTTGTTCGGAATCATTGCAGGTGTGTTGGTAGGAAACCTGGTTGGGTCGCTGATGGATACCGGATTTTTCGTGCCCTGGGACTGGGTCACTTATGGCATTCTGATCTGTTCGGCGGTAGGCCTCGTTGCTGGAGTTTATCCGGCATGGAAAGCATCGAAGCTGGATCCGATTGTGGCGTTGAGATACGAATAGTGGCAAGGACAGATTGTGGATTGTAGATAATTCCGTGAACGTTTCTGGAAAAAAATTAGGGGCTGAAACTTCAGCCCCTTTTATATTTTCCACAATCCACAATCCACAATCGGTCTTTATTTAGGATCCAAAATATGATCAATCCGATCCGCTACATCCTGCAAATGATACCTTGACATCCGATCGGTGACTGTTGGAATTGCAGCCCTGATTTCTGTTCTCAGTGCTCTCAAAGTGCCACGTGCTACAGACGGAATATCTGATTTCTTTGGATCGGGAGCAGGAGGTCCAAAAGTAATCACAAAGCCACCAGAAGCTGGCGATGGAGTTGTACTGACCATCGTGCCAAGGCGCTCCACAAATGACTTTTGTAGATTTCTCCTGTAGTTATCAATCGGTTTCTTCGTCACCAATTCTGTCCAGAGTCCTTTTTTCAGATCATCAAAATATTCGTCAATCCGATAAGAATTTGCGTCGCGGTTATTAGAAGAAATCATCCGCTGCAACCTGGTGTTGGCCAGGAGACTCGCCAGTACATTATCCTGCAGCGTGCTAACGCGGTCGCTATTGGGCGAAGTGATCTTGTCCAGGATACTTTTATTCAGTAACCAGGTCGGGGTTTCAAAAACATTTTTCTGCAAATAGTTCAACGCTTCTTTTTGCCTGGCTTTCGGAACCGGTGTGTACACCTGACCATCCTGCTCGGTGGTCTTATTATCTGTATAGATACCGCCGATATTCATCACTACATGAAAACTGTAGCGCTGGAACTGCGTAACCAGCTCGCCGTAGATATCGCTGAGGTTTTTGTAATCCTCGCCCTTTTCGTTTACCCATGTAGGTAATTGGGGAAGGATCCACTTCAGGTTTTTCAATCCGTACTCGCTTGCCTTTACTGAATTATCACCGAGGTCTTCCGTTTGCGCGCGGGCATCCTGCCCGTCTGCATCCAAAAAGCGGAGCCTTGAATTGGAAGATCTTGTTTTCACCCACTCATTGAGTGTGGATTTTTCGTCATCTTCTGTCTTATCATAAATCGGCTTGTAACCCCATTCGATCGCCCACTTGTCGTAGTCGCCGATGCGGGGATAAAGTCCCATCGGTGAAACATGATCGTCTGGTTGTGCCACATAATTGAAGCGTGCATAGTCCATGATAGAAGGTGTGTGACCATTGGCTTCTACCCAGGCTTTGTCGCGCAGCTTCTCTACAGGTACGGCCGAAGATGATCCCATGTTGTGAGGCAGTCCGAGGGTGTGGCCCACCTCGTGACTCGAAACGAAGCGAATGAGCGTACCCATCAGTTCGTCGTCGAATTTCGCCTTGCGGGCGCGAGGATCGCTGGGGGAGGCCTGGATCAGGTACCAGTTGCGTAGCAGGGTCATCACGTTGTGGTACCAGTTGATATGTGATTCAAGAATTTCGCCGCTACGGGGGTCGTGAATATGAGGGCCGGAAGCGTTCGGGATATCTGAAGGCTTGTAGACGATAGCTGAATTGCGTGCGTCTTCAAGGCTCCAGGTTGAATCTTCCTGGGAAGTAGGCGCCATTTTAGCGATGATGGCGTTTTTGAATCCGGCTTTTTCGAATGCCACCTGCCAGTCGTTCACGCCCTGAATGAGGTAAGGCACCCATTTTTTGGGTGTGGCAGGGTCGATATAGTATATGATTGGCTTTTTGGGTTCAACCAACTCGCCTCTTTTAAACTTTTCGATGTCCTCGTCCTTCGGCTCCAGTCGCCAGCGGGTAATGATGCTGATGTCCTTCACACCCTGGGGATTGGCGTCGAAATCGGTGTATTCAGTGGTAAAATAAGCCACGCGCTCATCAAAATACCTGACGTGCATGGGCACTTTGGGCAGAATGATCACCGAGGTATTCAGTTCGAAAGTAGCATTGCCGGTTGGACCAATGGGTGGTGCGCCGGGCAGCGACGGTCCGGAGGACTTTGAATAGGTCTTAACGGTCTTGATTTCAGTGTTAATCGGATAGCTCTTTACATCCATGATATAAGATTTATCCGATTGCAGCGCTCCCAGTCTGAGTGCTGTCTTAATACCACTCTGAAAAAAGAGGATATCGTTGTCACCATTCATGTAGTCCGTGAGATCCAGGACAACGCCCGTTGTGTCTTTGTTAAGGGCTTTGATCTCGAAGGAGGCGGCGATGGGTTGAATATTTGAGTTCATCACCGCACGGTACATGGGTTTGGTGCTGTCTTTGGCGTAGGTGTTGTAAGAAATATTCCTCATGTAGATCCGGTTATTCGGACCTTTTTCGAAGCGGATCACATTTTCATTGATTTCGTCACCTGCGAAACCGAGAAACCCTGCGCGCGTGTCGGCTGCAGATTTCGATATCCTGCCCACCACAAGCACGTCTCTGCCTAATAAGGAATCGGGAATTTCGAAATACCATTTGTCATCAACCTTATGAACAGTGAACAGGCCTTTACGGGTAACAGCTTTTTCGGTGATCAGATCTTTAAACGCTTTAGGACCGGGTCTGCTGGGTGAGGTTGGCGTATTGCCATTTGCAGAAGGCACGGTTGCGGACGCGGACGGGACGGTGGCGGGTTTTTTTTCCTGGGCTCCGGCACTTAGCAATCCTCCGCACAACAAAACAACAGCAAGAATTGCTTTGTTGGACAAGGGTGTTTTGAGCATGTTGTAAATTTTAGTAAACGGTGAAATTAAGGAATAACAGCATTCGGAAAATCGATTTACATCAAAGGAAACTGTTAAGGTTAAAAGGCATGACAGAGAGCCGGGAATTGCCATTGGACGGGATTTGCAGGGGCCCTGCGGCTTCAAAAAATAAAACGCTTAAGTTGTTCCAATACAGAAATTTATTATCTTGTGCAACCCATTAAATTTTTTCGCGCCCCTACGTGTTTTTTATACACATTTTTGTGTAGAATTGCGCAAGCTATCAAACCTACATCTAACTTGTAATTTTTAAAATCAAAAAAACAAAGTCATGGCTGAAACAAAACCAACTGCAACAGCAACGGTGAAGTCGACTACTTCGGTGCAACCTGCGAAAAAGAGTAACGTAATTTCCTGGATTGCGCCCGTTGCGTGTCTACTTGGCGGATTTATCATTTGGCGCTTTATTTTGGGTAATGCCAGCAATTTTGAGCATCCCGATCCCGCCGGCGGTTTTTGGCCTAACCACCGTGGTCCGAAGGGTGGCCTGATCAAAATGTATGAAGGGGGAATTATTGTGCCCATCCTGATTGGCGCATTTCTTACTGTGGTTGTTTTTGTTATCGAAAGAATGTTGACTATTTCAAAAGCTACCGGAAGGGGAAATATTGCGGAATTCATCCGTAAAGTTCAATATCACCTTGCCAACAAAAATGTTGACGCAGCATTGGCTGAGTGCGATAAGCAACAGGGTTCTGTTGGAAACGTAATGAAGGCTGGCTTGCGCAAGTACAAGGAAATGATTGGCAACAGCGAATTGGAAACCGAACAAAAAGTTGTGGCGATCCAGACGGAGGTAGAAGAAGCTACCGCACTGGAACTGCCGATGCTGGAGAAGAACCTGGTTTTCCTTTCAACCATCGCTTCGGTTGCAACCCTGCTCGGTCTTCTTGGAACGGTAATGGGTATGATCCGTTCGTTCTCAAAACTGGGTGACGAAGGTGGTGGTGAAGCTGCCCGTGAGCTTTCTCAAGGTATCTCTGAGGCCCTTTATAACACGGCCCTGGGTATCGGTACTTCAGCCGTTGCAATTATCATGTATAACGTGTTTACGACCAGAATCGACGCTATTACATACGGAATTGACGAAAGCGGATTTACGCTTACACAAAGCTTTGCATCCCTCTATAAATAAGGGGTTTAAAGCCTGTGGAAATTGGCAAGTTTTGCATCTAATTGAGTAATTAACAAATCATCATTATGCCAAAAGTCAAGTTACCGCGAAAGAGTACCAATATAGACATGACGGCGATGTGCGACGTGGCTTTCCTGCTTTTGTCGTTCTTCATACTTACCACTAAATTTAAGCCTGCTGAAGCGCTGGCTGTTGTAACACCGAACTCAGTTTCGGCCAAGATTGCGCCACAGAAAGACGTAGTTTTGATTACAATAGACAAAGGTGGAAAAGTATACTTTTCTGTTTCTGATGTGAATTCAGGGGAGAAGAAGACAATCCTGGAAACCGTCAACAGCAGCCGCAACCTGGGTTTAACGCCTACCGAAATCGCAGCGTTTTCAAAGAATCCTACGGCCTATATTGGCGTTCCTTTTTCACAGCTTAAATCTTACCTGAGCAAGACCGCCGATGAAATGAAAGGCGTGGCCCTGCCGGGAATTCCCACACTTGATTCAACGAATAATGAATTGGTAGAATGGATGCGGGCGGCTCAGACGGCCTTTGCAGGAACTAAAATGGAGCTCCTGGTAAAAGGTGATAATGACGCCAAATACCCGGCATTCAAGAGTGTAATTGATGCTTTCAAGAAGAATGATCTGCTGAAATTCCAGATGATCACGAATCCTGAAGGTGTTCCCGTGGGATCAGAATTATATAAGAAAAACCTTAACCCGGAAGCTGCAAAGGCTTCCCAGTAAGGATTGTTAATCCAAAAAATGCTTTGTTATGGCAGAAATGGATACCTCGTCGGGTGGTGGACATAAAAAAGGACCAGGCGTCAAAAAAGGAAAGAAACTGTCGACCAGGGTGGATCTCACTCCAATGGTTGACCTTGGCTTCCTGCTGATCACTTTTTTCATATTTACGACAACAATGAGCCAACCGACGGCCATGAAACTCTTCCTGCCCAAGGATACTGAAAAGCCCGAGGACCAGAATAAAATTAAAGCCTCAGGTGCGTTGACACTTATGCTGGGCAAGAATGACGTGGTTTATTATTACGAAGGAGAATTGGCGCCAGATGCGTCAAATTTCAAGAGTACGACATTTAAAGATGTTCGGACTGTGATCATCGACAAGAAAAAATCCACCGATCCAAAAGATTTCGTGGTGGTGATCAAGCCCGACAAGGATGCTACGTACAAGAATACAGTGGACATGCTGGACGAAATGCTGATCAATGACATCAAGCGATACGCCCTGGTGGACATCGCAGATGTGGAATATCAGCTGATCCAGAAAACTGAAGGAACCGCCGGAACAAATTAATTGAACCGATAGTGTGGAATGAAGAGAATTTTGAATCTATCTAAAAAGTCATAAAGATGGACGTAAACAAAATATTGAGCGCTGACATACTGGATATCATCTTCGAAGGAAGAAATAAGCAGTATGGCGCTTATGAGCTGCGTAAGACTTACAACAACAGGTTGAGGAACGCGCTAATCGCCACGGCCGCTTTGTGTTTACTGCTGTTCCTCGGGTCTCTTCTTGCCAATTCCATTGGTAACGATAAGGATAAGAAGATGAACGTGCAGGACGTGCAATTGGAAGAGGTGAAGCAGGAAGAGAAGAAGAATGAACCACCACCTCCTCCTCCGCCTCCCAAGGTGGAACCGCCCAAAGTGGAAATGGCCAAATTCACTCCTCCCAAAATTGTAAAGGATGAGGAAGTGAAAGAAGACGAAAAGCCACCGGAAGTTGAAAAGCTGGAAGATACCAAGATCGGTACCGTGAACCAGGAAGGTGTTAAAGACGAAGGTATCGTTGCTCCTCCGGTTGAAGACAAGGGTGGAGTAGTAGAGGCGCCGAAAGAAGATGAAGATAAGGTGTTTACCAAGGTGGAAGTGGATGCTGCTTTCCCCGGTGGTGACAATGCCTGGAAGAAATTCATCGAACGTGAGATCAGCAAAAACATTGACGAATTACAGGAAGCTGGCCAGGCTGGTACATGCGTGGTGCAGTTCATCGTAGACAAGGAAGGTAATGTGAGTGATGTTGAAGCGTTGACGATGAAGGGAACCAAACTTGCAGAGGTTTGCGTGAATGCCATCAAGCGTGGTCCGAAGTGGACACCCGCTGTGCAGAATGGCCGTAACGTAAAAGCCTACCGTAAGCAGCCAGTGAGCTTTGTGATTGAAGAACAATAAGCGTTTTGCAAACGAGATAAAGAAAAAGCCCCTTCGCCATGCGAGGGGGCTTTTTCTTTACCAGATGATAGATTGTGGATTGGGGAGCGAACTTTACCACGCAGATTACGAAGCCGGTAGGGATGAAGCTTAATCTCCCTGCTGACTCCCCAAAGCCAATGAATGTAAAGGCGTCAACTACACTAACGTTAATGCCTACTGCAGGAAAAATTGTTTATGTGTATGAGGGGTTGGCAAAGGACAATCAGCATGCGGCTACTTATTCTACTGACGATCTATTTGCGTTGCGCCAGGTGCTTATCAATAAGCGGGCCGCTGTTAAGAAAATAACTGGTGATCCTGCTGATGTGTTTGTCCTGATCAAGCCCGATAAAGAATGCAGTTATCAAACGCTTGTTGATTTACTGGATGAAATGACAATCAATTCAATTACGCGTTATGCTATTGCAGATAGAGATATGAACGATGAAAGCCTCCTTTTGGCTTCTAAATAAAAGCGCGACCCGCCCAGGCGGGTCGCGCTTTCACACTCTTAATAATTAAGAGAAGAACTGTTCAGATACAATCTTGTCGTTTTTTACGTGATACACACCGAGTTCATTCATTTTCTTCCGTTCTCCGCCTTTAGGTGTGAAATCCATGGACATGCGAACGGCGAAATAATCTCCGGCAACGACCGGCTTCTCGCAAGATCCTCCGTGCATTGATTCAACCATTTCATTCCATTTTTTTCCTTTTTCTTCAATCTCCTTCATGCCCTTTGCCTTTTGCCAATCTGAGCCAGGAGGTTCTTCGCTGGTGGCATCAGGACTATATAGATCACTGTAGATCTGTTTGTAGTCCTGCTTTTGCATCAGATCATAAAATCTGGAAGCGACTTTTTCTGTAGACATGGTTTCTCTTTTTAAGGTTAGAAAATATGGAGTGAATTCATGCCTGCCAGGGGCAGGCGTTGATTGTTAACCACATAAAAAAGGAACAACTCCAAAAAAGAATTGTTCCTCATTCAACCTTATTAAATTGTTAAAGGAATTATTCTGAGCGCAGGCTCTTGACAGGGTTTGCCAAGGCCGCCTTAATTGCCTGAAAACTTGTCGTGAACACTGCAATTAACAATGCGAGCAATCCGGCTGCCACAAAAACCCACCAGCTAATACTGATACGATACGCAAATTCCTGCAACCATTTGTTCATCGCCCACCATGCAAATGGAAAAGCAACAAGCGCTGCAATGAATACCAGCTTTACAAAATCTTTCGACAGCATGGTCACAATTGTCGGAATATTCGCCCCCAATACTTTCCTGATTCCAATTTCCTTCGTGCGTTGTTCCGCCGCATAGGTCACCAGTCCGAACAATCCTAAACACGCTATGAAGATGGCAAAGAGCGCAAACGCCATGAACAGCTTTCCCGTCTGGTCTTCTGCCTTGTATATTTTATTGAAATCTTCGTCCATGAAAGTATATGTAAACTGCTGGCCTGGCACTGCGTCGTTCCATTTCGCTCTCACGGCCTCAACAACTGAACGCACATCTTTTGAATTGATCCGAATGGCCACTCCACCATTATTATTCCCCAACTCCATCAACAAGGGTTTGATTTTTTCATGCATAGTGCTGAAATTATAATCCTTCACCACACCAACCACATGATAGGGCTGCCCTTTATTGTCATCGGTAGGACGATATATTGTTGCATTGATTGGATCTTTTAAATTAAATGTTTTCACGGCGGCTTCGTTGATAACGATTCCCAGCGAATCTGAAGGGAAATCCCTTGAGAAATTTCTGCCAGCTGCCATTTCCATTCCTAATGTGGGGATATAGTCTTCATCCACCCAAATGTTCGCAACTATTACTGCTTTTTCAACAGACATGGTCGCGTCGGGGAACCATCCATTCTGACTCTGATCTGACGCAGTGGGCAAATGTTGGGTAATCGTTACGTTTTGGACACCACTCAATTTTTGCACCGCCTCTTTAAACGACTTGGCATTTTTAGCCAGTGGCCAGGTATTGTGAAGCACCAGTACCTGGTCCCGATTGTACCCAATCTTTCGATTCCTGATGTAATCAAGTTGATTATAAATAATGATGGTGCCGATAATAAGCACGATTGAAATGCTGTATTGAAACACCACCAGGCTGCTACGCAGCCAGCTGCTTTTGAAACCCTTTGAGAGCTTGCCTTTCAACACTTCAATAGGCTTGAACGCCGACAGGTAAAAGGCGGGGTAGCTTCCCGCTAGACATCCCACAACCAATACCAATACCAAAGAAACGGGTAACAACCACGAGGAAAATAGAGCTCCGTAAGGTATAGTTTGTCCTGCGAGAGTGTTGAACACCGGCAGTAACAAAACAGCGAGCAACACAGCCACGAGCAGTGAAAAGAAGCTCAGTAAAACAGATTCAGTAAGAAATTGAAAAATGAGTTGCATTCTCAAAGAGCCAACTACTTTTCGAATGCCAACTTCCTTTGCACGATTGGCAGAACGTGCAGTGGACAGATTCATGAAATTAACGCAGGCGATGAGAAGGATAAATGCCGCGATCACAGAGAAGATATATACGTAAGTCAAATCACCATTCACTTCTATCTCGTTCGACTTATTTGATTTAAGGTGAATATCCCTCAGCGGGGTCACAACGTAATTGAATCGATTGCCCTGTCCTTCCAGGTCTTTGATTGAAGAGTGGAAGAAAGCTTGCAGTTGTTGTCCAACATATTTATCTACGGTTGCATTCAGGATGCGCTGCAATTCCGCCTGGCTGGTGCCGGGTTTAAGCAGGACGTAGGTTTGTTCATTATTGCTGAGCCATCCATCGGGATTCTTGTCCCATCTGTCACTGAATGGCTTGATGAAATCGAAATGGAAATGTGACTGCCTCGGAAAGTCTTTGTACACCGCTGTTATCTTGCGTTCTTTTTGATTATCGGTGAACAGTGTTTTTCCAACTACGTGAGCACTGTTGAAATATCGTTTCGCCGCGGACTCACTGATGATGATATTGTTGGGATCATTCAATGCGGTATTGGGATCGCCTTCAACCAGGTCAACTGAGAAAACCTTGAATAAGGTGGAATCTGCAAAAGCTGCGTTTTTGTCCATCAGGGTTTGGTCACCCTTTTTTATGCTGATGCCGCCCTGGGTTGAGAAGCGCACCATCTGCAACACCTGTGGATATTCCCTAACCAGGGTTGGTCCCATGGGTTCGGGGGTATTCGTAGAGTTAAACGCGGTATTGTTGAAGAAAAGATCTGCATCAAGGCGATAGATCCGGTCTGCGTTCTTATTGAACTTATCATAACCGAGTTCGTTAATAACATAAAGTACAATCAATAGACATACAGCCAATCCGGATGCGAGTCCGACAATATTAAGGGCTGTAAATCCTTTGCTTTTCCATAGGTTGCGCATAGCAACCTTTAAATAATTCCGTAGCATCAGACTTGGTTTGAATGGTGAATACGCGGTCCCCGCAGTACTGCGGGGACCGCGTCCGTCGTTATCGTCTTGTGGATCTCCAGAGTGTTACGCTGGTTGTGGGTTAAATGTTACAGGGGCTTTTCCAGGAATTAGGTATTAGGGTATTATGGTATTGGGGTATTAGGGTCTTACTCCTCAATACCCCAATACCATAATACCCTAATACCTCAATACCTTAACTTAGCAAGATGCTAGGTAAGTTGACAGGTTGGGACGATACCATCGTAGCACTGGCTACTCCACATGGAGTGGGAGCGTTGGGCGTGATACGTCTCAGCGGACCAAAATCTGTTTCCATTGCCAATGATCTGTTTCACAGCAAAGACCTGGCAACGCAGCCCTCGCATACATTACATGTTGGCTGGCTCAAAGATGGAGATCAACGCCTGGATGAGGTTGTACTTTCCTTGTTCAGGGCGCCGCATTCTTATACAGGGGAGGATGTGGTAGAGTTTTCCTGTCATGGTTCTGCGTTCATTCATCAACAGATCATCAATGCCTGTGTTGCACGTGGCGCGCGACTCGCCAAAGCGGGCGAATTCACTCAGCGCGCATTTCTGAAGGGGAAGCTGGATCTTACCCAGGCAGAAGCCGTAGCAGATCTCATTGCATCCAACACAGAAGCCTCCCATCAAACTGCCTTGCACAACATTCGCGGCGGATTTTCTAAAGTCCTGCATGAATTGCGCGAAAGGCTGATTCGGTTCTCGGCGCTGATGGAACTGGAATTGGACTTTGCCATGGAGGATGTTGAGTTTGCCGATCGCACGAAGTTTTATGAACTAATTGCCGAAGCCCAGGGAACAACCAAGCAACTATTGCATTCGTTCAAACTGGGCAATGTGATCCGCAATGGTGTCAGTGTTGCAATTGTAGGCAAGCCAAACGCCGGAAAATCCACCCTGCTGAATACATTGTTGAATGAGAACCGCGCCATCGTGAGTGAAATTGCAGGAACGACACGTGACACGATTGAAGAGTTGATCAATATTGACGGTATTTTATTTCGACTCATCGATACGGCGGGTCTTCGTGAAAGCACGGATACCATCGAGTCGATAGGAGTGGAGAGAAGTCGGGAGAAGATGAAGCAGGCCGACATTGTGGTTTACATGTTCGACATCAGCACTGAAACGAATGACGACCTGAATGTAGTAATTAATGATTTGAATACTTTGAACGGGAGTTACGTGCTGGTGGGGAATAAAGTTGATCTCATTGGCGAAGACAAGGCCAGGCAGCGATTTAACGGACATCCGGCATTATTTCTATCTGCCAAAACGCATGACCATGTAAATGACCTCAAGAAGGAACTTACCCAAGCTGTAGTTGAAGGATCTGTAAATACTGAAAACACCATCATTACTAATGCGCGTCACTATGCTGCATTGCAGGAGGTGGAGAAATCGCTGGAAGATATTCGCCAGGGTCTCGATGAAAAGATTCCAACAGATCTACTCGCCCTCCACGTTCGCCATGCGCTGCACTACCTCGGCGAAATCACCGGCGAGATTACAAATGAAGATCGACTGAGTTATATTTTCAGTAAGTTTTGTATTGGGAAGTAACCAGAATTATCAACAGTCAGCATGTGGAGTAAATTCCACACCTTCATTCCAAAAATTGTTTCTAATTTTAAGAACAAACACTACCTGAACAAAAATTTTATGGGTGCAAAATCCAAGTAGTGCATCCGCTCATTGTGTAAGTATCTCTTTTAACTCTCAAAGGCAATTATCAGTAGAATCAAAAAAGGAGGTTACAATGAAAATCATTTTCTTTCCTTTTAGTCCTTCGTATTTTTTGGAACAGTAATGCCGGAATGCAACCAGGTATTAAAATCAGGATTGCATTCGAATTACATGTGGTAGACTTCTTATCAAACTAAAATTATCATCGGAAAATCAAGTGTACAACAGTTCATTCTGTAAGTATTTCTCCCTAGCTCTCGAAAAGCAATAATCATTGAAATAAAAAAAGGAGGTTACAATGAAAAATCTTTCTGTTTTCCTTTTGACCTTGATATTTATTGCAACGGTAATGCTGGGATGCGAGCGAGCATCTTTGGTAGATAAACCCGTAGCCGATCAAAATAAGGCTAGAGCAAAAGCAAAGTCAGTCCAAATCAGTCTGCGAGAACATCTGGTGACAGGTCTTGGAGGCGGGTGGGGCAGCACGATTGGTCCAGGTGGTGATCTGTTTGTTCCTGATGGCAAGGCAGGCGCAATCTTACGCGTTGACCCGACGACTGGCGATTATACAACTTTTGCCAGCGGATTACCGCAGTTAATCCCCGATGTTGGTATTGGTGGGATTTCAGATGTTGCATTCTTAGGCGGGAAAGCCTACGCGCTTGTAACGTTGGTCGATGATCCTAACCTTTTTCCAACTGGCCAGGTCAACGGCATTTATCGGATCGACGGTCCGAACAGTTTCACAGTTATCGCAGATATTGGTGCTTTCAACATAGCCAATCCGCCTACCGGCTTTAGTTTCGATGTTTCAACTGGAGTTCAGTATGCGATTGAAACTTATCGCGGCGGCTTCCTGGTAACTGACGGCCACCTTAACCGCGTACTCCAGGTTTCGCTCGATGGTACAATCAGTGTGATAAGGCGGTTCGATGACATTGTCCCCACCGGACTTGCTGTGAAAGGCAATACGGTATACATGACTGAAGCCGGCCCAGTGCCTCACCTCCCTGAAAACGGAAAGGTTGTGTCATTCAGCGGTAATTCATTCAGCAGTACTTCGTCTGTAGTTACAATTGTTGCCTCCGGTGCCCCGTTGATGGTTGACGTGGAGTTCGGTCGTGGCCAGACGCTCTTCGCTCTCTCGCAGGGGCCTGGTAGCGGCGCCCCCGAAGGTTCTCCGGCACTTCCTAACGCCGGCTCACTTGTGAAGGTTAACGCGGATGGCACGGTGAGCGTCATCGCGGATGAACTTGATCGACCCACCTCATTTGAAATAATCGGGAACACCGCATACATCGTCACACTCGGCGGTGATATATGGACTGTTGATAACATCGCCGGTCCGCCGTACGGTCACGCTCACGATAAACACCTTCTCCATCGTCATGGCTGATAGGTAAGGAGATAATTGGGCATCATCCTATGACGTTTATATTGCAAAGTTCAACACAATATATTTTTCCGAACCCCGATGCGCAAACGAACTTCAAGTCTTCTACCCATTTAAATTGTAGGTTTTAGCCCTGAAAATCTAGCCGGTGGTGTACATGAAATTACTTGATTCAATAGAGCACTTCTTTTTAATCACTTAAATCATCAATCATGAACAAGCAACTAAAATCAACCCCGCTTTTTATGGCGGTCGCTTTTATTATCCTAGCGGGATGTAGTAAAAGCACAGACCTGGTTCCACCTGCCGTAAATAATTCTCCAGCTCAAAAAACTGATCAAACAGCTCAAAAAACTAATCAAATAACCGCCAACAGATCCGAAAATTCTTCTAGTCAAACTCCTGTAACCATTACAGGCGTATTTGATTTTTCAACATTTCCCAACACAACAGGCACATTTACCACCACAGGTGCACTTACAATTTCGGGGGATGCCACCATGTTTGTTGGCGTTATAAGTAATCCTGTAGCTCATTGTGTCGTTACATTATACGCACCGGATGGCACAATAGTCATTCATCAGGAATGTAATTTTAGCACACCAATACCCAAGGGCCAATGGCATATTGTTAGTGGTACGGGTGCTTATGTAAATCTAAAGGGGAATGGGTCTCTTACGATGCCCCCAAATACAGAAGCAATGACAGGAGTTATTTTTAATAATAGTAATTAAAGAAACACTGTTTTGTTTTGTAGTGAAAAAACCGCTATTAGTTATAAATTGGCGGTTTTTTCGTTTTTACGAGGTTCGTCAAATAACCGCAATCAATTAACTGCGATAATGTAAGTGTGAAAACGCCTTCTGACTAACTTGCTAAATAAAATATCACGCGGATCCAAAATGACTAATACATTGCCACTAGCGGATTGTAAAAGAAATAATTTCTCCTAATGAAATTTTTGACTAAAATGAAGATCCTTTACAGGTTGCCCTGCACTTTGGATCCACTCTCTTAAATACCGAATCAGTGCGCACATACCATTAGTAACCGGAAGCGTATTGATGAGTTGCTCCTCCTGGTCAATGTTTTCTTCCACAGGCACAGCAAATCTGTCAGGCATCTGAAAAAAAAAGTTTTCGGGAAGTCCCAGCCTTAGCAGGTTCCTGCCGGTAAATTGAAAGATGGTGCCAATATATCTGCCGCCGGGGTCAATGGTGACGCTGTCACCGTAGATTGAATATTCCATAAATATTGGATTGGATTTTCAATTACAAAAGGAACGGGTGGATAGCCGGGTGCCGTATATATGTGCATAACTTTTTGTCGGACCATTAATTGTCCTGTAACTTTTGGGGTTCCAATAGCGCATTTGCTGCAAATACGGCAGCTGGATCTGCTGGCCGACGAACCCATTACGAGAAGAATGAATTTTGATTTTTCTAACCGCGTCTGGCTTTTTCTCAACGGACCGGTGTGACGTAGAGATCGCCAGGTCACGCCTTAATAAACAACAAGTTTTAGCGTTTCTTCACGCTTGCCCCTATTCACGATTCGGATAAAATAAATTCCGCTGCGGAGTATTCCGGCTGGTATTTTATTAATCCTGTCGTCAAGTTCCTTTTCAAAAACTTTCATCCCGGCGACATTATATACCTCCATGAATGCCTCGTCTACGTTCTGTTGCGCAATATTTATTTCGTTGTATTGAGCAGCAGGGTTTGGAAATACGGTATAGCCAACACCACCGAAATAAAATACGCTCTCTATGAGTGAGTAGATTGTAGCACCTCCGACCAGAACCAGTTTTATCCTGTATTTATTTATTCCTTTTGTAAGATTGTTATCGCTGAAATTTACCGACAAATTATTATTATTCGCTAACACTTGTATTGGGTTGAAACTCCTTCCATCAAATTTTTCCAGCACGATTTGATCGATATTATACAATGATCCTAATAAAAGCGAAAGCTCCGCGGTGTTGTTTATCAGGGTGGCTAGAAATGAACGGATATAACAATCAACTCCCTGTAACGTGTAATTTGTTGTATAGCTTTTTACACCTTCTTTTCCACCTATCACAGGTGCAACTGCATAATAAAGGGAAGGGTGTGCATTTTTTTGCAATACTCTAAAGCTGTCTGCTGTTAATAAAATAGGCTCCAGGTAACGGCTGCCTAAACTGTATAACCTGTAGTCATTAACTCCCGGAAGTTTATTCCAATAGTACAAGAAAGAATCCGGACAGTTAAATCCGACACCAGTTTGGGTCGTTGAAGAGATGATGAAAGTATCACTGATGATTTGACGGGCGCCTATTGTCATTCTTAACAATGACGGGCTTACACCAGGAGGAGTATTCCAGTTGTAATATCCTGCCGCCAGATCCAATGCGGGATTGATCAATTTCCAGGTGGCGCCATTATCAATGCTATAGTCCAGCTTCCCTGTTGAGGAGGGATGAGAGGATTTCCATCTCAACGTATTTACAGAAGAAGAAAAAACCGGATCCGCGGCTGTCGGGAAATACCATTCAAAAATATCTGTTGAATCGAATTGATAGGCAATGGAAAAATTTTGAAAGACGGAAGATACAGCGTACCCTTTTACAGAAACCTGGTAATTGCCCGCAACAGGATTATCCACTGTGATTTGCTCAACATTATTGATGCTATCTCTTTCTCTTGAGGCTAATTTGTTTAATGAATCAATAGATGGAAAATTATTCAACACCCATGGTTTCCAGGTTTCATTTGTAGAACTATTGAGCAATTCAAGATCCAGATCGTTTACCAGTGCCCTGGCTGCATTGACTACAGCGGGGGGGTCATCCCAAACAAGGGTGATCTTTACTTTATTTACACCCGCAGGGATTGACAAGGAGAAATTCTGTATCCCTCCGTTTGAAACAGCACCTTCCATATACCGGCCCTCCAATATTGTCCTGGCTGCATTCAAAGCATTGAGGCTGCCGAATCCATTTGAATAATCCACTTCCTTATTTCCCTTGTCATCAGCGCTGTTTAGCAGTACAGCCTTGATTAACGCATTGGTGGGAGGCGATCCTTTCAACTGTTTATATTCCTGCTGGAGTATTAAAGAGACGCCGGACACCAATGCTGCGGCTCCGGAACTCCCATCGATGCCAAATGCAACGAGCTCAGGCTTTACCCTGCCATCATGTGCTGGTCCTTTGGAACTTTGAAGAGCAACATTTTCAAACGAATCTGTCGCTCCTACGGTGATAATGTTCTTGGCCATCTTAAAGCTTCCGGTAAGATTAGCGAACCCGCTGATACCCGCATAGTTTCCCGAGGGGCTGGCTGATGTACCGCTATTTCCTGCGGAAAAAATATAGATGAGGGACGGATTGCTGATCAAACTCGCATCGTAAGCAGCAGCATCAGCACCGTAAAAATTCTCTACCCCAACACCATAAGAATGATTCTGTACTGTAATATTATATTGTTGTAAAACAGGGGTCGGGTCAGGTAAAAGGTTTGCGAAATCGGAAGAAGAAATTATGGAGGCCCATGCGGCCCCTTTGCCCAGATACCATGAATTTCCACCTCCTGCTATCATGGTTGCCATGTTGGAAGCGTGTGAGCTGTATATGGATGAAGAAAGACTGGTAGTAAGATAGCGACCTGCAATATCAATATCAGTTGTATCTGGCCTGTTCTCTTTAATTGAAACGGTAAGTCCATCGCCGTTCCATTGGGGGAATAGTCGGTGCAAAACACTTATTTTATTTGTACCAAGGTCAAGATCGTTTATCACTAACTCTTCTTTTGGGATGCGTTTACCATCCTCAGCAAATAAAACTTTTGGTAATGGTAGTATCAACCCTATCAACTCTTCCCTTGTTATGCTAACCATATAAAATGAAACCGAATCATAATCAGCAATTTTATATGCATTGAATTTTTGCTGCCTAAGCTGGGCTGGAAGTTCCCTTCCTGATATCTTTATTCGGAGCTGGTAAGTTGCCTTTGGATGTTCAGAATTTAATTTCTGTATTAATACAGGTGAGAGCTTTGAAGCAAATTTTGATATTTGCCCTTTTGCGACTGAGAAGAAAAGGAAGAATGCAAAAAACAAAAAAATAATATTGATATATACTCTGGGTTTCCAGCTCACAGATTTCATGAGATCAAAAATATTGATTTAAGTATGATTATTAAGTAAAATAGCTCCCCAAGCAACTATACGCCAATGTTTTCCGTAAGTTAAAAGCCGGTACATGCATTTCAAGATCTTTTTTGTAATACGGTTAAAATCGTTTAACTTTTCTTTAGCCTAGTTTGCTGTTAATTTGCATTTCTTAACTATTTAACGAACCGATATGAAATACCTATTTACACTCCTGGCATTTTTCACTATTGGAAGTGTGTTATTTACGAGCTGTAAAAAAGATGCAGGCACTCCAGCACAAACTGAAATTTCCCAGGCCACGATGTCAAGTATCGCTGCTCATGGATTTGGAACCTCCGATGTTCAGAAAATCGAAGAAGGGTACCTGGTTGAAGGTGACATTGTCCTTACTGAAGAATTTCTTGGTCAACAGCCCGCAGGTAATTTGTTGCGTATTGCAAACAATGAGCAGTACAGAACAACTAATCTGGTGAGTCAAAACCGTACGATAACGCTTGCATTAGATTCTAAATTAAAAGCAAAAGCCGGATATAACGAAGCATTAGCCGTTGTCAGAGACAGGTATAACGCTCAAAATCTAACGCTTCACTTTGAGATAGTCAGCTCCGGTGCCAACATTACATTTGTTGACGCTCATGGGCAATTTCTTGCATCTGCAGGATTTCCAAGCGGAGGAAACCCTTATGGCACAGTTAAAGTAAATTCCCGGAGTATTGGTACCGGAACCAATTCCACCTTCATTAATTTCGCGGGGACCATTATGACCCATGAAGCTGGCCATTGTATAGGGTTTCGTCATACAGATTTTATGGACAGAAGCTTTAGCTGTGGCGGTTCTCCCGTAAACGAAGGTGCTTCTACAGTAGGAGCGATCCTTATTCCGGGCACACCATCCGGTCCCGACGATGGAAGCTGGATGTTGTCATGCATATCCCTGAATCAGAATCGGCCTTTCAATGCCAATGATAGAACTGCGTTAGCCTTTCTATATTAAAATATTTTTTTTGTAGGACACTGAATTCGCGATCGATCAATTTCAATATTGGTGATGTCCCTGGTTGTATCTCACCGGCAGTTCATCCTTTTTGATCGTTACTTGTTGGCCTACCATTTTCCCATTCCGAAATGTATTAGCGGTGAGCTGCGTTGCCCCGAGCGGAAAACTGATTGGCTCGCCAGTATATTTTGGATAATAAGGATCCGGGTTAGTTCCGTCGAAGGTGTAAAATATATCGAGGCCTTTTACTTCCGTTGACATCTTCAATGCATAGGTTCTGTTGTCTTTGGTTCTAACAGCCGTATAGATAACATTGTAAGCACTTCGTGCATATTTTATCCCTGCAGCATCCAGCCTGGGAAACTGGCCTTCCATTTTTTCAATAAAGCGATTCCAATTGCGACTGACCTTTGGACTCCAATATACTTCTGAGAGGGCGAGTCCCCTGGGCCAGACCATATATTCCAAATGCCTGAAATTGGATACGCGCTCCGTCCAGAGATTGCCCTGACCTCCAAGAATCATTTTTTCATCCACACTATCCGGCACAGGATCGTAGTTATAAGAATCTGTGAGCCGGCATATTCCATAGGTGGGCGGCTCAACACTTGATTCACCCTGGTATAGATCCAGGTAGCAATAGTCCCAGGGAGCCATCACCACATGATGATTCATTTTCGCTGCATTAATACCCCCTTGCATTCCGCGCCAACTCATGACGGTGGCTTCTGGTGCCAGGCCGCCCTGCATAATTTCGTCCCACCCAATCAGTCTTTTCCCTTTACTTTTCAATATCGTTTCTACTCTCTTTATAAAATAACTCTGCAACTCATCTTCGTTTTTCAATTTTTCGTCAGTCATCCGCTTCTGGCATTTCGGACAGTCGGTCCAAAAGCCCTTATATGCTTCATCTCCTCCCACATGAATATATTCATTGGGAAAAAGCGCAGCCAGCTCGGTAAATATTTTGTCAAGCATCATGAAACTCGAATCATTACCAATGCACAACACATTATCAACCCTTGAAGGGCTTCGAAAACCGGCATTCACAGGGTAAGGTAACTGCGTGCAGGAAAGATTTGGAAATGATGCGATTAGGCCGAGGCTGTGTGCGGGGACATCAATTTCAGGAAGAATAGTAATGTTTCTGTCCTTCGCAAAATTGATGAGTTCGCGCATATCGTCCTGGGTATAAAACCCGCCATCCGTTGCTTTTTCAAAAGCCAACGCCGGTGGAAATTCACTCCATAAGCCATTCCGCTTTACACGCCAGGCACCGATTTGAGTAAGTTGAGGCAAACTTTTGATCTCGATCCGCCATCCCTGGTCATCACTTAAGTGAAGATGCAATACATTGTATTTATATGCAGACATCTCAGTGATGTATTTCTTCACTTCCTCTTTTGTAAAAAAATGCCGGCTTACATCCAGCATGAGTCCCCGCCAACCAAACCTTGGATAGTCTGTGACCGATACGCAGGGCGCATTCCATGTTACATTTTTTATGAGAGAATCGCTGGCAATTGCTGGTGGCAGCAATTGCAAAAAACTTTGTACGCCATAAAAGATACCTGCGGGCTTGTTGGCGGTGATGGTTACATTCTTAGTCGTAACAATTAGCTCGTAACCTTCGTTGCCGAGCTCAGGTACAGCATCTTTGTTCAGACGCAGGGAGATCGTTGCAGAATGGCTGTTGCTTACGTCAACATGGTATCCGGTGGGAATCGTGAGTCGTACTGTTAAATCTGCAATTGCCTGTTTCAGTCCGGGATTCTGATCAGCACTGATGGAAATTTTCGAAGGCAATACAAACTTACCCTCGTTCCGGGTCAACTTAACCGGTTCTGGAATAATTGAAATATCGGTTTGTGAGAAAGCTGTCAGCAGGCTGAAAAGGATAGCTGCCAGGAAGATGATTTTTTTCATTTTGAAAGATTATCACCGGATAAATTAGAATATTTATCGCTTCTGGCAATGGACTAAACGGTAAAATCCATCCTCCTAAATTTCGTTAGGGGCTTTTTCGCTATTTTGTCGTCTTGTTGGCTATCGACACATTAGGAACACCAAACGATGAGATATAACAAATTCGTCACTTTATTATTAGCAGTATCGTTGTGCGGAAACTCTTTTTCGCAAAACCTTGACACGGAAAAGCTCAATAAGTATCTACAGGCAATGGATGCCGGCAGTAGATTCATGGGAAGTGTGGTAGTGTATCGAGATAATAAGGAAATCTACTCGCATAGTTCAGGTTTTTCCAATATTGAGGCTGGAACAAAGCCTGACGACCAAACGATGTATAGGATTGGTTCCATTTCGAAGACGATTACAGCTACTTTAGTAATGAAGGCCATAGAGGAGGGGAGAATTAAATTGTCGGACAATATAAAAGCATTCTTTCCTTCAATTAAGTACGCAGACCAGATCACGATAAGTTCTCTGCTCAATCATCATAGCGGCGTTCATAACTTTACAGGAGGTAATTTTTTTGAATGGAACACACAACCTAAAAGCAGGATTGATTTGATTGACACCATCGCCAAAGGGGGCAGCGATTTTGCTCCGGGTACCAAAGCGTCTTACAGCAATTCAAATTATGTACTCCTTTCTTTCATGCTGGAAGATATTTATCATAAGCCTTACGCGGAAATTCTAAACGATAAGATCGTACATCCCCTGCATTTGACGCACTTTCAGTTTGGTGACAAACAAATCAATAAAAGAAATAAAGCGCTTCCTTATTATTTCGAGGCAGGATGGAATGTTTCCAAAGAAACAAATCTGTCTATTCCTATGGGCGCGGGCGCCATTGTATCTTCCGCTGGTGATTTGGCGAAGGTATTGGAAGCGTTATTTCATGCCAAAATAGTTAGCACAATAATGATCAGAAAAATGGAAGAGCAATCCGATGGTTTTGGATATGGCATCTTTGAGAAAAATATTCTCGGCAAAACTGCTTATTCTCACGATGGAGCCATTGACGGGTTTAATTCGTATTATTATTTTTTTCCGCAGGATGAGACATTGTTAATTTTATTATCCAACGCTGAAAACTATGATTTGGAAATAATGAATAAGGCCATGCTATCTATTGTTTTCAATAGCCCGTTTGACCTGCCTAAACCTAATACCTATAAGGTTACTTCCAAAGAGTTGCAGCAATATATCGGTAGTTATACAAGCGATGGCAGTCCCCTGATCATTGAAATTTCAAGCAAAAACAATTACTTATTGGCTCAGCCTCATGGACAAAGAGTATATACTATGGAGCCCACTGAAAAAAATAAATTCCTACATGAAAAGACTGGGGTTACCTTGGAATTTGATCCCGAGCAACACCAAATGGTAATGAAGCAAGGGCAAAAAGCTATCATATTTACAAAAAAATAGCATCTTTTTCATTTACAATAAACGAAAGCTAATGTGAAATTCAATTGTCTCAACAGATTCACGAGCAGCTATTAGAATACACAATACCGCTTCAGGCTCAACTCTTGTATTCAGTTTGTTTAATAAGATTTTCAAAATCTGCCTTCCTTTTCTTTGCCCCGTCCTCCTGGTCCTGGTGGGTCTTTACGTTGGATTGAATCTGATCTTCGATAACCCTTACGTAGTCCTTCAGCTTGTTTCTGTCGTCATCTGTAGGACTGCTGCCCAAATATTTATCGGGGTTGGATTTTACATCGGATAATTGATTCAGCGCTTTTTGAAAATATTCCCGCAACCCTGCGCGGGCGTTATAGAGACGGTCAAATGCTTCTACGGCCTTTCCCATCTTATCATTCATATCTTTTATTTTATCATTATACTGAGAAATGTCCTTTTTCTCTTTTTCAATTTCGGCGTCAAAAGAAACTGTATTTCCATCAGGGTGTCTTTTTTTAAATTCTTCTATCTCTTTTTGGATGGAGGCAATATCATCATTGTTTTTTTTGATCTCCTTTAATATATTGTTTTTCTGGCTCGAAAGCACGTCATAATCATACGATTTTACTTCATCCTTCCGGCGCTGTACGTCATCGGCAATCGGAGTAGCGTCTTTTCTGAGATCGGGGAAGGGAATCAGATTCACGCCGCTGTTGCTTGCGGCTGTTCTGAAGTCATCCAGATTCTGGCTGAACAATGTGCATGGCAGCGTAAGTAAAAGCAAAAGGAGTAACGTGGTTGATTTCGTGTTCAGGTAATTGATTGAAGAAACAGGGGAAGATAAATGGGTGGCAGTGTTTTTCATTTTCATAAAATAGTTTTGAGGTTTATATGCCAAGAATAGCGCACAGAAATCTATTTCGGAATGGGATTTGCCAAACGGCAGGAATCATTTTTTATTCGGCAAAATGTTATCTAGCCATTCGCTGACTTTTGTTGACGGGTCGCTGAGCCCTCCCTGGTTCGATATTGCCGGTGTGAAAGCACAGATTGGGATGAATAGTAGTGGTAGTTTAAAAGGAAAAGGATTATTGAGTGATATCCTTGTTGGCAACAAGAATTAGTTCATTCACTTCGCAAACTTTCGACGGGGTTACCCATGGCGGATTTGACAGATTCAAAACTGATGGTGATTAAGGCAATCGCCAAGGCTACCAGTCCTGCCATCGCAAACACAAACCATCCTATTGAAACCTTGTAAGCAAATCCTTCAAGCCATTTGCTCATTCCGTAATAAGCCACCGGAACCGCAATTATGAAAGCAATTAAAACCAACCTTACAAATTCAGCAGACATCAACACCACAATCTGCGATACGCTCGCGCCCAGTACTTTCCGAATTCCAATTTCCTTAAATCTTCGCTCTGCCATATAAGAAGACAATCCATACAAGCCCAAGGCACAAATAATCATGGCGATGATTCCAAAACATGAAATGATTTTGGAGACCCTCCGGTCTTCGTCGTACTGCTTCTGAATTGTCTGATCGAGAAAAGAATACTCAAATGGTGTATCATGGACCAGGGATTTCCAGGTCCGTTCAATCGTTTTTACCGTTTGTTCAAAATTGGACGACGCAACAGAAGCAATCACATAGTCATAGCGATTGTTGTTGTTATCCATTTCAAGCAAGGTTGGTTTAATCTCCTCATGAAGCGAGTTCTGATGAAAATCCTCCATCACACCAATAACCTGGAAATCATATTTTTTTCCTTCCCAGTCGAAATGCAGGTTTTGGCCAATGATATTTTCTGGCGCAACCCCAAACTTCGAAACAGCTGTCCGGTTTAAAATGAATTTATG
>Ga0163163_10000348_pt1 | contig 44508 bp, 43 predicted proteins | sample S65metaG_FD_119766 | JGI IMG/M metagenome (GOLD analysis project Ga0163163, IMG submission 119766) | Switchgrass rhizosphere microbial communities from Kellogg Biological Station, Michigan, USA - S6-5 metaG | ecosystem: Host-associated > Plants > Roots > Rhizosphere > Soil | place: USA... | reverse complement strand
TACCGGGTAATCTTTTATCATCTGTTGCGTACGGCTACCGCGGTGAGGGTACTCCCAAACTGGTTTGTTACTGTCGGCATAATCAGTAATATGTTCAAGGGGCCGGCCGCGTTCAAGCATCAAAACTTTTAATCCTTTTTCGCATAATTCTTTAGCGGCCCATCCGCCACTAATCCCCGAGCCGATCACAATTGCATCATAATATTCTGGCATAATAGAACGTGTCTTTTATTGTTGTTGTTTTCTTGTTTATCAATGGGTAACCAGTAATCAGTGATGAATGATGGGGCATCTTATAGGTTTACTCATCACTCATTATCACTCATCTTCTATATGTCACAAATCTTCACTGCTTTTTTTAACTGCGCAATTTTTTCATCATTGTTATTGCCCAGTGGTACAAATTCCTGCGCTACATAGTCTGTGAATCCAGTTTCCAAAATTGCTTTCATGATGGCTGGATAGAATAGTTCCTGCGATTCATCAATGATGTTTCTTCCCGGCACTCCTCCCGTGTGATAGTGGCCGATATAATCTTTGTTATCTTTTATTGTTCTGATCACGTCCCCTTCATCGATTTGCATATGGTAAATATCATAGAGCAGTTTAAAATTCGGAGAGCCGATCCTCTTTACTAACTCTACACCCCATGGGGTTTTGTCACACATATAATCTTTATGATTCACCTTGCTGTTCAATAATTCCATCTGGACCATTATATTGTTCTTTTCGGCGAGGCCGATGAATTGTTTTATTCCTTCCGCACAATTTTTTAAACCTGTTTCATCGTCCATGCCATTACGGTTGCCGCTAAAGCAGATCACGTTTTTATAGCCCGCCTTCACCATCAATGGTATCACGTCCTGGTAATCTTTTACCAATGACTCATGGTATTTTTTGTCATTGAAACCTTCCGTTAGGCTGACTTTGCCACCGATGTAGCACATAGAGCTGTAGATGCCGTATTTCTGAAGTGTAGGCCAGTCTTTGGGAGCAATGAGATCAATCGCATTGAATCCAATTTTTTTTACTACCTGGCAAAGTTCGTCGAGGGATATAAAATTATAGGTCCATTGACAAACAGAGTGATTGACATTGCCTTTGAGCCGATGGCTGTCGGCTTTGTGAGTTTCGTTCATATTTTCAGCTCCTGATAAGCTGCCGGCTGTACTTAAGGCAATCGAACCTAAGGCAAGATGTTTAAGGGCTTCTCTTCTATTAGTTTTTTTCATTACCAGCAATCCGTGGAGTTAAGGTACTTCTTTTTTGGTTTATGCTGCCACTTGTTGTTGTTTATGTGCAGCATAGACCTTTTTTCTTGCAATATATATTAATATGAATACAACCAGCACGATCGCCGGCATGATGGCCACCTTCAGAAATGTATTTGAACCTGCGACGGCATCGGCTTGTTCTGCAGTGCTGCCTGCTGAAAGAGCGGCTGCTCTATAATTGTCATACCATCTGCCCATCATGGGGATCACAAGTGATGTTGAGAACATGCCGGCTCCTCCCATTAGTGAAAGACCTAAAGCTCCCGTGTTGGGTAAGTATTCCGAAACAAATCCTAACATAGTGGGCCAAAAAAAACAAATGCCTGCTGCAAAGATGAAGGCAGCACCAAAAGCTGCATAGCCGGTTGACTTACTCAGCAACACTAAACCAATTCCCGCAAGAAGTGCCGACAATATCAACATCCCATTTGGATTAAACCGATGAACAAAAGGGCCGGCGAAGGAGCGGCCAATTGCCATTAACCCATTTATGAAGACAAGTACTAAAATTCCGGAGATGCCAGCCCCCTGCAATAATGCGCCTAACCATTGATTGGTTCCCAGCTCAGTGGCCGCAGTTAAGAACATGCAGGCAATCATGATAAGGAATAAAGGACTAAGACATGAAGCAAACATCTTTCCAGTACTGACGCCGCTTGTTACTCTTTCCGTTTGCGGGAATTTCAATTTGAAAAACAGATATCCATAAATCGCGGCGGGAATAAAAAGTAAAGAGATCAGAATACGCCAGTCAAGATGCATCTTATCGATGATTACATACGAAAGAAGGCCCCCGATCACAATTCCACCCGGAAACCAAACGTGGAAGCGATTCAGCATCGTGGTTTTATTGTCGGGATATAATGTTACAGTGAGTGGGTTGCAGGCCGCTTCCACCATTCCATTTCCAATACCAATACACAAGGTGCCGACGAAGAGCATGGTTGCGTCTTTGGCGGTCAGGTAAACGATCACTCCGGCTATATGTCCTACGAATGCAAGTACAAGCAACCTTTTCATTCCTATCACATCGCACAGAGGACCACCGAATATCATCGCCAAAGTAAACCCGTAAAAGGCTGGAGAAAAGATCCAGCCAAGTTGTTCTTTGGTCAAAGAAAATTCTGTACTCCAAACACCTTCAAGACCTGCCCTGAAGGCAAAGGTCATTGCAGTAAAGATCAATGCGATCCTGCTGGCAAGGAATAGCTGATTTTTGTTTATGGCTTGCATATCGTTATAATTGAATAATGTGGTTAGAAAAACTAAAAGTACTATTTTTAAAAATACATTCTCGAATCAAAACAACGAAATTATTCCACACAAACGGTTGCTATGGCAAACAGAAAATTAAAAATGGGAATGATCGGAGGAGGACCCGGTGCCTTCATTGGAGCTATTCATCGTATTGCTGCCAATATGGACGGCGAAATTGAATTGACTTGCGGTGCTTTCAGCAGCGATCCCGATAAATCAAAAAAACAGGGAGAGATCTTACATCTGCCCATTCAAAAAGTTTATGGATCGTATAAAGAAATGATACGCAGGGAGGCTGAACTTCCCCTGGCCGACAGGATGGATTTTGTAAGCATCGTTACTCCGAATAACGTTCATTTTGAGCCGGCAAAACTTGCTCTGGAAAATGGCTTTCATGTGGTGCTTGATAAGCCCATGACATTTGATCTTGCCGAAGCAAAGCAATTAAAAGAGATCGCGGCTAAAAGTGGAAAATATTTTTGTCTCACTCATACGTATACAGGTTACCCGATGATCAAGGAAGCAAGACAACAGGTGTTGAGTGGAAAATTCGGAAAGATCAGGAAAGTATATGTTGAATATCCGCAGGGTTGGTTGAGTGATTTTTTAGAGGCAAGTGATCAGAAACAAGCATCCTGGAGAACCGATCCAAAGCGCAGTGGCGAAGCGGGTGCGATGGGTGATATAGGCACTCATGCATTCAATATGGCAGAGTATGTGAGCGGTTTGCAAGTAACAAAGATCTGTGCAGATATTAATATTGTTGTAGAAGGAAGAAAACTCGATGATGACGGAGCCGCATTTTTAAAATTCAATAATGGAGCCACGGGGGTTTTATTTGCCACCCAAATTGCAGCGGGCGAAGAAAATAATATTAAAATAAGAGTGTATGGTGAAAAAGGTGGGTTGCAATGGCAGCAGGAAGATTGTAATTCATTGATCGTAAAATGGCTTGACAAACCTGTAGAAGTTTGGCGTACAGGAACGGGCTATGTAAGTTCTTATGCAAAACACAATGCACGTATACTGGCTGGTCATCCCGAAGGTTACCTGGAAGCATTTGCCAATCACTATCGCAATTTCGCTTTGTGTGTCCAGGCCCAACTGAACAACGAGCCACCGAAACCCGAGTGGCTTGATTTCCCGGGAATAGAAGATGGAGTAAGAGGAATGGCATTTATTGAGAGTGTAATTGCATCGGGCAGATCCGATAAAAAATGGACAGAGTTTAAGATATAGACAGGAATGTTCAATGACCAATTCTCAACAGCGGGATGCTTATGGAAAACAAGAAATATGATCTTGAAGATAGATTGGTTGAATATGGTTGCAGAATGATCGATGTTGTTGAAACTTTGCCGTCCACGAGAGCCGGAAATTACATTGCTGGTCAGTTGATCAAATGCTGTTTATCACCGGCATTTAATTACGGAGAGGTGCAGGCTGCAGAATCGCGGAACGACTTTATTCACAAACTGGGCGTAGGATTGAAAGAACTAAAGGAGTGCAGAACAGCTTTGAAATTAATAAGACAAAAGGAGTTATTGAAACAGCTATTAAGAATAAAAAAGGTGTTCCCTCAAAATGAAATATTGAACATTGAAAATTGAAGATTGAACATTTGATAAATTATAAATACTACAACAACTAATAATGACAACAGTAAAAGGCCCCGCAATTTTCTTAGCGCAGTTCATGGGTGATCAGCCACCCTTCAATGACCTGAAATCAATTTGCAAATGGGTGAAAAGCATGGGATTTGTGGGTGTGCAAATTCCTACCTGGGATGCAAGATGCATCGACCTTCAAAAGGCAGCCGAAAGCAAAACGTATGCTGATGAATTGAAAGGTCTGATTAAAGAATGCGGCTTGGAGATCACAGAACTGTCCACCCATCTGCAAGGACAATTAGTTGCTGTTCATCCTGCCTACGACAGTTTATTTGATGGCTTTGCTCCGGCCAATGTGCATGGTAATTCAAAGGCACGAACAGAGTGGGCGGTACAACAATTAAAATGGGCGGCAAAGGCCTCCCAAAATCTGGGCTTAAATGCACATGCTACATTCAGCGGTGCTCTACTTTGGCAAACTGTTTATCCCTGGCCACAACGACCTGATGGTCTTGTGGAAACAGGATTTAAGGAATTGGCTAATCGCTGGTTGCCTATATTAAATGTATTTGATGAAAATGGCGTAGATGTTTGTTATGAAATTCATCCTGGCGAGGACCTCCATGATGGCATCAGCTACGAAATGTTCCTGGAAAAAGTAAATCAGCATCCGAGAGCTTGCTTGCTGTATGATCCTTCCCATTTCGTTTTGCAATGTCTCAATTATCTTGAATACATAGATAACTATCACCAACGGATAAGAATGTTTCATGTAAAGGATGCAGAATTCAATCCGACAGGTAAACAGGGCGTCTACGGTGGTTATCAGGGCTGGATCGATCGCGCCGGCAGATTTCGTTCATTGGGAGATGGCCAGGTCGATTTTAAATCTATCTTCAGCAAGCTGGCGCAATACAATTACAAAGGTTGGGCGGTACTGGAGTGGGAGTGTTGTATTAAAAATGCAGAGGACGGGGCAAAGGAAGGGGCTGTGTTTATCAGGGATCATATTATCCGTGTTACCGAAAGGGCATTTGATGATTTTGCCAGCGCTGGTCGTGACGAAAAATTAAATCGGTCCATTTTAGGATTGGATAAATAACTTTACAGAGTTTTAATTCTTAAACAAACTAAAAATGAAAAAACTTTTTTTATTACCCGTTTTATTACTGGTGATGGCTTGTGGCGGAGGAAGCAGCTCTAAGACAGAAGAACCAAAAAAAGAAGAGGCAAAATCTGACGACCTTTCCAAAAACCCGGATTATCAAAAGGGCCTGGAGCTAGTATCAAAGAACGACTGTTTCACTTGTCACCAGATCGACGATAAACTGAATGGACCTCCTTATCGTGAAGTGGCTAATAAATACGCAGGAATGCCCGATACCATTGTAACTCATCTTGCACACAAAGTGATCAGTGGAGGCAGTGGCGTATGGGGCGAGATTATGATGACACCACATCCGGCACTTTCCGAGGCCGATGCTGAAGCGATTGTGAAATACATCCTGTTATTAAAAAAATAAATTCATGCAAAAATTTTTGGTGATTGCCTCCGCATCTGTTTTAATCCTCTCATGTAATTCTCAAAATAGCAGTACTAATTCAACAGAAATGAAAACTGATTCGACCCAAGCAACTGAACCCTCACAAACCAATGATGGTTGGATGTCTTTATTTGATGGAAAGACTACGGCAGGTTGGCATAAATACGGTGGCGGTCCTGTTGGATCGGGATGGAAAATCCAGGATAGTGCGATCTATCTTGATACCACTGTAAAGGTCAATGGAAAACGAGACGGAGGCGATATTGTGACCGCCGAAGAATTTGAAAATTTTGATTTGAAACTCGAATGGAAAATTGCCAAAAATGGAAACAGTGGGATCATGTTTTGTGTGCATGAGGATACAACAAAATATAAAGCCCCTTATGAAACAGGCCCCGAAATGCAGGTGTTGGACAATGATGGCCATCCTGATGGTAAGATCAAAAAGCACAGAGCCGGCGATCTTTATGATTTGATCTCTTGCAGCAAGGAAACAGTAAAACCTGTCGGCGAATGGAACCAGGTTGAAATAAAACTCCTGAACGGAAAACTTGATTTTTATCTCAATGGCGAAAATGTCGTCTCGACTACGATGTGGGACGATAACTGGAACAAATTAGTGGCCGGTAGTAAATTTAAAACCATGCCCGGTTTTGCAACATTCAAGAAAGGACATATTGATTTGCAGGATCACGACTGCATGGTATGGTACCGCAACATTATGATCAAAAAACTGTGACATGGTAAAGGGTACGTCGTAAGTAGTAAGGAGCCAGTTATAATGACTAGAATGCAGCTTTATGCACACTTGATTCACGATTGACGAGTCACGTTTGACGTCTCACGATTAGTTTGTATCTTTCATTTATTCTTAGCCGCATGATACTGTGCATGATCGAGATTGAGTGAATTGATCAGTCTATTTAATAAACCTCCGAAAATTTTTTTTCGGCCAAAACTAACGTCATGAACGCAGATCTTTTCTCCCAGGTCAATTGGCTTGCTGTACTGATTGGCGCACTCGCTTACTTTTTTTTAGGAGCTATCTGGTATTCCGCCTTATTTAGAAACGCATGGATCAAAGCTACCGGCGTAAACGCCAACGATCCCAATGCGAGGAAGGGATTTGCTGGTATTATGATCGCTTCCTTTATTACTATCCTGATCACTACTATCGGACTTGCGCTGATCATCACCCGGATTGGTCCTGGCGGCTGGATGACGGGATGTAAGATCGGGCTTATTGCAGGTGTTTGTTTTTCTGCTGCTACTATTTGTAACTCATATTTGTATGAGAAAAGACCAATAGCTCTTTCTACAATCAACAGTCTTTACAATATTGTTGGTTGTGTCCTTGCCGGGATAATCATTGCTATCTGGAAATGATAATGAGTAACAGTAATAAGTGATTAGTATTTCTTTTTGAACTGAAAAACTCCAGAACTTGTAAATCTTGTGAGCGGAACCTTTATTCCAATTTCGTAATTTTTAAAACATTCGTGGGAAGATGCAAGTGTACCGGCGTGCTTCCTGTGCTTACGGTCACATTTCCTGTTTTAATAAATCCACGTTCTTTCAGAATATCAATCTGATCCTGGAAAATATCATCCAGGCTTTCTTCTTCATCATAATAAAAAGCGCGAACACCCCAACTGACACTTAACTGGTTCACCAATGACCTCTCTTTAGTGAAAATATACAGCGGAGCCTTTGGGCGATAACTGCTTAGCATAAAACCGGTATAACCACTTTGCGTCATACCGATCAATGCGTCGGCGTTGCAGTCTTTTGCCAGATTGCAGGCATTGTAACAAATCGCATCACTAAGAAATGATGGAGAGTGCGGCTGTGGTTGTAGAACCTCTTCCAGGTTGTAGCGGTAATCTGTTCGTTCAACCTCCATGATAATTTTTCTCATTGTTTCAACCACTAATGTAGGATGTTGACCCGTAGCTGTTTCACCGCTCAACATGACTGCATCAGCTCCTTCGAGCACAGCATTCGCCACATCAGTTATCTCGCTGCGGTTTGGCTTCGTGCGTTCGATCATACTTTCCATCATTTGTGTCGCAACAATTACTGGCTTTGCGCGATGGAGACACTTACGGATAAGTTGTTTCTGAATAAGAGGAACTTGCTCAATGGGTAACTCAACACCGAGGTCACCCCGCGCTACCATGATCCCATCGGACTCCACAATGATGTCCCGGATATTTTGTAATGCTTCAGGTTTTTCAATTTTTGCAATGATCTTTGTCTTGCTTTTCGCTTCTGTTAGTTTGTTTCTCAGGATGACCAGGTCCTTTGAAGTGCGTACAAATGAGAGAGCAACCCAATCCAATTTTTGCTGAATGATAAAATCAAGGTCAACAAGATCTTTTTCAGTTAATGCCGGCAACGAAATTTTCGTATCAGGAAGATTGATGCCCTTTTTCGAAGACAGCGGACCGCCAAGAGTAACCACCACCTGCACATCATTGTTCTTCAAAATTTTTGACACCTTCACTTCCAACTTGCCGTCGTCGATCATGATTGTGTTGCCAATTTTTACATCCTTATGAAAATTGGGATAAGAAACGTAAATACGATTTTTAGTGCCTATCAATTTCTCATTGGTGAACGTCAGTACATCGCCGGGCTTTATTTCGATTACTCCATTTTCAATCTCACCTACCCTGAGCTTTGGCCCCTGGAGATCACCAAGAATGCAAATATTATAAGGCTCCACTTGATTGATCCGCCGAATATGTTCGATGATCTTCGTTTTGTCATCATGAGAACCATGGGAAAAATTCAACCGGAAGACATTTACGCCGGCTTTTACAAGTTCAAGCAGTTTGTCATAAGTATCACAGGCCGGACCAACGGTTGCCACAATTTTGGTACGATGAAAAGTATGTTCAAGACCTGCTTCTTTATCCATTTGTTTGTGCAGGTATTTTTCTAAATTTCTTGTCATATTGCCCCCATCCCCTAAAAGAGGAGTTACGAGTTTAATAATTGTTGAATATAGTTTTGGAGTGGAAGTGTGCGACGCAACCAAAGTCTAACCAAAGGACAAAAGTTGGTAACACAATAATTCAATTAAAGTTTAAAGAACTAGCAATAAAAAGATTGACTTGTTTAACTGGCTAATATCTTGACGATCTTCAGCCATTCATCACCTATCTTCCCTTTTATTTTCACTGCATCCTCAAGCGGTATATAATGCATTTTATTATTCATTATGCCAACAAATACATTATGTCTGCCTTCCATTAAGCACTCAACGGCGTGATAGCCCATTCTGCTAGCAAGTAATCTGTCAAGACAAGATGGGGAACCTCCGCGTTGAATGTGTCCGAGTATACAAACCCTGATCTCTGCAGTGGGGATTTCTTCCAATATCTTTTTCTGCAGTTCATCGGCACCACCGAAATTTTCTCCTTCAGCTACAACGATAAGATTTACCAGTTTTTTTCTCTTGTTCGTTTCTTTCAGTCCTTTCACCAGCCCCTCAATATCAGTTTTGCGCTCGGGGATCAAAATATTTTCGGCGCCTGTGGCTATGCCGCTGTGCAAAGCAATATAACCTGCATCACGACCCATGACTTCGATCACAAAAATCCGATCGTGAGCATCCATGGTGTCCCTAATCTTATCAATCGCTTCGACGGCAGTGTTCACAGCAGTGTCAAAACCGATTGTAAAGTCGGTGCCGTGGATATCTTTGTCAATTGTACCGGCCAAACCAATACAGGGAATACCAAATTCTGCGTGAAATTTTACGGCACCGCGAAATGAACCATCGCCACCAATGATAACAAGACCATCAATTCCACGTTTCTTCAAATTCTCGTAAGCTTTTTTGCGGCCTGAATAATCAAAGAATTCTTTGCAACGGGCCGTTTTCAAAATCGTTCCACCACGTTGAATTATGTTGGCCACTGAGCGGGACTCCATTTTTGTAATATCATCTTCGATCATTCCCTGGTACCCACGCATGATACCATGCACCTCCAGGCCATTGAAGATCCCGGTACGCACTACAGCTCTGATCGCAGCGTTCATACCTGGCGCATCTCCTCCTGAAGTTAGCACACCTATTTTTGTTACTTTTTTCTCCGCTTTTTTCAAATCTTATTATGTTTTATTTAAAAAAATCTTTTCTCCTTCAATGACAAGCAAAAAATCGCAACCTTTTTTTGAAAAAGCCACCAAAAATAAGGTTTTGTTTGATATGTGTTTTTTTTACACTAAAACGCGCTACAGTCGCCATCTTCATTACAGTTGTTCCCCTATTTATTTACTAAAAGAATTGATCAGAGAATAAATGACAGAATCTCATGGCCTCTTTCATAAGACCGCGCCCCTGGAATAGCGGATGTGGCGCGTAACCGATCTCGGCCCTGTAGTGTTCATATTTTACATTCCAGAAACTGATCGTCCCAGTGAGTATCGGATCATTTTTTAATGCAATGGCCCACGCAATGTATTGATTATCGTCAATTCCATTATTGATCATGCGTGTCCAATTCCTTGCTTCATCAATTGATTGGGCGGATCACGGTCAAGAAATTGCAACAGTTCCTTATCTGAACGACGGAAAAAGACCTTCTTCTCATCTTCATCAGAAATTCTCCTTAGATTTAAACGTTCAGTTGAAAGGAAAGGAAAACGATTGAAATTTAGGAGCAGCATAGTTTGTCAGTTGCAAATATATATTGTCAAAATTTTTCCCCGGATTCTATTTCTCCATCGATAATTTTAAACAAAGGGTACGATTCAAAATTTTTCAAGGCATGCAAAAAGTGAATAAGGTGTTGGTAATGTGAATCGTTTGGAATTGATAATTCGCTAAATTCGCCCGCCACCTTCAATGCGTTTCGATTGTATTCCACCTTCGAGAGATTGATTATTTCTTTAATTTTTCGCATATAGAGGACTACGTGCATGCAGTTGTTGTTAAAATACTTGCGTCCGCAACAGAAGACTATATTCCTGGCACTTCTGTTTGCCGCTCTAAGCCAGGTACTTTCAATGATCGACCCTATAATTTTCGGCAAAATCATTGACCTGTATGGCAAGCGATCGCCCGGTGTCGTCGAGAATGAATTGATAAGAGGAGTGGCGAAATGGCTGATCGTTGCTGTTAGCGTTGCATTGTTTGCCCGATTGGCAAAGGCTGCCCAGGACTACTATACTGGTTATTCTGTTCAGAAACTCGGCTTACAAGTATTTGATGATGGACTGAAACAAACGCTTCGGTTGTCATTCCAGGAATTTGAAGAGCAACGCAGTGGCGAAACTTTATCCATATTACAAAAAGTAAAAACAGATTTGCAACGTTTCATGCAGGCACTGGTTGGCGTATTGTTCACATCCATTGTCGGCATTTGCTTTTTGCTTTGGTATGCCATTACCAAAAATTGGTTGCTTATACCTGTTTTTATAATCGGCGTATTATTCCTGGGCGGTTTAACGGGAATACTTAGCAGAAAAATAAAAACAATACAACGATCTATTAACCGGGAAACGAATATCCAGGCGGGGTTAATAACAGAATCGTTGCGAAATATTGAGCTGGTAAAAAGTCTCGGGTTGACCTTTCCTGAAATCAGGCGCTTAAAGGAAAGAACGAAGGGCATATTCGACCTGGAGATGTTTAAGGTTCGCCAGGTGCGTACGCTTTCATTTATGCAGGGTAGTTCAATGAATATTTTAAAGCAATCGATCCTTTTCATATTATTATGGCTCATCTTCAGAAATTTTTTAAGCACAGGTGAATTGATTGCTACTCAATTTATCTCTACGTCAATCTTTGCACCATTACAAGAGTTAGGCAATATTATTTTGTCCTATCGCGAAACAGCCTCCTCCCTCCAAAGCTTTGATGAACTGATGCAAAAGCCCATCGAACGGAAACCTAAAAATGCAGTAACATTGGGTCCGTTGCAAACGTTGAGCTTTGACAGAGTGACCTTCAGGCATAAATCAGCCTCTAACAATTCTATTGACGGTTTGTCTTTTTCGGCAAGCAAGGGAGACACCATAGCCTTCGTAGGGCCATCAGGTTCGGGCAAATCCACGTTGGTGAAGCTATTGGTTGGTCTATACAAACCAACTGCGGGAAAAATTCTTTTTAACAACGTAAACTCTTTAAATATTCATTACAACGCATTCAGAAGGGAGCTTGGGTTTGTAACGCAGGATACGCAGCTTTTTGCGGGAACTATCAGAGAAAATTTGTTATTTGTTCAACCCACCGCAAGCGATGGAGAAATAAGAGAGGCCCTTACACAAGCAGCTTTCGCCGAAGTGTTGCAACGTTCTTCACATGGGATTTATACAAAACTGGGCGAAAGCGGGATGAAATTGTCGGGAGGTGAGCGCCAGCGATTATCTATAGCAAGGGCGTTAGTAAGAAACCCGAGACTGCTAATTTTTGATGAAGCTACTTCTTCACTTGATTCAATTACTGAAGAATCCATTACCGAAACGATCCGGGGATTATCAAACAGCAACGAGCGTATCACTATTCTTATTGCACATCGCCTGTCCACAATTATGCATGCAGATTGCATTTATGTATTAGAGCGGGGAAAAATAGTTGAAACCGGAACCCATAAACAACTGTTGAATAATAAGAGTCTCTACTATGCCATGTGGAGGCAACAGGCAGGTGAAAGAAAATTGCAAGCCATGAATAGCGAAACCCTCTGACTTACTCTGTGCTGACGCAAAATTTGCAGCTGTTGTTGCAGCAATTCCTTAACGTTGTAAGAAAAATATGCCGGACATCAAAATATACAAGACCAGCAGGGGAATTGTTATCAACCGCGGTGATGATTTTTTTCTTTCCAAAGAATCAGACTGGGATACGTTTGTCAACCGCAACGATCTTTTTAAAAAGGTGACTGATGACCTAAAGAGTTTGAAAGCGAGCGGTGATTTGTCAGCAGTGACAGTTAACAATTTGGCCGCACCCATAGGTGGCCAGGAGATCTGGGCCGCGGGAGTCACTTACGTGCGGAGCCGTGAAGCGCGGATGGAGGAATCCAAAGATGCAGGGGGGGGAGATTTTTATGCAAAAGTGTATGAGGCCGATCGGCCCGAACTTTTTTTTAAAGCAACCGCTTATCGAACAGTAGGATCCGGAGAGGTCGTACGAATTAGAAAAGATTCGCAATGGAACGTTCCGGAACCAGAACTTACTTTATTTATTTGCTCGGAGGGCACGATTGAAGGCTATACGATCGGTAATGATATGTCATCAAGGGATATTGAAGGCGAAAATCCCCTTTATCTTCCACAGGCGAAATCATACAATGGGTCTGCAGCAATTGGTCCTTGTTTATACGTTCCTGGTGAGCCCATTCATCCTGATTCAATGATCCATCTTGAGATCAAACGACAAACTGCTTTAATCTTTTCGGGTGAGATATCCATTAACCGGATGAAAAGAAAACACAAAGAACTGGTGGAGTATTTGTTTCGTGAAACTTCATTTCCCAAGGGGGTTTATTTAATGACCGGAACGGGCATCGTTCCCCCCGATCATTTTACATTGAAAACGGGGGATGAGGTTAGAATTTCCATCGAAAACATTGGAACTCTCGTAAATACCGTCAGCCAGTAGACTAAGTTGTATTCAAAATAAAATAGAATGCAGCCATGAATTGGTATGACCGCTTGTCATTACTCTTAAAGGATAGTTCTTTTTTTTGAATAAATTCAGATGGTTAAACCATCTGTATGAGAACAGCACTATTTTTATTCCTTTTGATACCCGCATTATCAAACGCACAGTTTAAAAGATCAGCAACAGAGCTTGCAAAAGACAAAATCAGGGAATACGTAACTGAAAAACTATTCAAAAACGTTTCCTATGAACCGATTTCTTTTGGCGAGCTGACAGCTAACAGCGCAGGCGGCTCTACATTTTCATCTCTTATAAAACATAAGTTTGCGATCATCGATACCGAGTCTCATGAGAGCATAAGGATACCTGTTCAAAAGCAGTATGAGTTTGTGTTTTATTTTAACGATAAGATGAAAGTACAAATGGCCGAAAGAATTATTGGGAACTGAAGAACCACGTTGTCATTGACTACGCAGAGTAAAGGAAGAAGTCAGCTTTGAATTAGTTCCTTTTGCAAAACTGTTTTTGTCCGGATCCGGAGCATTTACCGTGAGCGTCATTGTATCCCGCGAAGAAAGGCCGAGGTTGTTGGTGACTTTCAATTCGAATTTATATACTCCTTCAACAAGATTTGTAACATCGGTCACTGCCGAATGAGGTGAAACAATCCGAAACTGAGAAGGTCCGGAAATTTTTCTCCATTGGTACTTTAATGATGGTTGTGATTGTGATTTGCCAACAAGTGGAAACAACAGCAAGACCAGGAACTTCAAAATATGTCCAAAGAGTTCGAAAGGTTTGATGTGAAATGAAGGGAAATCCAGAATTTTCGGTCTAGCCATAACTAAGATCCGGGTAACCGGGCCTATCGTAAAGTTACGAGTCTGTGCGAGCAATAAAAAATGAATTTTTAATTCCCGGAAACGTTCAGCAGCCCAACTCAGGCCTGTCAACGGTTTTAAAGGATATCACATATGGGAAATTTGGTGCAACTAACTCTCAAACTTCGCTTGGTTTTGATGAATCACGCTCATTCTATTCATTTTTACCGTACTCTTATGCTCAAAAACAACTTACCGCATGAAATTAAGTTTTGTAGCAGGGGCAGTAGCTACCTCTGGGTTGTGCTGGTATTTTGCCAATGATCTATCAGGAAATTACTGGTATTTACTATGGTTTGCTCCCGTGCCTGTGTTGATCACTTCGTTTCGCATGTCTCCTAAGTGGACATTGTTTGTGGCATGTATTGCGTATCTGCTGGGACGCCTGAGCTGGCTTCCTTACCTGCTTACTGTTTTGCCTATTCCATTAGCCATATTTTTTACGCTGTTACTTCCTTTGATATTTGCATTGATCATTTTGCTTACAAGAAAAATTGTTTTGCGTGACAGAGGCGGATGGTCTGTCTTTGCCTTCCCTGTTTTCTGGTGTTTGTTTGAATTTCTATTGTTTAAATTTTCTCCTGATGGCACGGCAGGAAGTATATCCTACGCAGAATCAAATTTTCTACCTGTTGTACAAATAGCTTCGGTGACAGGAATTTTGGGGGTCAGTTTTTTGGTCACACTTTTTCCCTCTGTCATTGCGGTTGGTTCCCATTTTCGATTCCAAAGAATGAAAGGACCCTTAGCGGCTGCTATTTTGCTTATTGTTGGTTCAATGGTATTTGGAATCGTGAGATTGAATGAGAAATCATCGAATAAGGCAGAGCTTACGGCGGGCCTTGCAGTGCTCGACGAAAAATTTCATTCGGAGACAGATCATCCTGATACCACAAAAGAAATGCAGACAACCAATTTGTATGCTGATGCAATTACCACCTTGGCTCAGCAGGGGGCGCAGGTTGTTGTATTGCCGGAAAAAATTGTCAACGCGACGACAGCGACAGAAGCTACAGTAAAAGATATTTTTTTACGTGCAGCAATCAGTAATCACACTGCGATTGTCACTGGATATACTCAGCTTATGAATGATAAGACCAGGTTAAATAAGGCACTGGTCATTTCGCCAAAAGGTGATTTGTTGTCAGACTATCAAAAGGTAAATTTGTTTGAAGGCGAGGCGAGAAGCGGGTTTGTGCCAGGAAACCAAATTTCTGTTTTTGATTTACACAACATCGGTTCGGGAGTTGCTATTTGCAAGGATATGGACTATTCGGGATTCATACGAAAGTATGATAAGAATCACCCGCTGATCATGTATGTTCCTGCATGGGATTTCATCCAAGACGGCTGGCTTCATTCGCGCATGGCCATAATGCGCGGAGTAGAGAACGGATACGTCATAGTTAGAGCGGCGAGGCAGGGGCAGTTAACAATTAGTGATTACAAGGGGAAGGTTCTTTATGAAACAAGTTGCACAAATAATAAAGCTGCAGGGCTTGTTGGAATGTTTCCTTTAGTGGAAACAAAAACAATTTACCGGCAATTCGGGGATTGGTTTGGGTATTTAATTGCAATAACCGCGATCATTTTTATCGTGCTGAGACAGAACGCAAGAATATCCCGAAGCCGGCAAATTAATGCCACTTAAAAAGAAAAAGGAATCACTAAACAATTCCTTTCTTCCGCAACGATCTTTTTGTTAATCAAACGTTGTTGCTGACAGGTCTTTTCTTGGCGATTAGATCCCCCATTCGCATTTTCTTATCTAAAAAGTCCTTTCCTTTTTCCTTCAAATCCTTTTTCTGCTGAGGGGTCATTTTTGAATATTTATATATACCAAACGCTGCAGCGGCTGCCAGCAACAGGCCTAATGTTTTTCGCATAACTAAGGGTTTAAAATTTTTAGTGAATAACTTATAGATCAAAATATCATGCCATAATTCTAATAGCAGGTTAACTCATGTGCATGATGTTCAAACCTTATGCAAATAAATTTTGCTATAACTTATAATATAAAGAGAGATTTACTTATTTTAAAATAGTGTTAGCTTTAAAACGGTTAAATTCAGGAATGCGAACCATTCGGCTAAAAAAAATAGAAGGTTTTCTTTTCTTATTTATGAGCCTGAGTTCTTGTTCAATGTTTGGCCAGGATAGTAGTTCTGCTAAAAGAGATACGGCAAAACAAGTTGACGTAACCGATATATTAAGAAAGATCTTTAACAGGCCTGAACCTAAACCTAAACCACCATCCAAAGTCAGCTTCGCCATCCTTCCGACACTTAGTTATAATCCCAGCTTTGGATTTATTTTCGGCGGTAAATTAACCGGTGGTAAACAATTTGGCGATCCTGCCCGAACTGACCTTTCGGTATTTGCTTTAGAGGCTTTTTACGGTACCAAGGGAATTACATCGGCCCAGGCAAAACATAATATTTTTATCGCAGACAACAAATGGAACTGGCAGGGTCAATGGCAGTTGGCTCATTATGGCCTGCTTGATTATGGACTAGGTACAGGAAATTTTAAAACCAAAGATGGCGGCTTTTCCTTTGACAGGTATCCGGTAAAAAATGCGGACAGTTCTTTCCCCATTGCCTACACCTATATTCGTCTGTCTGAAAAAGCATACAGGAAGATCGGCAAATACTTTTATGCAGGGGGCGGTGTAAAACTCGATCTCTTCTCCAATATTGATGACCTAAAACAATCTACCCCGTACAACACGCCACATGAGCGATATAGTCTACGACACGACTTCGATCCCAATAAATATTCGGCAAATGGATTTATTCTCGCAGTACAGTACAACACAAGAGAACACCCGATACGTTCATATGGAGGTATTTATGCCGACATGGGCTTGCAATTCAATCAAAAATGGATGGGAAGCTCAAAAAATGCCCTTCAGCTTCAGTATGATTTCAGAAAATATTGGTCGATCAGTAAGAAAAATCCTGAACATGTTATAGCCTTCTGGCATTGGGCAGCCTATAAACTAAGCGGTGTTTTGCCTTATCTTGAAATGCCATCAACGGCCTCTGATGCGTATGGCCGGAGTGGGAGAGGTTACACTTTTTCCCGTTTCAAAGGACCAGCCTATGCTTGCTTTGAAACAGAATGGCGGTTCCCAATAACCAAAAATAAATTGATAAGTGGGGTTGGTTTTTTTAACCTTCAAACTGCTTCCGACGATTTTAATAAAAAAGTGTTTGAATCATGGGAGCCTGGAGGAGGTGTCGGGCTGCGGATTCTCTTCCAGAAACTGAACCGCACAACTATGTGCATTGATTTCGCAAAAGGAAGATATGGAGCAAGTGGATTGTTCTTCGGATTGGGTGAAGCGTTCTAAGATAAAAGCCCGCCAGTGATCAATTTTTAATTCTCAATTCTTCTGACACTTCTACGCATTCCGAAAACGGGGACAAAATCAAATTGTTTGTAAAAAGGGGCGAGATTTTCGCCGGTAAATAAACCCACATAAGCGTTATCCGGTGCGTTTGTGTCAAGCCATACTGTGAGTTCTTTCATTAACATTGACCCTACATGTTTGTGTTGCCAATTCGGATGAACCATGACATCCTTTACGTAATAGAAGCTTGCCTCATCACTCAATATCAAAGCACAACCAATAACCTGGTTTGCATTTTCCGCTACTACACCAAATGTCGGCGCCACTAAAATTTTTTCAGTTAATGAATGGTCAAAGAATTTATCCCAACCTACGGCAGAGATGAGGCTGAAATATTCTGCCGCGGTGGGAATTCGGGATATGATCTTTACTGTTTCGGGTGTTGATTCAGATTTCGGTTTATCAGAAAGGGGAGCGCCTGCAAAGATCACATAATATCCATTGAGGTCACGGAGTGTGTAGCCGGCCAATCCCCATGGCTTGTTTTCGAGGGGCTCAACGATCTCGGCATTTTTGGCTTTGTGAAAATGGTAAAAGTTTTCCAGGTCTTTTACCCTGATAAAAATCGAATGACCTTGTGAAACTGATGCGAGCTCCGGCTGTTGGGAAAACTGGATGAAAACGCCCTGCCAGGTTACGCCTCCATGGTTTGGGGGCTCACCCCAGGTCCATTTGTTAGGAAAGCCCAGCACCTTATGCCAGTATTCAACCGTTTCCGTTACATCTTTAACTGCAAGAACGGGTTCAACATGTGAAAGGAAAAGCTCGCCTTCTGCATTTGACATCTTGTGAAGTTTTCAGCGAAAGTATAGCTTCTGCTGTGAAGCGATTCCCGCCGTTGAAGATTAAAGGAGACGACTAATTGTTGGAGTTGATATTTAGCGAAAGTCCTCCGCCTGCAAAAAATTTCCTTGATACGCCAGCTTCTGTGTACAGTGCGATGTTTCTTGAAAGGTAATAGCGGAATCCCAACATGCTTCCTGCATTTATCTCACCAACATGATAACTTATATGACCGTTATCATGTTTTCTGTCAAACACAAGAGAATGTCGGGCATAGCCGAAAAATGCTGCGACGTATAGATCCCAATATTCGTTGTCCAGGATGAGTGGGCTAAAATGAAAAGAACTTTTTATCCCAAAATCCCAGCCTTTCCAAACATCTTTATATTCTGTTTCAGGCATGGTCGGGTATTGAAACTTGTAGAAGGTGTACGTGTAAGCGGAGTAGATTCCCACACTGAGCAGTCTGTTCAAGGAGTAATCGCCACTTAAATTTATGGCAGGGATGCCACTATTACTGCGATAGAGGCTGCTTGGATAACCATATCCCGAAGAAACTCCTAAATTGATTATAACGTCATTCTTATCGGTCTGCGCCTGACCAATTGATGCAATCAATAACAGCGACACTATCAAACAAAACCTTGACATCGGTATCACATAGCATTTTAATTTTGGGCGCGGAATTGAATTACTAAATTACTTGAAAGTTTCCGTGTGTTATCAATAGTACCCTTGCTCTTTGCCAATTTAAATGAAATTGTGCAGGACAGTAAAAGTTCAGTCTTGACATCGTCGAAAAATTTGGCCGCCGCTATCAAACCACTTCAAAGAGTTTCTCGTTGAACAAATTTACTTTGATTTCGAGAATGTAAAATCATTTAATTGTTCCGCTCATATACAATTTGATCGGGATTCTACTAATGTGGCCGCAGAGGCTTTGTGAAAGTATAGTAAGTTAACGCAAAACCCATTTGGTGGCAGGCCGTGTAGTACAGCATATCCAGAAAATAATGTTTAAATGACTTCCTGGGCTCACTCATTTTGATCATGATCGTAGAAATCCACGCCGTTTTGTTTATAAAGTTATTCAGGTGATACTGATCCGTTGTTGCTACCAGCATAGTTGTCGACAACGGAAACTTTGCGCCGTTTGTCGGATCACCGTCCCTATACTTATTTTTCCAACTCACTTCGGGATTATACCAGTTTGGATTTGCATTGGGGAATCTTTGGTGAAAAGCGTCCCAGTGAAACATCAGTGTTTCATTAAAGCCTTTACTGGCGCCAGCCATAAATACGAGACCTCCGGTTATCACTTTATTTTTATCCATTTTCCAGTGGCTGATCTTTTTAGGTTCAATACCTATATTATAATATTGGGCACGGGAAACCAGGCTGCACATCAGCAGTGCAAGAAAAAGCATTTTCATGTTACGGGTTTTGTTGACGTTTTTATGCAGCTATTCAAGGATAGTGTTATCCCATCAAGGGTCCAGACCTCACCGTAAGTTCTTCAAATGATTGTGTTTAAGGCTTTTAAGGATTTGGGAGTGTGGCAAAAAGCCTGTGAGTAAGGTGGATGCTAAAATAGGCACTGGTCTTAGAGTTTGCAAGCAAATGACTAAATAAATTTTAATGATCATTGCGAAAGCACTAGTACTGTTCTCCCAGGCGTGAATGATCAAATATTATTCAATGACGGGTGCACCCAGGGTTGACGATAAGTTCTTTGTAAAAGGTCTGTCGCTTCCGGATCCCCGGTGATCTCATGCTTCACTGGGTCATAATGCAAGGGCCGGCCTCCTAACTTCATGGATATATTTGCCATGATGCAGCTTGCAGTAGAGATATGGCCCTGTTCAATATCGGCGACGGGCCTGGTATTTTTATCAATAGCTTCGAGAAAATTAAGCATATGCAGTCTTGTAGCTGGTGCTGCGTTGAGCTCAATATCTTTTTCTTTCAGGTCCTCGGGATATTTCTCTTTTTCATAAACTACATCTTTATGGATCGGCTTTTGTCCTTCTGCTTCAGGAAAAAAATCATATTTCATTGTGCTTCCGCATAGGGTTCCTTTATCACCATAAATTTTAAAGGACCATGGATATTCCGGATCGGCTGGCGTTCCCCAACTGCGATGCTGCCATACACAATCCAGCTCATCAAATTCAAAAATGGCGGTTTGAGTATCGCTAATATTACTCTTTCCCGACTTATCAACATAAATACCGCCGGTGGACGTGATGCGTTTGGGCCAGCTTAAGTTGAGCAGCCATCTCACCGCATCAAGCATATGGACGCACATGTCTCCTACGATACCATTACCATATTCCATAAAAGCGCGCCACCAGCGCACATGTGGCAAGCCGTCATAGGGGCGCAAGGGCGCCGGCCCCGACCACATGTCGTAATCAAAGAAATCCGGTACCTGCTGCACAGGAGGATTTCCATTATTCCGCATATGATAATAACAGCAAATTTCTACGTGTGACACTTTTCCAAGCAGCCCAGCATCCACAATATTTTTCTTTGCATCGATCAAATGTGGCGTACTCCTTCGCTGTGTCCCGACCTGCACTACGCGATTATATTTTCGCGCAGCGGCTACCATCGCTTCTCCTTCCAACACGTCAACGCTGATCGGTTTTTGTACATAAACATGAGCACCCGATTTTATAGCGTCAATTGTTATTAAAGCATGCCAGTGATCCGGAGTGCCGACAAGAACAATATCAGGTTTTTGTTCTGATAACAATTTCCTGTAATCACCATACAAAGCTGGACGCTTGCGATTTTGTTGACGCTGATTCACCAGGTCCCCCGCGGATTCTAGTTGATGTTTATCCACATCACAAAGCGCTACTACTTCTACAGGTGCGACTTGTATCAACCGAAACAGGTCACTCTTACCATACCAACCGGTGCCAATCAATGCCACTCTTCGATTTGCTGCATTGAAATTAACCTCGATGCCATGTGACTTCAAGGCAGCAAATGCAAATGCGGCGGAACTATTGCGGATGAATTGGCGTCGGTGCATGGAGGAATTCATAAGAAAGTTATTAAACCAGGAAGTATTCTTTAAAGATAGATTAATTATATTTTTTGAATTCCTTGCCTGGCAACATTTCAACTATCGCTTCAGACTATAATAAACCTTATAGCGAGATTGCCAATGATAGTTCTACTTTCGTAGTAGCCATTACTAAAAAATTGAAAAATGAACAGCCTTCGTGTATTGTTTGCAGGAATGATCATTTTTTCTAACTCATCTTTTTCTCAATCATCCCAATTTCAGACCGAAAAACTCGACAGCTTTGTTACAAAGGCAATGAATGACTGGCACCTCATGGGTCTTGCCATTGCCATCGTGAAAAAAGATTCAGTGATATTGGCAAAAGGATATGGATACCGGGACTTTTTTAATAAGCTGCCAGTGACCGAGAATACTTCTTTTCCAATAGCATCTGTTTCCAAAACTTTTACGACTGCGCTTATTGGAATTGCTGAAAAAGATGGCAAATTAAATTTGAGCAAACCGGTTCACAAATACTTTCCGGATTTTCAGTTGTACACAGAACAACTAACCAATCTGGTGTCGGCTGAAGACATGCTTAGTCATCGAACGGGTGTAGCTGCACATGATTGGGCCTGGGCCTTCAACACAAACTTTTCCCCGGATGTTTATTTAAAGAGATTAAAATATTTAGAGCCATTTGCCCCGTTGCGGACAGAATTCCAGTACAACAACTTTATGTTTTTTGCACTAAGCGTATTAGCGTGTAAGTTATATAACACTACATGGAATGATCTTGTCACTAAGAAATTGTTTCAGCCGCTGGAAATGAAGAATAGCTTTAGCAGCTATGCCTCGCGGAAACATTACCTTAACGTAGCCCTAAAGTATGAGTACCAGGATTCCTTCAAAACGGAACCTACTCAGCAAATGGATGATCTCCTTGGAGCTGGATCAATTAACTCAACGGCAACTGACCTCGCCCGCTGGCTGCAGGTTTGGATTAATGGCGGAGTTTATAAAGGCAAGCAGGTGATTCCTCATGATTTTGTGAGAAGAGCTACCGAGTCTCATTTTGTAGCTGATGGTTCAATCAATCCAAGGTTCCCTGATGAAAATTTCTATAACGTCGGCCTTTGCTGGTTCCTGTCATCCTATCGGGGTCACTACGAGGCGCAGCATACCGGCAATATTGATGGTTTCTCTTCAAGCGTAAGTTTTTTCCCGCTGGATAGTTTGGGTATTGTCGTGCTTACCAATCAAAATGGCTCGGCACTGATCCAGCTTGTTCCTGCTTTTGTTGCGGACCTTGCATTTAACCTTCCCATTCGCGATAAAAATTCTTTTTTTATTGAAAGGAGAAAACGGTATGATAGCAGCCAACAAAAGCTAGCCGGAATAAATGTTGATACCGTCACGGGCAAGTCACTGTTTTCGCTGGCCGAGTATTGTGGCAAGTTTCAGAATCCCGGCTATGGGCCCTTAAAAGTTGAAGTTTACAAAAAGGGTCTGCTTCTATCGTATTATGACTTGAAATTGATTTTGATACCAAAAGGAGGAAATCGTTTCTCGAGTCATTACAAGGAAGAAGAAGTTGCTTCCCCCAATGGAGTAGGAGATGTGGTGTTCCACTTTGACAAGCAGGGAAAGTTGCAATCGTTTCAAATCCCATTCGAGCCCACAGTAAAAGACATCGTTTTTGTGAAGGAGTAACAGCTCAGTTTTCAGGCGTTGTATACAAAGATCCCGATTCGTTTTCCCACGGAGTCGCTACTACTCAAGATTTACGCACTCATTTATCTATTTTAAAGTCTGCCCAGGCTTTATAGTATTCCCATTCTACCAATAGTCTTGCCGTATCATTGTTTTCAGGAATCAGTGAGATCGTCAATACCTCAACCGGTGCCGTCGTTTTTTCAACATTCATGGGCACTCTGAAAAAGTTAGCAGTAGAGTCATATTCGGTTCCCCAGGTATCTGCTTTTTTATTAAAAATGAGTTGCCACCCATTTTCAGTCGGATAGGTCCATATAGAATATTTTCCGCTAGTCAGTTTATTACCCGCGAATTCAAGGTCATCGTCAGATCGTAGTTGCGTTGCATTGTTAGCTCCCGTTCGCCAGATCCTGTCCCAGGGAACAACCGCACCAAATATCTGCCTGTTGCGACGATACGGTCTCCAGTAATCTACTTCAATTTTTTTATCTCCCAAAACAAGCCTTGCTGTGTCCCGAAATGTTCTCGGTGCAAAACTCTTTTCCGACAACCTTCTTCTCGCCATCGCGTCAAGGTAATCTTCATAGTTTTTATTTTCTCTTTCTACTGATGCTATCCAGTTGATTGACGAGCCTGTAGCATCTCCGCCCTGCATCCGGCCCTTTTTATCTACAAACAATTTTAATCGGCCCATGACATCACTTCCGACTTTCAGTTCATTTTTTCCCGTTCTGGTTACCTCAAATTTTCTGCATTCGCCTAAAGCCAAATGACAATGAACGATGGAGACGCCATTTTTTGAAGGAGCAAAAAAACCCATATAGGGGAAAACAAAAAAACTTATGGCATCAACATTAAATACAATTCCTTTTGAAGCGACGGCGCGACGAAGTTCTTTCCCATTTTGCATGGCCGTGTAAACGGTAGAATCACCCTTAAAAATATTTGTCCCTTCGTTTATCAATTTCCAATTGGCTGACGAGTCGAGGTTAAATGTTTTTGAAAGGACCTTCTTTAAATCGCCGGCCTCATCCAATTCTCCATCACCTTCATATTTTGTTACTGAACCCGTAAAATTGAAAATGGTTGTATGAAATTTTCTATTGTCAAATTCAAAATACTGCACAGTCGTGGTGTCAGTTCCCAGTTTATAGGTTACAAGGCCCTTATCCTTTTGAGAGTAATTTTGCGATGCCGCCTGAAGACAGATGACGAAAGATATTACAAATGAAAAACAGAATTTGTAGAAATATCCTTTCATTACTGGTGGATTGATTTAATAATAATACGCATAAAAAATCTGCCTAAAAAATCTAATCGATCATTTCAACTTGTAAAGTTGTCCAAGGGATAAGCAAACTAATAGCTATAGCGCCGACTACTTGTGCCGTGACAAAAGAACCTGGCATGATCCACTTCCGTTCTTTTACAATTCTTTGGATCCGATATCTCTATTAATTTTTTATAGAATACCGTGGCTTTTTCTTTATTGCCTGTCTTTTCAGCTGCGATACCTGCATCATAAAGCGCATTAAAGCGATTGGGATGTGTTTTCAGATCCAGTTCAAAATTTTTAAGGGCCAGGGAAGGTTTATTCATCTCTAACAACATTTCCCCGTACAATTCACGGGCGGGTATCACCTCGCCCGGTGTAACCGGGTGTTTCTCTGATCTGTCTTCCAGATCTGCGGCCTCTTTCATGAGCTCTAAAGCCTTTTTATCATTTTTTTGTTTGTATTCGATCCAGGCCTCTATTGATTTTATTTGAACGGCCACCTGTGTTTCCTGCTGTTTATCACTTCCATTGAGCAAATTGTTGTGAAGTGACCTTAAATTTTCTAATTCCGCCTTTGCTTCGTTGATATTGTTCAAATGCACAGCACCGAGTGATCGGGCAAAGTGAATGATCGATTCCTGCCATGGAAAATCCTGCCACGGAAAGTTGGTCGGGTTCAATGAAAGGCTTGCGGCTTCTCTCCACATTTTTCTTTCCAACGCATAACGTGCCGGGATGGCTGCAAAAGCATATGCTGTTTTAAAATTTACAGGATACACTTCACGTATCGTTTGCAAATAATCTGCTTGTTGCTTTGCTTGTTGATCATCGCCTTTTTGTAAATAGGCATACACGAGATAATCGAGTCCATGAAGCTCTTCGTCCCAATGACCCTTTATTTTGGCCTTCGATGCGTAACATTGTGCCGCAGAAACGGAAACCAGATTTGAAAGGATACATTCATCCCAAAGACCAAGACGCGTGAATATATGGGACGGCATATGCTGTGCATGAGCAGAGGCAGGCGCGATTGAGGCATATTTTCTGGCTGCCGGTAATGCGAGTTCTGCCAGCGCCGGATAGTCACAATTATGTATGATATAGTGAGCAATACCTGGATGAAGAGGTTCTCTTTGGAAGATGGGATTTAAAATGGAAAAGGCTTTTTTTTGTTTGGTGTAGGTTTTGTCTGTTGGGTCAGCAGCGGCATTCAAAGCCAATGCATAAAAAATAGCGGATTCAATATAGCTGGGATAGGTTTTATAAAGTTGTTCCATAGCGTTTTCAAAACTTAATACCCGGCTCCTGTGATCGACTTGCCTGGCATTTTCAAAAAATTTTGCAAGGGCTTCGATATAATCAGATTCTCTTTTCGTTTTGTCTGTAATGGAGCGAGCAAGGTCAATGGCTTTTGCTCCTTTTTCCAGCTCTGCCTGCGTCGGCGGAGCCCATAGGGGATGGAAATTACTCATGGCTATTCCCCAGTAAGCCATTGCACAGCCAGGCGAACCGTCAATAACCTTTGCAAACATCTTTTCTGATTCATTGTATTCAAAAGAATGAAGAAGGGCTATCGCAATATTAAAATCCTTCTTGAGACTATCGGGAACAGAAGCAGTGAAAGAGACAGATCCGAATATTTCGCCATCCTGTGGACCGCATGCAACAATTTCCCCCCTTTTCAAATCCAGAGAACCTATCTCAGCAAAATTAGCAGATGTCTCATCCTTACATGAAAAAAGGACCGGGAGGAACAAAGATGCGGAAAGATTAAAGACTAAAGCACGCATAGCCGCGGTTGAATGATTGACTGCAGGTGGGCGCCAGGGATAAATAAATTTAGTAAGTTTTTCGTTACGGCAGACCCTTACGACTCATGAATTGATCTGCATAATTTTCTATCTTCCGTCATATTTTGAATTTATGAAATGGGTAAGCTCACTTTTGCTTTTCATATTGCCAACGCTGCTATATGCGCAGGAAAAGGTTTTTTACAACGCAAAAATTTTTACCGGGGATAGGACGCATCCATTTGCTGAAGCAATAGCTATCAAAGCAAAATGGATCATTGCAGTAGGAAATTATGAGGATGTAAGAAGATCCGTCAGTAAAAACGCAGAGCAAGTTGATCTTGGTGGTTCTTTCCTTATGCCGGGGTTTGTAGATAGTCATAATCACGCTATCGAGGGAGGCGCTGGTCTTTTAAAACCTAACACCGGGGACAAGATGACGAGTGTGGAGGAGTTGTTATCCTATGCAAAAGAGCAATTGCAGGCAAAAGAAAATTTGACGGGCGACATCCTGGTTATATATGGATTGAACATCAGCACGTGGTCAGCAATTGATAGTCTCGTCCAGGTTTTTAACACTGGTGAATTTAGCAGACAACCGCTCGTACTGCGCGGTTCTGATGGCCATACTGCATGGTGTAATAATGCAATGATGGAGCGTGCGGGTATCAATCTCAACTTTATTAACTCGCTTAGCGAGGAAGAACAAGTATTTTATGGCCTGTCCAATAATAAACCCAACGGCTTTGTTTCTGAAAGTGGTTATCGAAAAGTATCTTCAATATTTCATGAAGAAGTAGATTATCACAAAGCCGGTGAAAAGGCTGTGGAATATAACAACCGCTATGGAATCACGGCCTGGCTCGACCCAACCGCAGGGAATGTCGCAAAGATGACGCAGGAATATCTTGATACATATGCATGGCTAAATAATTCGGGAAAACTGACTGCTCACATTGCTGCAACCATCGTTGCCGGCGCCGATAATGACCCCGCAACCCAAATTGCTTTTGTAAGAACAATGCAGAAGAAATATGATCGTAATAATCTTTCCATTATCGGGTTCAAAATTTTTTCAGATGGAGTTATCGAACATCCTACGCACACCGCGGCTCTTTCGTTGCCGTATACTGAAACTCAAACAAAAGGCGTGCTGATGTTTGACCCCAAAAAATTTGCTTCGTTTGTAACGGCCGCCGATAAACAACATCTCCTGGTACATGTTCATGCCATTGGTGACAGGGCAGTAACAGAAACACTTAATGGATTTGAAACAGCGAGAAGATCAAACGGCAATTCAGGTCTTCCTCATACGATTACACATCTGCAGATCGTACAACCCTCTGACTTCGCCCGTTTCAAAAGATTAAATGTGCTCGCTTCATATCAATTGCTTTGGGCCTTTGGCGACGTGACTACCATTGACATAGTAAAGCCTTGTATTGATCCTTCGCTTTACAAATGGCAATATCCTGCAAGATCGATGCTGCAGGCAGGAGCGACGATTTGCGGTGCCAGTGATTGGCCGGTGAGCAGCGCTAACCCCTTCGAGGCGATTTATTGTGCCGAAACACGAAAGGGGCCATTGGGCGTGTTGGATAGTACACAATGCATGCCCCGTATGGAAATGATGTATGCCTACACCATTGACGCTGCGAAAGCCCTGATGCTTGAAAAAAAGATCGGTTCATTGCAGACGGGTAAATATGCAGATATGATCCTGCTCGACCGGGATGTGCTTAGCGTACCTGCTGAGGAAATGCAGGCTGCCCGCGTATTATGGACGATGTTTGAAGGCAAAATCGTCTACAATGTATCTAGATCAAAAGGCTTTTGATTGTTTTGAGTGGAGCAAATAAAGCTTTTTCTTTTTTTCTTACAACGTGATCCAGGCTATATTTTCCGCCGCCTGCAACGACAAGCATGATGGCAAATAAAAAATAGGATATCGTGAAGGCGCCATCAATGACAAAGTTCTCTCCCAGGTTTGCGACAAGAGTTGCCACCAACATGGTAAATGCAATGATAGAAGCGGCGATTCTTGTGAAAAGACCAAAAAACACAAACACTCCTCCGCTGACTTCTGCTCCTTTTGCGATAAACGCCATTGCAACCGGCATGGGAAAATGCAATTCTTTGCCGAACCAGTTTTCAAAAAAGACGCGTTCCTTCGGATGAAAAATAATATCGATTACAGATGCATAGCCGGCGGAAAACATTCGATAACCGAGCCAGATCCTGATCAGGAGAAGCAGAATATCCCAGGCGGTCTTTTCGTTATAGAATTTTCTGTTCACCTTGAGAAGATATCCGTTTACCGGCAACACACCCGTTACAGGTTTCATAAAATTGACTGAACCGTTAATATATCAGCCCCGGCATGGGCTTGCAGTTCTCAAATATTATCTTTGAAGAGAATGAAGCAATATTTTATTTTCACAATAGTAATAGCACTCAATTTGGAGGGACAGGTTCAAATAGATACGTCATTGCTGACAAAGAATGTTTATGCTGCTGAAGATAGCATGGTTGCCATATCTAAACGCAAGGATTGGAACAGCTATGCAGAATATATGCATCCCATTGTTATCGAAATGTCCGGTGGGATGGAAGGCTTTATTCGAATTCTCGGGTCGCAATCCGAAATTCTTGACAGCGTGCAGCTATATAAGGTTGGAAAAATATTTCAATTGTCAAAAATGGATAGCCAATACCAGTGTATCGTTGAAGCATTTATCCAAATGAAGATGAATGGAGAGGTTGTCTCAGGAAGTTCTTATGACATTGCTATTTCCGGAGATGGAAAAAAATGGACGTTTTTCAGGATCCCACCGACTGTCACTTCTGACCAGCTCAAAGAACTCATTCCCGGGTTAAATCCTGCGCTTAAATTTCCGCGTTCCAAAACTGTAATCGGCAAAACACTCGATGAGTTCATGGCAGGATATGCACTAGAATACTTAGACTGATTTCCAGTTTGATCATTTGTATATCCACAAAACAATAGGCCTGTTTGACCGGTCAATGATTGAAGAAAGTTTTTCAAAGAAAGCCGGCGAAACACCTGCACAGCCGGAACTGTTGCAAGCCACCCTTGGATAAATTTCTTCATCCGGAATACAGCTATAAGCATGCAGTACAATTGCACGTTTAAAAGCGTTGGAATTTGTGCTTTCAAGTCCATACAATTTGTAGGACTTGCCATATTGTCCCCGATATTTTTCGCCTACCTTATATTTTCCTTGCGATGTGCAATTGCCACCTGGTGTATTTGAGAATTTTGCCTGGTCCAAAAAAATTCCGTTGCAACTGCCGTGAGAAACAAGGCCGGCCATAACCACTAAATTCCTTTCCAAATCATAAACGAAAAAACGCTTACGGCCGCTGTGAATGCTCATGTCAACAAAAAAGCAATAAGTCGTTGAAAAATTTTTTCCGAATGCATAATTTCTAACGGCAATTGCCCGGCTCGTAAACGCAGATGTATATGTTGGCCTGGCAGTTTCAGTTCGCAGCGGGGTAGACGTTTCGGACTTTTTATTAACGAAAATACTGCACGATGCAAACAACAAGGTGATGCCTATGATCGAAGACACACGGATCAATGTTTTCATAGGGATTGCATTTGTTACAAGGTAAAAAGAAATACAAAAATTGACCATTACGCAAAGCGAGGTTAAAGCAAGGGTGGATAAATATTTGTAAGAATCACAAAAAAATACCGTGCTTATACGTAGAGAAAATGCAGCACAATTTTATTGTTTCGAACTACCTGTTTCTTTTTGCCATAACTGTAATAAGCTTATCCATTTTTTTGCTGTTTCAGATGTTCGGATGACCTTTCCATCCTTATACACTTCGCGGAATTCAATTGGTCTATTTTTTTGTAACCAATCCGCAGCGGGTTGAAGCCAATTCTTATAATTTGGATTTGTTTCATCAGGTATATAGATCATTTCATCAATCATTTTTTTACGGTTGAAGCGGATTATTTCTGTTCCCTTCCAGCCAGGGAAGCCGATCAATTTTGAAAAGTCATTTTGTTCATTGAATTCTACTTTCCATGTATTCCCGGATTTCTTATGATTCAAAATATGGACGTCAGGATGCAAGGGAGCATCCCAGTTCAAAAACGATTGAAGCGCCTGCCATTTATTTTGTCCTTCACCCTTTTTCTCCATGAAAAAGGACCGATAGTCCTCCGCCATGTATTTTTCTTTTGTTTCCATAGTGTGTGCATTGAGGTACGTTTCGATGCGATGAAAATAGATCCTATTAGTGCATGATGTAAGGATCGTCAGCGAAAAGGCGAGGGGCAGGCTGGATTTCATATTGGAAACAATATGACCGAAGACGGGAGGGTGTTCGGCCGGGTTGCAGGATAGTTTCAAAGTTTGTTAAATAAACGATATCGGTGGAAAAATTATTCCTGGATTCTGTATTTTGGCTGAGGTAAAACTTGCACTTAGCCAATTAAATGCTGACCTATGACAAAGGCACTCTTCCTGTCCCGCGGGTCCTGGTTTAGTTTTTCTCTAGGCTGCTTTCTGTGTTTCAGCATCATGTTGCTGTTTGATGGGGGATTGAATGATGAAGTAGTTAAGTACACAAATCAATTTCGCAAATCCAAACGATTACCTGCGCTTGAAATGCGCGACGACCTGAATGAGATTGCACGCCGGCACAGTGACGATATGGCGACGGGTAAACGCCCTTTTGGTCATGATGGTTTTAATCAAAGGGAATCAGAAGTGCAAAAAATCGTCCAACCTTTTTCTGAAATGGCCGAAAATGTTGCTTACGGTGCCACGACAGGGAAAGAAGTTGTTCAAATGTGGAAAGATTCACCAAGTCACAGGGAAAACATGTTGGGCAATTATAAATACATGGGGATTGGAACCGCCGTTGATAACCACGGGACAATTTATTTTACCGCGCTATTTGTCCGGTGATAATGAGATAGATCTTATCAGTGCATGATGTAAAAATCCTTAGCAAAAAACCGAGTGACAAGCCGATTTCATATTCATAAAATATGACCGAAGAGGGCAGGGGTATGGGTTGCAGGATAAGTTCAAAGTTTGTTAAATTGGCCATATTGATAGAAAATCATTCTTAAATTCTGTATTTTGGTTCGTATAAAAGTATAACTTTTAAAATCTGACCTATGACGACGACCATCTTCCCATTACGCAGCTCGTATTTTAATTTTTCCGTTGCATGCTTTCTGCTTTTAAGTGTCTCGACCGCCTTTAGCGGTGGATTGAATGATGACGTGCTTAAATACACAAATCAATTCCGCAAATCCAAACGATTACCTGCACTTGACATGCGCGAAGATTTGAATGCGATTGCACGCAAACACAGTGAGAATATGGCAAAAGGCAAGTGTGGCTTTGGACACACTGGTTATCATCAACGGGAATTACAAGTGCAAAAGGTCATCAAAATCGAATATGGCATGGCTGAAAATGTAGCGTATGGTGCCGCTACCGGGAAAGACGTCGTGTCAATGTGGAAGGGCTCCCCGGGTCATAGAAAAAATATGCTCGGCAATTACAAATACATTGGTATTGGAACCGCCCGCGATCGTCGGGGCGCGATTTATTATACCGAGATATTTGTTCGCTAGGGATTTACGGCGGGTGCCCAGCCTATTTTTTTACTGCAAGAATGATGTCCTGGAAATCCAAAGTATCCTTTCTTCCGCACCAATTCCCGAAGTAAATGGGCCGAGCTAAATCCAGTTCGTTTTTTTCATACAACCTTCTTATGTAGGATTCGTTAAAGCCCACAGCCAACTCAGGCATCGATGCATCTGTTGTAGTATAGTTTTCAAAATCGTATTGAAAATTCATACTGCTTTGATTTTCTGCAGCCAACCTTTGAGATTCTTCATTCTGGATGAACCAGGTTATCATACATCGACCACCTGGTTTTAATACTCTGGAAATTTCCTTTAAATAATTCTCGACGTCTGCCGGCAACATATGTGTGAATACAGAAGTGAGGAAAATGAAATCAAATGAAGCATTCGGATATGGAAATGTATACTCCGAGGACTTGTATTTTCCTGTGGGATTATAGAATTTATTATAAATATCCGCTACCTGGAAATTAAAGTTCTTATGTTTTGGTGTGATTTTTTTCCTGCACCATTCTATACCTCGGTTGACTATATCCATCCCTTCATAGTGACCGTTTCGCAGATAGGAGGTTAGTGGAATCGCCATTCGGCCTTGCCCACAACCGACATCTAATACCGTCTCATCGGGTTTTAATTGCCCCACTTCTTTGAAATGATGAAAAAACCTATTGCCTATTCCCTCAAAGTTTCCACCGCCAACAAATATTTTCCATTCAGGCGGAACCATTGGATTTCTTTTTTCAATATATACCTGGTACTTGTCTTTTACATACAAATAAGGTTTATAAACCAACCGTCTGAATGCTGCGGGAATAATTTTACCCACCAATGATTTGTTCAAAATGAAATTTTTTGAAATGTTATGCCGCGAAAGATAGGAATAAATTAGAGATGTGTTATCGAGACCTTGTATTTAATAAAGTTTGACTTGTCTGAACATTATAGCGGAAAGACCAGATGTTCGTCAGGCTTTGTTATGTTTTTATAAAAACATAAATTGACCTCAAAATAAAGTTTGATGAGAAGTTTTTTTATTTCTTTATTCTTTATCATTGAAAGTTGTATTGCACTTGCCCAACAAAGAAAAGACAGTGTATACTCCGGTAACCCGGTTTTTCAGGGTTGGTATGCTGACCCGGAAGCGGAAGTGTTCGGAAAAGAGTATTGGATCTATCCCACTTATTCTGCGCCGTTTGACAAACAGGTTTTCTTTGATGCATTTTCATCACCGGATTTAGTACACTGGACAAAACATTCCCGTATTCTCGATACATCAGCGATAAAATGGGCAAGACGTGCTATGTGGGCGCCGTCGGTGATAAAAAATAAAGATCATTATTATTTTTTCTTTGGCGCCAATGATATACAAAGTGATAAGCAGTATGGTGGTATTGGAGTAGCTATTGCTAATAATCCGGCCGGACCGTTTCATGATCATCTCGGTCATCCACTGATTCCGGCGTTTCACAACGGTGCACAGCCAATCGACCAGTTTGCATTTAAAGACCGGGATGAGACGTATTACCTGATCTATGGCGGCTGGAGGCACTGCAACATTGTTCGATTAAAAAATGATTTTACGGGTCTACGTTCTTTCGATGACGGCTCAGTTTACAAGGAAATAACTCCTGAAGGCTATGTCGAAGGTCCTTTTATGTTTTATCGCAATGGGAAATATTATTTCATGTGGTCCGAAGGAGGATGGACCGGTCCCGACTACAGTGTCGCTTATGCCATAGGGGATTCGCCGTTTGGTCCATTCAAACGTGTAGGTAAAATTCTTCAACAAGATCCTGCCATCGCAACTGGCGCAGGTCATCATTCTGTGATCAATGTGCCGGGAACTGATGAATGGTATATTGTTTATCATCGCAGGCCTCTGACTGAAACAGATCCAAATTCGCGAGTGACCTGTATTGAACACATGTATTTTGACAAAGATGGCTTTATCAAGCCCGTGGTAATTACGAACGAGGGTGTAAAAGAAAGGATGATTAAATGATTCGTTATGGTAGGAAGCACTGAGGATCACCTGGCCCACACAAAAGGTATGGGTAATTCAGCCAAATGCTTTGAATTAATACACTAAGGTTTACTTTACTCTATAAATTTAACCACCATGCAAATCTCTTTTCATCGGTTTGCCAGACTTCTACCCCGCTTTCCGCACAAAGCGACCCGGTCGTTGGCTAGTTCTCTTTGTTTACCCCTCAAATGAAGAACTTGTCAACTTTATCAAGAAATTTTTCATTTGACATACCAGTGCGATTGAACATGACAACACTTCCTTTATTTATTTCAGGATATAATCGCAGTTCGCAATAATAACCGCCTCCACCACCCGGGTGAGCAAAATATTTCTTCTCGTTTAATTCTCCGCAAAACCATGACAAACACATTCCTGTTGGCCGATTATCGGTAGTGTAGTTTTCAGTGAATAATAGCTTTTTGTATTTTTCATCAATCAGGGAGTTGTTTGTTCTCAAAAGTTCCTGGACATATTTGCGAAAACTATGAGCTGTACCTATCAATCCTCCATAAGGGGAACCATTAATATAAAAATCTTTGAAAGGTTGCCATTTCCCTTCTGCTTTTTCCATGAACTTTGATTTGTCGATAAAAAAGCGCAATAAAAAATTCATGAATGTCCTGTTTTTTTGGTACCCTTTTACGTTGTCGGCGAAATCGTTTATCGTAAATCCTAATTCGCCCGGTTGCAATCCAAGTTTGCTGATAATGTTATCATTGATAAATTGCTCATAGGTCTTGCCTGATATTTTTTCGATGAATTGTCCCAGCAAAACGTATCCGAGGTTAGAATAAAAGAATTTTTCATTGGGCCTGGTTTTTACTTTTTGGTATTTGTGAAAGATCGGTTCAAAAAAAGAATCTTTATCAAAGGATGAATGTTCATCTGCAAGATGGATCCATCGTAAGGGGATGGGGTTGGGGATACCAGCAGTATGGGACAAGAGCTGACGAATGGTTATGTCGCCCGGGTATGGAAATTCTGGCCAATAAGTCTTTGCATCCTTTTCGATGCTTAATTTTCCTCCCTGCTCCAATTGTAAAATGGCAAGAGCGGTGAATGTTTTTGTAACAGAACATGCGTGAAAAACTGAACGGTCAGTAATTTGGATGCCATCTTTTATGTTGGCTAATCCTTTGCAATATTCGTAGATCAGCTGCTCCGAGGTGAAATGAATGTAATGAACGGAAGGAGTTTTGTCAGAGTCTATAAGATGGTCAAGGGTCTGTTGCACCTGCATCATTTCGTGAAAATATTGAAAAATATTTTGGCGTTAATAAAACATCAAAGGGCAGAGACCTAGCGACGTGATGAATAAAAAAATTGCATCGCTAAGGGTAGCGATGCAGAACGGGAGGCTATAAAATAGAAACTATTTTTTTGGGGTGGTCGCGGCCATTAATCCACCGACATCAAAATACTCATCGGCGAAAATTATTTTATTGTCCTTATTAAAATCATAAGAACCATAAAATTTGCTGGCGCTATGGACGCCCGATTTACTCGTTCCAAGCCACACGCCATAAAATCTGACACTTCCATCAGGTTGATGAGTGGTTGAATCCACTCCTGGCAGAAAGTTTGTTTTTGTCAATTTCAAATCATTCGAGTTAGCAAGATAAGCCGCCAGGGTCTCTTTCCAGTGAGCCTTACTGGTAACAGTATCGCCGTAAGCCGGCGAAGTCCAGTTTACGCTGTCGGCAACATTAGCTGCCCAGCCCTCAATATCCTTATTCTCAAAAGATGCAATCGCAGATTTTATCACGGCAAGATTTTTCTCATAGAGAGCTGTCATGTCATCAGGTTTTTTAGAACTCTCGTCCTCTTTTTTTTCCTGGTTGGAACAGGCCGCTAACAGATACGAACAAACAACAAATAGAAAAAGTTTTTTCATACAAGAAGTTTTGGTGTTAGAAAATGGGGTTGAGTTTTAAAATAGAGAATTTAATAGTAGGTTAAGCCGGGTATTTAAGAAGTTTAGTTCCTTCTACGGTGATCCATTTCCGGTTATCATCTTCATAATTCACTATTGCTTTTACTCCGCCGTTGCCCTGCAATTCAAATTGTACTTTCACTTGTCCAAGACCGCCTTCAAAAGTGTTATTTCCTTTATAGTCCATAGCCTCCATGATCTGGCCATTCACCTTTACAAAAAGTTGGTCGCCGTCTTTGTAAAACTCACCCATTGTTTTATCATTCATCGCGTATAAGCCTGTTATTTTCTTATAAGCGGCAGCGTCAAGAGTGTATTCCTCTTTCAGTATTACATCAAATTTTACAACTTTTTCCTTTTTATCATTCGTCGAAATATCAAGAATACGATGTAATGACCTTGGATCGGAAGAGCTCATATCTTCGGCGATGTGTTGATCTCCCTTGAAATAAACTTGTGTTACCAGGTCCTGCATTGTTGTCTCAGAGATGCGCATATGAATATGGGCCGGCCTTGTTAATGTAGCACCTGCTTTGTACGGAACGGGGAGAATAGTTCTGAAATGATATTTGCCATCATCTCTTGTTCTCCATGATGAACGATAGACATAATCATCTGATGTGTTGTCATAGGCACCGTTTTCATTGCAGTGCCATATTTCCACCAGGGCGTTTTTTAAGGGTGTCTTTCCATCTTTACCCAGAATAGTTCCGCTAAAATGCAGGATCTCGCCTTTTGTTTCTGGCTGAACCAGGTCTGTGCGGAAAGGTGCACCAGGCCGGTAGAAAGGCCCGAGAATGTCAGTTGTCGTCGGATCCTCTCCAACGAAAGCCTTGCCATCCCATTTTATTTTTCCGAATACTCCTATACTAAAAGCAATAAATGATGAATCACGGATAAAATTTCTTCGTTTCATTTTCGGTGGCTTTAAATAATTAAAGAATGAGGGCATTCAGGGAGTATAGATCGTTTTGACATAGAATGACTACAGTAAGATATGAAAAAACTTGTTTAACGAAATTTTATTTTAAATGTATGAATTTGGCGGTGTTGCTGTTTGCATGCAATATGGTCGCAAAAACAACTGGCGGTCTTATATTTGCAAACTATGTCAGAGCCCTTCGACAACTCAGGGTGACAAAAACAATTTTAAAAAATGGCCGAAGAGAAAAGTTTAAATTTTTTGGAGGAGATCGTTGAAGAGGACCTGAAAGCCGGTAAGTATGAACATATCGTTACCCGTTTTCCACCGGAGCCGAATGGATATTTACATATTGGTCATGCCACCAGCATCTGCCTCAATTTTGGTTTGACAAAGAGATACGGAGGATATACTAATCTTCGCTTTGACGACACAAACCCGGTGACTGAGGAGACGGAATATGTGGAAAGCATTAAGGACGATGTTCGCTGGCTGGGTTTTGAATGGAAGAATGAACTCTATGCCAGTGATTATTTTCCCCAACTGTATGGCTTTGCTGTGAAATTAATAGAGAAAGGATTGGCTTATGTGGATGATTCTACATCGGAAGAAATTGCTGCTATGAAAGGCACACCCACGGAACCGGGCAGCGATAGTCCTTATCGTAACAGGAGCATTGAAGAGAATTTAGACTTGTTCGAAAGCATGAGGAAAGGTGAGTTTCCCGATGGCAGCCGCACGCTGCGTGCAAAGATTGACATGACTTCACCCAACATGCTGATGCGTGACCCTGTATTGTATCGCATCAAGCATGCGCATCATCACCGCACCGGCGACGAATGGTGCATTTACCCAATGTACGATATGGCACACGGGCAGAGTGATTCTATCGAGCAGGTGACTCATTCGATATGTACTCTTGAGTTTGTGCCGCATCGCGAATTGTATGACTGGTTAATTGAAAAGCTTGAAATTTTTCCTTCACGTCAATATGAGTTTGCCAGGCGTAATATCTCTTACACGGTAATGAGTAAAAGAAAATTTTTAGAGTTGGTAAATGAGCACTATGTTGATGGCTGGGATGATCCACGTATGCCAACGATCTCAGGGCTGCGACGCAGAGGCTATACGCCCGAATCCATTCGTGATTTTTGTGACAGGGTGGGGATCGCCAAACGAGAAATATTAGCCGATGTGGGTTTGCTTGAATTTTGTATTCGTGAACATTTGAATAAAATAGCGCAGAGAAGAATGGTGGTGTTTGATCCCTTGAAGGTAGTCATCACTAATTATGCGAATGGTGAGGGGCTAGTGTCGAGAGGGACTGCTGTGGGAATGATTGACAGCAAGAGTTCAATGGCTGAGACAAGAGGTGAGCAGTTGGTAGCAAGGAGCGAAGAAGTAGTTCAGAGTGAAAATAATCCTGAAGACACAGGTGCAGGCACCCGGGATATTCCTTTCAGCGGGGAGTTATATATCGAGCGGGAAGATTTCATGGAGGTTCCGGCAAAGAAATGGTTTCGGCTTGCGCCGGGACAAATGGTGCGCCTGAAATCGGCGTATATCATCCGGTGTGATGAAGTCATTAAGGATGATAAAGGAAATATCATTGAACTGCGTTGCTCTTACATTCCTGAAAGCAAGAGTGGAAATGATACTTCCGGTATTCATGTAAAAGGGACTCTACACTGGGTGAGCGTAAAACATGCGGTCAACTGCGAGCTTCGTTTATATGATCGACTGTTTAAAGTGGAAAACCCCTCAAATGAAGAAGGGGATTTCAAAGACTACATCAATCCAGGTTCTTTGCAGGTCATCAAATCAGCCTATGCTGAGCCTTCACTGGCCAAAGCTAAATTTGATGAACGCTATCAGTTCTTGCGTAAGGGCTATTTTTGCCTGGATAAAGATTCCAGTGAAGAAAAACTGATCTTTAACCGCACTGTCACCCTCAAAGATTCGTGGAAGCCGTTCGCCTCAAAATAGCCTCCGTGTAACTTTGTGCTCTCTGTGTTTACAATTTTTACAACGGAGAAACCCCGGTCTCTTTTTATTCTATGGAACCTAACTAATCGATCCCAATTCATGGTCAAGTCATTAATCAACCTTCTTGCTCCACATCAAGCGATAGATTTTCCATTTGCCGGATTGCTTTTTCAACATCATCAGGAATTTATCATTTACAGCCACAGAACTACTGTCTTTTTTTGAAATAATATTGCCTGTTGTATTACCCCTGATGATCGTCAGGTCGCCCGATTCAATGATCTCATTGGTGGTTGCCTTTAATTGGAGCGTTGAATTAGAAAAAATGTTTCGATAATTTTCACGAATTGCATGGATGCCAACAATGTCATCCCGGTCTGAAGGAATTAAAATGGCGTCATCAGCGTATAGTGAGACCACTTTATCAATGTCGCTGGCACTATCAGCCTCCATAATATCATTGAGTGTTTGAACAGGGGCGGAAGCAGGTTCATTCTTACAGGAGCAAAAAATTAGAATTGCAACAAATACTTCACACAACCGTTTCATCAGAATGCCTTTTGAGATTTTGCTTTTTTGTTTTCGTTTGTTTTCATAGCTGCATAATCGAATACCAGGTTACAAAACGCTTTTACTCCCACGTACAGCATGCTGTCATCAATATAAAAGTCAGGAGTATGGTGACCGGGAGCATTAGCAGGATCCATACCTTTCGGCATTCCGCCGAGATTAAAAAAGAAGGCAGGTGCTTTTGTGCCATAAAAAGAAAAATCCTCAGCTGCTGTTATCCATTGTCTTTCCTTTAAGTTTCCGCCAGTCGCCTTCGCCAGCGAAGGCAGCATTACTCTTACAAGCGCCGTATCGTTATAAACAACCCTCGTTCTATTATCGATCCTTACTTCGGCAGTTGCCCCGGATGCCTCCGCGATCTTTTCCGCAGTGAGCCTTACCCTTTCTACTACATCCTTTTCCATTTCCGTGTCAAGTGATCTTATTGTCCCATTCATTTCACATTCGTCTGGGATAATGTTACTGCGTACCCCGCCTTTTATTTTTCCGACTGTGATGACGACGGGAGCTTTTGTTAGTTGCGCGTGACGACTTACGATCTGCTGAATGCCGATAATGATCTGTGCACTTATTGCGATCGGATCAACACCAGTCCACGGTGAACCTCCATGAGCTCCTTTACCTTTTACCTTTATAGAAAATACATCACTGCTTGCCATAAAAGCACCTGGCTTATACTCAATACTTCCGATCTCGATGTTTGATTCGATATGCAAGCCAAAGATCACATCTACTTTAGGATTATCCATGACACCCTCCTTTATCATCAGTGGAGCACCGCCTTCTTCATCTGGCGGTGGGCTTTCTTCCGCGGGTTGAAAAATAAATTTGATTGTGCCGGCGATCTGATTTTTCATCGAAGAAAGGATTTCTGCTGTGCCCAATAAAATGGCGATATGCGAGTCATGCCCGCAGGCATGCATCACGGGCACCGAATCTCCCATAAACTCTCCCATTGCTGTTGATCTGAAAGGAACATCTGTTCTTTCTTTAATGGGCAAAGCATCCATATCTGCACGTAAAGCAATCACCGGGCCCGGTCTTGCGCCCTTTAAAATGGCCATCACACCCGTTTTTGCTACAGGATGTTTTACTTCAAGGCCGAGTGCCTTTAAATGATTAGCGACAAACTCTCCCGTTTTAAATTCACGATTGCTTAATTCTGGATGCTGATGAAGGTAACGCCGCCACTCCACCAATTTTGACTGGACAGCCATTGCTTTTTGTTCAATTGCTGCCGAAATATTTTGTTGCGAGAATATGATAAAAGGGACGAGGAACGCGGCACAACAAACAAACGCTTTTTTCATGCGATAAGGTTTGATATTTGAGATTTGATATTTTCAGTTATCACCCATCATCTATAAAACTATCATCTTATTTGTGTTCGCCAAATACGCCTCTCAATTCATCCGCAATTTCTCCAAGGGTTACTTTATGTTCAACAGCATCGATCACGGCAGGCATTAAGTTCTCGTCCCCGGATGCTCTATCATTTAGTGTCTGCAGACATTGATCCACTTTGGCATTGTCACGGTCTTGTTTGAGTTGTTGTAGTTTTTGGATTTGTACCTGCCTGATAGAATCATCCACTTTGAAAAGGGAGGGTGGTCGATCTTCTTCCACCTTGAATTTATTTAAGCCTACGATAATTTTTTCATTGTTTTCAACTTGCCGCTGGTATTCATAAGCGCTGCGTGCAATTTCATTTTGAATAAACCCCTGTTCGATCGCTGAAACGCTACCACCCATGACATCGATCTTTTCAACTAACCGCGTTGCTTTTTCTTCAACTTCATTTGTCAATGATTCGATAAAGTAAGAGCCCCCAAGCGGATCAGCTGTATCAGCAATTCCACTTTCATAAGCAGCGATCTGCTGTGTGCGTAATGCGATCCTTGCCGCTTCCTCGGTTGGCAGGTTTAGTGCTTCGTCATATCCGTTTGTATGCAACGATTGCGTACCACCAAGCACAGCCGCTAATGTCTGTATCGTAACTCTTGAAATATTGTTAAGTGGCTGCTGACCGGTAAGAGTACTCCCACCGGTTTGTGCATGGAAGCGAAGCATCATAGCTCTTGGATCAGTAGCCCCGAGTTCCCTCATCATCTTTGCCCACATCCTTCTCGCTGCGCGAAATTTGGCTATCTCTTCAAACAAGTTATTGTGCGAATTAAAAAAGAAAGAAAGTCGTTTTCCAAATACATTTATATCCAGGCCTTTTTCAAGCGCAGCCTTCACATAAGCTTTGCCATTACTAAGGGTAAAAGCTATTTCTTGTACGGCTGTACTTCCTGCTTCACGGATGTGATATCCGGATATAGAAATGGTATTCCATGCCGGCAATTCGTGGCTACACCATTCGAAAATATCGGTGATGATCCGCATGGAAGGCTTGGGCGGATAGATATACGTTCCTCTTGCAGCGTATTCTTTTAAAATATCATTCTGAATGGTACCAGAAATTTTTTCTAGACCAGCACCCTGTTGTTTTGCAACAGCGACATATAATGAAAGAAGAATAAAAGCTGTCGCATTGATGGTCATCGATGTTGTTACCTCTTCTAATCTTATTCCATTAAAGAGTGCCTGCATGTCTTCAATGGTATCAATGGCAACACCCACTTTTCCAACTTCACCTTCGGCCAGGACGTGATCACTGTCATAGCCAATTTGAGTCGGAAGATCAAACGCAATACTTAGCCCATGTACTCCCTGTGATAATAAATAATGGTATCGTTTATTACTTTCCTCCGCAGTAGAAAACCCTGCATATTGTCGCATCGTCCACAGCTTTCCTCGGTACATGTCCGGTTGAATGCCGCGGGTAAAGGGAAAAGTTCCGGGTAATTCGGTTTGTGGGTGGTTTGAAGTTTGTTGTTCTGCGTATACTGGCTTAATTTCTATCTCTGAATCTGTATATATTTTTTTCTCTGCCATTTTTATGAAAATTACTAACTACAAACCACAAAACGATAAACAACAAACTACTTCAATAGTTTTCTTGCCTCATAATTGAGAGCCTCGAGAACGATTGCATGCAACTGACCCTTCTGTTGTTTCATCATTACATCCAATAAAACTCTATTGAGATCATTTCCTGTAGATTCAGGAGGAAGAGCAGCGGCCACCTGGTTGACAATAAGCATGGTTTGTTCTTTTAAATTCTTTACAGCTTCCCACGCCACAGGGCTTACATAGATCTGTTGCGTCATATTGTACTCGTATTCCTGTTTTATGTTTTCTAACAGCAATAGCTGCATTTCTTTTGCGCTAAGCCCTGGTTGATTTACCCGGCTGATCAGGCCTGGAAGTGCAATTCGTTCTGACAACATCACCAGCCGCTCATAAGCTTGGAGCTGCAGCGGTCTTGAAGTATACCCGTCAGCTCCCTCAGTGGCTGCGATCTTTTGCTTCTTGTTTAAGATAAAAAAGATAGAGATCGAGATGATAAACGCAATAATCGAAATAACAAGACTGATAGTAGCTGTATCCATGTTGTCGTTTTATTAGATGCCAAAAATAAGGGATAGGTCTGAAGTTGGTTGATATTTGAGATGTGAGGTCGGAGATTCATATTTAAAATTTGAGATTTTATTTAACGTGCGCTGTATTTTACGTTCCACTTTTATGAATTAAATTTGCAGGATGGAAACAATGGAGGTAATACCCGTAAATTTTACTGAGGGCGCTATCGCCCAAATAAAGAAGTTAATGGATGAACCCGGCTTTGATACTACTCAATGGCTGAGAGTAGGGGTGAAGGGTGGCGGATGTTCAGGTTTGAGCTATGTTATGGGATTTGATCACAAACAAGAAGGTGATGTGCAATTTGAGCTTAACAATATTCATTGCATTATGAATAAGGCGCATGAAATGTATTTGTATGGAATGGAGATAGACTGGCAGAATGGGCTGAATAACCGTGGTTTTACGTTTAAAAACCCTAATGCAAGCAAAACCTGCGGATGTGGGACAAGCTTTGCGGTATAAGGTGCCCTCCCCTCTAAAGGGGAACTTAGATTGAACTTCCTTTAAATAACAAAGCCTCCAACTTGGAGGCTTGTTTATTTCCTGGAAATTTAAATCGACAAATCAGGGTTCAAACTACTTTGCCGTTGCAGGTTTCGATGATGGAGTTGGGGAGGGTTTTTGTTTGACTTCAACAATTGTGTCCGCTTTGCCTAATGGTTTCTTCTTTGCTAAATCAACCAATATCGGAGCGGCAACAAATACAGAAGAATAAGTACCTGTAATCACACCGATCAGCATTGCGAATGCAAAGCCTCGCGTTACTTCACCACCTACAAGGAATAAAATGAGAATAGTTAAAAACACGGTAAGCGAGGTCATGATCGTACGACTCAGTGTGTGATTAATGGCATTGTTGATGATCTGTTCTTTTGTGGCACCCGTCATCTCGCGGGCATACTCACGCACACGGTCAAACACGATCACTGTATCATTCATCGAAAACCCAATTACTGTGAGCACGGCTGCAATAAAATGCTGGTCAATTTCCAGCGGGAAGGGGACAATACTGCGGGCAAAAGAAAATACCGCGAGGGTAACCAACACGTCGTGCAATAAGGATACAATCGTTCCCAGAGAATATCTCCAATCGCGGAAACGAATAAAGATATAAAGGGAAATGATCAGCAGTGCGAAGATGGTTGCTCTTTTCGCGCCGTCTTTCAAATCGTCTGAGATGGTAGGCAATACTTTTTTAGAACCTACTTTAAAGTTTGAGTCAAACTGGTGGTACGCGAGACCGGCAGGAAGATAGTTTTTCAATCCTTCATAAAGCTTTACTTCCACGAGCGAATCTGCTTCAGGTCTTGTATCATTGATGAGATAAGCTGTTGTGATATCGAGTGTGCGGTTATCACCCACAGTTTTTATGATCGGCGCTTCTCCAAAATCCACTTTGAGTTCATCACGGATTTTCTCTACCTGGTTGCTTATTTTTTCCGCAAAGCGAACCTGGAAGCTGCGGCCACCCTTGAATTCAACACCTTCATCAAAACCATGGAAGAAAGAACCAACGCCAAGGATCACCACAACGACAGAAATAGCGTAAGCGATTTTCCTGTATTCAATGAATTTGATGTTGGCATGTTGGAAAATGCGTTTACTCACGCCGGTGAAATAATTAAGGTGACGTTTTTTGCTGGTGAACCAGTCAGTAACCCAACGGCTAACCAATATTCCGCAGAACAATGAGAGCAGGATACC
>Ga0163163_10000345_pt1 | contig 44677 bp, 37 predicted proteins | sample S65metaG_FD_119766 | JGI IMG/M metagenome (GOLD analysis project Ga0163163, IMG submission 119766) | Switchgrass rhizosphere microbial communities from Kellogg Biological Station, Michigan, USA - S6-5 metaG | ecosystem: Host-associated > Plants > Roots > Rhizosphere > Soil | place: USA... | reverse complement strand
TCGACCGCAAAACTTTTTCACCAGATTTCATCTTCGGCGCGGCAAAGTTATTCACCGCCGGCTCCGGGGAACTTCGGGAGGATCTCCTCGCCGTCGGATGAATAACTTTGGAGACCGTATCAGGAACGACAGACAGGAGATTTTGACCACGGATAAGACCGGAGAACACAGATAAGACGGAAGAGAAATTCACCACAGTCTCGGTTCTAAAAGCCACATGAAACCTAGGGAACGAAAAACTTTTATTTTTTCCCTATCTTATCCGTGTTCTCCGGTTTTATCCGTGATAAACTCTTTGTCCAGTCCCAGTCTCTGTTTTTCTTCTAGCGTCTTGGAGCTCCGTGGTTTTCTAACGAATGAAGAATTTTGCATGCATCCATTTGCCATCCCTTTCGGTGCATAGGTACCAGCCAGACTGATCATTCATTGGAACCCAACGCTTCTCCTCGGAACGGTAATGCCAATCCTTATCTACTTGGTAAAATACTTGTCGTCCGACCAGTTCGAGGATGTTACAGATTTCGCCGTTATGGTAATTCGTGGTGTCATAATCCGTAATTTTTGCGTGAGCCATTTCCGAATACACATGGTTGAGATCGCGCAACAGGCTGTCCAACTTCGAACTCAAGTCGCGAACAGTAAGGCCGAGGTTACGAGCTTCGCGAGCGGTGATGGGATAGGAATGCGAAGGATAGTCGTAGTTCAACGCGCGGCTGATTCTCAGAGCTTTTGCCCGGCTCGCAACATGATAGCTCAACAAATCCTGGCAGATTCTCATCGAAAGCGAACTCGACCGATCCAACGCTCCCAGCACTAAAGGATGCAAATATTTATAAACTTCAGGAAACGGGTTGTCGCCGCATTTCTGCTCTTTCCACAATCGCAGAATGCGCATCACCTCATCCTGACTCACCGAAACGAGATAATTATGGTGGTCCACCGGTGAGAGATCATGTTTCAATGAGGAATCCACTGCCGTGAGGTAAGATGTTGGGCCCATATGGATCTCGTTTGCTCCAAGCGCAACCATGGTCGCAGCCGAGGCGCATTCAAACGGAGCAAGCAAAGTGATCCGATCAAATTTCTGCCGAATGAGATGGACGAAACGCAGCGCGGCTTCCGGGTTACCGCCATCTGATTTCAAGAACAAAGCAACTTCCGACTGCTTCTTCGCCGGCCCGAGCAATCGGGACATCGCAATCACATCGTTTTGACAAATGGACCCGCCTGTGGACACCCAATAAACCAGCAGCGGCAGATCCAGTTCTTTCTGCAAATCAGCCACCAATTTTTGAGTTTTGGCGGTTTAGATCGGTGGACGATGAATTTTTACCTTCCTCGTGACTCCCTGCTTCATAGTTCTCTGTTTCTGATATTGAGTGGCGAAAAAATGACTTTACTTCCTGGACAGACTCTCGTGACTCGAATTCTGAGCGGGGGTTGCAGAAAGGTCAACAGATTACCGAAACCGGTATCGACGAATTATGAAACGCCCGTGGCGGAGCGATTGAATAAAGACTATTCATTAGGTTGATTGCCATCAATCATTACGGAAATGAGACCTTTTGATCTCGGCAAAAGCAGAGGAGCATGTTACTGTAAGTGCAATCAGTCAAACAGCTCACCCATGAATTTGTTGTCGGCTTTCGACCCTGGCGCCGATGCCAAGCGCATCCGCAGTGTACGGCACCGAAGCAGCCTCAGGAATACCGGATTCCAGGCCTTAGCCTTCACGCTGATTGAATTGCTCGTTGTCATTGCCATTATCGCCATCCTTGCAGCGATGATCCTGCCTGCGTTGAGCAGAGCCAAAGGGAAAGCGATTCGCACCTCCTGTATTGGCAATGTGAAAAGCCAGGCGGCAGCCTTCTTAATGTATGCGGACGATAACCGAAGCTTTCTTCCCACCGCCGACAAGACTACGCGCTGGAACCTGGAGGCCCTTTATGTCATGAGCAGCAACCAGGCAATCGCTCTGATCAGTTACGGCCTTAACAGTGCCAGGTTCAACACCGGTGATATTGTCTCCAGCGACAAACCGCTGACGGTCTGGAAATGTCCCGCACGAACCGATCTCCCAAGATTTTTCCTGGGGGAAGGATTATTCCATATCGATCATTTCATCGTCCTGACGGGTCTGTCCGGGAGCAGGTTCAAAGGAAAGAATTCTCCGGCGAAATCGACCGATCGCATGGGACCAATGACCGCCGACCACACCTTGGTATTCCCGGCTGAGAAACGCTGGGCTTCCAACCACGGCGACAAGGGAACCCTTGGGACACCGGACGGGCACGTGCAATCCTTCAGCGACGGACACGTCGAATGGATTTCAAAAAAACGATTTATCTATTCTGGAAACAATCCCTATCCGCAGCCATTATGGGATTCCGGATGGCCATGGAGTTGGACCTGGCTTGAATAGAGCTTCCCATTTGCGTCCATATGAGTCGATAAAAGATTTCCACTGCTAGGTGTAGCAGCGAATTAGCCTCCAAAGAATTTCTGGATTTCTTTTACGACTTCGACAAAACGATCAATCTCGTCGGTCGTGTTATAAAAGTAAAAACTGGCGCGGGCAGTCGACTCCACGCCGAGTTTCCGCATGAGTGGTTGATTGCAATGGTGGCCGCCGCGCAAGGCTACCCCGCCTTGGTCGGCCACCGTAACAACATCGTGCGCATGGACATTCTTTAACAGAAAGCTCACCAGCCCTGCGCGACCAATGTGAGGACCGAATAGCCGCAGGTCTTTTAACGCAGAGAGCTTTGCGTACGCATATGCGCCCAATTCCTGGTCATGCTCCGCGATTTCGCGCCGGCCAATTTTGTCGAGATAATCCATTGCAGCGTGCAGGCCGATAGCTCCCGAAATGTCTGGTGTTCCAGCCTCGAAACGGTGCGGGGCATTCTTCCATGTGCTTTTTTGGAAGGTAACCTCGAGAATCATTTCCCCACCACCCTGGTAAGGAGGCATCTTTTCCAGCACTTCCTGGCGACCGTAAAGAATTCCAATACCAGTAGGCCCGCACATTTTATGCCCGGAAAAAACCAGGAAATCGCAACCGATTTCCTGAACATCAATCTGGCGATGCCCGGCGCTTTGCGCCGCATCGACCAGCGTGGTAATGCCTGCTTTTCTCGCCCTGGCGCAAAGCTCGCTGACGGGATTTATGGTGCCGAGCGAATTGGAAACGTGTGTCAGGGCAAAAAGTTTTACCTCCGAGGTCAGCCACTCGTCCAGCCGGTTTAGATCCAGCAGCCCAATGTCCCCAGTGATCGGGAGGTAAATAAGTTGGGCGCCGCTTCGTTCCGCCAGCAATTGCCATGGAACAATGTTGCTATGGTGTTCCATTTCGGTGAGCAAAATCTTGTCGCCACGTTTGATATTTGCCGCTCCCCACGCCTGGGCAACGAGATTGATTCCATCCGTGGTGCCCCGAGTGAAAATAATCTCTTCGGCAGTACGAGCATGGATGAATGCCGCGGCCCGGTCCCGCGCAGCTTCAAATCCAGCGGTCGCGCGAGTGCTTAAAGCATGGATTCCGCGATGAACGTTGGCATTGTCGTGCTGGTAGTATTGGTCCAGCGCTTGCAACACAGAACGCGGTTTCTGAGTGGTGGCTGCGTTATCGAAATAAATGAGAGGCTGACCGTGGACTTTTTGGTCCAGAATCGGAAAGTCGCTTCGTAGTGCGGACCAATTCATGGACTTGGCCTTGTCGGCAGCTATCGCGGTTTCAGCAATCATTTTCGGTTAAATCACGAATCACCAATGCCATGAACAAAAAAGTTTCCAAAGGAATCATGTTTGTCATTGTTCTTTATCAAAGAAGTCCAAGCTGCAGCTTCCCGGCTTCGCTAATCATGCTTTGGTTCCAGGGCGGATCCCAAACCAGTTCCACGGCCACATCATCGACTCCTTCGAGGCCCAGAAGTTTGTTTTGCACATCCTGGGCGAGCATCGGGCCCATGCCACAACCGGGGGCGGTCAAAGTCATTTTCACATCTGCCCGGAAACTTCCCGCATTGAGAGGAGACAGATGGCAATCATAAATCAAACCCAGGTCAACAATGTTGACAGGTATTTCCGGATCGTAGCAGCTTCGAAGTTGGTTCCAAATTTCCTTTTCCAATAATTCTTGAGTCACCGGGGTTCCGTTGCTCACTGGCTTGGTTGCAGGCGCGATACCAAGGGCATCACAATCCTTACCCTCGATACGAAACATGTTGCCATTCACGACCACGGTATAGCTCCCGCCGAGAGACTGCGTAATCGTGGCCTGTTCTCCCTTTTGCAAAGTCACTTTCGTTCCGACCGGGATGACGGCTGCTTCGACATCGCGAGCCAATGTAATCGAATCATTCATAAGCTTGAATATAACCGAAGCCGCGCTGCTTGTCGCGTCTAACGTGAGTGGTCCAAAGTATCCTTCTTGTCAATCCTGCTGGAACGTCCCCTAATAACTCACGTCTGCTCTGTCTCCGTCGTCACCGGCTCGCCGCTGCCTTTGAGAGCGGCAACCACGGCATGCCATGCCAGCACCGCACATTTTACACGTGCTGGAAATTTATGAACGCCGGCGAAGACTGCCAGTTTGCCAAAATCGCCTTTGACGCTCCCGGTGGTAACCATATCGCGGAATTGATCGAACATCTTTTGCACGTCCCCTCGAGCTTTGCCTTTAACGCTTTCTGTCAGCAGGGACGCCGACGCTTTTGAAATACAACACCCAGAGCCAACGAAACTGATATCTTTGACGATGTCACCTTGCATTTCTAAAAAGAGCTGAAGCCGATCGCCGCACAAGGGATTGTGGCCCTGCGCAGAGCAGGTTGCCTGAGGGAGTTCGTGAAAATTGCGAGGGTTCTTGCAATGATCGAGAATGACCTGCTGATATAACTCGTTTAAGTCGTCGAACATTGTTTCAAAGTACAGAACGCCAAACCAAGCTCCCGTGAAGCTCCAAATTTCAATCTGCAATGAAGAGAGGAGCGCATAATGCTGTATGGCTTTTTGGAGTTTGTGATTTGGAATTTCTCTGACGCTTGCTTCTTGGTCCTTGGAGCTTTCATTTGCTCTGTCCCAGGTGCGGGTTTTGCTCAAGCCGCTCCCAGACAATCTTATCCAGTTCCTCGCGTGCTGGCGCATACCGGACGCGCTCGATGATCTCCCCGGCAAACGCATGGATCAGCATGCGTCGGGCGGTTTCCTGTCCGATGCCCCGGGCGCGCAGGTAAAAGATGGATTCGTCATTCAGTTGGCCAACCGTCGCGCCGTGGGTGCATTTGACATCGTCGGCGTAGATTTCCAACTGGGGTTTCGTGTCGGCCGTAGCATCTTCTGAAAGCAGCAGGTTTTTGTTGGTTTGTTTGGCGTCGGTTTTTTGCGCAGCCTGGCGCACGAGAATCCGGCCATGGAAAACCCCTTTGGAATGGCCATCCAGGATGCCATTGTAATATTCGTGGCTGTTACAGTGTGGCTGGGCGTGGTCGACCACCATGTGATGATCGGCCAGCTGGTCACCTTGTGTTAGATATAGACCATTTAGAACGCACTCCAGCCGCTCTCCGGCTAGAGCCGTTCGGATATTATTCCGGGACAGCTTCGCTCCGAGAGCGATTGAATGGGAGATGAAGTTGCTGCGACGACCGAGATGAGCATGCACTGCCGCCATGTGAAATGCGGCGGGGTTTTCATCCTGAAATTTGCAATGTTCGATCATCGCTCCTTCGCCGGCGATCATTTCGGTGACTGCATTAGTAAAATAAGGAGCGTCTGCCGTACTCACATAGCTTTCTATAACCGTAAGCTGACTTCCGTCCTCAGCCACAATGAGATTGCGCGGATTCGAGGCAATGCCGGCCTCGTGCGCAGTCGAGATAAAAAGCAAATGGACGGGCTGTTCCAGGAGCTTGCCGGACGGCACGTGAATGAAGGCTCCGTCCTGGAAAAAAGCTGTATTCAGGGCAGTGAACGCGTTGTTTTCCGTTTGGGCATGCTGCCCGAGATGCTTTTCAATAAGGCGCGAGTCGGCAGCCAGAACCGACGCCAGACTTTGGACTCGGACGGGGCCGTTCAGCGGTGTAGAAAAATCAGCAACATAATGGCCATTGACGAACACAAGCCGGTTGGCAGCCAGATTGCCGAAAGTGAACTTACCAATATCTGTCGCACTCAATCCGTTTCGTGCCGGACTCAAGCAGGGAATAAACGGTAGCTTAGCGATGGGCGCGACATTGGTAAAACGCCAATCTTCGTCTTTGATGGTCGGAAACCCGAGCTCCGCGAACCGGGCAATACCCGCCTTGCGCAAAGGGAACACCCATGAGGGTTGCTTGGTGTCCTTTTCGAATTCGTCGAATTTTTGCAAATACGAATCGAGACTGTTTATTTCCGACTTTTGTTTTTTCTGAACCATGTGTTGCTTTTCTCCACCGAGTTTAGTCCGATAGTGTCACATGACGGAGGGAGGAACGCAAGTGTTTCGGCCTGAGGACTTATTTGCAACTTCTCATTAACACCGCGGCTTCAGCCTGGTGACGCGGCACCCCTGCAGGAGTGAACCTGTTTCAATAGGTTATAAAGTTATCGGGAAACCGTTGAAATGGAAATGGCTAATCTCTCGTTGCGCGGGGAGGGCAGCGGGCTGAAAGCCGCGGTCTTAATGAAAGAGCTGCTTGCTCTGAAGTGCCAAGGTGGAGCAGTTCCATCCAGGCATCGACCAGCCAGCCACTGAAAGTTCTAAATCACGCACTCGGTTCCCACACCTTGATCGGTGAAAATTTCCAGCATGACAGCATGGGGCACGCGCCCATCGACAAAAGATACTTTCTCCACGCCGGATTGAATGGCAGCGGCTGCACTATCCACCTTGGGAATCATGCCTTTGTCGATGACGCCGGTTTTTTTTAGATTTTCGATCTCGCCGACTTGAAGTTGTGAAATGAGACTGGCCGGGTTTGTGGGCTCTCGCAACAGGCCTGGAACGTCACTCATAAAAACCAGCCTTCTGGCTTTAAGCGCAATGGCCGTGTGAGCGGCGGAGATATCCGCGTTGCAATTATAAATATGGCCGTCACTGCCGCGGGCCGTCGGACTGATCACAGGTGTAATACCTTGATCAATGCATTCAAAAAGCGGCGCGGTATTGACTCGAATAACCTCTCCGACATAGCCCAAATCCAAAGTCTCCCCGGCAAGTCCCGTCACAACCGCTTTACGGCATTCAAAAATGTCAGGCCCTGCGAAACCCCGCGCCTTGCCGCCCAATGAATTTATTGTCGAAACTATTTCCGGATTGATTTCGCGCGATAGCACTTCATCGGCAATTTGGGCTGTGCGTTCGTCGGTAACACGCTGCCCCTGAAGAAAGTTGGATTTCAACCCGGCTTGTTCCAAAGCGCGGGTGATGGCCTTTCCACCACCATGCACGACCACGGGATTTATTTCTACAGCTTCCAAAAAAACAATATCACGGGCAACGGCATTGCGGACTTCTGAATCGGGTGAGTCCATGAAACTGCCTCCGTATTTGATCACAAAAATGGAGCCGCAAAATTTCTGGATATAGGGCAGCGCTTCGAGGAGCGTTTCGGCTTTGGAGATTAGGTTCTGCACAGTGAGCTATGTTTGTGGAGGTGAGATCTCTGGAAAGGCTTAGAGCAAGTTAACCGGAAATGCGTCATCGCCGTCGGGAATCGCTTCGTCCAATTTGCGGGTTGGACCAGTTTGTTTGGAGCGCTTTTCGAGTTGGGGCAGAGAGCGGGAATGGACATCGTTTGAAGCTGACGGGGTCGGTTCCGCACCATTGAAATGCCGCGTCTCAGCGCTAAGCGCTTGACGCAGTTTTTGCAAACATTTTGTTGCGGATATCAGCTCCTCCTGGGAAAGATCGACCAATACGTCGTTGAGCAGTTTGGCTTCGGACAACTCGATTTGTTGCGAAAGTTTCCTGCCCTTTTCGGTGAGACAAACGTGCGCCGATCGTTTATGGCTTGGGTTACTCACCAATTCCACCAATCCTTCTTCTTTCAAACGGTTGACGACAATTTGAATGTTTTGCCGCGAAGTGCAACGCGCCCGGGCAATCTCAGGAACAGTCTGTGAGTGACTTCGGCCCAAAACCAAAAGAACGCCACGCTCGCCGCCAGCCAAATCGCTTGGGTTTTCAAAAAACGATCGAGCTTGCTTGCACTGGGTCGCCAGCGTGTTGACTTCCCCAAAAAGGGAATTTAGTCGTTCAGCAGCTTCGAATGAAGGATGCACTAGGGGAACGCTTGCCTGAACAGCAACGGAGTGTCAATGCTGAGAAGTGTTCGCGCGCAATTTTTTTGTTTTTGCGAGTAAACAGAGTAAAGCGCCGGGATTCCGTGCACTCCAAACGCTGCACGGGTCAGAGAGCACCTGTACTGAACGGGCCCTATTATTATTTCTAAAGGGCTTCGGCGACGAGGTCACCGATCTGGGTGGTGCTATGACCCATCTTGCCGGCCGCAAGGCTTTTTACCTTTTCGCGAGTGATTTTGATGACCGCCGTTTCAATTGCTTTGGCCGCCTGGGTTTCTCCCAGGAAATCCAGAAGCATTTGGCCTGCGCAAATTGCCGCCAGGGGATTAATCACATTCTGGCCGGTATATTTCGGAGCGCTGCCGCCAATCGGTTCAAACATGCTTGTGCCCTGAGGATTGATGTTACCGCCGGCTGCGATACCCATTCCTCCCTGCACCATTGCGCCTAAATCAGTGATGATATCCCCAAACATATTGTCGGTGACGATGACATCAAACCATTCGGGATTTTTCACGAACCACATTGTTGTGGCGTCCACGTGCGCATAATCCCGGGTGATATCGGAATAATCCTTTTGGCCCACCTCGTGAAAGGCGCGCTCCCAAAGATCGAATGCGTAAGTGAGAACATTGGTTTTGCCGCAAAGGGTCAACTTTTTGTTCTTGTTTCGTTTGCGGGTGTATTCGAAGGCAAATCGCAAACAGCGTTCGACACCGCGTCGCGAGTTGACGCTTTCCTGCAAAGCAATCTCGTGAGGAGTGCCTTTAAAGACAAAACCTCCCGCGCCGGTGTACAAGCCCTCATTGTTTTCGCGAACGACGACGAAATCAATATCGGCCGGCTTCTTATCTTTCAGTGGACAAAACCGTTCGTCGTAAAGTTTTACAGGCCGCAGATTGATATATTGTTCGAGTTCGAATCGAGTGCGGAGCAGAATGCCTTTTTCCAGAACCCCAGGCTTGACTTCGGGATGACCTATCGCCCCCAGAAGAATGGCGGGAAACTTCCTCAATTCGGCCAACACACTGTCGGGCAGAACTTCACCGGTGCGCAAGTAGCGATCTCCCCCAATGTCGTAGTACGTATAGTCGAGCTTTATTCCAAATTTCTTTGCCGCGACATCCAGAACCTTGATCGCCTCTTTAACAACCTCCGGCCCAGTGCCGTCACCGCCGATAACCGCTAAATTGTAGCTTTTCATGAATAATCAGTTTGTGTTGCTGCCTTCGGGGGGCAGGGAGCAGCGATGCTAATCAGTTTCGGCGCAGTGGCAATGGAATTTATGAATTAAAGATGAGATCCGCGGGTCAAAACAAAATCTTGATTGTTTAGCGAGTGCGCCGTCCTCGGGGCGCAGAAATTTCAGCGGTCGAATCATGGGAACTTGCTTTGCCCTTGTTGTAACGGCTGTAGACACAACCTTGGGTGCCGCCAAATCGGAGGGTAGGTGTTTACCATCGTTTCATTACAACTTTTCGAAGGTATGTTCCCGGTATGAGTATTGTATGAAACAAGACTATATTTTAATGGTCGAGGATAATGATGACGATGTAATCCTGTTTCGGAGCATTCTGGAACAAGCGGGAATTGTGACTGACATCGTTGTCCTCGAGACTGCCGAAGCGGCAATACGTTACTTAACTGGAGAAGGCCCTTACCGGGATTTCTCCCTGCATCCGTTACCACGCATGGTTGTTGTGGATTTGAAGTTGCCAGGAAAATCAGGGCACGAGGTGTTGCGCTGGCTGACGCAAAGGCCAGAATTGAATCATCTGGTGCGAGTGGTTTTAACTGGTTCCGACGATCCCAAAGACAGACGCGTTGCGTATGAGCTGGGCGCCAACTGCTACCTGCAAAAGCCTTTAACGATCCAACAGCTCACTGGACCCAGCAGAAGCATCCGTATGCTTTTTAGTGGCCGGTTCGATGGGCTTGAGCCCGATACCGGTGAAGAAGACCGCGAGAACCCGGTGAAGTTGCCTGGACGTTACCGGTAATGCCTCCAATCGCCGCTGGCTTTTGTATCCCCAAACCCAAATTATGGCCACCGGAGATGTCCCTGCACAGAGTCCGCACAGTGCTGCAAACGCGCTCTGGATTTTTGACGGTAATTTCGGCGGGCCGCGTCCAGCCACGCGCACCCCCTACGTGAGCTGGCCCCCACCTGGATACGTGCCTTACCAGGTAGCCTTCGTGGGTTGGTCATTTGCTTACCCCGGCGCGAATTTCAGCAACGCCGTCGTCGTAATGCGCAGCAACAATGTGGCAATGTCTGTGAGCCTGGAAACGCTCCATACCGGTTCCGGTGAAAATGCTCTGGTCTGGCAGCCCGTGAACTTCTTCACCAGCAAGCCCGCCGCGGACATCGTTTATTCGGTGACGGTGAGCAACGTTCTGATTAGCGGTGGTTCGAGCAACTTCAGCTATAATGTGACCGTCTTTGATCCTGCGACACTGGGCCCGGATTCTTACCCGCCCATCATCTCCGGGCCGGGCCAGCCGGCAGTGGGACAAAACAACCCCTACAACTTCACCGCCGTGTCCAATGCCACCAGTTACGAGTGGCGCCAGATGTTTCAAGCGCCATACAACCTGGTGGACGGCGCGGAGACTGGTCTTGGCAACTTCGCAGTTTCTGCTGCGACAAACCTCTACGCCCTCATCGTGACCGACATAGTGGCTTCGGGGACGCATGCTTTCCATTTGACCATGCCGAATTTTCAGGATCAGATCCTGACTCTCACCAATTCGCTCTACGTGGCCAGCAACAGCGTGCTGACTTTCAAGAGCCGGCTGACTTTTGCGACCACGAATCAGATTGCCAGGGTTCAGGCTTCACACGACGAGGGCGCCACCTGGACCGATCTGTATAGCCAACCTGGCACCGGCGGGTCCGGGGAGGGCAGTTTTGCCACACACACGCTTCCGTTGGACAGTCTGGCGGGTCAGACAGCGCGGCTCCGCTTCAATTATAGCTACAATGGGGGACTTGTGTTTAATCAAACCAACTCAGGGTTCGGTTGGTACTTGGATGACATCACGCTGACCAATGTCGATCAACTGGTGGCGTCAGTAATTACCGCCACTGCGGGTACGAATTTCATGTTCAACCCAGGGCAGCCGGGCAATTATCAATTAAATGTTCGAGGGTTCATCTATGGAGAATTCCCGCTGGAATGGAGTCCGACCAAACTGGTGACCGCCATCTCCCCGGGAGCCGCGGTTCGCCTGGTCCAGCCGGTGATCAACAACAATCAGGTCGTGCTGGACTTTAGTTTGATCTCGGGTTCACCCGGGCTTTTCACCCTTGAATACCTGGATACTCTTCCTGGCGTTTGGAACCCGGATGCTGCTGCAGTGCTGACAACCAATGTTCCCGGGGCATCCTATCGTTTCACCACTGTTACCAATGGGACAGTAGAACGATTTTATCGAGTGCACGTTCAATAGATTCGCCCTCACCCGGCCCTCTCGCATTGGAGGGGAGAGAGGGAAGCCGAATTCCGGTCATGCCAAATGCACGTTCGGATAGTCTTCAGGCTCATCATAAAGCCTTCTGCGAGTCGTCCTCGTTCGTCGTTCTCGTCCTCGATAGGTTCATGGATCTAGTAACGACCCGAAAGCACGGATGGAAAGAGATTACCCGCCGGCGAAGACGGGCCGGAAGTTTGCTTCGGTAAGGATGCGGGCGACTTCTTCGCGTTTGTCGCCCTGAATCTCGATTTGGCCATCCTTTACCGTGCCACCCGCTCCACAGGCCTTTTGCATTGCTCTAGCCAGACGCTCTTTCTCAGGTAGACCAATGCCGACAAATCCCTTCACCACCGTAACTGTCTTGCCGCCGCGTCCGGCTTTCTGTCGGATAATGTCTACTCGCCCTCGGTTTTTTCGTGTCTTCTCATTGGGGTTGGGAGTTGACGCTTCAGGGCCGGCTGGCAGACCGGTGCTGGACAAAGCAGCAAAAGGATTGTGACTGAACTGTTCGGCCATATCGATGTCCGGAAGAACCATGCCCTTTGGTATAGGACTGCGCAAGCGATCACGGATGGTTACCACCGTTCAAGGCCGTTGCCCTAGGCACCGGCGCCCACGGCGTGACGCGCCCTACCTGATTTGCGGAAATCAGCTCTCCCTGCCCATGGGTTTGTTTCAGCTACGGCCCGCTCCGTTGACCGGATTCCTTACCGGCGGTCCATCGCAGAGCATTTTGGAGCAGACGTTGGTAGGCAGGATTTCTGTGGGCATCGCCATCGTGCCCCAAGGCGATGCCCGCAATGCGCGCTTTGGGATGTTCGACGATGAAAACCATAGGGAAGTCTTTGTTTTTTGAGGGCGAATGAGCGGTGGCCAGGACTTTGATTGGCGTGCCTTGCGGGTCAGCCTGGAACCAGTAGAGTTCATCCTTCAAACTGAATTTAGCTGGCACACCGCGCATGAGTGGATGGTCCGGTTCAGTGACAGTTACTTCGAACTCGGCATAACCATCGTGACCGCGCGAACCACCGCCACATAGCACCTTGTTGTAGTCAGGCCAGTCGGACCAATTGTACCATAGCGCTGGATGCACCAACAAAAGGCCTTTGCCAGAATTGGCGAAGTCCAGGATATGCTGTCGCGTTTCTTCATTCGAGAACGGCGCATTGTTGCAGAGGTATAAGACGTCGAGGCTATTCAGGTATTGGTCAATGTCAGAAGGATTACCAGTCGTTTGGACCTGTCCGCCTCCGTGATGGAGGGTTTGGGAATCTTCCTCCAGGAACCAACGTTTGAAATCGTGGGAACTGCCCGCACCGACGATCAGCGTACGGATGTCCTGGCCTGAACCAGCGCCTGGAAGGGACGCCGTTTTGCGACCGGCCTGGGGCAATTCAGCGGTGATGCCCATCAAGGTTGGAGCTATTTTGTTATCGAAGCTTTCCAGCGTAATGGTTTCGATAACCGAGCGGTTCTTCACGTCTTTGCTGAAGACGCGGATTTGGCCGCGTTTGACAAGCTCGGGAACTCCTTTTGATCCCGGCACATCACGCGGGCCGATCCAATCGGCAAATTCGACTCCGTTCTTGAAGATCATTTCCTCGGTTCCACCGTCCTTGAAATGGAGCACGGCTTTTAACACTGGTGTGCCGCGCTCGCCAATTGGCCAGGCCCATCCTCCGATGCCGCCAATGAAATGCAGCCGTTCCGTGGCCACTCCCACTTTGACTTCGACCCGTTGCGGAAGTGTTTTTGCGTAACCCTCACCGCCTTTGAGCACCATGGCGTTGGCAATCGAACGTTGCGGACTGACAATATCAAAGGGCACCTCATCCACTTTGACCAGGCCGTGGCGAGTGAACAATGGAGCATCGTTTGCATTGTCGGGATTAAGATAAATCCCCTTACTGGTGTTGACGGTAAAGGCGGAAGTCAGATCAAGGATTCGGAAACGCTGCTCGTCTCCACAGATATAGGCCAGCAAATCGCGCAAGCCTTCTGCTCCCAAAGATTCATACCCTTCCGGCATTAACGAAAGACCCGTGGCTCGGCGGGTTTTGATGTCATCCTTGCGAATCGAAAAGTCTCCGCTAGCGTTACGCAGAACAAGCTCGGCTTTGTTCTCACGCGCAATAACCCCATCATAACTGACTTCATCTTTGGTCTCGATGCTGGTGGTGTAGAAATTAGGCTCGACAAGGCGATTCGGGTCCACGATATGAACCAGCAATTCCCCCGCGCCGTGTGCTCCCATTCCAGTCAGGTTCGGCGCCAGATCACGGCCTTCCTTTTTGAAAATGTGGCAAAGAGAACAATTAGCCGTGAACAGTTTGTGACCGTTCTCTATATTGCCTCCTGGTTTTTCGACCGTAGGGCGGAGTTGAGTGATAAGGGCGTCCTTTTGCTTCTGAGCAGGGCCGCGAAGTTCGTCGATTACGGCGTTGGCGCGAGCGGCGACCGCGCTATCGCTATGAGTACGCAGACGATGGAGATTTGCCGGTCCAATCAACCGGGCATCCACCTTTTTATCGGACATTGCTTGAACCAATGCCATGGACCATTCGGCGCGCTTGATTAATTGCGAAAAAACAGCGTCCTGCAGTTCCGCAGGAACACGGGTATACGCGGCAATTAATTCCGAACCTGTAGTGCTTTCGCGTGTTGTGCCAAGAGCTTCAAGGACTTTGGTCTGAACGGCAGGGGAAGCTTGAGAACCGAGAAGGGCCGCCACCGACGGAACTATTTTTGGATCGAGGTTTCTGACGCCAACCAGGTTAATAATCACAGTCGCGCGTTGCTCATCAGACAGGTTGGAATCATTCAGCCGGGTTTGTAGCTGGGCGACGAGCGGTTTCAGTTCGGCGCTTAGAGTCCCTTGCGTATCCCAACGAGCAATCAAGGGCAGCGAGGCTGCGGAGACTCCAGGTCGCGAGGCTTTAAGAAGCGCGCTAAAGGCGGACTGCAGAGCGGGAGTCCACGGCACTGCCATGTCAGAAGGCAATTTTGCAGCCAACGTTTCCAGGGAAACTTGCTTGAGTTCGTCCGCCTGCTCGGGCTGGCGGGAGAGCTGATCGATAAAACCAGCAGTCATGCTCGGATCTTTCTTGTTCGCGATCAGCCTGGTGATGTGCCCGACAAAATCGGCAAGTTCAGCGGTCTGTTTTGAACGAAAGGCGGCTTCCGCAAACAGAACCGGGTTGAGTGCGGCGCATCCGACTGCGGCCGATTGGAGGTAGCGATCCTTCAATCGTGCCCATGCAGTCACGACGATGTCAGCCACCGTCGCGGTATCGCCGGTCGCATTGGCACCCAGAGCGATCAATGTATTAAGTTGAACGCGAGGATCGGGATCGTTTAGCAACCTTTGCACGACCGAGGCAGTCAATGGAGCGGCGGAGGTGCGTTCGGAGACAACCCGCAGAACGTTTTTGCGAACAATGGAGTCTGGGTCATCCAATGCTGTCGCAACCAGGGTGCCATCCAGTCGGTTCATGTTTTCCAGCGCATACATCGCGTGCATTCTGGTAACTGGGCTGGCGCTCTGATTCTTAAGCAATTTGACGAGCGCCGGAGCTTCCGCTTCACCGCCCCGTTCGTTGAGGAGGCGATGGGCTGTCATTCGCAACCAACCGCTTTCACTTGAGAGTGCATTCAGCCATGCGGCAGGATTTTTATCGTCCAGGGTAACCTGATCTGGTTTTTTTGCCTGCTTATGTTGGATTCTCCAAATGCGAGCGAAGTGATGATCACGATCCGGGCGAGTGGCTGCGTTATGGGCACCATGGGAGGGCCCACGCGTATCATTATGCACGGCCGCCTGGTTATAAAAATCTACCACGTACAGCGCTCCATCGGGTCCGACCCGTGAATGGATGGGGCGGAACCAGATATCAGCACTGGCGAGAAATTCGGCATCTTCCCGGCCAGCTTCTTTCTTTGCTATATAGGTTGTTCCATTCGGAGTGATCATATCATTGTGCACCAGGCACACCGTTGGCTCGTGGATGAATATCGAATTATTCCACGGTTCCGGCCATGCGCCGCCGGTATACCTGCAAGCGCCTGCCGCCGCGGTGAACATCCCAACCCAGTCGATCTGCAGGTAAGGCTGTCGCGTGGGATGAACCAGTGGAGCAACTTTCTGATGATCGGGCAGGACGGCGCTGGCCCGGATATTTCCGATGTTGCCGCGCGCCAGGACCTTCTCCGGCATCACCACATGCAACAGGTGTTCTCCGCAAGTGGCTGTTGAGTAAAACATTTCGGCATCGGGTCCGAAATCAAACCCCCAGGTATTACAGGAGCCGGAGGCGACTTGCTCGACGGCGGAACCATCCGGCTTGAAACGGATCACCCCGGCAGTCAATCGCGCTAATTCGCGTGTGCCGTCAGCCGTCTTAGGAGTACCAGCGCTATATCCGACTGCGCTGTAGATCCAGCCGTCGTACCCCCAGCGCATGTTACTGATAACAGCGTGAGTGTCACCGGTCCCAAAACCCGTATAAAGTTTTTCGACTTTGTCCGCCTTGCCATCGCCATCGGTATCGCGCAGCCAAAGAATATCCGGCGCTTGTTCCACAATGACGCCATCCTTGTAGAAGACGAAAGAAGTGACCCGTTCGAGTCCCTCGTAGAAAATGTGTTTCTTATCCATCCGCCCGTCCCCCTTCGAATCTTCGAGCCAGGAGATTTTGTCCCTGGCGGGGCGATGATCCTGAGTTGCACCGGCATTTTGGGGGTCACGCGCGCGCACGGGAAAAATAGGTTTATCCTTTTCATTGATTGTTCGTCCGCCAGGGTACTCAGGGGTTTCTGCTACCCACAACTTTCCATCCGGCGCCCAATCCAGCGAGATCACCTTCTCAACGAGAGGTTCGGATCCGACCAAATTCAAATTGAAGTCCGGATGAACGGTCAATCTGGAAGCGGCCTTGTCTGGATGAGTGGGGCCACCCACAGGATAGCGCAACGCGTCTTCAGATACTTCCTCAGGCCTACAGAACTCGTTTACATCGCTTCGATTTCCTGCCCAGGCAATTCCTCGCAAGAGGATGGCCCGATAATGAACTGTGTTAAACACATCGAATTCATGCCCTGGGATGCTGACAAAGGCGCGGTACGGCTTGCTTCCACCCTCCCAGGTTTGTTCATAGGTCCAAAGCTGGGGCGCGAGGATGAAAACGCTTTCGAAGCTGGTAGCGAGAACTCGAGCATCGGGTGACATATCCATGTCATAATAGATTTCATCCTTCCAATCGAAGTTGGACAGGCCTTTGGTGATCGGGTGGGTGGTATCAACGAAGTAGATTCCTACTTCCCCTTCGTACCACTTGGTTTTCTTCTCGCCGTCCAGGCGCCAGGAACCGCCCTGGACTTTTTTAGCCCACGTATTCTCATTCGCGCTGACGACACCATCATGAATGACAACCAAACCTCCGCCCTTTTGCAGAAACTTCTCAAAGAGAGCGCGCTGCTCTCCCACCACTTTCATCCCATCCTGGGCGTAAATGATGAGAACATCTGTATTATCAAGCTGGGATGCCGAAGGAAAATCGAGTGCACCATCCACTTTCATGCCCCGTTGAGCCAGCAGGCTTTTCCATTCTGCGAGGAAGCGCGGATGATCGTGCTGGTTGGGGCCGTGCGTTTTGACTCCGGCGCGAATAAATACTCGCAAAGGCTCTGCCGCTCGAAGGTTTAGAGTTATCAATAGCGGCAAGACAACCAGAAACGATAGAAACGTTGTCTTTCGCATTTTGGATTTTGGATTTCGGATTTCGGACTTCATAAAAGTGTTTAGGTGCAAACGGGCATTCCTTTCCTCATTCCAACCCAGGGTTCTTCTTTTGAAACATCGACCAGGGCTGGCTCGGGGGCATCGGAGGGTGCCAAAATAGCTAGAACGATCAGAGGTTCAGCAAACGAATTATATGTGCCATGCACTTCGCCTTTGGGCACAAAAGCGATATCCCCAGGCTTGAGGATTTGATGCTCTTTCCCAACCCACTGTTCAGCCCGGCCGGAAAGAACATAGAGTATTTCTTCCCGATGCGGGTGGCTATGGAAAGCATGGGCTCGTCCGGGTTCGATGTTAACACGGACTAGTAACAAATCACGGTTCGGAACGATATCAGACCGGCACAGCCATTCCTCGATCGCCCAGGGAGATCTGCTTTTGACCATTTCGGAAGAAGTGACGAAACGGCGTGTTTGGATGTTCATGTTTTTTGATTAGCACGGCAGTGGCAAAGTTGGCGGCCTATCGAAACTCAAAGGACATGCTTTGCCACACATTCAAGGTTTCGCGAACAATCGTACACGCGCAAAAGGCTTCAGGACAAGCTTTGAATTGAAACCCTGGGAGCGCCGGCATCCTTGCCGGCGGGTCAGTCCTGTTGCGGCGCAAATGCATTATTGCAAACTCGCCAGCAAGGATGCCGGCGCTCCCAGCCGGTTGGCAACGGACATTTCCGCCTGGGTTTTCAAGCAATGCGTCTTGCACGTTTACAGTGCCCGTTAATACTGCAGAGCAGCCCATATGAGCACAGATAATACACTGACTTGTCCACGCTGTGGAATGGCTATGAGTGTCGAGGCTGTTCTGGACGCCGCAGATGTTTCATGGCCGGCTCAACATTGGCTGAGTTTCAACTGTCCCTCGTGCCAGGAACCATCACACGTTGAGGTTTCTGAATCGCGGGTCAGCCTAGGTGAGATTGATGGAGCTCCTGGTCCTTGCTTCATTCCAAGTTCCAGTGTGGGAGTTCAGGAATTTTCAATCCGGTCGAGCGGAATAGGGATTAGCATTCGTTACGCAAAGAAGCTTTGGTTCGTGAAAGCGAGGAAATGAATTACGCACCAAACAGAATTGCTACACGCGTGAATGCATTCTTGCAACTGGCCGGCAAGGATGCCGGCGCTCCCAGGTAGCGCCTAGGGATCGAGCAAGCTTTCATTGGCTCCGACTTGCCAATTACCAATTTCCAGGTGTGGTTTGTTGTCGTTGTTCCAATGGGCTCGCCAATCCAGATTTTTTGGATCAATTACATCGCGCCGTCGTGCTCGATCGGCGTGGCTATCGGCAAAAAGAAGGTCTGTTTGCCGATTGTGTCGGTTGGAAGGCCACTGATCGTACTGAGTTGGATCCAGGTTTGCCGGCCAGGTGCTATAGAGCGAAGGATTGGGGAACGCTCGGGCATCTCCCAATACAATCATACCGGAGGGATTCACCACGGAGCTTTCCTTCAACATTCTCTGTGCCAATCCGCCGTTGATGTCCCCACCCAGGCCCAGATGGGGTTGGGCATACAAATTTAATCCCCAATCATTGTAGGCCATCGAAAAGCGCGAGTTAATCGTGACGCCGTACGGATCAAAAACCCCATCGGGCCCTCGAGCTCCCAAGGTTCGATTATAATTAGTGTCCCACGCGGCATCTGCTCGGGCTGCCGGGCAATAGAATACCGATCGATTCGTTCCCATGGTGCTGAAAAGCCGCACCGGCCAGACCGCATAAACGTCCGGGCTCACCGAGTAACACCCTGGATAACCTCTATTATCATGCAGGTACATCGCTAGTGCGATACCCACCTGCCGCAAATTGTTAATGCAACTGATCTGTTTCCCTTTTGCCTTGGCGTTTCCCAAGGCCGGCAGGAGCATCGCTGCCAGGATGGCAATAATTGCAATCACGACCAACAACTCGATGAGTGTAAACCCCCGGCGAACCCATGCCGTTCCTGAAACCGCGCGGTTGGTCATATGCGTGATCGAGCGTCGCTGTTGATTCACTTTCTGTCAAGCGACTCTAACGGAAGGAAGCGATTAAGCAGTGTCAGTCACGAATATCGTAGATCCAGTACCACCGCGACGGTAGACAATAGCCCAGCGATATCTCTCCGGGATGAAGGCATTCAAATCCTATCGGCATTTGTCCTTCAACAACATCTATCTCGCCCCGGCTTTGTTGTTAGTGTATCATCCCATGATTCGTTGATGAAACCAACGGCTACCAAAACTACTCTGTTGTCCACAGATGCTCACGGAAGTGGGCCTGGGTTTACGCTCATCGAGTTGCTCGTCGTCATTGCCATCATTGCCATCCTGGCCAGCATGTTGTTGCCGGCCCTCTCTCGCGCCAAACTCAAAGCCAAGCAAATTAATTGCACCAGCAACCTCAAACAGATGGGATTAGCCTGCTTCATGTATCTCAACGATCAGGGCCGAACGTTGCCTTATACGCAGGAGCGTGATCTGTGGATGGCCATCCTTATCCGTTACCAAGCACAGGTCCACAAGGTGCGCTATTGCCCAGCCGCACCCGACCCACTGAAACGCATCAACCGTCATCCGTTGAATCCGGATTATGGGACGGCAGATGAAACCTGGATCTGGCGCACCAATTCTGTCGATGGTTACCAGGGCAGTTATTCCTTTAATGGCTGGATCTATTCCAATATGGACTTCATGCCGAAGGATAAGCCTTTCGGTAACGAATCTGGCATTCTCAAGCCGACGCTGACACCCATGTTTGCCGACGCGATGTGGGTGGATGCGTGGCCGCTAGCGACTGATGCTCCCGCGCGCGATCTGTACCTCGGCGACGGCCCAGCCGGCGGCATCAGTCGCTACACCATTGCTCGACACGGAAGCACCGGCCCGAAATCGGCGCCCCGCAATGTGCCGTCAGGCCAGGTGTTGCCCGGCTCGATCAATGTTGCCTGTGCCGATGGTCACGTAGAGCTCGCCCGCCTGGAGAAACTCTGGGATTTCTATTGGCATAAAGGCTACGTTCCGCCTAATTCGAGACCCAAATGACCACGAGTTGGCTGGTCTGATCGGCATTAAAAGGGCACCTCTGATGTTTGCAGTATGTTGCGGCTCGTAAAATCTCACCGTTGCCTCCTGCTGCTCGCCCTGTTCTTGTGGCACAATGCCCAAGCAGCCAGCGTTACCATTACTCCCGATGCAGATACCTTTATTAGGTCGGCGACCCCCACAAACAACTTTGGGGGCGCTGGAGCGATTGCGGTGTCCGGTTCGGCCGCACTGAATGAGAATAACCAACAAAACGGACTGTTCGACAGTTTGCTCCGGTTCTCTATGACCAATGTGGTCGCATCCCTGGACATGAGTCTTGGCTCGCACGATTGGCTTATCTATCGGGCCAGGCTTCATCTAACGGAAGTAGGTGCTCCGGTAAGTTCGATTTTCAATCGTGGCGTGGGCGTGTTCGAGATACGCCGACTGGCCTCCAACGAATGGGTTGAGGGCACAGGGATCCCGATCGAACCATCGACGGATGGGGTAACGTGGAACGAGGTGGCATCTTTGCTGGATCCTGCGAAAGATGTGTCACTGGGGCAATTCACAAACACCGGGATGGATGGCGGGCTCACCTTGAATCTAGCCTTGAAGGACGCATTTGTTTCCGATGTTCGTTCTGGTACGACCGTTACTTTTTACTTAACCGCCGCAAGTCCCCAAATTGGATTTACCGCTGGCTCGCGCACATTTTTTATCTCAACCAATTTACCCGAGCTTGAGATCGAGGCCGACTTGAATCCGCATCCGCGTATTGATGCGATTCAATTATTGGGAACAAATGTAACGTTGAGCTTTGGACTCGTCTCAAATTGGACTTACACGTTGCAATACACGGACGGGTTACCTCTCGCAACGGGTAGTTGGTCGAATAGGGTGGTCATTCCCGCTCAACCCACCAATAGCCAACTTAGTTTTGTGGATGGGGTAACGAACAGCCACAGGTTTTACCGGTTGTCTCTTTCGCGCTGAGTAAACGTCGGTAGGGAGCGTCACTCCGTACGCGCCGTTTCCATGTACCGTTCTTCGAATCGTCCTCATCCTCGTTCTCGTCCTCGTCCTCGACCGGTTCATGATCCCAATGCATGCAACAGCAAAAGGAGCCTTTCCATGAACCGCCTGGGAGCGCCGGCATCCCTGCCGGCCATTCGACCGACTGAGGAACACGCCGGCAGGGATGCCGGCGTGCCCAAGCCACGTGGTTCATAGACCCAATGCGCAAAGCGAAAGGGAATCGTCCTCCTCCTCGTTCTCGATCCGGTTCATGACTGTGAGCACGTTCGAACAAAGAAGAAAGAGCTTCGCTACGGCGCTAACCGATAAAACTGCTGAGCGCCGGAGATGGCGTTGGTAACTGTGTTCTGTCCATTTAAAACAACGGGCCCTGGAGAAACAGTGGTCCAAAGCGGGTTCGAAACGAGGTTGGTTGTGGATTGCAAAGTGAAGCCTGTGACATTGGTGGGCCACGTCAAAATCAAGCCAGCCTGGGAACGAACGATTGTCAGTTGCGGTGGTAGAAGGAGGCTAAACACAGTGCCATCGCCCGAGCCACCCCCGGTCAAAGCGGTTCCAAACAAAGTGTTTCCCGACAGCATCAGTCCTCCCTGCGGATTAGCCCCATCACTGTTGGTGCTTGAGGTCGCAGAAATTGCCGTGAAACTGTGCAAGTTGGCAAAGCCAGTGCCATCGATGTTAACGCGGAACAAAGTCCCGGCACCAGCACTGCCACCCGATCCAGCAGTCCCATACAATGTATGACCCTGTAAGACCAACCCAGCGATAGGAGCAGTTCCGTCCTCCCCCGTGAAATGATGTACCGTGGCAAAGTCCATTCCGTCGGTGCCAAGCTTGAATACAGTCCCGTTCCCCGAAGTACCGCCTTTAGCTGCAGTTCCATACAACGTACTCCCCAATAAGGTCAACCCGCCAAGTGGAGTAGAGCCGTCGCTATTGATTCCCGAAAGATCTGTTGCACTGAAATGATGCAGGTTAGTAAACCCTGTGCCATCTGCATGCACGGTAAACACCACGCCATTGCCGGAGCTGCCACCCTGGCAGGCCGTTCCATACAACACATTGTTCGTTAAAATCAAATCCCCAGCCGGACGAGCGCCGTCACTACGAGTAAAGTTGTGCAGTGTAGTAAAACCTGTGCCATCGGTCTTGAGCGTGAACACTGTACCTGAGCCTGAACTGCCGCCGGAAACTGCCGTTCCATACAATATATTGCCCGATAAAATCAAACCGGCTCGCGGATAAGCTCCGTCACTGTTTGTCAACGGTTCACTATATTTGGAAGTAGTAAAAATGTGCAGGTTCGTAAAACCGGTTCCATCGATGTTGACTTTGAAAATTGTTCCAATTCCCGAACCGCCACCTTCCCTCGTCATGCCATAGAGCGAATTGCCCGATAAAATTAATCCAGTCACCGGATAAGCCCCATCGTTGTTAGTATAATAATCTGAAGAATTATGGCCACCGGCGCTGAAACTGTGCAGAGTCGTGAAATCTGCGCCATTGCTGTTGAGCGCGAAGATCGTGCCGACACCGGAAGTGCCACCGGAACCCGCGGTTCCGTATAAGGTGTTGCCAGATAGAATTAAATCTGCTTCAGGATAAGCTCCGTCACTATCAAAGGAAAGATGATGCAGAGTGATGAAGGTCTGCGCCTCTAACCGGCCTGTTAATGCCAGGCTGAGCACGCTTACCAGCGCGGCCAGGCGAAACAGATACCTAATGCGCGTTTTCATTCGAACCCTTCGTCATCAGCTTATGTGTATTCGCCCCGGGAAATACTTGTCAACTGAAAGCATGATGACAGAACAAGGAAAATGTTCCTTCACTGATCAAAAATACCTGGCATGCAAGTTACAATAAACCAGGGCACGCACCGGAACTTTCTCGATTTGCGCCATAGGCAATTGCGGGCTTATTCTCTTGCATGAATGTTCCAAGGTTGGCCTGGCTCGTCGTCGGCTGTTGGCTTGCATTGCCCCTTTGCGCGCAGAACGACTCAGGTAAAGTCGTTCCAGCAGACCAGAAGGCATTCGACGCAATTACCGGGTTGATGGCCAAAACCAGGAAAGGTGGTAAATACCCAACGGAACAGGATTACCAGGTCCGTCGTGAAACGGGATGGGAAATCGCAAACAAAGCCAGGGATTTTTTGCGTGATTATCCCGAATCAAACCACGCCGAGGACGCGCAAGGATTCATCAATATGGGCCTTTACCAGGCGGCCGTTGCCGGGGATTCGGCGGCAGCCGAAGAACTGCAAAAATCTGCCTCTGAAGCTGTGAAAGATCCGAAACTTTCGGATGCATTAAAACTTCACGCTTTTGTCATCAACCATATTGCCCAGTGGGCCAGGAAAAATGGCCGACGCAACCTTGATCCGGCATCAGCGGAGTCTCAAAGGATTTCCATTGAAGGTTTCTTCGCGGCGGCGGAGGTATTTTCGGACAAAGAGGCTATTTTCAAGATGCTATTGCTTCAGGCAAAAGCGGGCCGTGAACTGTCGGTGACAGAAAAGAGGTCAGTCGCAGAACGCGTGCTCAAACATCCGGATTCGTCCGCGTCCATCAAAGCCGAGGCGGAAAGAATTCTGACTGGAGAGCGCGCCTATGCTGTAGGTAAACCGCTGGATATTAGCTTCACCGCGGTGGACGGGCGCAAGGTGGATCTAAAAGAGATGAAAGGGAAAGTTGTGCTGATCGATTTTTGGGCCACCTGGTGCGGCCCATGTGTCGCGGAAGTGGCTTCGCTTAAAAAAACGTACGACACTCTTCATACCAATGGTTTCGAGATTGTTGGAATTAGTTTGGATAGCAAGAAAGAGGATCTTTTGGAGTTCATAAAAGAGAAGGAAATGACATGGCCTCAATATTTCGATGGCAAACAGTGGAACAATGAAATCAGTTTCAGGTTTGAGATTAACGGTGTCCCAACCCAGTGGCTTGTGGATAAGAAAGGTATTCTTCGCGACACCGGCGCGCGGTTTGAACTTGAGCCATCCGTGCAAAGGTTACTGGAGGAACGTTGAGTCGATTGCCACCTATTGTCCTGACTGGAGGCTGAACCCTGAATCACCGATAGAAAATAGCGAATAGAGGATAGAAAAAGGGCCGAAACTAATTAATGTACTTTCGACCCGGGGATTTTGTCTCTGTCTCTCGGTTACTCCTGCTCACCGCGCGCAACCCGTGCCTCCACTGAGCCGTACAGAGGATGTTCCGGTTTGAGGTTGCGCAAGAATCTTAAGCGAAATTCTTCTGCTGCCTGTCTCGTGTCCTTTTCTTGCCGGGTTCTTGCATCCAAACGTCGTTTTCCTTTCACTGGTGAATCTTGAATCGAACTCATCCATGCGCCTAATTGCCGGCCACAGGACTCTGCCAATTGTTGTATTTCTCGCAATCTTCCGATAAAGGACCTGAGTCTGGGCCGGTCCTTGACCACCGCCAACATGGATCGAACCTCTCCCCCAGACCCCTTAGCGATTGCCAAAAATGAAATCAATTCGTTGGTCGTTAACCTTTCGAATCCTTCCGCAACATTGTTCGATACAGACAGCGCTGCTCGATCTAATTGGTTGCGAAAGCCGCTTGAAAGCGGCAGGTTAGATTCTTCCAACAGATCCAGCACGCGATTATATAATTTAGCCGCTTCTCGCCACACTGGTAGTTCTTCGAAGGTTTGATATTTTCCCATGGTAAGCTTTCCTCTTTGATTGTTGAGGTGCCATTATGACGTTTTGTTTTAACGTCGCCAAGGATCTTCAACTAATCAATTGCCACCTTTCTTTTCTATCCTCTATTCGCTATTCGCTATCTTTAGGATGCCGGGTCCAACCCCCTGCTTTGGGTTTTAGACTTGTCAAAGAGTTGTAAGAAGCGGGCAAAGAAGTTCTGTTGATCTGTCCGATTGTCGATTGCCATTTCCCATTGACCTTGGCAGCGGAACTGCTCATGGTTGAACCGTTATGACGGGCAGTTTGCATGTACGAAGGAGTGTTGCCCGCCGTCTACTTTTCCGGCTGTACTTGTTTTGGACATTGCACCATTTTCGGTTCAACGCAGCATTCGTTTTCGGGATTCTGCTAAGCACACTTGCTGCCCAGGCCCAGCTCCAAACCGTCTGGCAAATTGGGGCGGATGAAGACCCGCTCGCGTCCGGCTACGACGCAACGGATGAGTTCTCGCAGGAAAACTTCATAAACGATCTGCGTCCGGGCAAGGTGACCCGGGTGCCGGGCGACCCGCTGTATAACGCGGCTAATAATCCTGGAGCAGATGACGATTTTTACTGCGCCGGGACATATCCGATCGGCTTTAACGGACTGACAACCAACCTGCCGGTTGCTTTTAATGAGCCGGATATTGCCTGGGAACGGGCGCTGACGGATGGGGACAAGACCAATCGCGTGCATTTCTTTCTTTCGGGCGCGCAAGCGGGGTCGCTGTCACGATTGCGGTTGAGCTTCGAGTTGGTATGGGGCGGTGTTTGGTATGGCGCTCCCATTAATCAGAGTGACGAAAATTTTGGCAATCATGATGTCGTGGTTCGTTTCAAAAACAGCGCCGGAGTTGGCTCGCTGCTTTACACCAATCGACTGACGAGAGACACGCGCATCGTTCTTAATTTTCCGGCTTCATCTGTTGCTGCCTCGACTGGGCCCAACACGATTGAATTCGTTCGCACAGGTCCAGTTGCTGCGAACACAGGATTTTGGATCCAATTCGATTTCCTGCGGCTCGAAGCCGACCCAACTGCCCTGGCGGATACCGATGGAGACGGTTTGCCTCGTTGGTGGGAAGCTGAAAACCACTTGAGCGATTCCGACCCGACGGACGCCGCGTCTGATAACGATGGTGATGGCCTCACAGCTCTCCAGGAATATAACGGTGGGATAAACTCCACCGATCCAAACAATCCGGACACCGATGGTGATGGCCTAAGCGATGGCATGGAACGAACTTTGGGGACCGATCCGCTGGTGGCAGATACCGATGGCGATTCGATCAATGATGGCGATGAGGTCAACGGAGCGTCACCTTCCAATCCTCTCCTGGTGGACAGTGATGGTGATGGAGCGCCGGATGCGCTTGAACGTCGTGTTGGGACGAACCCGAAGAGCGCGGCTAGCGTGCCTACGGTTTTTCGAGGAGGTATCGGGATCCATTTCGTTTCGCAAAGCGATCTCAATGGAACATTGGGAACGAATGAAGTGACGGGCGTTGTGCCTCAAATCAAGTGGAACGATACGCTGTCGCTGCGACCCTGGGACAGACCTGCCGGCAGCAAAGCGGATTTGGTTTCACCTGTACCCGGGCAAGTAGTGCGAAGCGATGGCACGGTGCTGAGCAATTTCACGTTCAATTGGATGGGGGATGCCAGCGATGCCAGTCACAACACCGGTTCATCAGACCGTAAATTGATCGACGGGTTCATTCGGGCGTATCAGCCAACTCCGATTACGCTTGCGTTCAGCAACATTCCTTTTGCCCATTATGATCTTTATGTTCACGTCGGAGGTTCGTATGACGGCCAACATGGTAGCCTTCGCTTGGGAACTGACCCTGCCTCAGATCGTTTCTTCGAGACGGTAACCACAGCACCGCAAACCAATTTTATCGAGATAAAGGCTGGCTTGACGAATTATCAGCGAGGGAACCTGGTTCGTTATACAAACCAAACTTCCGGAACCGCGACATTAACTTTGACCAATCTGGATGGATGGTCCGTAGGTATTCATGCAGTTCAAATTGTCGATCTGGATCTCGATTCAGACGCGTCGGGCATTCCTGACTGGTATGAAATGAAGTATGCGCTTGAACCCGGCTCTGCAACCCTGGCGGCTACAGATAGTGACGGAGACGGACTGACGAATCTACAGGAATACCAGAATGGAACAGATCCCCATAAAGCTGACACGGACGGAGATGGATTGAGCGACGGCCAGGAAGTTGCGCTCGGAACCAATCCGCTCAACGCGGATACGGATGGAGACGGGCTGAGTGATGGCGCTGAAGTGCTTGGGACGATACCGACCAATCCAAAGCTGGCCGACACCGATGGGGATGGGGTCAATGATAAGGATGAAATTGTTCGTGGGACAGACCCGACTTACAATCCGACCAATAGCCCAACCTTCATCGGTTATGTGCCATTTTTCCGCGGTTCACCATCACGCTGGGAATGGAACCTCGAGAACATTCAATTGGTCTGGGACCACGGAGTTGGAGCACTGGCCCCGAACATTTGGAATGAGGATCAGCTCATTAGCTTTGAAGTGCGCAATCCGGCTGGGAGTTCCTGGGCCACTCTCGGCGTGCAACTTCGTTACTATTTGGGATCACTAACGTATCTTTTCTATTCAGATAACACGACTGGATTCAGTGGTCCAAACAGCCCGGGGAATTGGATTTGGGACGCGGTTTACAGCAACGTTCCCGATCTCAAGTCAGCGCTGGGCTTTAGTGGATACGGCCCTGCCGATATTTCTGATCGCCTTCAATTCCGGGTATTTGCCCAACGTGGTTCCGGCAATTCCTGGGGGATCACCTTTGAAATTCGTAACCAAACCAGCAATACCGTTGTTCTGACCCGATCTTTCGCCAACTGCACTGCGGCTGCATCGGTGGATAACGGCAGCGCGGCCTGGACCGATTTGAATGGTGTTACCAACCTGGCGAGCATGACCGTTCACCAGGGAGTGCATCTGTTTATTACTCCCACCCCGCTGGCATCTCTGCCAGCCTTCGCCAATGCCAGAGATTCGGATAAAGACGGCATGCCGGATGTTTGGGAGGATACTTACGCTTTCAACAAGTTTTCCGCCGCTGATGCGACGCAGGATGCGGATGGCGACGGCTTGAGCAATCGCGACGAATTTCTTGCCGGAACCAATCCGCGTCTGGCTGATACCGACGGAGATGGCATTAAGGACTCAATCGAACGCACCAATTCATCAAACCCGCTTCTGGCTTCGAGCAAACCGGACTTTGCGGGGATAAGCTGGCCTTTTGGAACGGACCTGGATGGAAACGGGCTGCCGGACGCATGGGAAGTGCGTTTTCATGCTTTTAACCTGCCGCCTAATGGAGACGCTGATGGCGACGGCGCTTCCAATGCGCAGGAAGCGAAGTGGGGGACCGATCCATTTGATCCAAATTCAAACATGCTAGTCGGGCTGACGCGCCAGACTAATGACGTAGTCGTTTCGTGGCCTGCTATTAGCGGGAAAGACCAGCAACTGTTCTCGAGCACCAACCTCTCCGGATGGACACAATATATTGGCAAGGCATTACTAAGCGGTTCTCAATCCAGCGTTCGCTTCACAAACCGTTTCACCTTCTTGCCAAAGGAATTTTACCGGGTAACAACGGACGACCGCGATAGTGATGGGGATGGAATTCCTGATTGGGAGGAGAACGCGTTAGGCAGCGACCCGTTACGGGCAAACAGCGTTCATGCCTCCGTGCCGGTTATTAACAGCAACGGAGTGGTCACCGGATCAATCTCGGGCGACTACGCTTCCTTCGTCGAACAGATGCTCGGAGGTCCTGGTGGTGGCACCGGGGCTATCAGCCGCGCGCAAGCTGCTCGCTTTCTGCAGCAAGCTACATTTGGTCCCACGCCTCGCGAGTTGGATCGTGTTCAGCAAATGGGGTTCGCAGCATGGACAGAGGATCAAATAACTAATCAGCCCCCCACCCTCCATCGTCGATACATCGAACAGATCTACGCGGACTTCGACGGTGCGCGCACCGATCTAACCTACAGCTTCAATTCGATGGACAACTATATCAACGGTAACAATTGCACGACCCCCTTTGCCCGCGCAGCCATTGGCGGTTCGGATCAATTGCGGCAGCGTGTTGCTTTTGCCTTGAGCCAAATCCTGGTCACTTCTCGACGTGATCCAAACCTCGAAAACAAGCCTCTGGCGATGACCGATTTCTACGACATCTTCGTCAAGAATGCGTTTGGGAATTACTATGATATTCTCCGCGCTATCTCTCTTCATCCGGTCATGGGTCGTTATTTGAGTCATGTAGGAAACCAGAAAGCGCGACCGGAATTAAATCAATATCCGGATGAAAATTTCGCGCGTGAAGTGCAACAACTATTCAGCATTGGATTGTGGAAGTTGAACATGGACGGCACCCGGCAGCTCGATGCCTTTGGGCAGCCGATCCCAACGTATGGAAATCAGGAGATAACTGAATTTGCCCGCGTCTTTACTGGTTTGTGGTTCGGCGGGCAGTCGTGGGGCAACGGCGGCTGGAGCGATGATGACAGCACAGTGCCGATGCAAATGTGGGCGGAGAAGCATGATTTCGGGAGCAAAACGCTTCACAATGGTTTTGTGATCCCCGCGCGTGCTGCCACAGTGGAAAACGGCATCCGAGATATTGAAGATGCGCTGCACAATCTGTTCGAGCATCCGAGCACGCCTCCCTTTATATCCGGCCAGCTCATTCAATTTCTGGTCACCAGCAATCCTTCCTCGAATTACGTCGCGCGTGTCGCGGCGAAATTCGTCAACAACGGCAACGGCAAACGTGGCGATCTGGGCGCAGTGGTCAGGACAATTCTCCTGGACCCGGAGGCTCGTGACGCGCGATGGTCAGCCGGCGCGCCGGAGTTTGGCCGTTTGAAAGAGCCGGTGCATCGAGCTATGGCCATTGCACGGCTAGGCCGAATGAACCAATACACAAACCTTCTTTGGTGGACTTGGGGAGAGTTTAATTCCGCTGCATTTCAAGAACCTGGTTACTCGCCAACGGTGTTTAATTTCTTTCGGCCCAGCTATCAGCCACCCGGATTGCTAACCCAAAATAGTCTGGTAGGCCCTGCCTTTCAAATTACCGACAGCTATTCCAGCATCGCCTTCCCGAACAAGCTTTGGGAAATCTCTCAGCAAGGTTTTACTCAATGGGCCGCGTACAATTTCCCGCCTGACTACGCCGACTTGCTGCCCGTGGCAGACAATTCGGCCGCCCTGGTGGATCAGATCAACCTGCTGTTCTGCTCAGGTTCCATGAGCGCGGGCACGCGTGATAAGTTCATCAACGCTCTTCAGCAAATAGCCTCGTACGACCTTTTGATGCGAATCAGACTCGCTGTCTATCTTGCTGCAACTTGTCCGGAAGGAGCCGTCCAACGATGAAATCTCAAGCTATAAATCGCCGCAAGTTTCTACGTCAGTTCAATTGCGCCGCAGTCGGCTCCTCCGCCATCCTGAATACGCTTCTCAATTTACGCCTGGCCAATAGTCTCATGGCCCAGAGCACTCCTCCGGATAGTAAAGCCTTGGTTTGCATTTTTCTCAGTGGAGGCATTGATTCTTTTAACATGTTGGTTCCCTGGGAGCAGACGCGCTACAATGCCTATTCCAGCACGCGCGGGCCCTTTGGCAGCGAAGGTGGTTTGGCGCTGAATCGAAATGCTCTACTCCAATTGTCAGCGCCCGCAAACGATTTTGGTCTGCACCCTTCCTGCACCAATCTACAGGCCATGGCCAATGGCACAGGCTCGTTTGCGGCCAAAAAACGGTTGGCCTTTCTCACCAACGCAGGCACGCTGGTTCAACCGGTCACGAAAGCACAATTCGTTGCCTGGGAAAACGGAGAGAACGCCGCCTTGCCAGTCCCCAAAGCCCTCTTTTCGCACAGCGACCAGGTCGAGCAATGGCAGACGGCCGTACCCCAGGGTATGTCGCAACTCAGTGGCTGGGCCGGGCGGGCGGCTGATATTCTGCAAAGTTCCTACAACACGGGCACCACCTCGATGAGCATATCTCTTGGAGGCAACAATGTTTTCCAGGTCGGCAATAGCACCGAGCAGTTCGTTATCACTCCAAGCGGTGCTGCCCTTTCCTTCGAAGGCAATACGGGAGGCGCTGATGGAAATGCGCTTCAGGTAAAAAACTCCGCTCTCCGCGGCACTCTCGAACAGCATTATACGAACCTGCTGACAGAAAGCTTTTCCCGCCTCACCAAAAAGAGTGACGATGCTCAGCTTTTTTTCCAGACGCAGTTCGAATCTCCGACTGCACAGCTTGGTTCAGCGGTCGAGGCATTGTTTCCATCGGACAATTATTTGGCTACAACACTCAAAGGTGTGGTTCAGACGATTAAGATTCGTTCCTTGCTCGGTTTACGGCGCCAGACTTTTTTTGTAAACTACGGTGGCTGGGATCATCACGCCGAATTGCTCAACACCCAGGCTGGAATGTTATCCACGCTTGACACGGCCATTGGCGCGTATCAACGCGCGCTCGAGATGCTCGGCTTGCAGGATGATGTCATCACTTTTACCTCCTCGGATTTCGGACGAACGCTCCGTTCCAATGGACACGGCACCGATCATGCCTGGGGCGGCAATGCCATGGTCTTTGGTGGCAAAGTGGATGGCGGGAAAATTTTCGGGACCTACCCGGACTTGAGTTTGGATGGCCCGGATGATGTCGGGCGTGGCGGCCGGCTTCTCCCCAGCACCCCCGTCGATTTGTATTTTGCGGAATTGCTCCGGTGGTTCGGCGTTCCGTCGGGCAACATGGCTTACGTCCTCCCGAACATCGCAAATTTCTGGAATCCGAACTCTTCGTCACCTCCGCTGGGCTTCGTGCTCTCGTGAAGCGAAGCGTTCCAATCCTCCTCGTCCTCCTTCTCGTCCTCGTCCTCGGAATTTGGGTGCTAAGGCACCCCCCCATCCCACCCACAGAGACCTCGTCACCTACCACATCGCCGGAGATACAAGTAACTGAAATTCCTTCCGGTTCCCGGCCTCCTCCGAACCGGCCGCCCCAACTTGTTGGCGAAGTGATCCTGCGTGATTACGCAAAAACCAATCTCCCTCCGCAAAACGATCTTACGCTGATGTCGCATTTGATGGGGAACGCCCTGCTCCTGTTAAAATCCGCCGCCAATCGTCCCTTGAGCGCCAACGAAGATTGGGCTGACTTTTTGAAAGGTCAAAATTCGGCGCATGAACGATTCCTCTCCGACAACCACACAGTTCTCAACCAAAAAGGGCAATTAATAGATCGTTGGGGCACTCCTCTTTTCTTTCACGCCCTCGGCAATGGCCGTTATGAAATCCGCTCCGCTGGTCCCGACAAAACAATGTGGACTAGCGATGATATTCACCGCAACGCGGACGGTTCCTTTCGACATAGTGCCGACCTCAATCCTCAAGCCCTCTCTCCAACAAACGACCGGGTTCAAAAAACAGGCGAATGATCACCAGATCATCGTCCTGCATAAAGCACCCCACTTTGCAAGGAAACCGACTAACCGTAAGCTTAGAAGAAAGCAGCGAAAAGAAAGGAACAATATGCCGGAAATTGAAACATTACGAAGAGCAGCGGAAGACAAGCGGGAGGGAAAAGCTCCATCAACCCAGGCAGGAGAATTTGTTCGTGAAGAGATGCACCATATCCGAGAGGGTAAACATGGCGCGCGCTCGACTAAACAGGCGATTGCCATCGGATTATCCAAAGCGCGCCGCGCCGGAGTAAAATTGCCGCCGCCCAGGAAAGGGAGCACGTCCGAGAAGACCCGAAAAAATGCTGTGCGTTCGTATCGGGCCGGGCAAAAACGCTCTCGAACGGGAACTTCTCGAACGCGAGCCCGCGCGTCCTTGCGCGCTTTGCAACGGGAGGGACGTGGCGCTGCATCACACCGGGCATTATCAAGGCAGGCAAGGAGGAGTTCTCATCTACGCTCCAGTGGTGAACGGAGCAGGGCCGCCAGAAACGCTTCTCGCACGCGCTCGACCTTAGCCTCACACTAACCGTATCATGACTTAATATTCCCGGACCGCGAACCGTCCTCGGTTCGCAGCGGCGACGGATGCAAAAAAAGCTGCGTGGAATGTTTGCGGCGCCTTACCTCATTTTCCCAGCACCCATATATAAGACCAAGCCGACAGGTGTTTTAGCGCGCCTAAACTACGCACGTGCTGCGAACCGAGGACGGTTCGTGGTCCGCCTGCAAGTTTCATTTTCGACAGCGCACGCTCTTTGGGTTAAGCTGCCGGCATGCAGACGGACAGCCAGATCACGATGCGGGAATTGCTAGAAAAATATCCAGGGGCCCAACGCGCCCTTTTTCGTCGATACCATATCGGCGGGTGCAACCATTGTTCATTTCAGGCTGAAGAAACGCTGACGCAGGTTTGCGCGCGAAATGGCAGCCTCGATCCGGTCGAAGTTTTGGAACATATCAAAGCCAGCCACCAGGTGGATGAGAAGATTTTTATCGAGCCTGAGGATCTGGCAAAATGGTTGGTGCAGGATAAATCAATCCGTCTGGTGGATGTCCGATCGCGCGAGGAGTTTGAAGCGGTCAACATCGAGGGCTCAATCCTTCTTTCGCAAAATGTGATGCGCGAAATAATGGCAGAGGGCACCAACAGCCGGCCCCTGGTAATCATCGATCATCAGGGTGGACAAGGCCTGGACGCTTCCACCTACTTCATCGGACATGGCTTGCAAAATGTGCGCTGCCTGCATGGCGGGATTGATGCCTGGGCAAGAAAAGTGGACCCAAAACTCCGAAGATATAAGATGGGCTAGCTCGTACTATGAATGAAGATTTACAAAAACGAATCACGGAGGCCATGAAGAACCCGCAAAACGTCGGCGAACTGACCGATGCAGATGCGGTGGGAACTGTCGGCAATTCCGACTGCGGAGAGATGCTCCGGATGTGGATCAAATTCAAAGACGAAAATGGCAAAAGAATTATTGACCGGGCAACTTTTCAATCGTTTGGCTGTGAAACCGCGATTGCCGTTGCCAGTCTCGCAACTGAATTAATCCGCGGCAAGACGGCCCAGGAAGCGTTATCTTTGAAGACAGAAGAATTGGCGGGTGAACTCGGTCCGCTACCGCCTATGAAAATTCACTGCGCTCAATTGGTGGAAGGCGCTCTGCGCTCGGCCTTGGAACCCCAGGGAGCCGATGAGAAATCAACACGAACACCGGATCAAGCTGCACCGAGTTCCAATCTATTGGACAATTTCAGCAAACCCAAGGCCGGGAAAATTACATTTCTACCTGAAACTCCGAACGCTTAATGGAGTGACACCGTTTTCAGCAGGGTGAAAGCTCCAAAATCATTTCGTCAGTGGAGCGGGTGCGGGAATAGCGGGTCTCGGCTTCATTGCCTTTTTGCCGCCCGCGCTGGCTCCGCCTGCTTGCGCAAACACCTCCGTTGCCGAAGGGAGCTTTAGGAACTCAATGGCTTCGAGAATATCTGCTTTTTCTTTCGGCTCATCGATCTGCGATACCGCGTCCATTAGTTTGGGAATAGCATCGCGACTGCCAAATTGAATCGTCGCTTCGAGGGCTGCCTTGCGGATTTGCGGGTCGCGATTGGTCAGTTCGGACAAGATTGTATCCAAAGAACCGGAGTCAGCGTTCATAGCAAGATCCGTTAGCTCCTCAATGCGCTTTTCAACATAAGCCTGATGTTGCGCCAGCGGTGTATTCTCATCGTTTGTCGCAGGTTGTTGGTTTGCTTTGCCTGCCGCCAAACCTGTCCCTTCTCGTTGAGTCCTGGTTGCGGTTTTCCTGGCGTCAATGGAAGCGGAAGGTTCCTCGATGGTTTCAGTTTTTGGCTGCGAGCTCCTGTTATTCAGAAGCGAAGAGGCTTGCTTTCGTGCAAACACAAACATTCCCAAAAGGAGAAATCCCATCAGCACAACTGGAATAAAAACCTTGGGTCGCATGATTATAGATAGCAGACAAAGAGAGTTGACTCAATAGTCCAAGACAGGGAATCAACCCTGCCTGGGACTAGATAGTGGAAACCGAACAAATACTGGTAAGCTCAGCTTGCTGTACAATCAGGGTACTTCCGCGATTTTAGCCTTTGGGCCCGAGGCATTGACATTGCCTTTCAGGATGGCGTATTCACCATTAATATGTCCAGTCCCCGAGACCGTGGCTTGCATACTGGTGGTCACGTCCGAGATTGGAGCTATGCCTTTTCCCGAAGCCTTGCCTTGATGAAACGTGGCGAAGCCGCTGACCGAGAAATCAGTTCCCACCCCGTTGTCGAAATTAAGAGTAATTATCGAGTAACTCACTCCCTTTGCTGCAATCACTGAATCGGATTCAGAAACAGTCATCAAAAGGCTCAATGACGTATCAGTGATATTCGTGCCACTTTTTTCTCTGATGAAAAATGTGGGGCCACCGCTGTCTTCCGCCGGGCTCACGACCATTAACTTTGCGCTCTTATCCACAGTATGGCCGCCTGCGCTGGTCCCATACGCAATAAGAATTTCCTTATTGGCGATACGAACTGATGTTGCATTTGATACATCTGACTGCATAAATCCGCTGAGCGCGACGTTTAGATTGAGGACGATGTTCGTGGTTTGTGCATTTGCTGTGGCCATTCCAATTGCCATTAGGGTTGTGATTACTGCCAATTTCATAATGTTCTTCATACCGGTCCCTCTCCAATCCTTCCCAGGCTATCCCGCACGGACAGATCTCGCCCGTCAGGCGCCTGGAACAGACTTTTAGTTTGTTTGATTTTTCCCTTCTCTCCCTCATGGGAGAGGCGGTGTTGTTCTTATCTATATGGTCCGTGCGATTTCGTCAAAATCCTTTTAGGGAGGTGTTTACCCTATCCTCGATTTTAGCTCGCGAACAAATTTCCAACTCCCTCAACCTAAGGCCACCGGATCAATATCCACCACCAGCGAAACATCCTCCGGCAGTTTTAAACTCTCCGTCAATTTAGCCAATCGCTGGCTGAGAAGACTCATGCGCGGGAATCGCAGCATGATTTGGTATCGATAAAATGTTTCCGCTTTCAACAATGGGGCCTGAGCCGGTCCAGCGAGGATCAGTTCCTTGAGATCGTGCATGGATTTTTCAAGCTCCCGCTTGAGGTAATCCGCGGAGAATTTCACTTTGTCCTCATTCCGCCCTTTGAGTGTCAACAGCGCGATTCTGTTAATAGGAGGATATTTCAGTTGCTGCCGAAACTCGATTTCCTGTTCGTAAAATCCGGCGAAGTCGTGGCGGCGCGCATATTGGATTGCCGGATGAAACGGCGCGTAGGCCTGGACGACGACTTCACCCTCCACATCACCTCGCCCGGCACGCCCCGCCACTTGAGTCAGGAGTTGAAAGGTCCGTTCGCCGGCGCGAAAGTCGGGCTGGTGCAACGCCAGGTCGGCGTAGATGATGCCAACGAGTGTCACATTGGGGAAATGAAGGCCCTTGGCGATCATTTGGGTGCCCAGCAATATGTCGATTTTGCCCGTGCGGAAGTCCCCAAGAATACGGCGGTAATCATCTTTCCTTTTCAAAGAGTCTGAGTCCATGCGGACGATTCGCGCGTGTACGAAATGGCTTCGCAGAGCTTCTTCGACCTTTTGTGTTCCCAGGCCCGAGAAACGAATCCCTGGATTTCGGCAGTTCTGGTTTGGACAAGCCTGTGGGACGGGTGACCCATGACCGCAAATATGACAACGTAGTTTTTGCTCCTGGCGGTGGTAGGTGAGCGAAAGACTGCAATTCGGGCAGCCCGCGACATAACCGCACAGAGGACATTGCAAGGCGGTGGAATAACCGCGCCGGTTAAGGAATAGAATGGTTTGTTCTCGACGCTCCAGCCGCTGGGTGATCGCTTCACTGAGTTGCGGGGAAAAGATCGGTGTGCTTTTGCCTTTGCGGAACGTCTGGCGCATATCCACGATGCGCACGATCGGCATTTTCTTGTCATCCGCCCGCGTCGGCAACGGCAACAGGATAAATTTCTTTTTGACGCAATTGTAAAAGCTTTCCAACGACGGGGTGGCGGAGCCAAGCACGACAGTGGCGCGCTCCATTTGCCCGCGCACGATCGCCACATCGCGCGCATGATAGCGGGGAGTTTCCTCCTGCTTATAGCTGGACTCATGCTCCTCGTCGACAATGATCAGTCCCAACGGCTGCACAGGCGCGAAAATGGCCGAGCGCGCCCCGATGGCGATCCGCGCGCGTCCCTGCCGAATCTTATGCCACTCATCATGACGTTCGCCGGAGGACAGGTGGCTGTGCAGCACGGCCACCAGAGTTTGCAGACGCCCCGAGCTGAACCTGGCTTTGAAACGCTCGACCGTTTGTGGTGTGAGAGAAATCTCCGGTACAAGGACAATCGCGCCTTTGCCTTGCTCCAGAGCATGAGCAATGGCCTGAAGGTAAACCTCCGTCTTGCCGCTTCCCGTTACACCGTGCAGGAGAAACGTTCGCCCGGATGGCGCCTTCGAGGTCGCTGCTTCTGATTCGCCCTGCGCATCCATGAACGCTGTGATTGCCGCCAGCGCGCTCGATTGCTCCGGGCTTAGCGAAAGAGATTGCGTGGGAAGAATATGTTCGTGCGCGAAGGGATCCCGCTCGGAGATTTCGGATGAGATGGCAAGAAGACCTTTGTCTTCAAGTCTGCGCACCGTGCTGGCGGTGGTCTCAGCGAGTTTGAGCAGTTCTTTGAGCGGCAACTCGCGGCGCTCCTCAATGATATTCCAAATCCCTGTCTGGCGTTTGGAGAGCTTCGGAAAATCTCCGGGCAAGTGCAGAGCCCGGACATACAACTGTTCTCGCCATCCGGGTTGCTCCTGGCGCACCACCTCGGGCAGCACGCTTTTCAATGCAATTTCGGGAGAACAACAGTAATACTGCGCAATCCACCGCGCGAGCTTCAACACGCTGGGCGTCACCAAAGTCTGCGTGCCGAGCACTTTCAGAATCGGCTTGAGTTTTACATGGTCCGACTCTTCCGCTACAGCGGTGACGCAGCCCAGTACTTTCCGCACCCCGAACGGAACCTGAACCCGGCTGCCCACGTCCACCTTCTCGGCGAGCTCCGGGGGTATGAAATAATCGAACTCTTTACGGAGACTCAATTCGAGCGTGACGCGGGCAATCATTGTTCCTTAACGCTGCGCCAGCGCTCGCCAGGCGGTCGGCCATGGGTAATAAAGCACGGAGCGCCACATCCATTGCTTTACCTCGCGGCGGCTGATCTTAATTCGCTGACCTGGATCGAGCATGTTCGCGGTCCGCAAAAGCTTCACAGTTTGTAACCCAATTAACACAGGCCAGGCGCAGGCCAGACGGACCCGCATGCTGCGTCGAGGCAGAGCGTTCGTATAAGCCCACCCAGTGAGTAAATGCTCGTTGGCCTGTTCAAGGTAGGCGATGTAAAGCGGACGAAGCTTTGTTGCATTGTCTGGACTAAGAAGGGCGGCCGGCGTCAATCCCGTGGTCATTAGCTTTTCCTCGGGCAAATAACAACGACCCATGCGGAGATCCGCCGGCAAATCGCGAAGAATATTCACCAATTGCAGGCCCTTGCCAAAGCGAACGGATTGCTTCATCAGCAATGCGTCGTCGAGTTTGGCGTTTGGAAAAACATGCGCGCGGCACATCACAGTCCAAAATTCGCCGACACATCCAGCGACCCGATATGTGTAGTCATCCAAATCAGCATCCGTTGGTAATGCCACCAACTGCCGGGGTGAAGCCGCGCCAAAACGTTGCAAATCTAATTCCTGGCCACCCACAATAATGTCGAGGACTTTTCGCACACGGTCCCTATCGGCCCCGTCCAGGCTTCCCAACAAATCCAAACTGTTTTCACATCGCTCGAGCAACGTTTGTTCAGCGCGGGAACTTTGCCCTGTAGCCAGGTTCCCAAAATCAAGCAATGCGTCACGAGTCCCGGCGATTCGACGGCGCAGGGCTCGCAACGCGTCGAGTCTTTTTTCCACCGAGACCAATTGCGTATCGGCAATGGTGTCGGAGGTTCGCGCCAGCAGGTAGGCAAGGCCTATCGGAGTGCGGACGCTTGCTGGCAGCACTCGCAAGGTGAGGTAAAATGAGCGCGAGACCTCTTTCAGCAACTCAACTTCGTGCTTTTTGCTGCTGTCCACATTGGTTATCGCACCTGGCATCGTCTTTCGCAACGAACGGCTAACCAAGCAGCTTGTGCCAGCGTCGGAGTTGCTTTTCCACAGCCGCAGGGCCGGGACCACCCGGGAGATTGCGGTTTTTAAGCGCCTCGCCCGCAGAAAAGATCTGGAAAGCATCTTGCTCAAAGGCAGGCTCGACTTCCCGCAATTCCGCGAGAACAAGCCTGCTTAAAGATTTTCCTCTCTTTTCTGCCAAAGCGACAAGGGCTCCCACTGCATGGTGCGCTTTTCGGAACGGCACCCCTTTGCGCACCAGGTAATCCGCCAAATCCGTGGCCAGCAAAACGGGATCTCCGGCTGCGCGGGCGCAAACTTCCCAGTTCCATTCCACGTTCTGCAACATCGCGGCGCAAATGCGGGTCGTAGCCCTGATCGTGTCCGCCGTGTCAAAGAGCCTCTCTTTGTCCTCTTGCAAATCACGATTGTACGTCATCGGCAAGCCTTTTATCAACGTGAGTAAGGAGACTAAATTGCCAATCACTCTGCTTGCTTTGCCTCGGGTCAATTCGGCCACATCCGGATTTCGCTTTTGGGGCATAAGAGAGGAACCGGTCGTGTACGCCTCGCTGATGCGGATGAAGTTGAATTCACTCGTCGCCCAGAGGATCAAGTCTTCCGCGAGCCGGGAAAGGTGGGCCGCCAACAACGCCGCATGAGCGCAGAATTCGACGACGAAATCACGATCGCTCACTGCGTCCATGGAATTCTGCGTCAGCTTCGGCTTGCCGTTCTTCTCCACTAACCCAAGGTATTTTGCGACGAATTCCCGGTCCAGGGGAAGAGTCGATCCCGCAATGGCGCCGCTGCCAAGCGGGCATACTGCAGCGCGTTCGCGGCATTGTTCGAATCGTTCATCGTCTCGGGCGAGCATTTCCACGTAAGCCAATAGATGATGCGCGACTGAAACCGGCTGAGCCCGCTGCAAATGGGTGTAACCGGGAATGAGCACATTTTTTTCCCGTTGGGCGCAGGCGACCAACACGCGCTGCAAAGAGCGAATCTCCGACCGCAACGCGACAATTTCGTCGAGCAACCAAAGCCGCATATCCAGGGCGACCTGATCATTCCGCGAGCGTCCTGTGTGCAACTTCGCGGCCGGGGGCACATTTCGAGTCAGTTCCGCCTCGATGTTCATGTGCAGATCTTCCAGCTCCGCTTTCCATACAAATTTTCCAGCCGCAATCCGCTTTTCGATTTCTTCCAGGCCCCCGTTAATAGCTTTCAACTCCGCGCTTGTTAGCACACCAATTTTGCGGAGCATCGCGGCGTGAGCCCGCGAGCCGAGTATATCCTGGCGCCATAACCGCCAATCGAACGAGATCGATTGGCTGAATTGCGCGACATCTGCCCCCGGACCGGCGCCAAACCTTCCGCTGCGGGAGATCGGAGAACTCTTTTTCATACTTTCTAAACGGACCGAATGTGCGGTTGCAGAGCCGGAAAGTCACTGTAAAAGCGTCGTAGCGGCAGGCGTTTTGCCCGCCGGTGGATATCTCATAACAAAGTCGGCATAGAATTTTGGCAGAAAGATGCGGGCAGAAACATAGGAAGGGGATTTATTTTTCTACCCCCATTTTTCTGCCTCCTCGGTTTGTTCCGCCGTGAACCATTTCAGTCCCATTATCGAGCGTTGGATAGCTTGTCTCCAGCCATAGACGGCACCATTCAGAATCGAAAAATCTTGCGTACCTTGAAGTGTATGCCAAGAATGAAAAGGGCGAATGGAGAGATGGCAGAGTGGTTTAACGCACACGCCTGGAAAGCGTGAGTGGGCTTATACCCCACCGGGGGTTCGAATCCCCCTCTCTCCGCCAGTTGCCTTTTCGAGGCTGGCAATGACAAGAGGTGACAAACGGTGACACTCGCCAATGTTTGCAGGGGATTTAGCACACTTCAAATCATTCCCGCTTGTGACAGGCAAGGACAGTACTGGACTGCCTTTGACTAAAATTCCAGTGTCTTTTCCAGTGTGTTCTTTCCCGTTCTCCAAGCAACCGAACTCCGGCAGTTTTGCCAGCGCACCCGCCACCGGCACTTTTTCGCTGTCCGTGTAGGTTTCCAGCGTCAGCCGGGGACTTTTATGCCGCATCACTTTCATGCGCACCGCGTCGGGCACGCCCGCAATCGCCATATTTGTATCCAATGTCATCCGCAACGCATGAAAGTCCAAGCGCCGCCCTTGCTCGTCCACATATGCAATCCTCGCCGCTTTCAAATGTTCCCGCATTTGCTTCGTTGTCGGCATCCGGCCCGCCAGAACGAGGCTATTGGACGGCACTCCCGATGAATGCAGCTTTTTCAGTTCTGCCACTAGTTGCCGACCTAAATACACTTTGGCAGGTTTCCGGTCTTTGGTCGTTACAGCCCGTACCAGCGCGACCGGCTCCGCCGCCTCTAAATGCACGTCGCCCCATTCCAGCTTTGATAACTCGCCGCGCCGCAGACCCGTCGTTGCTGCCGCCAGATACGCCACGGCATAAACCCCGGCCTTGCTTAGCAAGGCGTCCATTTCCAAATGCGTTGCCGCCCGCCGCTTGACGGTTTCCTGGCCGCGTCCTTCCGTTTTCTTCACCCGTTTGAACGGATTGACCGCTAGTTGCTCGTTTTCTTCCAACCACGCCAACAGCGAAAACATGGCTGCGCGATATTCGTTGCGCGTCTTGACCGAAAGTTCGCCAGATTTTTTCTGCCGCCAGAGTTCAAACGACTTCGCGGTAACATCCGAAAGATAACGCCACCCGCAATCAGCAATAAGTTTGCGCACGCGAGTTCCGACATGGCTGATATGGCTCGCGCTTCGGTTCAATCCCTCCATATAAGCCAAGAACTCAGCCAAATGTTCAGTCAGGAGTCGGCCTGCGGCAGCACGCACCGCACGCGGAGCAATTACGCCGCCTAGTTCACGTTCCTTCTCGTATATAAACTCAGCTTTCAACTTCTCCGCCACCTGACGGTCGCGGACCTTGAGCGAAAACTGTCCGTGTCCGTGCCCTTTAACCGACCAGAACAGATGATAAAAGGCGGAAACCACAACACGCCCATTTTTCCGGCGGCGCAGTTTTCGCACTTGTGCATTAAACTTTTTCATACATTTATTTCATCCTCTGTCCTCGCAAACCTTGCTGATAGGATTCGACATCGCTTTTGAACAACCTCAACCTGCCACCTACCCGCACCGGTTTAGGCAACTCCCCGCGGTCAACATATCGCTTCACAGAGCGAACGCACACCCCCAGAATCCTTGCTACCTCCGCCAGACTTAGCAGCGGCTCAATACTTGCGTTCTGGTTCCCAGGCTCATTCATAATCCAGGTTCCCTCCGTCTAATCCTTCCACTTCATTTTTTTGGTTTTTCCGTCCTTTACCAGCGTTCCACCCCGCGCCCGGCTCCGATGCTTCTCACCCAGCTTCCCCGGGAGCAACTTGCCCAAAGCCGCCTCGACTGCAAATCGCACTTCCGTTTGAATCAGGTCCATGATTTCCTCGCGAGCCATCGGCTCCTTGTAAACCACCCCCTTCTTGCCTCGGTCCTTTGGGTCCTGCTCCACAAATTTATCCGCCGCTTTTGCCTCCGTTTCCGTTTCCGGTTCGTCCTCATAGCCGAGCCGCCGCTTCATTTCTTCCCCCCACGCCTTGCATTCCGACACGGACAGCACAATGTACGGACGCTGCTTGGCTTTGCGAGTTTTGCCCAGGAATGTCGTTTCTTTACTCGTCACGTAGAATGCAAAGCCTGTTAGCCGACCCTCTTTTAATCGCTTATGAACCGCCGCACGCGAGACGGGCACGTACATCGTCACTCCACCAGGCGACAGCCCCACATCCCCTCCGAACAGCTTCCCGGTGGCTTCAAACCACTCACCACATTCTTCGTGACTCCCCTCACGACGGTAGAGTCTCGTGCCTGGCGTTGGCTCGCCAACAATGCGGCGCGCCTCCGCTAACACTTCGATAAATGGAAACTCACGTTTAATCATGTCAACTTGGATAACATGACGGTTTACACTTGTCAACTCTCAAAGTGCAGCGTGAAGGAAAAGGGCTTTTCGTTTAGCGCTTCGCGAGAGAAACGATTCGGGCGGGAAATATTGGTTGTTGTTAGATATGCCCGACCCCACCCAACCTCCACTGGCGTCTGTCATTTTGACGGACCGTATCCTAAGTTTCCCAAGGTTGTTAAAGCAGGAAGAAGAATCGAGAGCCCGAAAAAGGTGCTCGTAGGACCTTGACGGATGGTCCGCCGCTTCACTGGAGCAGCCGGGTTGGATGCGCCTCTCACTTGGAAGCCTCCGTTCCCAAGTCGGGGGTTCAGAGAATAGTATGGGAGGACCGAGCGCGCTGTATTCCCACTTTGAGGGCCGAATGTAGTTTCTGTCGAGCTTGTGCGCTGGGAGAAAAAGCCACTTTGGCAGACCCCGGGCTTGCGCTTACTCATATCGCATAACGCTGGGGCTCGCCTACCGCCGCCGACAGCAGTGGTTGAGCGCAGAAAGAATAACCGAATTTGTAGGACATGGCGAACGCAAAGCGCGGGCGGCGGTTAGGTGGAGCCGTCTTGTTGGATTTTTTCTTCATTCTCAGCTCGCCATCCGAGCAATGCGCACAGTGCGCTGCTCGCCAATCCAAGAATAGCAGAAACCACAATCCAGAAAAGTGCGATGAGCGCGTATTCCAGGGGACCTGCTGGCAGAGCGCCGAATTCTTCAACACCAAAATGCGTTGGCCCCATTATTCGGGCCAAAGGAAGTCCGGGAATATTGACCCAGTAAAGCGCCTGTTGGAAAGCAAATGGAGCGAGAAAATCGCGAAGACTTGGCGCGAACTTCAGAAGGACCCACCAGTGGAACACAATTACCCAGACCAACGTGCATAAAAGAAATCGCTTCACTTCATGGTGCATCCATCCAACGTTCCCGACCAGCGACCCCGCGCCGCTGGCGCTCAAAATGACACGAAACCGCTGTCGCGGGGTTCGCTACGGCGGGGTGGTTGAACTGAGCCGCTGCGCGGCAGGGGGAAAGAGGCGCTCCGTTCATGGTTTGTAGATTAGCCGGGAAGTTGCCCTCACCCGAGAGCATCCTCCCGGCCATGCATATAACAAACTATCCTT
>Ga0163163_10000344_pt1 | contig 44689 bp, 37 predicted proteins | sample S65metaG_FD_119766 | JGI IMG/M metagenome (GOLD analysis project Ga0163163, IMG submission 119766) | Switchgrass rhizosphere microbial communities from Kellogg Biological Station, Michigan, USA - S6-5 metaG | ecosystem: Host-associated > Plants > Roots > Rhizosphere > Soil | place: USA... | reverse complement strand
TATCAATGATCTGCACCGCCATTTTCTTGCTTATCATTCCATCCGATTGCTAACGCGTGCCTTTTCAAAAAGCCGGCTGGTAAAAAATGATGCACCCATTTCGGTGACGCGTGGATTCAGTCGTATTGACTGGTCGAATATTCTTGCCGCCGCAGGCCTGGAAGATTATGAATTACGCTGGAAGTGGGCGTTCAGGTGGCTACTTACCTATCGAAAACATCAATAATAAAATCCAAATGTCTGAAATTAATACTCCATACGATTACGATACTGCCATCATCGGCGGCGGCTTGGCCGGACTCGCGCTTTCGATTCAACTTGCGCGGGCAGGGCATCGCGTAGTTGTCCTTGAAAAGGAAAAATATCCGTTTCACCGCGTTTGCGGCGAATATATAAGCTTCGAATCCTGGAATTTCCTGGAAGAGCTGGGTGTGCCCTTGAGCGACTGGGACCTACCGGTGATCAAGCAAGTCCAGGTCTCGGCACCCAATGGTAAATACCTTGAGCAAACTTTGCCCCTGGGTGGTTTTGGCATCAGCCGCTATACACTCGATCATTTCATGCAACAACTTGCCTCACGGGAAGGCGTAACCGTAATGGATGAAACCAAGGTGGAAGATGCACTTTTTGACGCGGGCAGGGATTTTTTCCTGGTAAGCTATCACTCTCACGCAATCAATAATTCTCTCACAGCGAAAATGGTGGTTGGCTGTTTCGGAAAACGGAGTAATCTCGATATGAAATGGAGGAGAGATTTTGTCCAGCAAAAGCCCAACAAGCTCAACAATTATATCGGCATCAAGTACCATATAAAAGTAGACCTTCCCGAAAACCTCATCTCGCTGCACAATTTTGACCAGGGGTATTGCGGCGTTTCGAAAGTAGATCACGGTCGTTATTGTCTATGTTATCTGACCACGGCAGACAATTTGAAAAACAATGGCAATTCCATCGAAAAGATGGAAGCCCAGGTGATCAGAAGAAATCCCCACCTGGAAAAGATTTTCAGCGAAGCAGAATTTCTTTTTCGTCAGCCGGTTACCATTGCTCAGATCAGCTTTTCCAGGAAAACGCTGGTGGAAGACCATATACTGATGGCAGGAGATGCCTCGGGCATGATCACGCCGCTTTGCGGCAATGGTATGAGCATGGCATTACACGAGAGTAAAATTGCCTTCGAATTGATTGAGAAATTTTTGTCCGGCACCATTGATCGAAAAGAAATGGAACTGCGGTATCAAATCGAATGGCAGAAGTATTTCGATCGCAGGCTAAAAACAGGAAGGTTCATCCAATCCATGTTTGGAAAAAAATGGCTGAGTAATATTTTCATTCAATCGCTGAAACCTTTTCCAAAGCTGATAAGATATTTAATTCGTCAAACACATGGGGAGCCGTTTTAGTATAGTGGGCCCGCCATGGCGGGGCAGGCAGTGGACAGAAGACAGTGGAGGGCAGACTTCAATTTTCAATATATTTTGAAACTTCAATATTGCTGCATAGCTTTGGTTTATGAAGCTTGCCGACGCAAAACAACAGTTCGTTGCATCCTGGGGCGCATACGGAACGCATTGGGGCATCAACCGCACCATGGCGCAAATACACGCACTTCTATTGGTAAGCCCTGATCCACTCAGCCAGGACGATATCATGGAACAACTCAACATCAGCAGGGGTAATGCGAACATGAACATCAGGGAATTGATCGATTGGGGACTGGTTGAAAGACAAATTATTCCAGGGGAACGCAGGGAATTTTTCGTCGCAGAGAAGGACATATGGAAAGTCTTCGGCCAAATTGTGAAGGAAAGAAAGAAGCGTGAATTGGAACCGATGATGAAACTTCTCACCCAGCTCAGCGACGTTGAAGGCGACAAACGCGACAAAGAAGTTAAAACCTTCACAGATACCGTTCACAATATCCATCGCGTGGCAGAACAGGCCAACAAGACACTCGATTCCATGGTAAAAGCCGAAGAAAACTGGTTCCTGAATACGTTGATGAAGCTCTTCAAGTAGACCCAGGCGCATTTTTTGAACCGCCGGCATCTTCGTAAATTTACATATGGCCGATCAGAAGAAAACACTGGTTTTGGGCGCGTCTGCCAACCCTGAGAGATACAGCCATTTAGCAATTAACAAACTTCGTTCGAAAGGTCACCCTGTCCTGGGTATCGGTAAATCGCAGGTTAAGGTTGGCGATGTTGATATCGACACTGAAAAGAAGCCAATCGGGGACCTCGATACTGTAACAGTCTATCTCAACCCAACACATCAGAAAGAGTATTACGACTACATTCTGTCGCTTCATCCCAAACGCATCATCTTCAATCCTGGCGCGGAAAACGAGGAATTTGCGGCCCTTGCAGACAAGGCAGGTATAAAGCCCGTTGAGGCATGCACGTTAGTCTTGCTCTCAACCGGCCAGTATTAACGAAATAATAATTGCATATGTCCTTTGTACTTAGCAACAAATTCTGTAAATTCGGAAAATCCTTCTTATGCTTTGGAGACGATTCAATGGTGAAACGATCCATCTGCCCATCAAAGAAGAAGTAAAGCAAGCGATCCTCCGCGAAACCGCCAAAGGCTATCACCTCAAAGTCTGCATTGGCACCGATTCCCAGGTCAAAGGTCAGGAAACCGAGTTCGCTACGGTTATTGTTTTCCTTCGTGAAGGGCATGGTGGATTCATGTTCATCCACAACGAAAAAACACGGAAAAGTTATTCCATCAAGGAACGCATGTTGGTGGAAGTGGCAAAGAGCATCGAGATCGCTTACGAACTTTGCGACCTCTTTACAAAGTTTGATGTTGACATGGAAGTGCATGCCGATATCAACACGAATCCCCATTTCAAGAGCAATGAAGCGCTTCGCGAAGCGATGGGTTACATTCTCGGTATGGGATTCGCCTTCAAGGCCAAGCCTGAAGCTTTTGCCAGCAGCAGTTGCGCGAATAAAATCGTGAACTGAGGCCCGCCGGATGCAAGGTAAATCCGGTCAGCTCCGACCGGAAGGGAAATCGTCTCCCCTTTTAAATAAACAAAAGTATCTTAAGGTTGTGGGTTTCTGTGTGGACGCCAAAGCACATACATCGCTCCATTGCAGGTTGCATCAATCTTAAATGGCGTCTTCTTATTCCTCGGCCCCATCAACAAATACATACCACTTGCAGTTTTGTACACCAGGGCTTTGTCTGTAACGGCGTGAGCTGGTGTCCTGGTGCTATCTGTTGACATCTCGGTGATGGTAAGATCCACGACCTGGCAATTTGTATTCTCATAGACATACACAATGGCGTAATCATGAGCGGAATCTGCAAAGAATGATCCCTGTTTAGCCCAGTTCCAGCCAATCATTTTCCGGTATTGGTTTTTGAGTGCCACAGTACGGATGGTACTGGCAAGTGTTTCTGCATCGCGCTTCCACACATCGGTTTGCGCTTCGGCTATGCCTGTCAGTAAAGCGAAAAATGTGAATGAGATAAGGTATTTCATGTGTAGGTTTTTCGAAAGATAAACATTCAAATCCTATGCCGTCTTATTTTACAGTTCAAAGTCAACAATCAGGGGAACGTGGTCGCTGTAAGGAATCCATCCATCGAAATCTCCCACTTCCACCGATCTCAATTTGCAGAGTAAGTCGTTTGACGCGAAGCAGTAATCAATATGATAGGGCCTGTCCCGATGCCTGTAAAGGAAAAGTGTTGGATGATTTTCGCAACCATGACTGGTGCCAAATTTCACGTGATAGGCACTCTTAATTCCTTTCTTAGTCAGCTTGGCCACCACATCAGAATGATTGCCGATACGTTGAGGTCTGTCCCAAATGGTGTTGCTGTTGAAATCCCCTACCAGCAAGGTTCTTTCAGTCCGAATCAGCCGTTGATAATAATGAATCGCCTTCCATATCTGCTCAACATATCGTCCATCCGGATCATCCGGATTGTGCGCCCAAATGGCAAAAAGGGTGAGCCTGATTTGAGCATTAAAAGTTTGAATGGGAATTACATATTGAATAGCCGGGTTGTAGTTCCTGTGCACGCGAAATTGAAAGTCAGTAAATGAAAATATGCCCAAGCCCTTTACTTCATTTCTTCCATACCAAAGCAGATCGTGCGGTTTTGGAAAATCCTTGAATTGTTCCAGTCGTTCCGGGCATTCACATTCGGGCACGATGAGCAGGTCTGGTTTCAACTCCCTGACCATCGCTGCCTTTTTCCGAAAGCTCATGTTGCAATTCCAGGTAATTACTTTCATTTTGAAAATCTATTTGCTCACTTCAGTATTCATTTCTTCAATCAGTTCAAGAATTTTTTGTTTGCCTAGCTTTTTCACGGCCGAACTCACAATTATTCTCGGCAGGAACTGCCATGTTTTTCGCATCGCATTTAGAAATGATTTCACATTTTTCTGCACAATAGCCTGCGTTTCTTTGTCGGACTTCGTAACTACGATGCAAAAGGGTATCTGCCACTCACCCAGCTTGTTGATAAATTCCAGGTCGATCTTCTGCGGTTCGTGACGGCCGTCTATCAGCACAAAAACATTCACCAGGTTTTCGCGTTTTCGCAAATAGTCTTCAATCATCCGCTCCCAGCTTTTTCTTTGTTGCTGTGATACTTTCGCGAACCCATAACCGGGCAAATCCACCAGGTACCAATCCTGTTTGGGTCCCTTGCCATTATCGGGCTGGCTCTGGATGGTGAAATGGTTGATCAGTTGCGTCTTGCCCGGGGTCCTGGAAGTCTTCGCCAGCTTCTCATTGCCAGTGATCATGTTGATGAGGGATGACTTACCAACATTACTGCGGCCAATGAATGCATACTCCGGCCTGTCAGCGACCGGGCACTTGTCGATGGAGGGGCTTGAGATGAGGTAGGTGGAGGAGGTGATGACCATGATGCAATTTAATCTATGGATACCGGATACCAGGTACCGGTATCCCTTATCTTTGCCATCTAATGTCCAAATACGCCCACGATACCATTGTGCCTTATGCAGAGTCCGCCCTGGGCAAAAAACAGCAGGTAGCCGAAATGTTCGATCATATCGCCTTCCGATATGATTTTCTCAACCGCTTCCTTTCTGCGGGTACCGATATCCGCTGGCGAAAAAAAGCCATCGCACAACTGGCCAGCCTTCAGCCCCAATCCATCCTGGACGTGGCAACCGGAACCGGTGATATGGCCATCATGATGGCGAGGCAGTTTCCGGCCGCTAAAATTATTGGCATAGATATTTCGGAAGGGATGCTTGAGAAAGGCAGGGAGAAACTGTTAAAAGCCAATCTGGGGGGTCGGGTAAACTTGCAAAGTGGTGATAGTGAGACAATAAACTACCCGCCGGCGTCGTTTGATGCAGTATCCGTAGCCTTCGGCGTCCGCAATTTCGAGAACCTGGAAAAGGGACTCAGAGAGATTTACCGGGTACTTACACCGGGCGGAAAACTGATCATCCTTGAATTTTCAAAACCCAAAACAATAGGTATAAAGCAACTCTACAATTTGTACATGGGATTTCTGGCACCGCAGATTGGAAAGCTCTTTTGTAAAGACAAAGATGCATACCAATACCTGAACGATTCAGTGCAAAGATTTCCTGAAGGGAAGGAATTTGACGACATTTTACAATCAGTAGGATTTACACACACCACATGCAAAAACCTGAGTTTTGGAATCTGCAGCATTTACGCGGGAATAAAGTAATCATTCTCTGCGCAATTCTTTTTTTGTCTGCAAGCAACCTGAAAGCACAATTCCGGGAAAGCCTTAACCTGCCCGACCACGACAGCAAGCCATATTACTTCGGTATCGTTCTTGGCTACAATACTTCACATTACAACATTAGTCTGAATCCGCAGTATCTTGAACAGGATACGGTAATGACCGTGAACTCACAAAACAGCGGCAGGGTGCACCTCGGGATTATGGCGAACCTCCAATTGAATGAACGCTGGGATATTCGCTTCTATCCGCTCAACTTAATCTTCAGCCAGAAAAATTTTATTTACACATTGAAGTATCCCGATCCAGGGGAAACGGCACTTACCAAGACGCAGAAGGTAGAATCCATCGTGATGAGCTTTCCGCTGCAAGTGAGATTGAAGAGCGATCGCATTGGCAACTTCAGGGTATACACGCTGGGCGGCATTAAATACGACTACGACCTGGCCAGCAATGCAGGTTCCACCAATACTGGCGATATGCTAAAGGTGAAGAAAGGTGATTTTGGTGTAGAGGCAGGAATCGGATTTCAATTCTTCTTCAAATATTTCATCCTCGCTCCGGAAATCAAGGTGAGCAATGGCATCACCAATGTCCTGGTCCGCGACCCCAGCATCAAATATTCAAACGTGATTGACAAGATGTATTCGAGAATGATATTGTTTTCACTCCACTTCGAAGGCGGAGGGGGCAGTGGCAATTAATTTAGTACTTCGTATTTTTTGAATTTTTACTTTTGAATTTTGAATTTTGAATTTTAGAACTCATATTCCCTTCTGAAGATATTCCACCTTATTCCAATGTTTCCGATTGTTTCATTCGGCGTGTTCGTACGTTTCCTCACCTGCAGCGTTCCCTCGAAGTATAGATTCGGTTGCCATTCGTAAGAAAGTGTAAAGAAAGTATTGACGGTTTGTACTACTCTGCCTGCACCGATATACCAGCCATAGTCATAAGGCCTGGTGGTATTGGGCAGAAAGATATTGCTACCGAAATTGTATCCCGCCGTGTCCACGCCCTGGTAAACGTAAAAGAATTTCGCCTGTGCGTACCATTTAGGAGCAAATTGATAGTTGATGATGCCTACCGTCTCATAAAAATTTGCGCCCAATGGATGTGCCAGCGGCTGATTGTAATGTGTCCAGTTGGAGACTGAGTCGGTGTGGGTGTAAGTGAACGGCCGAACCATGTTGAACTCGCCCTGCAGATCGAGGTTCTTCAAACCAAACGCATCGATATATTTTGCACCGGCCTGGATTGCATATTTGTTTCCCCACCAGCCGCCTTTCTTCACTTCAGATAATTTGAATTCATCAATGGTGATTTGTGAATACAACTGAAGTCTGCGGAGAATATTGGCCTTCGCATCAAATCCGATAATGGCATTATCGCCACTACCTAAATTGGATTCAGCAGGACGAAGAAATATAATGGGATTGAGGTAGGCGAAATCGAAATGATTTACCCTGCCAAACACCACGGCATCAAATACACCCAATGTCAACCATTTTGGCGCATTGATGGTGAGATGATGCATCGTCATATATTTTCTTGGCAATACCTGGTCTCCATTGTTGCTTTCATATTGCGGAATAAGCTCCGTGTACAATACCTGGTAATTCAATCGCCAAACACGCGTGTTTAGCTTTAGGAACAGATAGCTGTTTCCGAAATCGCTCAGGAAAAGGCTACGATTGCCATCGCCCAAAACATTTTTATCGAAGCCAAACTGGAAGTCGATATACTTAGCCGCATTAAATGTTACATAACCCCTTGCATCGAAATAGTCGTAGCCCGTTGTTTTGAATGGCTTATAGAAACCGGCGCCAGGCACAGCTTTGAACATGGAAACATAGTCTCTCACATAAAAGGGTGTGCGCTCCTGGTTGTCGGTTACATAGGTATAAAATCCGACCTTTTTTGCAATCAAACCGCGCGCAACAATGCCCTTGGTATTGATGAAAAGCATATCACTGTTTGCATTTTCGCCACCCACCTTGAGTTGAAGCACGGGATCAATGGACATGTAAAAGTCTTTCTGATCCACTTCAAACAGATGAGCCTTATTCTTAAAAAAGATTTTCAGAAAAGGCTTTTTACTCGCAAATCCCGACTCATCGCCGGTTACCCATTCCGAACTGTTCATCAGGGCTCCCTGCATATTATAGCGGTCAATTTTTGTAAGGCGGGTGGAAGCAGGGTCAGCACTGTCCTGGCTATTGATCCGTTCAATGGCAGTTACAAGTTGCTTGCGACTGAAAGGTTTAATCCCGGAAAAATTCAGGATGGTGTCCTTGCCCATTTTGATTTCCAGCCTGTCGATAAGCTGGTATTCTTTGGATCCGAACGGTATGTATGTTGACTGGCTAAAACCGAGGTAAGGAAGAACAAAAATGAGGATGCAGCAAACGGTTTGTTTAAATTGCGTTTTAATCATGCTGGATTTCATTTTATCGGTATGCAAAAGTATCTCATCAGGAATATTCAAATCGTCAATGAAGGTAAAACGTTCAACGCTGATATATTATTGAAAGACGAAAGAATTGAAAAGATTTCACCTTCGATTGCCGCCAACGGTTCCTACATTGAAATAAACGGCGAAGGCAAATGGTTATTACCTGGTGCCATAGACGACCAGGTGCACTTCAGGGAGCCCGGACTAACGCATAAGGCTACTATCTATACCGAATCAAAGGCTGCTGTGGCGGGCGGTACTACTTCCTTTATGGAAATGCCCAATACCGTGCCAAACGCCCTGACACAGGAGCTTCTGGAGCAGAAATATGAGATTGGGAAAGCAACGGCTCTTGCCAATTACTCGTTCTTCATGGGCACCAGCAATAATAATGCAGACGAGGTGCTGAAAACAAATGACCGTAAAAAAGACATCTGTGGCGTAAAAATATTCATGGGCGCAAGTACCGGAAATATGCTCGTGGATAACTATCTCACCCTGGACAGAATTTTTCGGGAATCTGAAGTCTTGATTTCTACACATTGCGAGGAAGAAAAAATTATACGTCGCAACTACGAAAGATTGAAAAAGGAAAAGCCCGCCCTGGAGGCTTCCGACCATCCCATTATCCGGGATGAGGAAGCATGTTTTGAATCCTCCCTGGCGGCTATTCAGTTCGCAAAAAAATACAATAGCCGGCTGCATATCCTGCACATCTCAACAGCAAGGGAACTCAGCCTCTTCACGAACATGATACCCCTGAAAGAAAAGCGCATCACGGCTGAGGTTTGTGTTCACCATCTTCATTTCAACGCTGACGACTATGCGAAGTTGGGTTACCAGATTAAGTGCAATCCTGCCATCAAGGCCCCAAACAATCGGGAGGCGCTTTGGCAGGCATTAAATGACGATCGCCTGGATGTCATTGCAACCGATCATGCACCCCACACCTGGGAAGAAAAAGAGGGACCATACGAACATGCCCACGCCGGCCTGCCACTTGTTCAACATAGCTTATTGATGATGCTGCACTACCAGAAAATGGGATGGATCAGCCTGGAAAAACTGGTACATAAAATGAGTCATGCCGTTGCAGAGGCATTTCAAATTGCTGACCGTGGCTATATTCGTGAAGGTTATTATGCAGACCTGGTGATCGTTGACCCCAATCAAAGCACAACGGTATCCAAGTCAAATATTTTATATAAGTGCGGGTGGAGTCCCCTGGAATCGGTCAGTTTCCCCGCAGCCATCACCCATACCTTTGTCAACGGAAGACTGGTTTATGGAAACGGATCCTGGGATGAATCTGTAAAAGGTAAAAGACTTAAGTTTAACCGTTGAACCACGGATCTTTTCTCCACTACCATGCAGATCGACAACACAACATACAAAGACCTCCTTCTTTTCAGTAACGACGAAGAGTACTCGATTTTTCACCGCCTCGATTTCACACGTACAGTAGGCGGCAAGGCCCGACTTGCGAGCATCTTCACTGAACCATTCAGTGAAATCAAAAAAATAATGCAGGTGCAGGCCATCCTGAAGCTGATTCTGTCGAAAGAAAACGAATGGCCTCAACAAATCACCAATGGCACTGTAATGGTGATGGAAAAATTTTACGAGACTTCGGTGCACGATATTCCGAGCAGCCCTGGCCTGGTTCATAGTGTTCTTTACAAAATTTTCAATGGCCCGGACTATTCCGTTACGCGTTACTCAGTAACGCATTTTGCTGATTTCCTCCGCGGCATGCAGCTGGTTTTGGAATTGCTGAAAGTTCCAAACGCTCCTGGTTTGTTGTTAGGTTACACCGATCGTGCCCGCAGCCTCATGAAGCACAAACATATTGAACAATTGATCGGCGAGGACCCTTCCCGAAAACTAAGTCCTAATAAAGTCCTTTATTACGGCCGCTTTCTTCGCACGCAATACAAAAGACAGGCGGAGGAATTAATTGAAATCTATAGTCAGCTGGATGCATGGTATAGCATGGCCGTTGCCACGAAACGCATGAACCTGAAGTTCCCGAGTTTCAGCGAGCAGGAAGAACCACTCATTGAAGCAAGAGGACTCTATCATGTCCTGCTTGCAGATCCTGTTGCCTATGATGTTGAGCTCACGCCGCATAGTAATTTTCTTTTTCTCACCGGTGCGAACATGGCGGGCAAAAGTACTTTCATCAAGGCGGTAGGAGCCGCGGTATTCCTTGCGCATATTGGAATGGGTGTGCCGGCTTCCAACATGCAACTCACCGTCTTCGATGGCGTACTCAGCAATATAAATGTTGAAGATAATATCGTGAAAGGCGAGAGCTTCTTCTTTAACGAAGTGCAGCGGATTAAGAACACCATTCTAAAAATCAACGATCACCGGAAATGGCTGATCCTTATCGACGAATTGTTCAAGGGCACCAATGTGCAGGACGCCATGAAATGTTCTACCACCGTTATCAAGGGACTGCTCAAAATCCGTAACTCCCTGTTCATACTGTCCACCCATCTTTATGAGATTGCCGATGAATTGAAAGCCTATCCCAATATCTCCTTTAAATATTTTGAAACTACCATCAGGGGTGAACAACTGGAGTTTAGCTACCAGCTAAAAGACGGCATCAGCGACGACCGCCTTGGTTACCTGATCCTCAGGAGAGAGAAAGTCATTGATTTGTTAGACAGCCTCTGACCATCGGACCCCGAAACAAAAAATTTGTAACATTGTTGGATGAACAGGACGTTCGCCCTCATTGTTGGGTTTCTCATTTTGTTTGCATCTGAAATTCTCAGGGTGTACCTGATTATGCCTTTCCCCGGAAGCCAGCAATCCAATTCAATCAAATTTGCTTATGCGCTTGACCAGAATATATGGTGGATCAGGCTGGTTGGTCTTGCACTCATTGCCTACCCATTGTATAAGGCTTTCAAATCGGGCAAACGTCCGCGGATTGTCGGATTGAGCATTGTGTTGATTTTATACATCGGCATTTTCTGGTTGTTCAATTTCAAGTTCCTCGCTGAAAAAATGTTCTACCAGCCAACCAACAAGTCCATGGTGAAGAACGAAGGCAGTACCATTCCTGTAGGAAAACTGGTAATTGGCGTGGCATTGAATGGTGATGCCAGGGCATATCCTATCGAAATCATCGCTTATCACCATCAGGTACGCGATACCGTTGGTGGCGTGCCTGTGATGGTAACTTATTGCTCCGTTTGCCGAACAGGCCGTGTATACAGTCCGGAATTGAATGGCAAGCTCGAAGATTTTCGCCTGGTAGGTATGGATCATTTCAACGCCATGTTTGAAGATCTGACCACGAAGAGCTGGTGGATGCAGGCTACCGGACAAGCCGTGGCCGGGCCGCTCACGGGAACGTCGCTGAAAGAAATTCCGTCTGAACAAATGCGGCTGAGCTCATGGTTGAAAAAATATCCAGCCAGCCTGATCATGCAAAAAGACACACTCTTTGCAAAAAGCTATAAACAGCTGGCAGGCTACGACCAGGGCACAATTCCTGACGAGCTTGAGAAGAGAGACACGAAATCCTGGCAAAATAAATCCTGGGTCGTCGGCGTGAAAATTGACAATCTTCGCCGCGCCTATGATTGGAACAATTTACTTTCTGCCGGTATCATTGAAGACACACTCAATGGGCAGCCCATCTTGGTATATGTGGAAGGAGACAACGTGACCTTTCACGCATGGAAAAGAAATCCTGATGGACAGGTTCTGAACTTTGAAAAAGATTCAACCGGTATGAATCTGAAAGATGTGCAGACGCATTCTCTCTGGACCTCACAGGGAGATTGCATTGACGGCGCTCTAAAAGGAAAATCCCTGGAAAAAATTCCCGCGTACCAGGAATTCTGGCACAGCTGGCGGCAGTTTCAGCCGGGTACCTCGGCTTTTGCTGTGGATAGTACGAAAAAATAGCACCAATATTTTATTAACTTCAGCCAGCTAAACTTGTGAAAAATGCTGGTGAGAACCTATGGCAGCGCCGTGCGCGGAGTGGAAGCAATTACCATTTCCGTTGAAGTGAATGTTTTGCCGGGAAGAAATTATTTTATCGTTGGTCTCCCCGACAATACGGTTAGAGAAAGCCTTCAGCGTGTTGAAAGCGCAATCAAGACCAACGGATATTATATGCCCCGCACCAAGCTGGTTGTAAACCTTGCACCAGCCGATATCAAGAAAACCGGATCTGCATTTGACCTTCCAATCGCGATAGGTACGTTGTGCGCACACGGACAAATTTCGCAGCGCGAGAAATTAAAAGACTATGTACTGATGGGCGAGCTCAATTTGGACGGAACGGTTCAACCCATTCGCGGCGCACTACCAATTGCGATCCAAACAAGAAAAGAAGGATTTAAGGGATTGATCGTGCCGCATCAGAACTGTCGTGAAGCCGGCATGGTAAACAACCTGAAAGTTTTTGGCGTGAATCATATCAGGGAGGTAATTTCATTTTTAAGTGATGAAACCAGTCTGCAGCCTGTGTGTATAAATCCAAGGCAGGAATTTCTGAATTCACAATACGACTTCGAATTTGACTTCAGCGAAGTGAAGGGGCAGGAAAACATCAAGCGTGCGCTGGAGATTGCCGCTGCCGGCGCACACAACGCCATCTTAATCGGCCCGCCGGGTGCGGGAAAAACCATGCTTGCGCGAAGATTGCCCAGCATTCTCCCACCCTTAAGTCTTGCTGAGGCATTGGAGACAACCAAGATCCATTCAGTGGCAGGGAAGCTACCTGAGCATGCGTCGCTGATTTCAAAACGGCCTTTTCGCGCGCCGCATCACACTGTAAGTGATGTTGCACTTGTTGGTGGAGGCGGTATTCCACAGCCGGGAGAAATTTCACTTTCACATAATGGCGTATTGTTTCTCGACGAGCTACCTGAATTCAGGCGAACTGTTTTGGAAGTGATGCGTCAACCCATGGAAGAAAGAAGGGTTACCATATCGAGAGCGAGGCAGTCGATTGACTTTCCAGCCAGCTTCATGTTGATTGCTTCGATGAATCCCTGTCCCTGTGGCTACTATAATCATCCTGAAAAGGAATGCACTTGTCCGCCGGGTGCCGTGCAGAAATACCTGAACAAGGTTTCGGGTCCTTTGTTGGATCGAATCGATCTACATGTTGAAGTTACACCCGTGGCCTTCAACCAACTTTCAGCCGGGAAGACGGAAGAGAGTTCTTCGGTTATTCGTGAACGTGTGATCGCGGCACGCGCCATCCAGGAAGACAGATTCAGGGGAGCTTATGGGGTTTATGCGAATGCGCAGATGGGCAGCAAGATGCTGAAAGAGGTTTGTGAACTAAACGCCGCCTGCCAGAACCTGATCAGGACGGCTATCTCAAAATTGAACTTGTCTGCCAGGGCTTATGACAGAATCTTGAAAGTTTCCCGGACTATTGCCGACCTGGCCACTAGCAAAAAGGTTGAGCCCGAGCACCTTGCCGAGGCGATTCAGTATAGAAGCCTGGATAGGGAAGGATGGGCAGGCTAGAAGTTCAGCGTTCAGAGTTCAAAGTTCAAAGTTGGGCGTATCTGCCTCAAACTCTGAACTTTGAACTCTGAACGCTGAACTCTAAACTGCTAAGTTGTCATTTTTACCGAACTTGTACGGTATTTGTTGATTTTTTGGTCATCATCAGAAGCGGATAAACGAGACGTATGAAAATTTTGCTACACTATTTAAAGCCTTATAAATGGTTGATTGGCCTTGCGTTATTGTTGGCGGCGATCAACCAGGTATTCTCCATGCTGGATCCCTATTTCTTTGGTAAGCTGATCGACAAGTATGCGACGCACCCTTTTGAAACGGGGGACTTTGACAAAAACAAGAAATTCATCCCAAGCGGTGTCAGAACACAATCCCAATTTATCTGGGGTGTTTTGAAGGTACTGGGCATATTGATCAGTGTCGCCATGGTATCCAGGATCGCCAAAGCCTTCCAGGATTACTTCAGCAATGTGATCGTGCAGAAGTTCGGAGCCAGGATCTTTACAGATGGACTGAAACATTCCATGAAGCTTCCATTTCAGGAATTCGAAGATCAACGCAGCGGTGAGACACTCTCCATTCTTACAAAAGTGCGAACCGATACTGAACGATTCATCATCTCCTTTATCAACGTGCTCTTTGGAATGCTGGTTGGCGTGGTGTTCGTTTCCATTTATTCCTTCAACCTGCATTGGTCCATCATGCCGATCTATTTTGGAGGAATACTGCTACTTGCATTACTGACAAGCCTCCTCAGCAAGAAGATCAAAGTGATTCAGAAAAATATTGTGAAGGAAACGACTTCGCTTGCAGGTTCCACTACGGAATCGCTGAGAAATATAGAATTGGTGAAGAGCCTTGGACTTACCGAACAGGAAATCGGCAGGCTTAATAACAACACATATAAAATACTTGGACTTGAACTGAGAAAGGTAAAGAGCATCCGCACACTTAGTTTCATCCAGGGCACATTTGTGAATTTCCTGAGGCAAGTGATCATGTTCACCCTGCTTTTCCTGGTCTTCAAGAACAAACTCACCGCTGGTGAAGTAATGACGCTGACCTTTTATTCATTCTTCATCTTCGGTCCGCTACAGGAAATTGGAAACATTATCCTTGCATACCGCGAATCAGAAGCATCTCTGAATAATTTTCACAACCTGATGTTGAAGCATCCGGAGAAACAGCCAGACAGTCCTTTACCGTTGGGTCCAGTAAAAGAGCTCCAATTCAAGCACGTAAGTTTCAAACACCAGACCGCAAGTGTGAATGCCATTGAAAACATCAGTTTCAAAGTCAGCACTGGCGAAACGATTGCATTCGTCGGTCCATCAGGTTCGGGCAAAAGCACATTGATGAAATTGTTAGTAGGATTGTACAGGCCAATGGAAGGAACCATTCTTTACAATGGCATGGATGAAAATTCTGTAAATTTCGAGGACCTCCGCAATCAACTCGGATTTGTGACGCAGGACACTCAATTGTTTGCAGGCACTATCCGGGAAAATCTCGTCTTTGTCTATCCCTCTGCCACAGACAATGAACTGCGGGAGGTATTACACAAAGCCTCTTGCGACGGCCTGCTGGAGCGCGCAGAAAAAGGATTGGACACGATGATCGGAGAAGGGGGATTGAAATTGTCAGGTGGTGAAAAGCAACGCCTCTCTATCGCCAGGGCACTCTTACGCAAACCCAAGCTCCTCATCTTTGACGAGGCCACTTCTGCGCTGGATTCGCTGACCGAAGAAGAAATCACGCAAACCATTCGCGAGGTATCTTCACAAAGTAACCAGGTCACCATTCTAATCGCGCATCGCCTTTCAACCATCATGCACGCCGACAGAATTTATGTGTTGGAAAAGGGTGAAGTCGTGGAAACAGGAGATCATGATTCACTCCTCAACGAAAAAGGACTTTACTATGCGATGTGGCGTCAGCAGATTGGTGAAAGGAAGAAATTGCAGGCTGTTCCACCGGTACAACCCGTTGCAGCAACGGGCTAGTCTTTCAATTCGAAATTCAACGGAATATTCACTTTGATGCTGAAATTCCTGCCCATGTTGAATACCCCTGGTCTGCCTGTAGCAAGGTTCACTGGCAGGTACTTCAACCTGCTTAGGTGATTCTGATAAGCCACATCGGTAATATTATTTACCGCGAGGTATATACTGAGCAGCATCTTCCCTTTCTTCGTTTGAATATCGGTGCCAACACCAGCGTTTAACAATGAATAACCAGGCGTTGCCGTTTCCGTGTTAAAACCGGTGAAGGGATTGTTTTGGGCGAATGTATTTTCCAGCTCCACACTTACATAAAGATTTCTCAGGCTCTTCCCTTTTTTTAAGAAATTTCCCCTCAGTTCATCGATCAGCTTGGCTCCGGGAATAAAGGGCAAATTTTTGCTGCCGTCCTGTTCAACATTCAGCAATCCCCGAACATACGTGAATGTGTTTTCAAAGTGCAGCCAATCCAATGGATGGGGATGGATATCAAAGTTGATTTCTGCGCCATAAAGCTTAGCATCATTTTGGTTAAACCTGAAAGCAAACAGGGTGTCGGGTCCGTTCAGGATCACCGAATCCCCACCTGCAGCAGCCGAAAGTTTTCTGTAATAGATGAAATTGTGCATGCCATTGTAAAACAGGCTTGCATTCAACGACACGTGCTCTGTATTTAGCTCAACGCCTGCATCTACCTGGATACTTGTTTCTGATTTGAGATCCTGCTCACCATATTCATAACGATTGGTGCCTTCATGTGCTCCGTTACTGGCAAGTTCCGGTATGCTCGGCGCCCTGAAACCACGCGCCAGGTTAAATTTCAGCGTCAACAGTTTGTTCACTTCATAACTCAGACCCGCACTCCCTGAAAAATTCGCGAAGTCTTTTTCAAAGCCCTGGAATTTCAAGTCCGTGCCCAGCATCAGCTGCTTTGAATTGAGATGACGATTATCAGCCCTCACGCCACCACTCAACGTGAGTTTTTCAAATCTTTTCTGAGCATAAACGAATGCACCAACGTCAAGCATCGAATATTCAGGAATCAAAAACTCAACACCCTTGTTCTGATTTTCCTGTTGCATACCATTGAGGCCAATGGTTGTCTTCCAATTTTTCTTCTCGTGGAAATGGTATTGAAAATTATAATTGATTGTTTTGAGGTCGAAGTACAATGATTCCTCACCGGGGTCCAGCACATTGCCAAATTCCTGGCGCTGGTTTCTTTGCCAGCCAACGGTTGCGGTTAACCGACCCTGTCCCACATTGAAGCTGTTGTCGGAAGTAATCTTGAAATGCTCAACATGTTGTTTTGGTATAAAAGGATCTGTGGTGGTGAAATCACTACCTGATGCAATGGTCGTTGCCTCCACCCCTCCCTGGTCGACCAGTTTCAGAAAACGGCCGGTTGCGGAATCTCTTTCGCCTTCCACCAATCCGAGGTGCTGATTAAAATTGCTTACCAGCAGGTGGCTGTATCCCCAACCCTTGTTGATGCCGACATAACCTCCAAAATTCAGTTCGTGAAATTTTGAATTGAACACATCGCCATCATATCTGTTCTGATAGTCGCCAGCAGCCTTGATGGTGCCGTACAAATTCCAGTTGATGCCGTGTTTATTTCCGGCAATGTTGGCATTGAAGCCCCGAAGCTGGTTATTGGTCTGGTAGTTGGCCAGCACATTGGCCTTGATGGTTCCTTCCGGCACGGGCACATTCGTAATGAAATTGATCACACCTGCGAGTGCATCACTTCCATACATGATTGATGCTGGTCCTTTCAACACCTCAGCTTTGGCTACACTGTATTCATCAATTTCAATCCCGTGTTCATCTCCCCACTGCTGCCCTTCCTGCCTTACCCCGTCATTGACTATTACCACCCGGTTGTAACCCAGGCCGCGGATCACGGGTTTTGAGATGGCAGCGCCTGTAGTGATCTGCGAGACGCCTGCAATTTTTCCGAGCGCATCAATAATATTTGTGGAGGGTGTTTTGAGCAGGTCCTCACGTTTCAATATGCTAACGGGAACGGGCAGTCGCTTGGTCTGCGTGGCAGCTGACACGCCGGTAACGGTAACAGCTTCGCTTTCCACGACGGAAGCATGCAGGACAAAGTCCTTTTGGCTGTTCTCGGCTACTTCAACCTGTTCAATGACAGACCCGTACCCGGTATAGGATACTTCAACCAGGAGTTTGCCTTCTGATAAATTCTGGATCTTATAACTGCCATCCGCACCCGCAATTGCGCCTCGCTTCAGGTCTGGAAAATAAACGGAGGCTCCGGCTAATACATCTCCTGTTTGGGCATCGCGGACATGACCGGTAAGGCTGGCCCTGTTAATTGACTTCGCCGGGCGATTAGGTTCCTGGGCAATCAATTGACAACCAATTAATAAACAAACGCAAAACCCTGCCAGACGAATAAAGGATATTCCCATTTTTGAAACGTAGTTGCAAATATAGGCTATCCCAAAATGAGGCCAATAAATTTTTGCTATTAGCTCGTTAAGCTATTTCTTGAGCACAACGGTGAAGAGAGAACCCATCCCAGGTTCGCTTTCGCAAGTGATCTTCCCATTTAATTCCTCCACAATGCGTTTTACAATGGAAAGACCAAGACCGGTGGATGCCTCGCCGGCAGTGGGCTGCGTGGAAATTTTGCTGTATTTGGAGAACAAATTCGGCAATTCATCTTTGGGAATGCCCAGGCCCTCATCCCTGACGATGATAGAAACGGCATCTTTCTCATCACTAACGCTTACCCACACCTGCTTGCCAGGCATGGTGTACTTGATGGCGTTGGAGATCAGGTTTTCGCAGATCCTGCTCACGAGCTGTTTGTCGCTCATAAACAGTACTTCACGATCAAGATGGTCATAATGAAGCTTGATCGCTTTCTTTTGAGCAGATGGCCTGTACGCATTGACCATTTCCTCTACAAATATCTTCAGGTCAAAATTTTCAAGCGATAATTTCTGCCGGTTTGTTTCTGCCTTCTCTACATCGAGTATATTCCTGATCAGCTTCTCACCATTCACGGTTGAGCTTTCAATTCGCGAGATGGCCTTCTTCTGCTCGGGCGTAAAATTGTCCGGACCGGTATTAAGAATCTGCGTCCACATCTTAATGTTTGCAAAAGGCCCACTCAGGTCATGGGACACCACGCTTATCAGCGAATTCTTTTCATAATTCAGTTCGTAAAGCTTGTCGTTTTGTTTTTGAATCAGCTCATTCTTCGCCTGCAGTTGAATGTTTTTCTTATGGTTTTGATAGAGATAGAATCCGATCCAAACCGCCACAAATACAGCAATAAAGGCGAGAAAAGTAACATACCTGTTCTGGATCTTTTGTTTGTCAACTTCAACCATTAAAAGTTGGTTCTGTTGTTCCCTCTTGGTTGCATTAAACTTCTCCTGCAGCGTCGCGACGGTCCGGTTGGTTTTTTCATTTAGCAGGCTGGTATCCAGCGTGGCTTTGGTTTGCAAATACTCGTAGGCTTTCTTGTAATTGCCCATTTTATGAAAATACTTGGCCGCGATTTCGTAGCTGTCAGACTGCCTGCTCCTGGATTTGAGTTCCTGGGCCAGGTTTAGCGAAGCTTCCACGTATTTCAACGCAGAATCTGAACGGTCCATTTCCAAAAAAACATCGGCCAGGTTCAGGCAATCGTACCAGAGCGAACCCTTTTCACCCGTGCTGGAATGGACGGAAAAATTGTGCTGGAAATAGGGAAGGGCCAGGCTGAATTGTTTCTGATCAAAATAGACGTTTCCAATATTATTGTAAACTGTAGAGCTGTCCCAGCCAGCGTCGAGGGTTCGGGCTAGTCGCAATGCTTCATTCAAGACATACAGCGAACTATCGTGCATGCCCAATTCATTATAAATGGCGCCAAGGTTTTCATAACCCGTTGCAAGTCCTCCGATGTTGCCCGTTTTCTTTTCAAGCGCCAGGCTTTTCAGGATCATCTCCTTCGATTTAGCGGGCTGCTTCAGATTGGAGTAAAGAATACAAAGGTCACTCAGCGCAGAAATTTCATAACCCACATTTCCCAATCGTTCCGCCTCTTCCAGCTCTTTCAAATAGTAGACGGTTGCACTGTCGTATTCACCCTGCATTTCTGTATGGATGGCAAGCAGCCGCAGGGCCATAACTGAACCCGTTTTCAGCTTGATCTCCGCTGATTTTTCCCTGATATAGTTCGAATAATATAAAAGAGAATCCAGCTTGGTTTCATCAAAGTCGATACTCCGGTCGTAAATGTTGCGCAGGTAAAGGCTGTCAATATTTTGCGCTTGCGTTCTTTTATGGAAAAAGCTACAAAGCAACAACAGAAAGCAGAATTTCAGATGATGGCGCAGGCGCATGTTATGTTGGAGAATGTGAATTTGCGCTATTCGATAAGGTTGTTCTTCAACGCATACTTAACCAATCCGACGGTGTTGTTGACACCCAGCTTGGCGATCAGGTTTTTGCGATGGGTTTCGACCGTACCTACACTGAGAAACAATTTTTCAGCAATCTCTGAATTGCTGTATTCCTTGCAAACCAGTTTTAAGATTTCTATTTCGCGTTTGGTAAGAATCTCACCAATCTTCTTATCATCCACAATCAGGGTCTGGCGGTGATCGTCATCCTTAACGGTGATGTCAACGTCCTTGCTGTAAAATGTGCCGCCTTTCGCAACCGTCTCGATGGCTTGCACCAATTCTTCAAATGAAGCGCTTTTTAGAATATAGCCCTGGATGTCAAATTTCATCAGCCTGTGAATAAACCGGGTGCCCCTCATAAGCGTGAGGTAGATGATTTTGAGAGAAGGCTTGATTGTCCTGATCTGTTGGATCAGTTCTTCGGGTTCAGCGTCGGGGAGTTGTACGTCAAGGAGGAGGATATCGATATCAAGTTTGGGCAATTCAGAAATCAGCGTCTGACCAAATTTGCTGCTGCCTACCACCTGAATATCTTTCTGTCGGGAAAGCAAAAGCGTCAACCCTTCCAGGTACATTTCGTGGTCTTCAGTGATGTACACTTTTATCATGTATCGTTATTTGTGGCCCAGGATGGCGGAGTAAAGATAGGGCTTTGAGAGGTTAAAGGTTAAAGGTGAAAGCCGAAAGGAAAACACCCTTCACCTTTTGCCTTTAACCTTTTACCTCTCGTTAGTAACGCTTTGGGGATTCAAATATTTTCCTAAGCCGCTTTTAGCACAGGCTTTACCTGCAGAACCGATCCGTTCTGCAGGCGAAGATAGTAAACGCCGGTCGGCAATCCTCCGGCCGGTTAATTAACCTAATCAACCTAGTAAACCTAATCAACCTTTTCAGCTATCTAAAAAATCCTCACTCTCCTTACTACTACTATACTTCGTAAATAATTTATCAATGGCGCCGCCGAAGAGGGGAAACTTTTCTTTCGCGAAGTCTTTAATAATTGTAATTGCTTCGTAAGCCTGCTTTTCTGTGAGTCCTGCAGCTTTAAGCCTGTCGATTAGTTCTTGCATGTTTCAGGATTCAGGATCCAAGATTCAGGATTCAAAAAAAGCCTTGAACCCGAAACTCAAATCACTTTTGAGTTTTGAATTTTTACTTTTTACTTTCTAAGCGACCTTGAGCAAACTCATCTTACTCTTCTCAAACTTATGTTTTGCGTAGTCGATGGTGAGATGAAATTCTTTTTCTTTGGACGAAGGCAATTCAAACATCGCATCTGTAAGAATGCTTTCGCAAATGCTTCTAAGTCCGCGCGCGCCTAATTTGTATTCTACGGCTTTGCTCACCATAAAATCCAGCACGGGTGGCTCGATGCTCAATTTAATTCCTTCCAGCTCAAATAACTTGTTGTATTGTTTTACCAGTGAATTCCTGGGAACTGTCAGAATTGCACGCAAAGTTTCTGCATCCAACGCGTTCAGGTAAGTTACCACCGGGAGCCTTCCCAACAATTCGGGAATCAATCCGAATGATTTCAGGTCCTGCGCATTGATAAATTGGAGCAGATTCTTTTTCTGGTACTCCTGCATCTCTTTGTTCACGTTGAACCCAATTGCGTGAGTGTTCACCCTCCTGGCGATGAGCTTATCAATGCCATCGAATGCGCCGCCACACACAAAAAGGATATTCTGCGTATTGATCTTGATCAGCTTTTGTTCGGGATGTTTGCGCCCGCCCTGTGGTGGAACCAACACTTCAGTGCCCTCCAATAATTTGAGCAGGCCCTGCTGCACGCCCTCACCACTCACATCCCTGGTGATGGAAGGATTGTCGCCCTTGCGAGCAATCTTATCAATTTCGTCAATGTAAACAATGCCTCTTTCCGCAGCAGCCACATCATAGTTGCAAACCTGTAAGAGCCTAGTCAAAATGCTTTCAACATCTTCACCCACATAACCTGCCTCTGTAAATACAGTTGCATCTACAATTGCAAATGGTACATTCAACAGTTTGGCGATGGTTTTGGCAAGCAGTGTTTTGCCGGTACCGGTTTCACCAACCATGATGATATTGCTCTTTTCGATTTCAACTTCGGTATCTGAAATTTTTTGTTGAAGACGTTTATAATGATTATAAACCGCAACTGCCAAGACTTTTTTTGCATCGTCCTGGCCAATCACATATTCGTCGAGGAATTTTTTAATCTCCATCGGCTTCTTCACGTTCAGTTTAAATTCTGAACCCGTCACATCCGACTTCAACATCAGTTCCTGTTCGATAATCTCCCTTGCGTGCTCCACGCAATTTTCACAAATATGACCTTCCTGTCCGGCGATCAGAATCTTCACTTCATCCCGGTTCCGTCCGCAGAAGGAACAATGCAAGGTGGATTTTGCCATTTGAATGTTATTTTTTGGAAAGGGTTACTTCAACAAAGATCGGCAGCTTTCTGATATATGCCCTTTCAATAAAGACTATTTAGCGCCCAATTGTTGTTGCAAGCGCAAAAAAAAATTCCAAACCCCGATTTTGCAGGATTTGGAATAGGTTTGTAAAGATAATCAATTATATCTTCTCAAGCAACTTATCTACGATGCCATAAGCGATTGATTCTTTGGCATCCATCCAGTAATCCCTGTCAAAATCCTTCATGACCTTTTCGACCTTCTGGCCGCAGTTTTCCGCCAGGATCTGGGCTCCCAGGAGCTTGGTCTTGCGGATCTGTTCTGCCATGATCTCCAGGTCGGCTGAGGTACCCTGTCCGCCACCACTTGGCTGGTGAATCATGACCTCACCGTGAGGGTATATAAACCTCCTGCCCTTCTTGCCACCGCTCAGCAGGATTGAACCCATTGAGGCTGCCATTCCCATGCAGATGGTAGAAACGGGGCTGCTGATCATGCGCAAAGTATCGTAAATCACCATACCTGAGGTTACCAAACCGCCCGGACTATTGATATAAAATGAAATTTCTTTGGTGTTATCTAACGCATCAAGATATAACAATCTTGAAGTGATATCTTTTGCGCTTCTGTCATCTACCGCACCCCACAGAAACACCTTGCGCTGTTCAATAAATTTTTTATCGAACTGCCAACTACTCACCATTTTTTCTACCGGGTTCTCCGGCAACTCCTTTGGTTCATCATCGTCATCCATTCTGTAGCCATACTTAAATTGATCCCATTGCATATTGTATCGATTGATTGGATTTTTAGATTATTTGTTCTCTTCTTTCATTTTCTTCGGATTGATCAGCAGTACTTCATCCACCAGGCCATACTCCTTCGCTTCCTGTGCTGTCATCCAGAAGTCGCGATTGCAATCTTCTGCAACCTTCTTGATATCCTGGCCGCTGTGGTAGGAAATCACTTCATACAATTCCTGCTTCACGCGCTTCACCTGGTTAACGGTAATTTCGATGTCGCTGGCTTGTCCGCCCGCACCCGCACTTGGCTGGTGCATCATAATGCGGCTGTGGCGCAGCGCCGTGCGCTTTCCTTTTGCGCCAGCACACATCAGCACCTGCGCCATACTTGCAGCAATACCTGTGCAAATGGTAGCGATGTCGGGCGTGATGTACTGCATGGTATCGTAAACACCTAAACCGGCGTATACTGCGCCACCCGGACTGTTGATATACATTTGAATATCTCTTGTGCGGTCGGTACTTTCCAGGAACAGTAACTGGGCGGTAATGATGTTTGCTACTTCGTCGCTGATGGGATAGCCGAGAAAAATAATCCGGTCCATCATAAGTCGACTGTAAACGTCCATAACTGCAATGTTCATAGGACGTTCTTCAATGATATTGGGCGTGAGATTGGTGATCATGCCCTTGGTGTAGGCATCCAGCGTGTTGCTTGAAATACCCTTGTGCTTAATCGCGTAACGTTCAAATTCTTTTCCAAGGTTCATATAGAATATTTCAGTGTTTGATTGGCAATTTAAGAGATTTGATCAACCAAATACCATGCGAGGCTAAAAATCGGACATTTTGCCAGTGAAGTTCAGTGTTCAAAGTTCAAAGTTCAGCGTTGGCTTGCCGGGAAGTCACAAAAAAGCCATGGAAGCAAAACCAATCCATGGCTAATAGTTTTTTTGACTTTGAACTCTGAACTCTGAACTTTGAGCTATGCTCAATGCTCATGATCATGCTCCTTCTGCAACTTGCCGAAATCTTCTGCACTGATTGATTTTTCTGTGGGCGTGATTTTTGTTTCAGCCCAGTTGAAGATTTTTTCGGTTACAAGCCGGCGATAGGCGCTCTCAACCTGTTGCTCGTCTTTCAACATACGTTCAACATAACTGTCGAGCCAGCTGGTGTCACCACCCATGTTCATTGACCCGAAATACCCCATCACCTGTTGCCTCATGAACTCACGCATTTCTTCCGGGTTAACTTCCAAATCATTGTCACGGATGATCTTGTCGCTCACCAATGTCCACTTCAGCTGATTTTTGAAAACGGGAAACTCCTGTTCAACCTCATCAGATGTCTTTTGCTTTTCTCCGCTGGTACCCATCCATTTTTTCAGGAATGATTCAGGAAAGTCCATTGTAGTATGCTCGGCAAGCACATGATAAAGTTCATGGTGAAGATGATTCCTGGATTGACTTTGCCAGTATTTCTCAATTTCTTCCTTTATCCCGGCCCTGAAATCGGCTTCAGTCGCGATTTCCCTGTTGGGGTACACTTCCTTGAAGAATTCCTCATTCAATTCGCGGGGTTCAACCAGGCCCACTTTTGTGATGGTGAGCTTGAAATATTTTTCTACGCTTGCGGGATCGTTTTTGTCCAGTTTCAGATCGTCAATAATCCATTCGCGTTCTTTATCATCAAAGGCAGATTTCAGCTGGATCACCAGCGTGTCGTCTTTTTTCAAACCCATCAGGCTGGGTCTTGTGGCCTCACTGAAATATTTTACCAGCACAGAATTCTCCTTCGCTTCAGCGCCTTCAACCACTTCGCCCTTCGAATCACATTCCTCGAATTTTACATTCAGCACATTCTCATCTGTTGTTACGGTCTCCGGTTCTGCCATTTTTCCCATGCGCTGCTGCAAACGCTTCACCTCGTCGTTCACCATTTCTTCCGTCACTTCAATATTATAACGGGTAAGTTTAGCCGAAGAAAGATCAGGCAGTTGAAAATCCGGTTTCAAACCAATTTCAAAAGAGAAAGTGTACTCGGCGGGATTGTTCATATCAATGTTCCGCGCATCATTGCCGGCCGCGGGCAGCGGTTGGGCAAAAATGTCGAGTTTTTCCTGTCCCAGGTAGTCCATCAGGCCCTTTTCCACGCTTTTCAATACCTCATCGGTAAATACGGCGGGACCGTGCATTTTCCGCACCATACCGGTGGGAACCATCCCTTTCCTGAAGCCGGGAATATTAGCCACTTTGGCATATTGTTTCAAGGCCTTTTCAAAAGAGGGAAAATAGTCTTCCTTCTTCACGGTAACTGTCAGCTTATCGTTCAACAAGCCGATATTTTCTCTGGTAACTGTAGACATAATCTTACTGAATTAATTGATTCAACACTGTATGGTTTGAAGCAAGCGGTGGGCCGGAAAACCGGCCAGCAATGAAAAGCAGGAGACCTGCAGAGTGCGCATGGAGGGACTCGAACCCCCACGCCTTGCGGCACCAGATCCTAAGTCTGGCGCGGCTACCAATTACGCCACATGCGCTCTTCCAATCGACTCCGAGACCTTTGTTAATGCACTGATTTTGAGTGCGAAACAGGTCGCCTCGGTGAGTTGGGGTTGCAAATTTACTGCATTTAGCCAGAAAAGCCGAAAGAAAAGCTTTTTCAGTAAATTTGGAGGCTATGGATAATACCCTGACGATACCCAAATATAACCTGAGTGAGGAGGAAGAGAAAAAGGAGATCCTCAGGCAATACCGTGCCCTGCTTAGAGCGTTGAAACCCAAGCTGAAACCAGGAGATAAAGAGCTTTTACGAACCGCCTTCGAGATGGCCGCAGAAGCCCACAAAACCATGCGCCGAAAGAGTGGCGAACCCTATATTCTCCATCCTTTGGCAGTGGCCATGATCTGCGTGGAAGAGATAGGACTGGGCGTTCGGTCAACCATCTGTGCCCTGCTCCACGACACCGTAGAAGATACCGATATTACCCTGGAGGATGTAGAAAGGGAATTCGGGAATGAAATCGCAAGGATTATTGACGGGCTCACGAAAATCTCCAATGTCGTTGACACCAATAGTAGTCAGCAGGCCGAAAATTTTAAGAAGATCCTGCTCACGCTCACCGACGACCCGCGTGTCATACTCATCAAGCTTGCAGACAGGTTGCACAATATGCGCACGCTCGACAGCATGAAGCGTGAAAAGCAATTGAAAATTTCCTCAGAGACAGTTTATGTGTACGCGCCCCTTGCACATCGCATGGGTTTATATACAATCAAGACCGAATTGGAAGACCTGGCGATGAAATACCTGGAACCTGATGTTTATAAAGAGATCGCCAGGAAATTAGCGGAAACAAAAAGAGAACGCAGTCGTTACATCAACGAATTCATCAAACCAATTAAGGAAGGATTGGACAAGGCCGCATTGAACTATGAAATTTATGGCCGCCCGAAATCCATCCATTCCATCTGGAATAAGATGAAGAAGAAAGCGGTTTCCTTCGAGGAAGTGTACGACCTCTTTGCGATTCGTATTATCCTGGATTCACCGCAGGAAAAGGAAAAGGAAGACTGTTGGAAGGTTTACTCCCAGATAACGGATATGTATACACCGGCGCCCGAAAGACTGCGCGACTGGTTAAGCAATCCCAAGGCAAACGGATATGAAGCGTTGCACACGACCGTGATGGGACCACAGGGAAAATGGGTGGAAGTGCAGATCAGAACAAAGCGCATGAACGAGATTGCCGAGAAAGGACTGGCGGCGCACTGGAAATATAAGGAAGGGACGAACGACGAAAGCCGGTTCGACAAATGGTTTTCACAAATCAGGGAAGTATTGGCAACACAGGATTCCAGCTCCATCGACTTTCTGCAGGATTTCAAGACTTCATTTCTCGCCGAAGAAATATATGTATACACGCCCAAGGGTGATGTGAAAATGTTGCCCGTGGGTGCAACCGCACTCGACTTTGCGTTTGCCGTGCACAGCGCTGTTGGTTCAAAATGCATTGGCGCGAAAGTGAATCACAAACTCGTACCCATTTCACACAAATTGCGCAGCGGGGACCAGGTTGAAATTATTACCTCGAATAAACAAAGCCCATCTGAAGACTGGCTCAACATTGTTGTCACGGCAAAAGCCAGGAGTAAAATAAAAGATGCGCTTAAAGAAGAAAAGAGAAAGGTAGCAGATGAAGGCAAATACACCCTTCAACGAAAATTGGAAGGAATCGGCGCCGCGTTTTCGCAACACAATATTGAAGAGCTCACGAGTTTTTACAAGCTGCCTTCGCAGCTCGATCTGTTTTATCGCATTGCGATCAAGGCCATCGACCTTAAAGAGCTAAAAGAATTTCATGTATTGGGCGATAAATTGGAACCACCGAAACCGCACCGCCCGGAACCTGAAATCAAACACGAAACAGAGGTTACAAAAGCTCCTTCAAAAAAGGATGCAGAACTGATCATCTTTGGAGAGAGCAGCGACAGAATTGTTTACACGCTTGCCAATTGCTGTAAACCCATTCCCGGTGATGACGTATTTGGTTTTGTATCAAGCGGAAAGGGGCTTATCATCCATCGCACCAACTGTCCAAACGCCGCAAGACTTTTGTCACATTTTGGTCATCGGGTTGTTAAGACGAAGTGGGCGAAGAATAAAGAGATATCATTTCTTACGGGTATTAAGATTATCGGACTGGATGACGTTGGCGTCATTAACAAAATCACCAATCTGATTTCGGGTGAATTGAAAATTAATATCAATGCCCTCACCATCGAAGCAAAAGATGGATTGTTTGAGGGGAATATCCGCGTGTATGTACATGATAAGGACGAATTGGAAGAGCTGGTGGACCGCTTGTTGAAGCTCCCTGGCATTGAACGGGTAGATCGATACGATACCGAGCCCGCTTGACCTGTCACAATTCGGACATAATTTAGAAGTTTGCCATTCATCACAATTTCATTTTCAATTTCTTCTTATTCAGCACAAGATTCCTGATCTTGTAATGTCTGTCTTGTATGCAGCTACGCGATGAATTTGCTTGTCTGCCATACACTGACAGCACTTTAACCAAAATTTTTCAGCATGAAAAAATTATCAAGAAAGGTGTGGTCGGTCCTCATTGGGCTGTCCATACCCGTCTTTATGCTGGCACAGACCACCGTTTCAGGACGGATAACAGAAGCTACCACCAAAAATCCTGTCCAGGGAGCTTCTGTTTTGGTAACAGGTACCAGCGTTGGCACTACAACAGATGCAGACGGACGATTCAGCTTGCAAGTTCCTTCGGGAAGAAATCAATTGACAGTTAGTTATGCAGGATTCAAAGCCCAGACAGTTGCAGTTGGTTCGGGCAACCTGGATATCAAACTGGCAGAAGACTTTGGCAAATTAGAAGAGGTGGTGATCTCAGGCTTATCTACAACAGTAAAGAGAGCCAACCTCGCAAATGCAGTTGCAACCATTAACAGCAAACAATTAACGGGAACGGCCCCGGCCCAAACTTTCGATGCGGCCTTGAGTGGCAAGATTCCCGGCGCTACCATCAACGCCAACTCGGGCGCTCCTGGTGGGGGTATTTCTGTAAAACTCAGGGGTGTAACATCAGTTTTTGGAAACACACAACCCCTGTTCGTGATTGATGGCGTGTTCGTTGATAATAGCGCTGTGCCGGCTAACACGAACTTCGTTACGGCTGCCGCGGCTGCCGGTAACGCTGCCAACCAGGACAACCCATCCAGCAGAATTGCAGACATTAACCCGCAGGATATTGAGAATATCGAGATCCTCAAAGGCGCGTCTGCAGCAGCGATTTATGGATCCAAAGCAGCAGCAGGCGTGGTGATCATTACTACAAAAAGAGGTAGATCCGGAAAGACACGGATTAATTTCTCGCAAGACATTGGCGTTGTAAAAGTGCAGAAGCTGTTGGGTGTTCGTCAGTGGGACGAACAGAAAGTGACAGACGCCCAGTACAGTGTGGATGATTTCAACGCAGCCCTTGCAGCCGGAAAAATCTACGATTATGAGAAAGAGGTTTATGGCAACACCGGCTTTCTCACCAATTCACGCCTTAGTATTAGCGGTGGTAGTGAAAAAACCAGCTTCTATCTCGCAGGATCAGTGAGGAAAGAAGATGGAATTATAAAGAATACCGGCTACAAAAACAACACGATTCGCCTAAACCTGGATCATAAACTTTCTGATCGAATATCCCTTGGCGTTAGTAGCACATACATGAATACGTCATCCGACAGAAGCATAACAAATAACGACAACTCAGGCGTTTCACTTGGTGTGGCACTCAGCTCTACCCCAACATTTGCCGAATTGCACCAGGATGCACAGGGTAACTGGCCAAAGAATGGCTATGCTGCTTCCAACCCCCTGGAAACAATTGCAAAAATGACTAACAATGAAACCACAAATCGTTTTATTGTTGGCGGCAACATCAATGCAAAATTGTATGAAACGCAAAAGTCGACCACGAATTTGATTCTGCGTGGTGGTGTAGATCACTATGATTTGAAAACAAATGCAATATTCCCAAGCTCCCTGCAATTCGAGCAAAATACCACCAAGGGCGCTTCCATCCAGGGGACAGCGTCCAATACAAATTTGAACTGGATCGCTTCACTGGTGAACAAGACCGAAGTGAATAAAAACCTGGAATTGACGACTTCACTGGGTGCTACCATGGAACAGGTTTCTTTCGAACTCATCAACAGTGTCGCTACACAATTGATCGGTACGCAAACCAATATTGACCAGGCGGGCGCTTTGAGTGCAACACAACTTCGCACCAAAAACCGCGACAACGGATTCTTCCTCCAGGAGGAAGCGCGCATCAGTGATTACCTGTTTATGACTGCAGGTGTACGTATAGATAAGTCAACGAATAACGGTGACCCGGAAAAGTTTTACACTTTCCCTAAAGGCGCCATTTCATGGAATCTTTCCAAAATGTCTTTCTGGCATTCAGACCTCATCAACAACTTCAAATTGAGGTTGGCCTATGGTGAGGCTGGCAACTTTCCTGCTTATGGCAGTAAGTTCACAACGCTCGTTTCTGCAAATACCGGCGGCAATCCCGGGTCATTGGTTAATACTACTGCCGGCGAGCCTTCGATTAAGCAGGAAAGACAAACAGAGTTGGAGGCAGGATTTGATCTGAGCATGTTGGAAGGCAAACTGAATATTGAATTTTCAGTTTATCAGAAAAAAATCTATGATTTTCTCCTTCAACAAAACGTGCAGCTGTCAACCGGTTTTGCGACCAAATGGGTGAACGCCGGTGATCTGCGCAACCGCGGCGTTGAGTTTTCCCTGAATGCAATTCCAGTAAGCACCTCAACGCTTCGCTGGACCAGCACTACGAATTTCTGGCTGAACCGTTCATTGGTTACACAACTGAATGTTGCGCCTACCCCGTTGGGCGCATTTGGTAGCACATTGGGTACCTTCTATATCGAACAAGGCAGTTCTGCTACGCAATTGTATGGTATCCGAGATGGTTTGCCTCCAGGCAAGATTGGTGATATAGAACCCGATTTCCAAATGACATTCCTGAATGAATTCACATTCAAGAAAAACTTCAGCTTGCGCTTCCTCTTCCATTGGAAACAGGGTGGCGACAACCTGAATCTCTCCGAGCTCTTGAATGACCTGGGAAAGACATCTCACGATTATGATGACGAATCGCTTAAGCCCGGGCAAAAAAATGGCGATTACCGCGTGAGCCAGTTGGGTACTACCTCCCAAATCTTCTCACAGGATGCCAGCTATTTCAGGGTGAGAGAAATTGGACTCTACTACACATTCGACGCTGCAAACTGGAAATTCGTGAAAGGCTTGCGCTTAGGCGTAAGCGCCAACAACTGGTTTACAGTGAGCAAGTATAAGAGCTACGATCCCGAAGTTTCAAACTTCGGAACGGGCTTCTCTACTGGCGTGGAAGTAACGCCATTCCCATCTTCAAGAAGGGCCATGTTTAGCGTATCAGTAGATTTCTAACATTCACCGCAAAAAATTGAACAATGAAAACAGCAAATAAATATATCGCCGTTTTGATCTCGGCAGCGACATTGAGCATAGCTGGAGGATGTTCGAAAATCGAGAACAAGGATCTAAACAAACCAACAGTCGATGCAATCATCGCCAATCCCGCAAAAGCAGAATTGGATAACCTGGTAACAGGTACCGAAGCAGGTCTTCGCTTCCAGAATGACTTTTACCTGGACGATGTTGGCGTGATCGGAAGAGAAATGTATCGATTCTCCGGCTCTGAGCCCCGTTACACATCAGAACTATTGGGCGGATCTACCTCAGTGCTCGACAACAACACATTTTATATTACAAACCCGTTTGGTGGAAGGACGCGCGATGCAAGAAATGCATGGATACTGATCCAGGCAGCGCCAAATTGCAAAACCATAACCGATCAGGAGAAAAGTGGATATATCGGTTGGGCCCGTACCATTATGGCCTATCAGCTCTTGTTGAACCTGAACCTTACCTATAACAATGGAATCCGCACGGACATTGCAGATCCAAATAAATTGGGACCGATTGTGAGTAAGGATCAGGCGCTTTCAGACATCGCTGGTTTTCTTGACCAGGCAAATACAGAACTTACAGGGTCAAGTGTAATTTTCCCTCTTTCAGGCGGATTTGATGGTTTCAATGACGCTGCGGGTTTGTCGAAATTCAACCGCGCACTGGCAGCGAGGGTAGCTGTATATCGTCAGCAATGGGATGACGCACTTACCTTCCTTTCGCAATCATTCTACAGTCCAACCGGAGATTTGAAGATGGGCATTTATCAGAATTTTAGCAGCCAGCCAAACGACCTTTTAAACAACGTGTTTCTGGCACAGAACTCAAATGGTGAAGTAAGGGCGGCACACCCCAATTTCGTAACTCAAATCGCCGCGGGCGATGACAGGATCAATAAGGTCTCTATTCGCACAACACCAGCCACACAGAGCGGCTTGACGAGCAACTACGATGTTTGGGTTTATCAAAGCAACGTAGCACCTATTCCTATCATCAGGAATGAAGAATTGATTTTGATTTATGCTGAGGCGAAAATTAATAAGGGTGGTGCTTCAGATCTCACAGACGCGAGAGATGCCCTGAATATTATTCGCACCAAACATAACCTGGCCAATTATGGCGGAGCAATAACACAGCCGGCTTTGTTGGACGAAATGCTCAATCAAAGAAGGTGGTCTCTCTATTTTGAAGGGCATCGTTGGATTGATATGCGTAGGTATGACAGGCTCAACCAACTCCCAATTGACAGACCAGAAGATGATGTTTGGACTGAATTTCCGATACCACTCACTGAAGAATAAGGATTTGTTCATAAAAAACCCTTCCAACCCGGAAGGGTTTTTTATTAATTCTCCTTCATCGCCTATTTTTGCGGCTTATCCACTTACAAGATCATGGTTGATGTTTTACTAGGACTACAATGGGGAGATGAAGGAAAGGGCAAGATTGTTGACTACTTCGCGCCAAATTACGATATCATAGCCAGGTTTCAGGGAGGTCCTAACGCAGGGCATACACTCTACGTAAACGGAAGCAAGGTTGTATTGCACCAGATTCCGTCGGGAGTGTTCCACGAAAACACCATCAACCTGATTGGGAATGGTGTGGTGCTTGACCCAGTAACGCTCAGCAGGGAGTGTGAAACAGTGAGCAAGTTTGGCGTGGATTATTCAAAGAACCTCTTTGTGTCCGAACGGACACACTTAATCCTCCCCACCCATCGCGCGCTCGACAAGGCATCAGAACTTTCAAAGGGTATTGACAAGATCGGATCCACATTGAAAGGAATCGGTCCCGCTTATATGGACAAGACAGGACGGAATGGTTTACGTGTTGGCGACCTGTTGGACAAAAATTTCACCACCCAATATATCAGGCTCAGGCTGAAGCACCAGAAGTTGTTGGATAGTCTTAATTTTAATGAAGACATCACAGCCTGGGAAGAAGAGTTTTTCACCGCAATTGAGTTGTTGCGAAAATTCAACATCGTCAATGGCGAATATTTCATCAACGACAAAATTCAAAACGGAAAGAAAGTATTGGCGGAAGGTGCACAGGGTAGTATGTTGGATGTAGATTTCGGAACCTTCCCCTTCGTCACTTCATCCAATACAATTTCTGCAGGTGTATGCAGTGGATTGGGTGTAGCCCCGCAGAAGATCAGGGAAGTGTTTGGCGTTACCAAGGCATATTGCACACGCGTAGGTGGCGGACCCTTTCCTACCGAATTGCACGATGAAACAGGAGAATTATTGAGAAAGGTGGGTAATGAATTTGGCTCTACTACCGGAAGACCCCGCCGTTGCGGATGGATTGACCTGGTTGCCCTTAAATTTGCATGTATGGTGAACGGCGTCACCCAGATTGTAATGACCAAAGCGGACGTGCTGGACGCTTTCTCTGAACTGAAAGTGTGTGAGGCATACGGTATAAATGGCAAGGCAAGTCAGCAGGTGCCCTTCCAATTAACGAGAACCCCGATTGATCCCATCTATAAAAGCTTTAAAGGCTGGCAGGATGACATAACGTCCATAGCCCAGTTTAAGGAATTGCCAGAATCGATGAAAGTGTACGTAGATTACATTAACGATTACCTTGGCGTGAAGGTGAAATATATTTCCAATGGTCCGGGACGCGACCAAATTATCGCGACTCGCTAATTGTGGATTATATTCTCCAAAAAAATTTAAAAAAATTTGGCTAAGTAAAAAACTCGCTGAAATTTTACGCTGACAATCCTGTTGGACAATGGCAAAATCAGAAAAAGAAAAAAAGACTTCACCAAGGAAGCCTTCGGGCAGTGAGGAAAAGTCTACCCCGAAGAAAGCTTCGTCAAAACCGAAGAAGGAAGACGATGATGAAGATGATGAAGAAGACGAGATGGACACCCTGGAAACCTCATCCAAGAAACCCGTAAAAGCCGCATCAAAATCAAAATCAAAAGATGATGAAGAAGATGATGATGACGACGCTGAAGAAGTAGAAGATGATTGGGAAAAGGTAGAAGAGGAAGAAGAATGGGATCCCGATTTTGATGAATTCGATATTCCGAAATCAAAGGCGAAGAAAGGTAGCAGCACGGCTGGGAAGAAAAGTACTAAGGAAGAAGACGATCTTGGATTCGATGATGAATTCAAGGACCTCGGACTTTTTGATGAAGGCGGCGGCTTTGACGACGAGGATGATTTTTAAACCGATCTGGTGAGTAGAACATTCCGTTCATTCCCGATAAATAATTTTTCGGAAACGAAACAACAAATGTTGAACTGGGCCCTCCCGTTCAACATTTGTTGTTTTCTGGACAACCACAATTACCAATTTTCACACCACGCCTACGAATGCCTATTGGCTGCAGGATGCCGGTCAGGATTGGATCCTGCGCCATCGGATAATTTTTTGCGGCTCCGGGAATTCTCAAATACCCACAAGGATTGGATTTTCGGCCATCTTTCTTATGATCTCAAAAATGAGATTGAATTGCTGAAAAGCGAACACCCGGATGGCATTGGATTTCCTGACTGCTATTTTTTCGTTCCTGAGATTCTTATCCAATTGAATCAGCAGGAAATTTCAATTGGGTGCTTCAACGGTGAACATGAAAGCATTCTGCGTCAGATAACAGCGGTCAAAACAAAATCCGTAGCAGAATTAATCCCGCCCCAAATCAGGCAAAGATTTCAACGGGATGACTACATAACTACCATCAATACCCTAAAACAGCATATCCTCAGGGGCGATTGTTATGAAATCAATTTCTGCCAGGAATTTTTTGCCGAAGATGTGAAGTTGCCGGTGATTCAAATCTACCAGGCACTTAGCGATATTTCACCCAATCCCTTTTCAGCATTCTATAAAATAGACAGTAGGTACCTGCTTTGCGCCAGTCCTGAACGATTTTTAAAGAAAGAAGGAAACATGCTTTATTCGCAACCCATTAAGGGTACCCGCGCAAGAGACAGGCAGAATTCCCATCGCGACGAACGAAACAAAGAAGAACTATTCAAAAGCGAGAAAGACCGGTCAGAAAATGTAATGGTGGTCGACCTGGTGCGAAACGATTTGTCCAGGGTTTGTGTGGAAGGATCCGTCAAAGTGGAAGAGTTATTCGGCGTTTATGCGTTTCCGCAAGTACACCAGATGATATCCACGATAAGCGGAGAGATCCGCGAGGACCAGGATTTTTCAGATGCCATTCGCGCCTGCTTTCCAATGGGATCCATGACCGGAGCGCCAAAACGAAGCGTGATGCAGCTCATTGAGAGATATGAAAAAACGAAACGTGGACTTTTCTCCGGTGCGCTGGGATACATCAGGCCTGACCAGGACTTTGACTTCAACGTGGTGATCAGGAGTATTCTTTACAATGAGGAATCGGGTTATTTATCCTACCAGGTGGGATCGGGTATCACATTTTATAGTGATCCTGCAGCTGAATATGAAGAATGTCTGCTGAAGGCGGAGGCGATTAAGAGAGTGTTGAGAGAGGTTAGCGGTTGACAGTTTGCAGTTGGCAGTTCGTAGTTGATCGTTTTCCACGGCCAACTGCCAACTGGAAACTCATTTCGATTTTAACCTGATAGTACTACTCTTCCTGGCAGGTTGCGGTAATTTCACTTGTGCCGGATAATCATCTTTTCCTGTTCCCGAAATGTCGCTGAGCATGAGCTGCACCGATTCATTCAGGATTGCATCCCTATTGGAATTAAAAACGGGGATTTTCTCTTTGGGCAACCTGAGGTCATAGCCATTGGAAGCAACAGTCTTGTCAAACCCGGGATTTAACCTGTTGAATTCTGCAAGGTCTATTGCGAGTGTTTTAGCAATTACGAGGCTGTTGTATTTACCGCTGAGGTTCAGCGTATCGGTAGCATCAAGTGTTTCCTGGTTTAAGCCAGGCTCGGCTGCTATGGCAAGGCCTCCAACGGTTGTTACACCACCCTTACCTTCCATGATGTAATGCGTAGCGATGAATTTCTTCACGTGGTTCCTTGACTCCGCAGGCAGGTAATACTGCAATTCCCAGAAGTCACGGCTCTTGCTTTTCCTGATTGCGCTCATTACCCTGGAGGTGCCGCCGTTGTAGGCTGCAATCACCAGTAACCAGTCATTCAATTCTGCATAAAGACTCTTCAGGTATTTGGCTGCGGCTTCCGTACTCTTATAAAGGTTGGTGCGTTCATCGCGTGTGCTGTTTACCTTCAGGCCCATTAGTCTACCTGTCTCCGGCATAAATTGCCAGGGACCTCTTGCACCAACGCGCGACAAACAATTGCTCTGCAGCTCAGATTCAATTACCGCCAGGTACTTTAGTTCTTTGGGAAGATTATAACGCTGGAAAATGTTATCGATTAGATTGAAATAAGAAACACCCCAGGTCTTCATTTTGTCCAGCCTTTCGCGATTATCATCCAGATAATCCTGAACAAAGGCAACCGCCCTCGGATTAAGCTGGCCGTCGTGAAGATTAATAGTGTTGTTTTTTACGTAAAGTGAGGAGATCCCGTCCTGCTTCTTTTCGTCCTTGCCAGAACCACCCTCGGCATTAGGGGCAACAACCAAATCCTTCGTAACCGTGCTCGTGTCTATTCTGTCGGTTCCGGGTTGGGGATCGCCAGCGCCAGGGTACGCATTTGCGCCCAGAGCCAGCATTGCCAACACAGCCGGCAGCATGACTAGTTTTCGAACCATCCAATTAAGTTTTGCTCAATGCCTTAATGCAATAATCTTTCCAGAATGAGCCCGTTGGAAATAAAATGGCCAGTTCGGGGCTCCTGTTAACAATAATTTCGGGAAACGGTTAACGGATATTGCCTCTAAACTGACCAAATAATTGATGCGAAATGCTTAGCAAGTTTAAATCATCGCCACGGCTTGTCATAATTTGAAGGCCAAAAGGCATACCTGTTGAATGAGTGAAAAGGGGAAGAGAAATACCGGGCAAGCCGGTAAGATTGGCAAAAACCGTATAAATATCGGCAAGAAACATCTTAATCGGGTCGTTGGTCTTTTCGCCGAATTTGAAGGCAATGGAAGGGCTGGTGGGCATCAGGATGGCGTCGTATTGGCTGAATATGGCTTCTGTTTTGTTGACCAAATGCCGCCTAACCCTCTGAGCTTTACCATAATACGCCTCAAAATAGCCTGCGCTCAGGACGAAAGTGCCCAACATGATCCGGCGCTTCACTTCGGGACCAAATCCTTCAGACCGCGTTTTTGAATAAAATTCCGCTAATTCCAATTCCGGCTCCGGAGCCCTGTAGCCATACTTGACGCCGTCAAAGCGGGAAAGATTTGAAGAGGCCTCGGCCGTCGTTAATACGTAATAAGCGGGAACGATGTAATCAATGTATTCAAATTCAACAGCTTCAACCTGGTGGCCGGCTTGAGCCAGCTGCTCATAAAAAGCCTCGTGAGCTTTTTTGATTTCCGGGTCCAGGCCGGGATGGTGAAGCGTGTCCGGGAAATAGGCAAATCGGAATCTTTTTTCGGGCGAAGAAGGTACTGCGGTATAGTCTGCCGGTGCTTCTTGAATAGAAGTGCTATCGAATTCATCCGGACCGGCCATAATTTTAAGTATCAAGCAGAGGTCAACCGTATTCGTAGCGAAAATGCCAATCTGGTCAAAAGAGCTGGCATAGGCGATCAGGCCATACCTCGATATTCTTCCATAGGAAGGTTTGTATCCAAGAATGCCACAAAAATCTGCCGGCTGCCTCACAGAGCCACCAGTGTCGCTGCCCAGACTTAGCATGCAAAGTCCGGCTTGTACAGCTACCGCCGAACCTCCGGAAGATCCGCCGGGAACCCTGCTGTTGTCCCTTGCATTTAATACCGGACCATAACCGGAGTTCTCATTGGAAGAACCCATGGCGAATTCATCGCAATTCAATCTGCCGATGATGATAGCATCCTCCTCCAGCAAACGCGCTACAGCGGTTGCGCTATACAGTGAGTTAAAGTCTTTAAGTATGGATGATGCTGCGGTGACGGTGTGATTTGCGTAACAAATCACATCTTTGATGGCAATAACCACACCATGCAATTTGCCGGAGGCTTTGCCCTCCTTTCTTTTTTCATCGAGGTCAATTGCCCTGGCCTTTGCTTCCTCTCCAAATACCTCCACAAAACAGTTCAGGTGTTGATTTTGCTGAATGGCTAAAATGTACTGCTGGACGATGTTTTCGCATGTGATGCGGCCCGCAGTCAGATCGGCCTGGTATTTTGATATCGACTCAAATACGTACAAGAGAAGGTCACTTAAAAGATGGAACTTTTAATGAAGTAGCTATTTATCCGCAAAAATGGAAACGCTGAAGGATTACTGCTTCGCTGCAGTACTTTCTTTTTCGTTCATCCCTTCTTCAATCTCTTTCTTCACATTCGTCTTTGCATCATTGAACTCACGGATACCGCGGCCCAATCCACGCATGAATTCAGGAATTTTTCTGCCACCAAAAAGAATTAATACGGCAAGAATAATAAGAATCCACTCCGTTCCTCCGGGCATGGACAACAACAAAGGAGAATTAAAATGTAGGAACATGTGTAAGGTTGTTTTGTCGTGAGGGACAAAGTTACACTAATTAAGTTTTACTGGCTAAAATTCGGGGAGGGAATAGACCTTCCATAAAAAAATTAACCACCGGATAACCGGTGGCACCATATCAGCTAATTACAAAAAAGTCTATCGAATAGGTCTGCAAGCTTTATAATGGTTATTGGCTGCCTGTTGCGGAGTTACTGATCTGCCGCAGGATGCCAGGAAAATGCTTAAGAGTACGAGGCCAAGTGCAAGCTTTTTCATAAAGGACTATTTTGGATGACTAGTTAATTACCTGTTAACCCGCCAGGGCGGGCCTTAGTATAAACACTTAAATGGGGATTTTATTGCCCAAATCATAAAAAAACGGAAATCTTTAGGATTTCCGTTAATAAATGATCTCAAAAGAATGAATAATCTTTACTCGCCAGAATGCCTCTTTTCCTTGATCCTCGCACTCTTACCACTCCTGCTCCTGAGGTAGTATAGCTTAGCACGCCTTACCTTACCCGCCTTATTGAGGCTAATTGACTCAATATTAGGAGAATAGATAGGGAAGGTACGCTCAACACCAACGCCATCAGAGATTTTCCTTACAGTGAAAGTGGCAGTTTGGCCATTTCCCTGGCGTTTAATTACGTCGCCTTTGAAGCTCTGAATACGCTCCTTGTTACCTTCAATAATCTTGTAGTTCACGGTGATATTATCACCAGCTTTGAATTTGGGGAACTCCCGCTTCGCTGTAAGCTGCTCATGTACAAAGGCAACTGCGTTCATAACTTAAAATTTAAGGAGTGCAAAGGTAGGTGTTGATGGGTAATAAAACAAATTATAGTTAACTGAATAGGTTGATTAGGTTGATTAGGTTAATTAGGTTAATTAGGTTAATTAGGTTAATTAGGTTAATTAGGTTAATTAGGTATTAAAATTAACCTAATCAACCTAATTAACCCAATGAACCCTCTATCTGGCTACATTAACCGCCCTCTTTTCCCTGATCACTGTCACCTTAATCTGCCCGGGAAATGTCATTTCGGTCTGGATCTTCTGGGCAATTTCAAAGCTTAGCTTATCACTATCGGCATCGGTAACCTTATCCGCTTCTACAATGACGCGCAATTCGCGACCGGCCTGAATAGCATAGGCCTTTTCAACACCGGGATAGGTCATGGCCATGTTTTCCAGGTCCTTGATCCTTTGCAAATACTGTTGCATGATTTCCCTTCGCGCTCCCGGTCTTGCACCGCTGATCGCATCGCAAGCCTGGATGATGGGAGCAATCACATATTGCATTTCCACCTCATCGTGGTGTGCGCCGATGGCATTTACCACTGCGGGCGTTTCACCATATTTTTCCGCCAGCTTCATCCCCAACAAAGCGTGGCTTAATTCAGTTTCTTCATCGGGCACCTTGCCGATATCGTGCAGCAAACCGGCGCGTTTCGCAAGCTTGGGATTCATTCCTAATTCTGAAGCCATGATGGCACAGAGATTTGCAACCTCGCGACTGTGCATTAGCAAATTCTGACCGTAAGAAGACCTGAAACGCATCTTTCCCACTATTCTTACCAGCTCTTTATGCAAGCCGTGAATCCCAAGTTCAATGACCGTACGCTCCCCGATCTCCATTACCTGCTCCTCAATTTGCTTGCGGGTTTTCTCCACCACTTCTTCGATTCTTGCCGGGTGAATTCGACCATCTGTTACGAGGCGTTGTAATGAAAGCCTGGCGATTTCCCTTCTGAGTGGATCAAAAGATGAAAGCACAATGGCTTCCGGCGTATCGTCTACGATCAGGTCAACGCCGGTGGCGGCTTCAATGGCCCTGATGTTGCGGCCTTCACGACCGATAATCTGACCCTTGATCTCGTCACTTTCCAGGTTAAAAACAGTAATGGAATTTTCGATAGCCTGCTCGGCAGCTGTGCGCTGAATGGTTTGAATAATAATCTTGCGGGCTTCCTTGTTGGCGCGCAACTTAGCGTCGTCAACAATTTCCTGCTGCATAGCAAGTGCCTGCGTTTGTGCTTCCTGTTTAAGGCTTTCCACCAATTGCTTCTTGGCTTCTTCTGCACTCAGGCCTGCCACTTTCTCGAGGCGGCGGATATGTTCCTCCTGGTGTTTTTCCAGTTCGGTCCGCTTAATATTTACAACTTCAATCTGGCGATTGAGGTTTTCTTTGATGGCTTCGTTTTCCTTGATCTGCTTGTCAATTGAAGTTTCCTTCTGGTTGAATGATTGTTCGCGCTGCTTGATCCTGTTTTCTGCGTCAATAATCTTCCTGTTTCTTTCCAGTACTTCTTTGTCGTGTTCTGCCTTTAGTTGAACGAATTTTTCTTTTGCTTCCAGGAGTCTTTCTTTCTTAAGGTTTTCAGATTGGGTGCGGGCATCGTTCAGGAGTTTTTGGGCTTGTTGTTCGGCTTCTTCAATTTTTTTCTGCGTGTTCTTTGCGAAGATGAACTTACCCGCTACAATACCTATGAGCAGGGCAAGCACACCTATTATAATAGCTAACGTATTCAGTTCCATGAGTCTCTTTTTTAAATAATATCATGATATGTCGTTCTTAGCCAGTTCGCCAGGGGCGAAAGGGTGTAATTAGCGAAGATACTAAATGGGGATAATTGCCCGAAATATCATTTTCGAAAACCCCCTGCGGACGGGCAATTGCGGCCGATTTGTAAAAATCCTAACAAATTACAGAAGCTAATTTTGCTAAATTTGTCATTCATCTTAAGAAACGATACATATGAAAATTTGGTTGTTGTCCCTTTGCTTTAGCCTCCCCCTCCTCTCCTCAGCACAACAACAGTTTACCTTAAATGGCGAACTTAAAAATCAGAAAGACGCAATTGCCACGGTCTACCTGTTCTATTACAATAATGGTGAGCGAAAAGTGGATAGTGCGAAAGTGAGCGCCGGCAAGTATCAGCTCACCGGTTCACTCGCTGATCCTACCCTGGCCACCCTTCGTGCGCGTTATGTTTCCGAAAAATCAGCCGATGGAAAAGCCAGGGCCTACAACTTTAAGCGAGATATCGCCCAGTTGTTTGTGGAGGCCGCTCCAATTCAGATCAGCCACCTGGACTCGTTTGGCAACTACGAGGTGAAGGGCTCAAAGTCGGACCTCGACTACAGGGCGCTCGACAAAGCCGCACAGCCCTATTATAACCAGCTTCAAACGCTGTATGCTCAATACAATGACCTTCGACTGAAGAATGACGCAGCGGCAATGAACGCAAAGGCTGCCGAGTTGATGGCAATTGAAAAAGAAATGAAGGAGAAAGTGTTCCTGGGATTTAGCCGCGAGCATTCGCAATCTCCTGTAGCCCTTTTTGCCCTCGAGCAATTTGTGGGCGATGATCCGGATATCAATGTGCAACTCGCTGAGCCCGTCTTTAAACAACTACCCGAAGCCGTGCGTAAATCGGTGGAAGGAAATGAAATCGGAAATCGCATCGCACAGGCAAAGATCACCGCCATTGGCAGCGAAGCGATGGAATTTACCCAGCCGGATACCTCCGGCAATCCGGTAAGCCTTTCTTCTTTCAGGGGAAAATATGTGTTGCTGGATTTCTGGGCCAGCTGGTGCGGGCCCTGCCGCCAGGAAAATCCAAACGTGGTAAGGGCTTTCCAGAAATATCGCAATAAGGGCTTCGAGATCCTGGGTGTGTCGCTCGACAAGCCAAACGACAAGGTGAAATGGCTGAAAGCAATCCATGACGACGGCCTGGCCTGGACCCATGTTTCCGATCTTCAATATTGGAATAATGCTGTTGCCAAACAATACGGCGTTCAAGCCATTCCCCAGAATTTTCTGCTGGATCCGCAAGGCAGGATCATCGGGAAGAACCTCCGGGGCGATGAGCTTCAAAAGAAGTTGGCCGAGATCTACAAAGACTAATCATTACTTACAGGGATAACCGAAATCGCAGATCATCCGATGGCCTGGTCCAACTGCGCTTCTATGTCCTGGAAAGCCGACAACAGGTTCGCCTGGGGTTTCTCCACTCCGGCATCCGCGGTATTCACCTGTTCGGTGGCATACCATAGCAATACCATCGCTACGTAATCTTGCATGTCTTTGCCTGCAAAATTGGTTTTGAACTCCAGTAGCTTTTCGTTGATGAGCTTAACGGTCCTGCGTACCGTCTCTTCATCCGAAGGATCGATCCTGATGCGATAGGAACGGTCACCAATGATAATATTTACAGGAATCAGCTCTTGCATATGTTGAAAAGAGGGTTTATATTTATTCACATTTTTTTCACCGTACCTGCCTGTGGTTAACTCAATCAAATATAAGTTTTTCCTATAAAAAAGACCCACCGAAGCCCGCCTGAAACTGCTTTTCAAAACTACGAAACCAACACTAATGTTTGCCAAATTGAAATCGCCGGTGTTCATCGACACCGTGACTCTCGAATTCCTATGCCATGAACCATCTTCACTTCGGGCAGTTTTAAAAAATGAAGAAGGACGCGTTTGCAGTAAAATGGAAACGAGGGTTGAAAAAGACCAGAAAGTATTTAAATGGAATGGATTGAATGATCTTCCTTATGGCGTTTATACTTTAGAGTTATGTCAGGGGGAGGAGGAGCAGAGTGAAAGGATTATTAAAAGAATTTAGTGATGTGGACCAGTGGGCCAGGGGACCAGTGGACCAGTGGGCAACTTTTCAACTATTCGCCCAATAAGGCAATACATCTATCAATCTCCTTTAGGTATTGATTGATTCTTTTTTCAAAATCTTTCTTAGCCGTTTCGTCCAACTGCCCGCTCGAAGCCTTTAATATTTCTACCTGATGTTGCAGGGATTCGGTCTTGTCACGCCATTCCTTTTCCTTTCCATTCCGATTGTCGAGATCAAGTTTGATCCTTTCATTCTCCTTCTGAAGTGCCTGGTATTTTTTTAAGAGTACCTGTAGTTTCTCATTGATTCTATCAATTTGTTCCTGCATTGCGTTCATTGGAAAAAATATTATAAATGAAAAAGGATTCTATTTCCTGATCTCAACCTGTAACCGTGCTTCCAGCGCCCTCATAATTTGCTGCATCATCTGGTCAACCTCCTGGTCTGTCAGCGTCTTGTCTTCGTCCTGGAACGTAAAACTTACCGCCATTGATTTTTTTCCCTTCCCTAATTTATCGCTTTCAAAGATATCAAAGAGGTCAACTTTTTGCAACCTGCCATTACGGAGGTCGTTTGCAATTTTTTCGATTGACTCATATGTGAGTTCCCTGTCGACGACCATCGACAGGTCTCTGTGCACAGCTGGGAAACGCGGGATCTCATTCACTACGATTTTCTTGTCCCTGTTCAGCTTCAGCAAAAACTTCCAGTCAAGGTCGGCATGAAATACGGGCTGTTTAACATCAAATCTTTGTAACATGTGGCGCTTTACTTCGCCAATGACTGCTACCGGCTTGCCATCATGTTTCCAGCTCCAGGCAAATTCAAACTGGCTGTGCTTATCCGTCGTTACTCCTTTCAGCGAAACACCCAGGTATTTGAAAATGGCTTCCACCCATCCCTTCAACCAATAAAAATTAGAAGGCTCGGGCTTGGCTCTCCAACTGCCCGGCTGAACAAGTCCGGTTAAATAAAGACAGAGGTGATCATCTTCACGATAGTTCCCCACCTGCTCCGACCAATACGTTTTGCCAAATTCAAATAGTCGGAGGGTCTGATTTTTACGATTCAGATTGTAGGCGATACACTCCAGGCCGGTCTCCAGCATTGAAGGACGCATGATGTTTAACTCTGTACTCAGGTTATTGATCATCTTCACCGAAGTCTGCAATACG
>Ga0163163_10000343_pt1 | contig 44866 bp, 39 predicted proteins | sample S65metaG_FD_119766 | JGI IMG/M metagenome (GOLD analysis project Ga0163163, IMG submission 119766) | Switchgrass rhizosphere microbial communities from Kellogg Biological Station, Michigan, USA - S6-5 metaG | ecosystem: Host-associated > Plants > Roots > Rhizosphere > Soil | place: USA... | reverse complement strand
TTATTTTTCGCCCTAATGAGCCGGTAGAATTTTTGTCGCATACGATTCAAGCCGTTCGGTTGAATATAGTATGCTCGTCTCAAAATTCTTGAATATGTGTCTGCTGTAATTTGCTTGTGCCAAAGCAATTCATATCTTTTTTTGGGCAACCAGGTAAGGGACCGCTGTTTATAATTTTCAAGCAATTCCTTCGACATGGCTTTTTCCAGATTTCCCAGTGATTCTGTGGCTGATTGTTTTGGCTGCTTAGCAAGATCAGTTTCTTTTCCTGACTGTAAATTGTCTTTTGTTTCACTATCTGTATTCTTATTTAAATCGCTTTTTGTCTCCTGGCCAGAGTCTTCGGCATTCAAAGCGCTCCAGCTTCTGTCAAGGTCAGATATCATTTGGTTAACAGGACTGGTCTGCACAAAAAAATTCCGGTTTATATTCAATACCTCTGACGAAATATCAAGTAGTTCCCTGCGGTTACTGTATTGTATTAATGCGCCGCATATAGCGTTTGTAATATCATAGTCCAGCTCTGTGTACAACCGGCTTAATAACACATTTGTTGTGTGTTTTTCAAAGCGTGCATCTTTTTTAAACACACTCATCGTCGATATAGCGGCCAGCACTTCTTCCTTTTCTTGTTTAAAAATATTGACATTGGTCTCTTTAAAAAGTTCCAGTTTATTTTGATAGCGAAATTTTGACAGCGCACTTAAACCAGCGGCAATGGAAGAAATAATACCAATGATCCAGGTCAGGTTGGCCCCGGTGAAAAATGAATCCATACGATAAAGTATATGTGAAAAGCTACAATTTATTTAGGTTTTGACAAAAGGTTTATAAGAGATGGTGTCAAACTATTTTACCTTTGTATTCATACGCTTGCTATGAGCTATCAGCCAAAAAATAAGATCCGTATCGTAACGGCAGCCTCACTCTTTGATGGCCATGATGCGGCCATCAATATTATGCGTCGCATTCTTCAAAGCAAAGGCGCTGAGATTGTACACCTCGGCCACAACAGGAGTGTCAAAGAAATTGTTGAAGCAGCTATAGAAGAAGATGTACAAGGAATTGCTATTACCAGCTACCAGGGGGGTCACGTGGAATTTTTCAGGTACATGAAAGACCTGTTGGATGAGAATGGATGCGGTCATATAAAAATATTTGGTGGTGGCGGAGGAACCATCCTGCCGCAGGAAATTGAAGAGTTACAGAAGTATGGCATAACGAAAATTTATTCTCCGGATGACGGAAGAAAAATGGGGCTGGAAGGAATGATCGAGGATGTGATAAGAAAATGTGACATTTCTCTAAATGGAAAGGCTGACTATAAAACAGCGATGACGCTGGGAGAAGTGAAGGACATAAGGAAAATTGCTAGAGGAATTACTAATGCAGAAAACAGTGTTCAATTAAAATCTGATCCCGATAAATATCGGGACGAAAATTCGAAATCAAAAATTGTTACACCTGTTCTCGGCATCACGGGAACGGGTGGCGCGGGAAAGAGTAGTGTCACCGACGAAATCGTCAGACGATACCTCAACAACTTTACTGATAAGACGATCGCGGTAATTTCTGTAGATCCCTCCAAGAAAAAAACAGGTGGCGCTCTTCTTGGTGATAGGATACGAATGAATTCTATTTCCCATCCTCGTGCCTATATGCGTAGTCTTGCCACCAGGGAAAGTGATAAAGCGTTAAGTAAACACGTTGAAGAAGCGATCGACATTTGTAAAGCCGCTGGTTTCGATTTTGTTATTCTTGAAAGTGCCGGAGTAGGGCAAAGTGATGCATCTATCCTGGACTATTGCGACGTAAGCATGTACGTGATGACGCCGGAATATGGGGCAGCTTCGCAATTGGAAAAGATCAACATGCTCGATTATGCCGACCTGATCGCTATCAATAAATTTGATAAGGCGGGTGCGCTGGATGCTTTCGCTGATGTTCGCAAACAATACAAACGAAATCATCAGTTATTCACCGCGAAGGATGACGATCTACCGATCGTTGGTACTATGGCAAGCAAGTTCAATGATGAAGGTATCAATCATTTATTCGAACTGATGCTAGAGGCAATTGAGAAGAAAACAAATACCAACTTTGGCAAATTTCACTTTAATGAAACGGCAAAGATCTCACAGGCGATCATTCCTTCAGGTCGTATTCGTTACCTGAGTGAGATCACTTCAATGATCCGCGAATATGATCAGCTGGTGAAAGATCAGTCAGCGATAGCTTCTAAATTATATCAACTTCACGGAACGTTGGCAACATTAAAGGGAAAATCAAACACAGGCCTATTAAAGGAAATTGAAGAGCAAATAAAATTCTACACCGACCAATTGACTCCTGTTAGCCGGAAACTGATCCAAAATTGGCCGGAAAAAATAAAAGCTTACCAACAGGATTACTATGAATACAACGTTCGCGATAAAAAGATAAGGCAGGAAATGTTTACCACAAGTCTATCCGGAACGAGGATACCAAAGGTTGTATTGCCGAAGTACAAGGATTGGGGTGATATTTTGAAATGGCAGGCACAGGAAAATGCTCCCGGTCGATTTCCTTTTACCGCCGGAGTATTCCCATTGAAACGGGAGGGTGAAGATCCAACAAGAATGTTTGCCGGGGAAGGAACGCCTGAAAGGACGAATAAACGTTTTCATTATGTCTCTTTCGAGCAACCTGCAAAACGTTTGTCCACTGCATTTGATAGCGTGACACTTTATGGCGAAGATCCAGATCATCGTCCTGATATCTATGGAAAGACGGGCAACAGTGGAGTCAGCATTGCTACTGTGGACGATGCAAAAAAACTATACAGTGGCTTTGACCTTTGCGATCCGAAGACTTCTGTGAGTATGACCATCAATGGCCCCGCTCCCATTATTCTTGCCTTCTTCCTGAACGCTGCAATCGATCAGCAATGTGAGAAAAAAATTAAAGAGTTGGGATTGGAAAAAGAACTTGATGAAAGTCGAAATTTAAAATTCAAAAATCAAAATAAACCTGTCTATTACAATCCACTTGCTCCGGAAAGGTTACCGGAAGGGAACGACGGCCTGGGATTACGACTTTTGGGATTGAGTGGCAATGAAGTATTACCTGTGGAGATTTATGCTCAATGTAAACAAATAGCATTGGAGCATGTGAGAGGAACGGTCCAGGCAGATATTTTAAAGGAAGACCAGGCCCAAAACACCTGCATCTTCTCAACTGAATTTGCACTAAAGCTGATGGGCGATGTCCAGGAGTATTTCATTCAAAACAAGGTTCGAAACTTTTATAGCGTAAGCATCAGTGGCTATCACATTGCTGAAGCAGGAGCTAATCCGATCACACAATTAGCGCTCACCCTGGCCAATGGGTTTACCTATGTTGAATATTACCTCAGCCGCGGAATGAACATTGATGATTTTGCCCCTAATCTGTCCTTTTTCTTTAGCAATGGAATGGATGCAGAATACAGCGTTATTGGCAGGGTGTCAAGAAGGATTTGGGCTAAGGCAATGAAGTATAAATACAAAGCCAATAAGAGAAGCCAAATGTTGAAATACCATATTCAAACTTCGGGTCGCAGTTTACATGCCCAGGAAATTGACTTCAATGACATACGCACCACCTTGCAGGCATTATATGCTATTTATGACAATTGTAATTCGCTACACACAAACGCTTATGACGAAGCCATCACGACACCAACCGAAGAAAGCGTGCGAAGGGCTATGGCAATTCAACTGATCATCAACAGGGAACTGGGCTCTGCAAAAACTGAGAATTTTATACAGGGAAGCTTTGCAGTTGAAGAACTGACTGACCTGGTCGAAGAAGCGGTAATGATCGAATTTGACAGGTTAACAGAAAGGGGAGGAGTGCTGGGCGCGATGGAAAGAATGTACCAGCGAAACAAGATACAGGAAGAAAGCCTGTACTATGAGCATCAAAAACATACCGGTGAACTGCCAATCATTGGTGTAAATACATTTCTCAACAAAAAGGGCAGTCCCACTATCATTCCTAATGAAGTGATAAGAAGCACGAAAGATGAGAAGGAGCAACAGATCGCAAATTTGCATGCATTCTGGAAACGCAACGAAGCTAAGAGGGAAGAATCTTTAAAGAGATTGAAGGAGGTGGCTATTGGAGATGGCAATTTATTTTCAGAATTGATGGAAACGGCAAAATATTGTTCTTTGGGACAAATTACCCACGCATTGTATGAAGTAGGTGGGCAATACCGACGGAATATGTAAGTTACTTGGCTTGATGGCATGATATTTTATTAAATAAAGAAGAATTGATCACCTTAAAATATATTTTATGTCAAAAATCTTATGGGGATTTACACTAGGCCTTGTTGCAGGGCTTTTACTGGCACCTGAAAAAGGTTCGGAAACGAGGCAGCGTATCAGCCGCAAAGCAAATGATTTAAAGGAAAAATTTGATGATTTTATTGATAGTGTCACAGAAAAGTTTGATTCGTTCAGGGGTGACGCTGAGAACATGGCAAATAATGCCCGGAGAGAAGCAAGATCATTTGCTGACGAAGCCCGAAATACTATGTAAGTAGAATTTTTTACACGTGTTAAACCGCACTTGCCAAAAGCTGCGGTTTTTTTTGATCAGAGCACCCCTTCTTTGTTCGGTACCATGAATTCCAGCAAACCTTTTCTCATTTCAATTTCGATCTCTACACCCTTGTCTATTTTAATGATCTCATCATCAACATGCATATGGGTGCCCTCCCAGCTTATCGTTATTTCCTTTGCTTTGAATTGCTGAAAAGTATACGGCGACTCAATTCCTTTTAATTTATCTGAAATATAAGCTGCTAATTTCTCTTTGTCCTTTTCCGGTATTGTAATCACTTCGAACTCTCCATCACCGGGATCACCGTGAGGAGAAAGAAAAAGATTGGGACCTATAAGTTTTGTATTCATGATCTCTGTCATCAAAAATTTTCCTGAATGGTCGACGCCATCAATCGTCAAATGACATTGCTTTGGCTCATAAGAAAAAATGATGTCATAAAGAATTTCAAGGGCCGTTTTTATTTCCAGTTCCGGAGTTGTGGTCTCCACCTTTTTCATTTTTTTGATCAGGTAAGGAAACATTCCGTATCCAAGGCTCTCCAGAAAAAAATCGGTCCCGGTCAAGCCGCAAATTCTTCCTACGTCAAATGCTTTTATATGGGTATGATGCCACGATTGAATAATTTCTTCGGAACTCCCTTCGATATCGAGGGTCTGGGCAATATTGTTGGCTGTCCCCAACGGCAATAAAGCGATCGGCCATGTTTTTTCTGATAGCTTGCGATCCAGCAACTGCTTGGTTATTTTTCTAATGGTCCCGTCTCCTCCTGCGGCTACGATAAAATCCACCTTCTCATCAATGTCCTTCCAGTCCTTTTTCATCGAAGAATACTGGCATTCAAAACCGTTTTTTTCCATCAGGGAGATCAATTCTTCTTTATCGTGGTCCTCGTTTCCTGCTGTTGGGTTGTGTAAAAGGGTAATAATCTTCATAAAAAAGTTTACTCGTAGTGTATCTATAAAATTGTACCATTTTTGAAATGGCATGATAATGTATTATTAAATGGTATGAATATCTTGGTAACTAATGATGATGGTATTTACAGTCCTGGCATTGCAGCATTGGCACAAGTCGCAAGAAAATTTGGCGAGGTCCAGATAGTGGCGCCTGATGTAGAACAATCGTCGATGGGACATGCAGTTACACACTCAAGACCACTTTCTTACAGAAAATCTCCGATCAATTTTGAAGGTATTGAAGCGTTCCGTGTGAATGGAACACCTGCCGATTGCGTGGCACTAGGTACTCATATCAGTAATATAACAGATGTAGTGCTCTCAGGAATAAATATGGGACCAAATCTGGGTAATTCAATGTGGCATTCGGGTACGCTGGCGGCGGCAAAACAAGCCGTTTTATTGGGAATGAAAGGAATTGCTTTTAGCACGCCTGTCGGAAAAACTGAACCTGATTTTAATGTCCTTGAACCATATGTTGAAGAAACGGTGAAAATGCTCCTGGAGACGCCCGGGCTTTCCCTTTTCAATGTCAATTTACCTTCGCAGCCAAAGGGAATTAAATGGACAAGACAGTCAGTAAGGTTTTATGACGGGAAAGTTGTTCCCGGTATTGATCCAATGGGAAGAAAACACTACTGGTTTACGATAAGCCCGTTAGAGCCCGCAGAAGAAGGAACCGATCGCTGGGCTGTAGAGAATGGCTTCGTTTCGATTACACCCCTAAGATTGGATCTCACCAATGAAGAAGAATTGAAAAAGTTTCGGCAAAAACACCTCGTGTGAAATCTATACGACGCGATTTACAAGTTTTCTTTTGCTCGCCAGGTACTTTTCATGTATAATCTCACTCATCGGCTTTTCATAAACCTTGCTTTCGAGCCATGAAATGATGTCCAGGTAAGCCAGTGACCTGGTTTCAAAACGACTTTTTTCAAGATGTTTTATTTTTTGTAATAGTTTTTCAAGTTCTGGTTTTAACTCCCGGCGCGTTAGTTTAAAAGAAGCTCTTAAAAATTTGAATATTTCTTGTTCTATAACGGTTATTGTCTCCATTTTGGTCATATACCTGTATACCGATTTGATCAGTGAGTCCATAATATCAAAATTCTCCATTTCATAATGAGCAAGCAGGTGAAGGAGTCGTGCATAGCACTGGATATCGTAGCGCAGATCAACGTTGTCATTGATGATACGATGCAGATAATCGATACATATCGCATAATCGCCACTACCGAAATACAGTGTTGCTATTTTATAATTAAAGACCAGCACACGATGGTTGTCAAAATAGAGGGCGTATTCTTCCAATTTGCTTTCAATATAGGGAACTATAGAAAGGCCGTCTTTGAATGTTCCATGCATAAAGTGCTGATTGATCTTGGCCGTATACAGATAAATAAAGGTTTGTACTTTAAAATTTTCGTGCTGGTTGGCAATTGGCGATTCGGCAAATTGTTCAAATCGGTGAAGAGCATCAGCAAACCCTTTGTAGTTACGAAGATCAAAATGTGCATTCAAAATATTGTGCATGCCCTTAATGTAGTGCCCCGGCTCAACAGCGATCATCACGGAATGTTCATTGAACAGGTCAACCCATTTTTGAGCATAGCGATAGTACGTCAAAAAATCCTGGCAAATAAAAGCATACCAGGATGAACTTTGGTACAGGTATAATCGCTCATAAAATCCATGTAGTTTCCGCGCATTTGAGGGAAGATTCTGATTAAAGTACTTTTTGACTTTTTTTTCCTCCTCTTCGTTTCTTGCGTGCCCGTACTTCACATACCAGCTATACATTTGCAAAGCAAGGTTCGATAGCTTGGTGATATTCTTCCTTCGTTCGTTTACTTCAATCGCCTCTTCCGTTAATTTTTCCGGTCTGTTTTGCATGCTTCGGGTGATGTGAAGCGTTTCAATTTTCTTCTCCAGCGAAATCGCTTGTCCAAGAAGGCTGTCCTGGAAATAAGCATGGGATAATTCTTTAACCTTTTCCAATATTTTAAGACTTTGCATATATAATCCTCGATTATACAAGATGCGAGCATAGTCTAGCTGTTCATGCAATTGCATATCGATGCTATCCGTTGATTTTATAAGTCGAAGGCTTGCCAATAGTTCCTTATATAAGTGTGCCTTTAAATTAGCCAGTTGTGTTTTTGTAATGGTGGGCATCTTTTTCAACAGCTGCTTTTCATCATACTCATTGAGCTTATCCATGGCGTCAAAAAGCTGAATGATCTTTAGATCTTCCTTGCCAGAGCTACGCTTTATGTAGAGCTTAAAGTTTCGTTTTTCCGACTTCTGAAGTGAGTGTATCAGCTGAAAAAGGGAGTCCGTAAACCGGTTGGCCATAATCAAATATTTTATCTGAACCCCAATAAAATCAAGGGTTTAGCTTAGTTCAAACTTCTTCGTCATCATGAAATCGATCATAAGTTGAGTCACAAACTACCCAGACTCAACTTATTTTTGTAACCAGAAACGATTTTTATGGCAGGCAATGTTTGAAGCAGATGTTTTTGAGCTATAAAAATCAAAGCTGCTAAAAACAGCGCAAAGATAAGCATAGAACTTTTTTTCATATGGCAAGCAATCGTTAGAGGCCCTCTGTTTCTACAGCGGGGCTTTTTTTTTGCACCATTTCGTAAACCCGTCCTTGAAGTTAGCTTGTCATTAAAACAATCTCAATTGAACACCTTGAGAAGTCCTTCGTGGCTTTGCCTTTCCCAATACTGTTCGACCATCATATCTCCATGAATCATCTCTCTCTTTTTCGATCAGTGCATGAACATTATTATTAGGAATGAAATTTTTCTCGGCCTGCTGTGCAAGCTTTGTCAAAGCTTTTATTGCTTCTTGTTTATCTGTTTGTCCAAGTTTCGACTTATGGACTGCTGTTTGAAGCGTTGCAATCGTTTCATCATATACCTTTAAGGGTACCGGGAATGGGTGACCATCTTTTCCTCCATGTGCAAATGCAAACCGTGCAGGATCTTTAAACCTGGAAGGCGTTCCGTGTATTACTTCACTGACCAGTGTGAGGGATTGCAACGTTCTTGGCCCTACACCCTGCAACAATAATAATTCTTCAAAATTTTCAGGATGATTATCATGTGCCAGCCAAAGTACCGTGCCCAATCTTTTCAGATCAACATCTTCACTCCTTACGTCGTGGTGGGACGGAAGAACGAGTTGTTGAATTTCATGCAACATCAATTCTGGTTTTTCTTTTGTAATCCTCATCATTCCTTCCTTTGCCAGAAATGCTTCTTTGGCAGTGAGATTTAAGATCTCACCCTGGTTGATCCCACAAACGGCAGTGTGAGGTTCTTCCACAAACGATATGATATTTTCTGAATGCCAATGATAACGTCTTGCCGTCTTGTCGCCTGTTCTCATTCCCTGTTGAATAACTGTCCAATCACCACTATCACTCACAATAAAATTATGTGTGTACAACTGGAATCCGTCCTGTACTGCAGTATTATCAACTTTCGCACTTAGTTTGCTGGAACGCACGAGTCCCTGGCCATCAAGTCCTGTACGTTCGGCTATAACCAATAATTCTTTGGGTGCTTCGCGGGAAAATTTTCCTTTACCTCCGCAAATAAAAACTCCCAATTCTATTGCATGAGGATTAATTGCTCTTTTTAACGCACCCATTACTGATGTTGTAATGCCGGATGAATGCCAGTCCATCCCCATTACCGCACCCAAACTCTGAAACCAAAATGGATCACTTAACCTGCGCAGAAATTCCTTCTTTCCATATTCTGCAACGATGGATTCGGTAATAGCAAGACCAAGTTTCGCCATCCTTTCAGCGAGCCATTTTGGTACATAACCATAATGCAATGGGAGATCTGCAGATCCTGACCGTTTCATATGATTAAATGTACGATTCGCTGATGAGGAAATGAATGACTAAAAACATTTTAACGATCAGGAGCTTTTTTGTGAAGGGAAATGTTACCCATACAAGAAGCACATAAAAAAGGAGCTTCTTAATTAAAAGAAGCTCCCCATAAAATCTTTCGAGTTCCCTTCGCTGGCATTACCCAGATCAGGTACTATGGGTATTTCTCAGCTATCGAGTTGTGAAGCACCCCGTTTCGAAAAGATCTTTTGTTAATAATTGTTAAGGAAAAATCGTGCCACTACAGGCCTTCGGCTTTCAGCTCACAAATATTTTATTTTTTTCACAGTGATGGTATGTGGTTCGTCTTTTTTGAATCGCCGCTTATAATAAATAAAACTTTATTGCGCATGCTTACTGACCAGTGATCGTCGAATATAAAAAATCAACCATTCCTGCTATGAGAGAAAAAATTAAAATGGAACATGATGATGAAAATTTTTCCACATGCGGTATTACTTATGGCAAATTTTATAGCCTTTTTTTCCCACGCGCAGGATACAAGTCTTATAACCTCAACTGTTCAATGGGACCTGGGCACAACGATCGCTTATGCTAAACAGAATAACATACAGGTAAATATTGTCAGGCTAGACGAAAAGTTAAGCGAGCAGGATCTCTTATTGGCTAGAGCGGCAAAATATCCCAATCTATCGGGTTCAGCAGCCCAATCACTCACACATAGCGGCAATACAAATCCTGTGGTCGGCGGGTTTCAAAGGCAATCAAATCTTGCCGGAAACTATGGCCTTAACTCAGCATGGACAATCTATCGCGGAGGCTATTTGAACTACGATGTGAAGTCAAAAAATCTACAGCTGCAGGCAGCTAATTTAAATACTGAGGTCACTCAAAATGATATTACGTTACAGATCACGCAGGCCTATTTAAATATGTTGTTGGCGAAAGAGAGTATTGTTTACTCCGACGAGCTCGCGAAGGCTTCGCAAACACAGTACGACCAGGGAAAAATTCGGTACAATGCAGGAAGTATTGCAAAAAAGGATCTGCTACAGCTGGAAGCACAGGCTGCGGGTGATCAATACAACCTGGTCAACGCGCAAAATCAGTATCGTCAAAACGTTCTTCTTCTAAAACAAATTTTGCAACTACCCTCAACGACCGATTTTAAACCCGTGATACCGGATACATTAATTGCCGAACAGGCGATACCATCATTGTTAGAAGCTCAGCGTGTAGCATTCCAAAATCGCCCGGAGATACGATATAATCAATTGCAAATAGCAGCTGCAGAAACAGAATTGCAAAAGGCAAGGGCCGGTTTTAAGCCAACCATTAGCCTCGGTGGTTCGATTGCAACAGGGTATTCAGACAACCAGGATGTAAAATATTTCAACCAGGTAAACAACAATCTTTACCAGCGATTAGGAGCAACCTTGTCAATTCCCATCTTCGACAACAGAACCAATAAAACAAATGTTGAAAAGTCAAAAATACTGATAGACCAGGCAAGACTGACTCTGGACCAAGCAAAGACAACTTTAAATCAGCAGATAGAACAAGCGTATATAGGTGCATTAAATGCGCAGGCGCAATACAAAAGTGCGGATGCACAATTACAGGCCAATCGTGAAGCATACAATATTTCACTGGAACAATTACGACTTGGTGCGATCACAACAGTTGATCTTTTAGTACAAAGAAATCTTTATGTGCAGTCGCTGCAAAATTTTATAGAGTCAAAATATAACTCGATTCTTTATACAAAAATTTATGAATTCTATATGGGACAGCCCATAACATTATAGATAAAAAGAAGAATATGAAAAAAAGAAAAAGGATACTCTGGATCTCAATCGTTCTGACAATAGCTTTAGTTGTAGCTCTTTGGGCCATCAGGGACAGGTCACCAGAAATAGTTTTGGCTACAGAGAAGCCCCATGTCGGCTATATTGCAAATGAAATTACAGCCACCGGCACAGTGCAGCCAGTCGATACAGTTGCGGTAGGTACCCAGGTGTCAGGGACAATTAGCAAAGTATATGTAGATTTCAATTCAAAAGTTAGAAAAGGGCAGCTTCTTGCAGAATTAGATAAGACCATTTTAAACGCACAAGTACAACAAATTGTAAGCAGTATTCAACAGTCTCAAAGCCAGTTAACATATCAACAAAGCAATTTTAACCGCCAATCACAGTTATACAATGCGGGAGCAATTAGTAAAGCTGATCTTGAAACTGCACAAAATGAATTTAACGTCGCCCAGGCGGGGTTGAAGTCCGCTCAATCACAATTACAGGCAGCACAAAAAAACCTTTCGCTTGCAAGCATTTATTCTCCCATTAATGGTACAGTGCTTTCAAGAAATGTAAGCGAAGGCCAAACCGTTGCGGCAAGCTTTAATACGCCAACATTATTCAGTATTGCAAGGGATCTGACTCACATGCAGGTTGATGCTGCCGTCGATGAAGCCGACATAGGAAATGTAAAAAAAGGGCAACGCGTATCATTTACAGTGGATGCGTTCCCAGACGACGTGTTTGAGGGAGCCGTATCTGAAATCCGATTACAACCAAGTGTTTCGGCCAACGTAGTTACATATACTACGATCATCAACGCAGAGAACGATCAGTTGAAATTAAAACCGGGGATGACAGCCAATATAACGATTTATACAAAAGAACAAAATAATGCATTGCTTATTTCAGCCCGTGCTACCAAATTCAAACCCGATTCAATTATCATGAAGAAATATAAAATCATAGATGAACGCAAAAAACAAAAAGGACAACAGACAGCAAGTGGTCCGGAAATGTCTGAGAATAGTGACAAGTCTAATCAAAAAATGAAAAAAGACTCTTCGGCAACCGATTCAACTAAAATTAAAAGAGCATCTGTTTGGGTATTAAATGGCACCACACTTACAAGGCGTTTCATCCGCACGGGACTTGAAGATGGAACACAAGTAGAAGTGCTTGGTGGCTTGACTTCCAATGATGAGATAGTAGATGGGGTGCAGCAGGCCGGAGTAAAACCAAGTTCCAATAACAGTCAGAGAAGCCCATTTATGCCGCAGCGAAGGCAGGGAAATAACCAGGGTAGTGGACAGGGAGGAAATCGTCCACAACGTTAAAATAAAATAGTATGGCGAATAAAATATTGGAAATACACGATCTGAAAAGAGAATTTAAAATGGGTGCTGAAATAGTAAGAGCGCTGAAAGGCATTTCATTTTCAGTTGAAGAGGGAGAGTTTGTCACTATCATGGGGAGTAGCGGTTCGGGTAAGACAACATTGCTCAATGTCGTAGGATGTCTTGATAAACCTACAGATGGAACTTACCGGCTGGATAATGTTGACGTGAAAAATCTTTCGAGAAATGAACTGGCCCGATTAAGAAACAGAAAAATCGGTTTCGTCTTCCAGGCTTACAATCTATTGGCAAGAACGTCAGCGATCGAAAATGTAGAATTACCATTGTTATATAATTCATCTATTTCAACAGCCGAACGTCATAAAATGGCCGCAAAGGCGCTGGAAGCAGTTCGCCTTTCCGATCGCCTCGATCATTTACCAAATCAACTATCCGGAGGTCAGCAGCAACGTGTGGCTGTAGCAAGAGCGTTGGTAAATGAGCCCGTGATGATACTGGCTGATGAAGCAACCGGAAATCTCGATTCAAGAACCTCCTATGAGATCATGGCATTATTCCAGGAACTGAACAAACAAGGTCGAACCATCGTATTTGTAACCCATGAGCCTGACATCGCCGCCTTCAGTAGCAGAACAATTACACTGAAAGATGGCCGGGTAATTAAAGACTGTAAGAATGAAAACATACGCTCAGCAAAAGAGGTATTGGGAAGCTTGCCAGTAACTGAAGATTATTGATGAACTATGAAAATTTTTAATCTTATACGAATTGCATTAAAAGCATTACAACGAAATAAACTTCGTGCTTTTCTCACCATGCTTGGGATCATTATTGGTGTGGGGGCCGTCATTGCAATGGTCGCAATAGGTCAGGGCTCAAAAAAAAGTATACAGGATCAGTTATCAAGTATGGGTTCAAATATGATCACTGTTCGCCCGAATAGTAATCAAACCCCCGGCGGGGGCGCAAGGTTAGATGCGAGCACTGTACAAAGCCTTACACTTGATGACATCAAAGCTATCCAGTCACAGGCACAATATATAAATGCAGTATCGCCGGCTGTCCAGGGTCGCGGACAAGCAATCAATGGAGCCCTTAACTGGCCCACGACTATGCAGGGAGTTAGCCCGGATTTCCTGGAGATTCGCAACTGGCCACTAAAGGAAGGAGTTTCGTTTAGCAACGAAGACGTAAATGGGGCAGCAAAAGTGTGTTTAATTGGCCAAACCGTCGTCGACAATATTTTTGATCCCGGTGATGACCCAGTCGGCAAAACAATTCGGTTTAATAAAATTCCTTTTAAGATTATCGGTGTGCTTGCAGAAAAAGGCGAGAATGCGTTTGGACAGGACCAGGATGATATTCTACTGGCGCCCTACACAACTGTTCAAAAAAGAATTCTCGCGATCCCCTATATTCAAACGATTTATGCATCTTCCACAAGCTCCGAAACATCTGAACCGGCAACGCAGGAGTTAAGCCAGATACTTCGCAGCTCCCACAGACTCACCAACACTGAACAAGATGATTTCACAGTACGTACCCAGGCTGAATTAATAAATACATTCAGTTCAACAAGTGAACTGTTGACAGTTTTACTTGCGGCGATTGCAGGTATTTCATTATTGGTCGGAGGAATTGGCATCATGAATATTATGTATGTGTCCGTGACCGAAAGAACAAAAGAAATTGGTTTGCGTATGTCGATCGGGGCAAGGGGCGTTGACATTCTCATGCAATTTTTGATTGAAGCAACGGTCATAAGCATCACCGGTGGAATTTTAGGAGTTTTACTGGGACTGCTTGCATCAAAATTGATTACGGTATTTTTATCCTGGCCAACACTGGTTTCCGAATCATCGATCATATTGTCATTTGTGGTTTGTGCAATTACAGGAATCTTTTTTGGATATTACCCCGCGCAAAAAGCATCAAGGCTCGACCCTATTGAAGCCTTGAGATACGAATAAGCCATTGTTTAGTACCGCTTTTGACAGGAATTGCAATAAAAAGTTCGGCGATTGGTTTTACCGAGATATTCTTTTACAATTCGCGAACCATCCCTTGGACAAATTTTTTTTGTATGCACAAGCCAGTGCTTTTTTAACACATATTGTCTCTTCCATTCCAAAAAATCGAAACTATACTGACGCGCTTCCTTAATCAATTCGGTCATTTTTCCCGAAGTCAGGTTACCCACTTTTGTTTTTGGGTGCACTTTGATTCTGAAAAGAACTTCATTTTTGATAATATTACCAACCCCTGCAAAAATTGTTTGATCAAGCAATGCATCGCACACCAGGGTTTTTGGAATTGCCTTTAGTTTCTTTCTCGCCTTTGCGGGATTCCAATTCTCATTCATTACATCCGCAGTCCAGTCATAAAGTTTATCAAGATCTCCTTCGACCAATTTTACTGAGCAAGCGTAAAAATTCAATTCACCTTTTTCAAATCGCAAGCTTAACCTGGGATTGGTCTCCTTTTTATCATTTACCCGGTACGAACCAAATAACATGAAATGAATTTTTATCGAGGCTTTATTAAAACAGATGAAAAAATTCTTGCCGAAACTTTTAAAACCAGTAATCTTTTGGGTTAGCAGGGACGTGAAATCAACTTTCGTATTTCCGCTGATCTCTGCTAATTTTTTTCCTTTAAAGGCCTGAACGGATTCTTTCAAAAGGATAATAGAAGGTCCTTCCGGCATAAGCTTTATGCAGAAATGTGCAAAGCACAAGCCACATTGAATGGGATAATCAGTAACCTCTTACGTTCTTTCCTTCCATGTAGTTCATGAACGCCCTGTTGACAACGCGATTTCCACCGGGAGTTGGATAGTTACCCGTGAAATACCAATCGCCTAAATTATTAGGACAGGACTGATGAAGAGTTTCAATACTTTGAAAAATAACTTCAACAGGAACTTGAATGTCCTTTGGAGTAATGAGCTCCGCGATCTTGTCTGAAATTTGTTCTGTGGTAAATGATTTGTAGACCTGTTTAACTATATTTTCTGTATGAAGTTGGTTGTTCCTTTGCAGTTCTTTACACTTGTCGAGCAATTCATTCAAACAACCTAGCTTTCCTTTCTCTTTCATTAAATCCACGGCAGCATTAAACGCAATAAACTCACCCATTTTACTCATATCAATACCGTAGCAATCGGGATAGCGTATCTGCGGAGATGATGAAACAATGATGATCTTCTTAGGCTCCAGCCTTGCGAGCATGCGAACAATACTTTCCTTTAACGTTGTTCCGCGTACGATGGAGTCATCAATCACCACCAGTGTATCTACTCTTTTTTGAACGGTTCCATAAGTAATATCGTAAACGTGCTGAACCATTTCACTACGGCCCGCGTCCTCCGTGATAAAAGTCCGCATCTTGACATCCTTGATCGCAATTTTCTCCATTCGTACTTTGCGATTGATCATTTCATGAAGCTTATCCGGGTCGATTGTGGTCCATGATGAGATGCGTTCTACTTTGATCTGGTTCAGCCAATCTTCACAACCTTTGATCAAACCATAAAACGCAACTTCTGCCGTATTCGGAATAAAAGAGAAAATTGTATTCTTCAGATCATAATCGATCGCTTCTAACACTTGTTTGCTTAAATGATATCCCAGTGCCTTACGTTCATTATATATCTTTTCATCGCTCCCTCGTGAAAAATAAATGCGTTCAAAACTGCACGCCTTTCTTTCCTTTGGTTCAAGTATCTGGGCGATTTCGATCTCACCACGCTGATTGACGATCAACGCCTGCCCTGGCATCAGCTCCTTTACTTCGTTTTCTCCAACATTAAATGTGGTACGGATAGCAGCCCTTTCTGAAGCAGCAACGATCACTTCGTCATCGTAGTAGTAATAAGAAGGCCGAATTCCATGTGCATCGCGGAAGACAAATCCTACCCCATTACCTGTAACTCCTCCCACATGAAAACCGCCATCGAACAAGGGAAGAGCTCTTTTCAAAATTTTCCTGATGTCTGTTTGTTCGGGATGCGCTTCATCTTCATTCACCAGGAAATGATAGATAACTTCCATCATAGCGGCGAGATCGCTTTGTTTTTGAAACTCTCCCGGATTAATATTTACGAGGCCAAACAGTTCATCCGTGTTTACCAAATTGAAATTGCCAGCAAGCGCCAGATTACGAGCAGGAATGGTATGACGTTTTATAAAAGGGTGACAAAATTCCACGTTGTTTCTTCCCTGTGTTCCATATCTCAAATGGCCCAGCAACACTTCACCCATAAATTTCACATGACCTTTCATAAGACCGGGATGTTTTTTTATATCCGGGTTAAATTTCTCAAGATCATTCACCTCTTCCCCTATTTGTCTGAAAACGTCAGAAATGGCTTGCGGTGCAGCACTCCGGATACGGTGTAAAAAAGGGTATCCTGGTTCAACATCCAGTTTGACTGCTGTCACACCAGCTCCGTCCTGACCGCGATTGTGCTGTTTTTCCATGAGGAGGTATAGCTTATTCAAACCCCACATCACGGTGCCATATTTCTTCTGATAGTAAGAAAAGGGTTTACGTAAACGAATAAATGCAAGACCACATTCGTGTTTGATCGGGTCGCTCATGAAGGCTTTTCTTGTAAGGAAGCCCGCCTACCGGCAGGCAGGCCGCAAAGTTATGAGATTGCAGCGGTTCAAAAAATTCCTGATGGTTAACAAAATCAGAATTGCACGTTTATACAAATAAAAAAGGGGCGATGTCCTTGAATTTCAAAATGCTTTCTTATCAGCCTTATATTTCTGTACACTAGGGCAGGTCGCCGCAAAATCGTCAGCGATCATAATATAATACGCCGGTAAATGTGCGACCACCCATTTATCCATAGCCTTGGCCTTTTTTTCATCCAAGGCGTGCTGGGCTATTTTATTATAGTCATCCTTTAGATTCATCCGGTGAGGTTCTGATCTTGATTTGAGATAAACAATTCTTACGCCTTTTTTGCTGCGCTGTTCATCAGTAAAGGGAGTAGGCGCCGAAATTTCTCCGACTTTCAACTTTCCAAGCATGGCTACAATTTCTTTATCAAGTTCATCAATGGTCACGTACGTAGATCCGTCTCTTCCTGTAAAAAATGGGCCAGCAAATTTTGCCTGGTCATCTTCAGTGTACCTCAGGGCCGCCTGGTTGAAATTCAAAGTACCGGCTATGATCTTTGCCCGCACTGAGTCAAGCTTTGAAATAGACGCATTGGTTTCTTCATCGGTTATAGGAGGAATGCGAAGTATGTGCCGAATGACTGCTTCATCACCATTTCGTTGCACCATCTGAATAATATGATACCCAAATTTTGTTTTTACAACAGGAGAAACCTCGCCATCTTTTAATCGAAATGCTGCAGCGGTAAAAGAAGCATCCCAGCTTTTATCTTTTCGGTTTATCTCGTATTCACCTCCCCTGTCCTTGCTGCCGGGGTCTTGCGAGTACAGCTTTGCCAACTGTTCAAAAGTGGATGTTTTTGAATCAAGCATTTGCTTATAATGGTTCAATTCATCAACTACGTATTGTTCAAGATCCCTCGATGCTCGGGGATAGACCACGATTTGTCCGACTTCAAGCTCCGATTCAAAAAACGGCAAGCTATCTTTCGGGATCCGGTCAAAAAAAACCTTTGCTTCAGCAGGAGTGATTTTTATGTTATCAACGATTTTCTTCTGTTCTGCCTCGGCAAGTTTCTTTTCTTTTACCGATTCCCGTGCATCTTCTTTGATCTGGTAAATGCTCTTGCCCGCAAGTTCTTCCACGGCCTTTTCGGTACCATACATCCTTACAAATTCCCGAACCCTTAACTCAAGATCACCTTCTACTTCCTCATCAGTTACAGGCAATGAATCTTTTTCGGCTTGTTGCATCAGGACCTTTGAAAGTATAGCCTGGTCAAGGATCTGGCACTCAGCATCCTCAGGTATTTGTGCTCCCTGCCGCACATAGTCGGCAATTGTATTCTTTATGTCAGAATACATAATGATCCGGTCGCCAACCACGGCAGCAATCTTATCTGCTACTATTTTCTTGGCCTCAGTTCCTGATTGAGCCGATATCGCTAAAACTGACAGAATACTGAGAGAAATTAAAAAATATCTTTTCATAAAAGGATATATCACGCCAAAAGTAAAGGCATCCGCTGGTGGGAGGACGGTTTCGATTTGAATTAACAAAAGTTTCTCGGGAAGGATTCGTTGTACATAGAGAAATTCAACTTGACCTTGTGCCTTATCTCTGGGGTCTGTTATAATGTTCTCTTTATTTCCTCGATCTCGTATGCTTCCACCACATCCCCTACCTTAATATCGTTGTAGTTCTTAATGGTAACGCCACACTCCATACCGGCCTGCACCTCTTTCACGTCATCTTTAAACCTTTTCAGAGATCCCAATTCAGCACTAGCTCCCTCACCGGTGGGATATGTAACGATCCCATCCCGGATCAGCCTGATCTTTGAGTCGCGTTTTATTTTTCCATCCATTACATAACACCCGGCCACTGTTGCTTTATCAAACTTGTATACTTCTCGTACTTCAACATTCGCGACGATCTTTTCCTGCATTTTTGGCTCAAGCATACCCTCCATGGCGCTCTTGATCTCATCAATCGCATTATAAATAATGGAGTAGTTTCTTATCTGTATAGCCTCTTGTTCAGCCAATCTTGAAGCCTGTAATGAAGGCCGTACATTAAATCCAATAATGATCGCATCAGATGCGTTGGCAAGAGTTACATCACTTTCCGTAATCTGGCCCACGGCTTTGTGAATCACCTTTACCACAATTTCTTCCGTGGATAATTTTTGAAGTGAATCGCTTAAGGCTTCCACAGAACCATCCACATCGCCCTTAATAATAACATTTAATTCTTTGAAGTTTCCTAGAGCCAGGCGACGGCCAATTTCATCTAGAGTAATATGTTTCTTTGTACGTATGCCCTGCTCACGAAGTATTTGAGCTCGCTTGTATGCGATTTCCTTGGCCTCGGCCTCATCTGCATATACTTTGAATTTTTCTCCCGCTTGTGGTGCGCCATTCAAACCCAGGATAAGAGCAGGTGATGAAGGCCCTGCCTCCTCCAGTCGTTTGTTTCGTTCGTTAAACATTGCTTTTACTCTTCCAAAATGCTGACCCGAAACTACGACGTCACCAGCCTGAAGGGTACCGTTTTGAACGAGCAGTGTCGCCACATATCCACGGCCTTTATCCAGGGACGCTTCTATGATGCTTCCATTCGCTTCGCGATCAGGATTTGCTTTTAGCTCCAGCAACTCAGCTTCCAATAATATTTTTTCAAGCAACTGGTCAACGTTCAACCCCTTCTTCGCAGAAATTTCCTGGCTCTGATATTTACCTCCCCATTCTTCTACCAATAAATTCATTTGTGAGAGTTGCTCGTAAATTTTTTGCGCGTTAGCACCATCTTTATCAATTTTATTTATTGCAAAGATCATGGGTACACCTGCTGCCTGGGCATGACTGATCGCTTCGCGTGTTTGTGGCATCACCGCGTCGTCGGCAGCGATCACAATTACAGCAATGTCGGTAATCTTAGCACCCCTTGCACGCATAGCCGTAAATGCCTCGTGACCAGGTGTATCGAGAAATGTGATTTCTTTTCCATTGGGTAATTCAACCTGGTAAGCGCCGATATGTTGTGTGATACCTCCAGCTTCACCGGCCACTACGTTCGCGCTACGTATATAGTCAAGTAAGGAAGTTTTGCCATGGTCAACGTGTCCCATAATGGTAACAATTGGAGAGCGAGGTTGTAACTCATCTTCCTCATCTTCGTCATCATCCACTTCCTCCATTTCCATTTGCTTTTCCATATCAATAAACTCAACATCATAACCAAACTCGCTTGCTACCAGTTCAATTACTTCCGCATCCAGGCGTTGATTAATGGAAACCATTATTCCAAGGCTCATACATTTGCTGATAACATCAGCAAAATTCACGTCCATCAGGTTCGCCAACTCACTCACACTAATAAATTCGGTTACTTGTAATTTGTTGTCGTCTGTTGTTTCACCCATCGCCTCCGCCATCTCCTGTCTCTTTTCGCGGCGAAGTCTGGCCTTTAGGCCCTTGCCCCTGCTGCCGCCTCCAGATAACTTGGCTTGTGTCTCCCTGATCTTTTCCTGTATTTCTTTTTGATCAATTTCTTTTTCTTCTCTCCTGCGGTTATCCCTGCGACCACCACCTCCTCCTCTTCTGTCTCCTTGTCTGTTATCGCGACTAAATTGACCAGGCGGTCTGTTGTTTCCATCTCTTCTATCTTTGAACAAATCTTCTCTCTTTACTTCCTTCTTTTCAATGGGTATACGCTTACGTTTACGTTTTTCTTCTTTCTTGGGCCTTGTATCATTATCAACCGGCAAGTCGATCTTTCCAAGGATTTTGGGTCCCTCTATTTTTTCTGCTTTAATATTTTCAATTACAGGAGCCGCCTCTTCTTCACCAGATGCTGTCACATCTGCAACCTCTTGTGTTTCTTCAACCGGTTCTTCTGCAGCTATCTCGTCTTTTTTTGATTTCTTCTTTGCTGCGGGCTTTACCTCCTCTGTTGATTCCTCTTTTTCTGCTTTTTTCTTTGCTCCTTTTTTAGGACGTGTTGATGAGTCGATCGCAGAAAGATCAATTTTATCCAGCACTTTCGGTCCCTCGATCTCTGGTGCCTCAACCTTTGTAATTTCTTTATCCTCTGTTGGCTCAGGGGACTCTACTTTTGGCGGCTCAGGAACTACTACTTCTTGTTTGGGCTCCTCCTTCTTCGCTGTCTTTTTATCATCTTTCTTAAACAGAACTTCCTCCTCATCTTTTTTCTTCTTCGCTTCAGCTACTCCCCCTTTTGGAAGATCAACAAGATCGCTCTTTAATTTCGCCGCCTTATCGCCCTGAAATTCCTGTTGCAGGGCACGGTACATGTCTTCTGTCAATTTGGAAGTAGGTTTCAGATCATTGAAACCTTTATTTTCCAAAAAGTCAATAAGCGTATCCTGTCCAATATTGAACTCTTTAGCTGCTCCTAATAATCTCGGTAATTTTAATTCTGCCATTCGTTTTTTTTAGTAACAACCTTTAAGGCTGAATATTTTTCTAAACTGGCGCTCTCACGCCATCATCCTTTCTGAAATTCTTCTTCCAACACTTTTCTTAATTCATTTATAGTTTCCTTCTCCAGATCTGTTCTCCTTTCCAACTCCTCGGTTGTAAGATCCAGTACGCTGCGGGCTGTGTCGCAACCAATTCGTTTTAATTCATCAATTACCCAGCCTTCAATTTCATCGCTGAACTCATCCAGGTCGATATCAAATTCTTCGACCTCACCCTCGTTATCGCGGTAAACATCGATGTCGTATGCTGTCAATTCACAGGCCAATTTTATGTTTACACCCCGGCGGCCGATAGCTAACGAAACCTGGTCTGGTTTTAAATACACATCTGCATGTTTATTTTCGTTATCCAGTTCCATGGATGTGATCTTTGCTGGTGTCAGCGAACGCTGTATCAGTAACTGTGTGTTATTTGTCCAATTGATCACGTCGATATTTTCATTTTTTAATTCGCGGACAATTCCATGGATGCGGCTTCCCTTCATGCCCACGCAAGCTCCGACGGGATCGATTCTATCATCATACGACTCAACAGCAACCTTTGCTCTTTCTCCCGGATCACGAACGATCTTTTTAATTACAATCAGGCCGTCAAATATTTCAGGAACTTCAATCTCCAGCAATTTGGCAAGAAAATCTGGTGAAGTGCGTGAGAGGATGATTACCGGTGTATTATTTTTCATATCCACTTTCTTGACAACAGCTCTTATCGATTCGCCCTTCTTGAAATAATCCTGTGGAATTTGTTCGCTCTTTGGCAGGATCAATTCATTCCCTTCTTCATCGAGCAATAAAATTTCCTTTTTCCAGACCTGGTAAACCTCCGCATTTATAATCTCGCCAATCCTTTCAGAATATTTTTTTGCAAGTACATTTTTCTTTAGATCGCTAATGCGGCTCGCCAAAGTTTGCTTAGCGGCCAAAATAGCACGACGACCGAAGTCATAAAGGTCGATTTCTTCGTACACTTCTTCACCCACTTCAAAATCAGGTTCGATTTTTACAGCATCGCTGTAAGCGACTTGCGCCAGTGGGTCTTCCACCTGTCCATCTTCTACGATCATCCGGCGGCGAATGATCTCAAGGTCACCCTTTTCAGCATTTACGATCACATCAAAGTTTTCATCGCTTCCGAATTTTTTGCGCAGTAGTGTTTTGAACACGTCCTCCACCACTTTCATCATCGTGGGACGGTCAATGTTTTCAGCATCCTTGAATTCCTGGAATGCTTCGATCAAATTGATACTTGCCATACAAAGTACATTTTTGTGAGTCGTGAGTTGTCAATTTTACCATCGCCAATGTCAGTACGATTCGTCCTCATCACTCACCGCTGACTTTCACCTCTCACCATTTTATTTGAATTTTTGTTGTTTTAATATCGTCATAAGAAAGAGAGTGTAGAATGACTTCTTTCTTTTTTTTATTTCCCCTTTCCTCTTCTATCACAATTTCCTTATCTGTTGCACTAATTAATTTACCTTCTTTTTTAATTCCGTTCTTTAGCAGAACCTCTACATACCGACCAATGTTTTTCAGATATTGGCGACTAAGCCTGAGCGGTTCATCCAATCCCGGTGAAGAAATTTCCAAAGAGAAATCGTTATTTGGAAAAAGTCCGCTTTCTTCTATTTGCCTGTACAGGCTTCGATTATATTGAGCCAGTTTATCAATGCTGATCCCGCGATCAGCATCTACAAAAACCTTTACGTTATTCCCGGGCCTGATCTTTACGTCAACCAGGAAGTTTTCAGGATCCGGGTCGATCAAAGCCATTATCTTTTGCTCAATGGCCAGTATTTGCGAGTCGATATTCATTAAAGAAAATGAAGAAGGGAACGGTGTCGTTCCCTTCTATCGTCTTTTGCCATCGCAAAGGTAAGGGAAAACCTTTTTACAATCCAAATTTGAAAAGACTGTCAGCCGGTTAAGATTTCGGTAAAGAATCCGGCCCCACATCCTGCAAACAACATAGTTTGTAACTTGCATCAATGTTCAGATTTTTATTATACTTTTTTCTCATTTACCTGGGTTATCAATTTATTTTTAATTTTTTGATACCGATATTTAAAACAACACAGCAGGTAAGAAAAAACGTTCGCGCCATGCATGATAGAATGAATGAATTTGCAGGCACACAACAAAATTCAGCTTCACCACAAAGCAATTCCCGGGATAAATCCTCAAAAGAACCGGTTGGTGACTACATAGATTTTGAAGAGATCAAATAATTCAATTCTATCTTTTTAAATTCTCTATTTTTGCGCCTCAAAGAGCGAAAAGCTCTGGACCCTTAGCTCAGACGGTTAGAGCACCTGACTCATAATCAGGGGGTCGTTGGTTCGATCCCAACAGGGTCCACAATAAGGATGCGGAATGATTTCCGCATTTTTTGTCAAGGGTTCTTTAACCTTTTATTAACCGGGATGAAAATACATTTGTTCCTCAGATAAAAACTTATGAAGAAAATTCTTTTGGTTGTTCTTTCCACTCTGACATTCGCATCAGTTTTCGCGCAGGATGAGCCAAAATCGGAACCAAAAAAGAAACCAAATCTTGCTAGCCGTGCCAATGATCATTTGCTTTTGCAGTTTGGCTACACAAGCTGGGCGCGCATACCGGATTCAATTAACACGAAAGGATTTCCAAGAACCTTCAACGCCTATTTCCTGTTTGATTTTCCCTTTAAATCGAATCCCAAAATAAGCGTTGGTATTGGTGCAGGCGTTGGATCGGACGGTATTTTCTTTGATAAAACTTATGTCGGTATAAAAGATATTACTCCCACTTTACAGTTCCATGATCAATCCGACACAACCCATTTCAAGAAAAACAAACTATCCACCACTTATCTCGAAGCTCCTCTTGAGCTACGGTTTAGCTCAAGACCCGCGACGCCCAACAAAAGCGTAAAAGTTGCCTTGGGCGTTAAAGTCGGGGTCCTGGTCAATGCACACATAAAGCAAAAGACAGAACAGACTTCCTCAGGTGGTACTATAAATGCCTATACAGCCAAAGAGAGCAGTAAGCGGTTTTTTAACTCGAGCAGATTCGCGGGAACGGCAAGAATTGGATATGGAGTATTTAGCGTCTTTGGTACTTATCAAATCAACCCTTTATTTAAGGAAGGGCTTGGTCCCGACGTCCGTCCATTTACCATAGGTTTGACCTTGAGTGGTCTTTAGTTACAATGCAATTATTTCAAACCGGAATAAATTGATTTCTATTTACCAATCCATGAAATCTGGTTTATTTTCGCATAAATATTTCCTGACAAACTGTGCTAGATAAGAAAAAAGTTGTTCATAAAGAAGAGAGAGCGATACTTGTAGGCCTTGTTCATAAAGATCAAACGGAGCAACAATTACAGGAATATCTTGATGAACTTGCTTTCCTTGCTGAAACTGCGGGAGCCATCACCATAAAACGATTCACGCAAAAACTTCCTCATCCTGACACAAGAACTTTTATCGGCAAGGGAAAGATTGAAGAAATAAAAAAATACATCGAAGGAAGGAACGTTCGCATCGCAATCTTTGATGACGAATTAAATGGTTCCCAGATCACAAACATTGAAAAAGCCCTGGATGTCAAGACCATTGACCGTTCCGATCTCATCCTCGACATTTTTGCCCGTCGTGCAAAAACCGCACAGGCAAAAGCCCAGGTCGAATTGGCTCAATATCAGTATTTGCTACCAAGACTGCGCGGGATGTGGAAGCACCTCGAGCGCCTTGGGGGTGGAATCGGTACAAGAGGCCCCGGGGAAACTGAAATTGAAACCGACCGTCGTATCGTCCGGGATAAAATTTCTCTATTAAGAAAGCGGCTGGCCGAAATTGACAAACAATCATCTACGCAGCGAAAAGAAAGAGGAGAATTTATTCGCGTGGCACTAGTCGGTTATACCAATGTTGGGAAATCCACCTTAATGAATTTATTGAGTAAAAGACATGTGTTTGCGGAAAATAAGTTGTTTGCAACCCTTGACACCACAACCAGTAAGGTTGTATTTGAGAATACTCCTTTCCTGTTAAGCGACACGGTTGGATTTATCCGAAAGCTGCCTCATCATCTTGTTGAAAGTTTTAAAAGCACTCTCGACGAAGTCAGAGAGGCCGACATTCTTTTACATGTTGTGGATATTTCTCACGCTGCGTATGAGGAACAGATCGGCGTCGTGAATAAGACGCTACAGGAGTTAAATGCATTTAACAAGCCGATCATTACCATTTTTAATAAAATGGATCTCTACGAGGAAAAAACGTTTGACAATTGGCTGGAGGAAAGCACAAAGAAAGAAATCCTCAATGACCTGGAAGAACGCTGGCAAAGAGAAACCCATGGCAATGTGGTCTTTATTTCTGCAATTGAAAAGAGAAATATTGATAAACTCCGTAAAAAGATTCTGAATAGAGTTCGGGCGCTATATAAAATAAGATATCCTTATAGAGAGATCCACTTTTGACTTAATGTCGAATTCATTCCGTCTCGTCATCCTTATACATTATTTGGCATCAAGCTTGAGACTTTGAAATCCGGCGAAATTTTTCTATATTTTAAGACCCTAGTTTAATAAACCTGCGGCTGGCAAGTTTTCATCTATTATTAGAAGGAGTGCTTCGGAACTTCATTTCTAATTATAATGTTTTAAATCAATGACTTTTAATTCATTAGAATTTCTATTCTTTTTTATACTGGTAAGTACTGCTTATTTTATACTCCCCTATAAACATAGATGGTTTTTGCTACTCGCTGCTAGTTGTTACTTCTACATGGCATTTGTGCCCATATATATACTAATATTAGCCTTTACGATCATTATTGACTACTTCGCTGGCAGAGCGATTGAAAATGTCCAGGGGAAAAAACGAAAACTATATTTGATTATAAGCCTCGTAGCCAATATTGGAGTGCTTGCAGTATTCAAATATTATAATTTCTTGAATGAAAATCTTACAGCACTGCTTGGGCCATTGCATATAAGAAATCCGGCTCCCGTACTTAAAATTTTGCTTCCCATAGGTTTGTCATTTCACACGTTCCAGGCAATGAGCTACACCATCGAGGTGTACAGGGGCCATCAAAAGGCCGAAAGACATTTCGGAATATACGCGCTGTATGTTATGTTTTACCCACAATTGGTGGCAGGCCCCATTGAAAGACCCGGAAACCTGCTTCACCAATTCCGCCAATGTCATGATTTTGACTCTAGCAGGGTTGCCTCAGGATTAAGCTTAATGCTTTGGGGATTCTTTAAAAAAATTGTTATTGCTGACAGGCTTGCATTGTATGTAAACCTGGTTTATAACGATCCGGGGCAGCATACCGGTAGCACGTTCATACTGGCAACCATATTCTTTGCCTTCCAGATCTATTGCGATTTTTCGGCCTATTCAGACATTGCCATAGGGGCCGCACAAGTGATGGGTTTCAAACTAATGACAAACTTTAGGCGACCCTATTTCTCATCCAGTATTTCGGAATTCTGGACACGGTGGCATATATCCTTATCGACCTGGTTTAAAGATTATTTATACGTTCCCCTGGGCGGCAACAGGGTATCAATTCCCCGTTGGTATTTTAACCTTATGATCGTATTTCTTATAAGTGGCTTATGGCATGGCGCCAATTGGACTTTTATTATCTGGGGCGCATTAAATGGTTTTTACCTGGTTTTCGCCGCTATGACCAGTAAGCTCAGAAGTCGAATAAGCAGAGTAACCGGAGTCCAAAAGTTTCCTCGATTCCATCGTTTTGTTCAAATAGTAGTCACTTTCATTCTGTGCTGCTTCGCTTGGATATTTTTCAGAGCCAACAGTATTTCTGATTCATTCCACATAATAGAAAAGATTTTCACCGCAAAGGGATCGCTTTATATTGATTCGGATCCATCGCCGGTGATTTATTCGTTGTTGGGTATCGGTATATTATTGTTTGTTGAAGCGAAATGGGAATACTATAAGGGAAGTTTTTCGTTTTGCCACAACAGCCATTGGCTCGTCAAAAATCTTTCTTACGCCTTTTTGATAATTATGATGTTATTGATAGGTGTTTTCGATGGAGGTCAGTTTATCTATTTCCAATTCTGAATCTATGGGTATGTCTCTTAAAATATCTAAACGCAAACAGTATTTATCGTTCTTACTAAAGGCTATACGATTAATTGCCGTCGTTTTCTTGTGTGATCTTTTAATTGGAGGGATCATAAAGCACTTCTATTTTCATCAGAAATACGGGAGACAATACAGGGCCTATTATACGATCGAAAAAACAAATGCTGACATATTGATTTTTGGATCGTCGAGGGCTTTTAATCATTATAGACCAGATATATTTGAAAGCAGACTAAAGAAAACCTGCTATAATAGTGGTAGCCCCGGCCAGTTTATCTTATATGATTATGCGACTTTAAAAGCAGTCTTGAAAAGATATACTCCGAAACTTATCATACTTGATCTTATGCCTGGGTCTCTTTTCGTGGAACAGTTTGACGGGAACAGCTACGAGAGGTTATCGTTTTTATTCCCTTATTACAAAGAGCATGAGGAGATGAGGCCCATACTGGAATTGAAAGGGCAATATGAAAAATTCAAATTATTATCATCTGTCTATCCGTTCAATTCATCGGTCATTTATACAACAGCAGGTTGTCTGGAACTGAAACGATTCAAAGAGTTAAACCGAACTGACAAAGGTTACCAGGCCACTTACGCAGTTTGGAATAAACCTTCACAAATAATCCATTCTGACCGAACAGCTCGTCTCGATAGTGTGAAAATAAATATATATAACCAGTTTATCGATGAATGCCGGAATTCCGGTACAGAGTTGCTTATCGCTTGCTCCCCGAGATTGGATACTTATAAAGGGGATGATGAGTCTTTGATATTGGCAAAAAAGATTGCCCGGGAGAAAAATGTAAAATTCCTGGATTTTACCAATGATACTTTTTTTGTACGACACCCGGAGCTATTTGCTTACGATCCCATCCATTTAAATCACGAAGGAGCGGGAATCTTTTGCAACCGCGTGGTAGACTCTCTTTGTCTTTCAAATTGAGTAGACCCGTATTCATGGCGAGAGGAAAAGACATATCGATTAGCTTCAAAAAGATGTCAAATAAAGTAAGTGCATTCTACAAAAAACATCCTTACAAAAGATTTATTTTAACCGGGCTGTCGCAATTAACCCTGTATTTGTCGTCTCTGTACATCCGCTTTTCTTACTATCATTATTAGATTTGTATATCATATTGATGTTTGAATGTTTTGGTTTAACCAATTGCTCTTTAACAATATTTACCTATAATGGTATGAAAAACTCAATGCTTCTACTCACAACCCTCTGTTTGCTGGCATGCGCAGGAAATGCTGAAACAATCCATAAGACTAAAAAAGCAAACCATATGACAGATACAAAGAATACAATGTTGTTGTCATCCGGGTTTTTGATGCGCCAATAGAGCAAGTGTGGAAAGCATGGAGTGAATCTGAACAGGTGATGCGCTGGTGGGGCCCAACCGGCTTCACATCTCCAATCGCCAAAATGGATTTCCGGGTGGGAGGAAGATCACTTGTCTGTATGCGTGCGCCAAAAGAATTTGGTGGCCAGGATATGTTCAATACCTGGACGTATCAAAAGATAGATTCATTAGAGAGAATAGAATTCATATTGAACTTCTCCGATAAGGATGGTAACAAACTTAGCCCGGCAAAAATGGGATTGCCTCCGGGTATCCCTGAAGATGTGCCTCACGTTATAGTCTTCAAAAAACTTGGTGAGAATAAAACTGAAATGACGGTTACTGAGTATGGATACGCATCCCAGGAAACGGTTAACATGTCCAAAAGCGGGTTGGACCAATGTCTCGATAAGATGGCAGCCAGTTTTAAAAATCAGAAATAAACTGACGATTCGAGCATGCTGGTCAATGCAGCTTTCTCTGCAATTTTTGATTGAACTTAAAAGATTTGCCGTTAGTATCAGCATACAATAACCACAATGAAATAATTTTAAAGGACGCGGGTTTGAAATTTTTAAATAACAGCCTTTCCAAAAAAGGAAAATCCCTATTTTTGCTGCCCCAAACAAATTCCTGCTTAGCTCAGTTGGTTAGAGCATCTGACTGTTAATCAGAGGGTCGCTGGTTCAAGTCCAGCAGCAGGAGCCGGGATAAACAAGGGTTTCATATTAGGAACCCTTTTTCATTTATCGGCTTCTGTCACTATTCCGCACAGCGCCCTAGCGGGGGCGTCTTAAAAATTGTATGAAGCACATCAAGAAGTGGGGTTTTCTAAAAAAGTGTTCTCCTGATTTTTTGATGACGATAAGAAGCGCCATCTGTAATGAATCGGGCAATCTGACACGCAAAGGCTCTGAATCTTCACTGAAATTGCATATTTTGTTAATGAAATGTGGTGTGATGCCAAAACTAAACTTCCTGCTGCTTCTTTGTGCATTTATTGCGGCCTGTTCCAGAGATCCTAATTCTACTACCACGAGCGTCACTCCTAGCCCGCCTCCTGCGCCTAAACCCGATACTACAATTATACCTACACCGGACACTGCAAGTTCTAAGGGAGTGGACGTATATGTGGCGGGTTACGAATCCAATGAGTCCGTGTGGGTCGCCAAGTACTGGAAAAACGGCCAGGCTGTAGCACTTACAGATGGGACAAAGAATGCGATTGCGCGCTCAATAGCGGTTGTAGACAGCGATGTCTATGTGGCAGGCAACAATGACACAGGGCCCATGATTGACCAAATGGCAACATGGAAAAACGGGCAGGTTGTAGCTCTTGGCCCGGGTACCTCTGCTTATTCGATAGCAGTTACAGGCAGCGATATATATGTGGCGGGAGTGAGTTACTCCGCCGTGGCGTGGTTGCCGTCTGCCAAATGCTGGAAAAACGGGCAAGATCTACTGAATATAGGAATTACCACTCGGAGCCCTTCCTATCTGAATTCGATTACGGTTATAGGCAGCGATGTTTATGTCGCCGGCGGCGATCACAACGGGTTTTACGAAATAGCCGAATACTGGAAAAACGGGCAGCCTGTAGCACTTTCGGATGGCACAAAGTCTGCCTGGGCATATTCAATTGCCGTTACGGGTAGCGATGTATATGTGGCCGGGGACGAAGACAGCGGTTCTGTGTCGGTTGCCAAATACTGGAAAAACGGCCAGGCTGTTGCACTTACAGATGGCGCCAAGAGTGCCGGGGCATATTCAATCGTGATTATGGACAGCGATGTATATGTGGCCGGGTACGAGAACAAGGGGTCCGTGTCGGTTGCCAAATACTGGAAAAACGGCCAGGCTGTGGCACTGACAGAAGGTAGAACGAGTGCCTGGGCATCTTCAATAGCGGTTGTAAACGGCGATGTATATGTTGCTGGAGAGGAAAACAACGGGTCCGTGTCGGTTGCCAAATACTGGAAAAACGGCCAGGCTGTAGCACTTACAGATGGCACAAAGAGTGCTGGGGCAACGAGTATCGTCGTAGTGAAACGATAAGAGTTGTTGGTTAGCATTGGCCGGGCGGCTTGGGATTTAGTTTAGCTTCGACCCTATCGAAGTGTATGGTGGTGAAATAAAAGTTCAGACGAGAAAAAGGTAAGCCTTAATCGAAAGTCATTACCTGAAGTTTTCCAAACGGAATTAGGCGATTTTGTGATAAGCATGTAAATTCATAACCAACGTCAAACCTAACCAAGCCACCATTATGAAGCAGCTGCTTTTCCTTTGCCTTTGCTTCTGTGCTTTAACCCAGATTTTTGCACAGAATAAAACTTATCAGCCATTTAAACTGGATTTAGCAACCGGCTTTGTGCTTCCGACTGGCAATACATTTTTGGACAGCAGACTGGTATTTGCAGTAGAGCCAAAATATAACGTAACAGAGCAGTTCTCATTGGGCTTGAGAATCGAGGTTGCCCCCAGTACCAATTTTGCCGGGACAAGCGATTCTCTTTATATAAAAAACATTTTCTCTTATGTTTTTACAGGTGAATACCTGTTTAGCAATACAAAGAACCTTAGACCATTTTTCGGCGTAAGTGCCGGCGTCTTTAACCAGACCCTGAGTGATACCGGATACCCAGGTACAACAACGAAAACTAGCAAACCCGGAATTGTAACAAGAGCTGGGTTGGAGCGCAAGCATTTTCGCTTCGCAGTAGAATACAACCTTACATTTTTTGAGCAGGAGAAAAAAATGAATTATATCGGGTTAAAATTTGGCGGCTTTTTGTGGGGTAATCATAAAGGTTAATAATCGTAACATCGACATGTTCTGCCCACAACACAGCAAAGGCTCCTGTTCATTTACAGTTATAGTAAGCCTTAAAGAGAGGCAGGTCGTTTTCATTTTCCATTTGGGAAAATTTCACAAAAACATACGAAGCGATTGAGGAACTATTCAACACCATGGGTAGCAAAACAAGAAAGGGTCCCAGCTTGCGCCGAAACCCTTGTTTCTTTTCCTCATGTGAACGGTTAGAATCAAAAAAAAATTCAAACAATTTCAGGATTGACTTTCCGATAATTTTTTTCTTTTCTCCGTAATATCTTTTACTCCTCCTCCACAGACCCATCCATTCTCGGACACCCAGTTAATAAATTTATCCATGATCGTATCCGTGTTCTCAGAGTCGGGCACGTTTACGACCATGTTTATTTCAATTTCTTTCATGGTTGCAAAAGTACGGTCTGCCGGCACTTGATCATCTATTGAAAAGATGAAGTTGTAGTTCAAAAAGACACAACTTGTCAAGCCTGTGGCACATGTAGTAATTTCTTGATCACGCTCATCATTTTCTCGCCCTTCTCCCTGACCTGCTCGGGGGTCCAGAGTAAACTGATCGAGGAAGAGATACAGCGGCTCATAATGGCATCACTTTCGGTAAGATCCTGCGCCTGCAGTTTTTTCAATGCCTGTTGTTGCGGGTCATTCAAAGAAGAGAGTGAAGAACTGCTTTTCAAGTGATCCCATTTGCGGATGTAATGCCAGTTATTATCATACCAGTAAAAATTACCGGCGAGAATATTCTGGGTCTTGAATTCATTGACGACAGCGCGGGTAATTTCTTCAGTCGGTAGGAACCAACTCAAAAATGTGCAGCTATCTCCGGCAGGATCGGGGATCTTTCTAAAAGAGATCCCAGGCACCTGGGATAAGATATTTTTTAGCTGCAGGTGATTTTGCTTCTGAATTTTTAAGAATTGATCAAGTCGTCTTATTTGTGCTAAGCCAACGGCAGCGTGCAATTCTGAAATACGAAAATTATATCCGAGAAAAGGATGCAGATCCGCTCCCCGGTCCATACCCTTGTGGTCATGCCCATGATCGGAATAGCCGTCACATTTTATATAAACGTTTTTATCATTTGTGATGACTGCACCGCCCTCACCACACGTAATTGTTTTTACAAAATCAAAAGAAAACGTCCCTGCATCACCGATCGTTCCAACATGTTTCCCTTTATACGATGCGCCGATACTTTGACAGGCATCTTCAAGCAACATCAAATGGTGTTCTTTACAAATAGCAATCAGAGCATCCACGTTGGCCATACTGCCACACATGTGAACAGGCATTATGCATCTTGTTTTTGAACTGATCGCCTTTCGCACTGCGTCCGGATTCATTGTCAGCGTTTCATCAATATCCACCAGCACTGGAACAGCACCTACGCTTAGCACAGCTTCAAAACTTGCAACGAACGTAAAGGAAGGCATGATCACCTCATCTCCGGCTCCGACTCCCAATGCAGCTAGTGCGGTTGTCAGCGCTGATGTTCCACTTGACGTAAGTTGTGCGTACTTGCTTCCAAACCTTGTGCAGATCGCTTCTTCAAGCTCTTTTGCTTTCCATTTTCCTTTTCGCGCCGCGTCAAATCCATACCGCATCAGGATGCCTGTTTCAAGCACTTCATTGACTTCTTTGCGTTCTTCATCACTCCATAATTCAAATCCGGGCATATACCAATTTTAGATTTATGATTTACGATTTAGATTTTAGGTAAAGGTAGAGAAAATGATTTTTTGTACCCGGCAAGAGCAATTCTATTGCGCTTTTGTTGCGTCGCACTCTTGTACGTTCAGTAATTCTATTCATCTTAAATTTACCTGATGGGAAAAATTGTCTGCAATCTCGCTACCAGCGTTGATGGTTTTATTGCTGATGAAAATGGCGGAGTTGATTGGCTCAATGATTTTCAGGCCGAGGACTATGGAATGATCGATTTTTTTGAACAATGCGGCACGGCCATCATGGGTTCAAAAACTTATGAACAGGCCCTATCATTCAATTCATGGTTTGGAAAAATGGAGGGTGTGGTTTTCACCTCGCGCAAACTGCCACCATTTAACGATGAAAAAATAAATTTTTTCAGCGGCGACCCGCGCCCGGTTGTTGAACAACTTCACAAAAAGGAAAAAGATAGCTGGTTGGTTGGAGGCGGGCAACTGATAACGTCTTTTATCGATCTTCACCTGCTCGATGAATTGATTATCACCATGGTTCCCCGACTACTAGGAAGAGGGCTCGCTCTCTGCCCTTCAATTAAAGAGGTCGGTAATCTACAATTACTCGATTCAAAAGCACATACAGATGGCGTATTGCAACTGAGGTATCGCGTTTTTTAGTTGTTATCCGCGAATTTTATCAAGAAGCTTACTGAGATTGGAAGCTTCCTTTTCAGAGAGATTGCTTAAGATATCATCCATTTTATCTTGTTTATTATCTAATTTCTCAAGCAGCTTTAATCCTTTGTCCGTGATAGTCACGTCAACAAGGCGTCGATCTTTTTTGCAAATAACTTTTTTTACAAGTGATTTTGAAAGAAGGCGATCAACTATACGGCTCGTGTCACTCATTTTATCGATCATTCTTTCCCTGATAGTCAAAGTGGAAAGAGGTGTAGGATGATTTCCTCTTAAAATGCGAAGAATATTGAATTGTTGATGTGTGATCCCCTCTTCTGAAACATATTCTTTAAGATGTTCAACGGCCCAGCCATAAGTAAATAAAATATTGATCAATGCCTTATGACGTTCGTTTCGGAATTTGGTCTGGTGAATGTCTTTTGCGATTCCCATAGCAGTTTCTATATTCTACAATAAATATAAAAAGTTTCAGACAGGCAGAAAAAGTGATTTGAGACTAAAAATTTCTAATCCCACTTTCTTAACTCGGGGACCAGCTTAAAGATCGTAAATAGATGATGTGCCTCGTGCAAAAGAAAAAAATTCAACCACATTACCAGGGTCATTTTTCCAAAAGCAAGATGGATGCCTGTGCGGCGCAATTCATCATCTTTTAAGGAAAAAATTTTTGCAACCATTTCTCTTCTCGTTGATATAAGGTCCTGCATGATCTCCCTGGTGACTTTAGAGCAATTATCATAAAACAGGGGATCGGATTCGGCGGTATACCTGGCGAATTGGGGATTCTCTTCATTTAATATTTGATCCAAACGTTTTAAAAAGGCATGTTGATAGGTAGCGAGATGGACAATATTTTCAAAAACAGACCATTTACCGGGTATGATTTGCCAGCGGATCTGCTGATCGGAGAGTCCTTCAACAATATCAAGTAAAGATTTATGCTGGTATTCCAGCCTCGTCGTGATCGATGTAGATAACGCCATGCCGGTCGATTTAGCAGTAATCGTGAGCAGAATTCCCGGGGGTTGCCAAATATAATGTATGTCGCAAACTAATTCTCCCAGATTTTTACACCTTCGCTGCAATTAGAACATATATCGATATTTCTGCGCCCTTGTAAGATCTTTGTCCTAAACTCTTTGTATTTCCCATTTTTCCAGATTTCTTTAAATGTTTTTGTTTTAAGATCGCCCAATTGATGCTGCGCATCTTTATCAAAACAACAAGGCGCCACTAATCCGTCCCATGTGATCACCGGATCATGCCATAATCTCCAGCAATGATTGGCAAGACTTCCTTTAAATTCATAAGAGCCGTTTGTCTTTTTATACCTGCTATACTTATCGATCGTTGGAATAAGATGATTGGGATCGTTTTTAAAATCATACACCTGGGCTGTTTTAAACCAGACATCGTCTACACCAATTTCTTTTGCCAACCTTCTTACATCTTCGAGCTGGTGCTCGTTTGGCTTTACTACGAGAAATTGAAAAATGACAAATGGCTTTTTACTCTTCAATTCTTTTTTCCATCTCACAACGTTTCTTGCACCTTCAAGCACTTTATCAAGACGGCCACCCACACGATATTGTTCATAGACCTCCTGGGTTGTACCATCAATAGAAATGATCAGCCGGTCCAACCCGCTCTCAATGGTTCGCTTCGCATTATCATCATTCAAATAATGGGCATTCGTTGACGTAGCTGTATAAATTTTTTTTGATGACGCATAGTTGACCATATCCAAAAAACCGGGGTTCAGATAAGGCTCACCCTGGAAATAAAATACGAGATATAAAAGATCTTTTGAAAGTTGGTCAATGGTTTCGCTAAAAAAATCTTTTCTTAGCATTCCCGTTGGGCGCGTAAATGCTCGCAATCCACTGGGACATTCGGGGCAGCGAAGGTTGCACGAGGTAGTTGGCTCAAACGAGATTGAAACAGGTAAGCCCCATTGAACAGGTTTTTTTGTCCATTTGCTAACATAGTAGCTTGCCAATACCTTTGAAGCATTCCAAAAACGACGGATTGTAAGCTTGGAAAGTAAATTGACACTATCGTTCCAATTCAGCTGCGACATTGAAAGATAAAGATACTCAGAAGTCATGACTAACTTTATTGACTGATGGAAAACTCTGCTTCTTACAAAATTCATTTGATTAACGACTCTGCCGCTGCCATCGACTTTGGAAATGTCATGGATAAAAAGATCAATGCAAGAGCCATCGCCCTGTTTAATTATTTGACACAGCATCCGATCGAAGGAATGATAGAGGCCATCCCTGCATACAGTTCCGTTGCCATTTATTTTGACATCCTTTTACTCCGAAAAAGAATTTCACCTCATAAAAAGGTATATGAGTGGATACAAAATAAATTGAGCCAGTTAATGCTTACCGAGTTTGCAGGTGTACAAACAATTCCCGACCTTATTCGTATTCCGGTTTGTTATGATAGGGAATTTGCCATCGACCTGCCCTGGATTGCCGAACAAAAAGGCTTATCCCGCGAAGAAATTATTCAGCTACACAGTTCGAGGCAATATCATGTCTATATGCTTGGGTTTTTGCCCGGCTTCTCCTACATGGGGGAAGTAAATCAGAGAATTGTTGTGCCGCGTAAACTTGAACCACAACCAATATTAGCAGGCAGCATTGGGATCGCAGGTAAACAAACAGGTATCTACCCATTAAATTCTCCCGGTGGCTGGCAGATCATTGGAAGAACACCCTTAAAAATGTTTGACCAAAATAAAGTTGAACCATGCCTGTTGAAGGCGGGTGATTCAGTGGAATTTTATTCAATTACAAGTGAAGAATTTGATTACATTCAAAAAAATCCCTCTCTCCTGCAGGAAAGAGATTAGATGCAAGGCATGAGTTTGAAAATTATCAAGGCGGGAGTGCTGGATACAATACAGGATCTCGGACGTTACAGATTTCAATATCTCGGGATCAACCCTGGTGGGGCAATGGATCGTTTTGCCGCCCAGGTAGTGAATATGCTAACGGGCAATGATATTTCTGAACCGGTAATTGAATTGCATTTTCCTTCTTCGATTTTTTTATTTGAACAGGAAACAATGATCGCTGTAGGCGGCGCGGATTTTTCAGCTACAATAAATGGAGAAGATATCCCTCTCTGGCAGCCTGTGATCATATCAAAGAACAGCATATTACAATTTGAGAAATGGAAGAAAGGAGCAAGGTGTTATTTAGCAATCAGGGAGAAATTGGATATTCAGAAATGGTTGGGTAGTTATAGTACAAACATAAAAGCGACCACTGGCGGATTCAATGGCAGGGCTCTACAAAAAAATGATGAGATCAGCCTCAAAGAAAGGAATGAGTACAAATGTTTTTTAAAAGACAAAGATTTTGTGATCCTCCCATGGAAAGCAGATACACTTTGGAAAGAAACACCAATCGATCGAATTGCCGTTGTACCTGGCAATGAATGGGAGCTACTTACAAAAGAATCACGGAAGAAAATTTTTAGGGATCACTTTGTCATCGGTTCATTGGCGGACCGGATGGGCTATCGTTTGCAGGGAACATTGATCGCAAAACAAAATTGTGAATTGGTTTCCTCGATAGTAAGTTTTGGAACAATCCAATTGCTGCCGAACGGCGAATTGATCGTCCTGATGGCCGATCATCAAACCGCGGGTGGTTACCCAAGGATAGCTTACGTAGCATCAGCGCACCTGCCACTACTTGCGCAAAAACAACCCGGCGATAAAATTCGTTTCCGTTTCACTGACCAGGAGCACGCTGAAGAATTGTTGTTTCTTCAACAACAACATTTGTTGCAACTGCAAGATGCTTGTAAATTCAGGTTAGAAGAATTTTACAATACAGCTCATGGGGGTCATTGATGTAAATTGTGACATGGGTGAAGGCTTCGGTAATGATGAAATTATAATGCCATTCATCAGTTCGGCCAACATTGCCTGCGGTTATCATGCCGGCGATGAAAGAATAATGAAGCAAACAATCGAATTAGCCCAAATGAACAGCGTCGCTGTTGGGGCGCATCCATCGTTTTTTGACAAAGAAAATTTTGGAAGAACGGAAATGAATCTGGCTCCAGAACAGATATACGATATAATCATTCTGCAATTGAGACTCATAGCAAAAATTGCCAGGCTTCAGCATGCAAGGCTCCATCATGTCAAACCACACGGGGCCTTGTATAACATGTCTGCAAAAAATCCGGTTATTGCAAATGCTATTGCCAATGCGGTGAAAGACTTTGACGAGGAACTTATTTTATTTGGCTTAAGTGGAAGTTACTCCATTAAAGAAGCAGAACAATTGAATTTAAAAACGGCAAACGAGATATTTGCTGACCGTACCTACCAGGATGATGGAAGCCTTACCCCGAGATCGCAAACAAATGCTTTAATTGAAGACACAGCCAAGTCAGTGATACAGGTGCTCCAGATGATAACAGAAAAAAAAGTCACCTCTGTAAATGGAAATGAAATTTCTATTAAAGCAGATACTATTTGCGTACATGGTGATGGAAAAAAAGCCGTTGAGTTTGTCACAGCAATCTACCAGAGCCTAAAACAACACAATATTGACGTTAAAGCCATCTAAATTCAAATTTTTGGGAGGCGCCGGGTTAGGTGCCGCTTTTTTGATGGCAAATTCTTCTATTGGCCCCGGTTTTTTAACTCAAACCACTGTATTTACTCAGCAATTGCTAACAAGCTTTGGATTTGTTATCCTCGTTTCTGTTTTGCTGGATATAGGAGCTCAGTTAAATACATGGCGCATATTAACGGTTAGCGAATTGAGAGCCCAGGATATTTCTAATCAATTGCTGCCCGGACTCGGATATTTTTTATCGGTATTGGTAGTAATTGGTGGTTTCGCATTTAATATAGGAAACATAGCAGGCTGCGCATTAGGTGTAAATGTTTTGACAGGAATTTCGTTTTCAACCGGTGCAATTATAAGTGGGGTCATAGCATTGCTTCTATTCTGGATAAGGGAGATCGGAAGCATGCTCGACGGTTTTACCAAGATATTGGGATCAGTGAAAATTCTTCTTACTTTATTTATCGCCTTTAGTGCACATCCCCCGCTCGCGAAGGCGATCCATCATAGTTTTATACCTGAAAAAATAAGCATCGTCGCCATTGTTACTATCGTTGGCGGAACGGTTGGCGGCTATCTCACTTTTTCCGGCGCCCATCGACTGCTGGATGCCGGTATAAAAGGAAAGGAAAATTTAGCGAGGGTCAATAAGAGCGCAATGAGCGGCATTATCATTTCCACGATCATGCGGATTATTTTGTTCCTGGCTGTGGTGGGAGTGCTTACGCAGGGTGCGGTATTAGATAATGACAATCCACCAGCCAGTGTATTTCATTTTGCCGCCGGTGAGATCGGCCTAAGAATTTTTGGGATCGTCCTTTGGAGTGCCGCTATTTCTTCTGTTGTTGGCGCATCATATACTTCTGTTTCTTTTTTTAAGACCTTTCATTCTTCGTTTATAAAGTATGAGCGTCTGTGCATTTCAATTTTTATTGTCGTAACGACCTGCATATTTGTTGCCCTTGGAAGACCAAAACAATTATTACTTTTTGCGGGTGCGATAAACGGCTTGATACTACCCATAGCATTGGCGATTATTCTTCTTGCTTCTACGCAAACGAAGATCATGAAAGACTACAGACACCCTGTATGGATGCAGTTAGCAGGCTGGGTAGTTGTAGCGGTAATGAGCTGGATGGGTTGGATAACTATCCGTGATAGCCTCTTGAAATTTTGATAGAGATATACCCACAAAATGGTATAAAAAAATTACCAATATAATTAGTTTGTAATTACTAAAATGCTTAGTTTCGAGTGTTAATTAATTTTTTAGACCGGCATTATGTAAAACCTAACTTTGATTATGGCAAAAACAGAAAAAGCCACTGAAATGGCAAATACAAACAACAGCGAAAAACTAAAGGCCCTGAAACTAACAATCGACAAAATTGAAAAAGATTTTGGCAAGGGCAGTGTAATGATGATGAATGAGAAAGCGGAGAATCAACAGGAAGTGATTTCTACCGGTTCCATTGGCCTTGATGTCGCATTAGGCATTGGTGGCCTTCCAAAAGGGAGAGTTGTTGAAATATATGGACCCGAGTCATCGGGTAAAACAACCGTGGCTACTCATGTCATAGCGGAGGCACAAAAGAAAGGCGGGATGTGTGCCATCATCGATGCAGAACATGCATTTGATAGCAGCTATGCACAAAAACTAGGGGTTGACGTTGACAATCTTTTGATCTCGCAACCGGATTATGGTGAGCAGGCTCTTGAAATTGCGGACCGTTTAATTCTTTCGGGTGCATTGGATGTTGTGGTAATAGATTCTGTTGCAGCTCTTGTTCCAAAAGGCGAATTAGAAGGCGAAATGGGGGACAGCAAAATGGGATTACAGGCCCGTTTGATGAGCCAGGCATTGCGCAAGCTCACGGCCACTATCTCGAAAACAAACACCATTTGCATTTTCATCAATCAGCTGCGTGAAAAAATTGGGGTGATGTTTGGCAATCCTGAAACGACAACCGGTGGTAATGCATTGAAATTTTATGCCTCTGTTCGATTGGATATCCGACGCATGGCACAAATTAAAGATGGCGAAGAAGCAATTGGTAATCGTGTAAAAGTAAAGGTGGTAAAAAATAAAGTAGCTCCTCCCTTTCGCAGTGCAGAATTTGATATCGTTTTCGGTGAAGGGATTTCAAAAACGGGTGAGATCATTGATATGGGAGTCGAACTTGGTATCGTTCAAAAAAGCGGAAGCTGGTTTAGCTATAACAACGATAAATTGGGCCAGGGTCGTGATGCCGTAAAGCAGCTATTAACCGACAACCCTGAATTGGCAAATGAAATTGAAACCAAGATCAGGGAAAAGATAAAAGAAGTACAGGCAGCATAAAAGAATTGTGTTAGTAATTGTGCCGTCCCGACAAGTCGGGACGGCTTTTTAATTTGGATTAGCTTTAATCATTGAAAGTTTATGAATACGCGAAAATTTGAAGCCCGTAAGAGAATTGCACTGGTGGCACACGACAATAAAAAATCGGAGCTGGTAGAATGGTCCATTTATAACAAAGCTGTCTTATCAAAGCACAGATTATATGCTACCGGAACAACCGGCTCTTTACTTGAAAATGCTTTAGATCTGTCAATCACAAAATTTTTCAGCGGACCATTAGGCGGAGATCAGCAGGTCGGAGCAAAGATTGCAGAGGGCAAAATTGATGTACTTATTTTTTTCTGGGATACCATGGAGGCACAGCCCCATGATCCTGATGTCAAAGCATTGCTAAGAGTCGCTGTTACTTATAACATTCCGATCGCCTGCGATAGGGCAACTGCTGACTTTTTGTTGACCTCTCCACTGATGCATGAGGAATATGAAGCTATTCTTCCTGATTATTCTATCTATACCAAACGAAAAATTAAGTAATCAATGCAAGTGACCTTGAGAGAATGGAAGAGATCTGATGCAGATGCACTGGCTGCCATTGCAAACAATAAGAAGATCTGGGACAATGTGCGCGATCTCTTGCCATATCCTTACACAAAGAAGGATGCAAAAGAATGGCTTGAACTGGTTAAGAAGCAAAAGACAGTGACCACATTTTGTATAGAAGTCGATGGAAACCTGGCGGGCAGCATTGGCGTGACATTAAAAGATGATGTATATAAAAAAACCGCTGAGATCGGGTATTTTATTGCGGAAGAGTATTGGGGCAAAGGAGCTGCTACGGAAGCCATTAAACAAATGGTAAGTTATGTTCAGAAAGAATTTGATATAGTCAGAATTTACGCAGAGGTATTTGAATTCAACAGAGCCTCGATGAAGGCATTGGAAAAAAACGGTTTCTACCTGGAAAGTATCCGCAAGAAAGCTGCTTTCAAAAATAATATGATTGTAGATGACTATGTGTGGGTGAAGTTGCTGGAATGACCGCCTTCATCACTACATTCAGTAAATTGCAGGCTCTCTAAATTTATGTCTTTTCAGCTTCATGCACCATATCAGCCCGCTGGTGACCAGCCCGATGCCATTCGCCAATTGACAGAAGGTATATTAAATGATGAAAAATATCAAACCCTTTTAGGAGTTACCGGTAGTGGAAAGACCTTTACCATCGCTAATGTCATTCAGAATGTTCAGCGGCCTACCCTGGTCCTCACGCACAACAAAACGTTGGTAGCACAACTTTATGGAGAATTCAAACAATTTTTTCCCGACAATGCCGTCGGGTACTTTGTTTCCTATTATGACTATTACCAGCCGGAAGCTTATATGCCGGTCAGTGATGTGTACATTGAAAAAGATCTTTCCATCAATGAGGAACTTGACAAACTCAGGCTACAGGCTACTGCACAATTATTATCAGGAAGAAGGGATATCATAGTTGTCGCTTCCGTAAGTTGCATTTATGGTATCGGCAATCCAGCTGATTTTGAAAATGGCATTGTGCGCATCAGTAAGAATCAAACGATCTCACGCCAGGGATTTCTTCATGCACTGGTCAATTCTCTTTATAACCGGACAACGCTTGAATTTAAACGAGGCACCTTCAGAGTGAAAGGAGACACTGTAGAGATCAATCTTCCCTATGTCGACTATGGTTACCGGATAATTTTCTTTGGTGATGAAATTGAAGAGATCGAAAGCTTCGATGTAGTAACCGGTAAACGAATCGGCGTTATGGAAAACGCAGCCATATTTCCTGCTAATTTATACCTCGCACCGAAAGATATGCTCCAACAGATCCTATACGAGATCCAGGACGAAATGCATTCGCAAACGGAATATTTTAAATCTGTCGGTAAACTGATCGAAGCGCAGCGCTTGAAAGAAAGGGTAGAATTTGACCTGGAAATGATACGAGAACTGGGTTATTGCAATGGCATAGAAAATTATTCGAGATTTTTTGATCGGCGTTATCCCGGCACCAGGCCATTTTGCTTGCTTGACTATTTTCCAAAAGATTTCCTGTGTGTGATCGATGAAAGCCATCAGACCATTCCGCAGGTGAGCGGTATGTATGGTGGTGACAGAAGCCGAAAATTAATTTTGGTTGATTTTGGTTTTCGTTTGCCTTCTGCATTGGATAACCGTCCATTGAATTTTCATGAGTTTGAAAGCATGCTGAACCAGGTGATCTTTGTTTCTGCAACACCTGACGATTTTGAATTGGAAAAAACAGGAGGTGTTGTGGTAGAACAAGTAGTTCGACCTACGGGACTATTGGAACCACCGATTGAAATTCGTCCAAGTGTTAACCAAATAGATGACCTCCTTGACGAGATCGACAAGCGGGTTACAAAGGGTGATAGAGTTCTAGTGACTACCCTTACAAAGAGAATGGCCGAAGAAATGGACAAATATCTTCATCGCATTAATATAAAATCGAAATACATCCACAGTGAAGTAGATACTTTGGAAAGAATTGAGATTCTCCGCCAGCTTCGACTGGGGGAAATAGATGTATTGGTTGGTGTAAACTTATTGCGTGAAGGATTGGATCTTCCTGAAGTCTCTCTTGTTGCTATTCTTGATGCAGATAAAGAAGGTTTTTTGCGAAATGAAAAATCATTAACGCAAACTGCGGGCCGTGCTGCAAGAAATGTAGATGGTCTTGTAATATTTTATGCCGACATAATGACCGAGAGTATGCAAAAAACGATTGATGAAACGGATCGGCGTCGCGAGAAACAAATTGCTTATAATATTGAACACGGAATCACTCCGAGAACGATCAAGAAAACTAAAGAACACGTATTTGCACAAACCTCAGTGCTCGATATAAAAGGATATGATCCCAAGAACCCATACGCTATCGCAGCAGATGAAGATATAGTAACTGTAGCTGCTGAAGAACAGGCCGAATACAAAACAATCCCTCAAATGGAAAAGGCTATTGGAAAAATCAAAAAAGAAATGGAAAAAGCTGCCCGCGATCTTGATTTTATGGAAGCCGCGAGGCTCAGAGATGAAATGTTCCGCCTTCAAAAAGACCTCGAAAAAATGAAAGCTTAAACGGCCTCGTAGTTCTACGAGAATCCGCTTAGGGTTTCTTCGGAATATTGGCAGAATTTAATGCAACAGCTTGGATATGTATGAGGCCGTGTCTATTTTAGATTTCGAAAGTCATTCATCATTTTTTCGAATCTAAATCCAATACGCATGAAACGTCGAATCCGTAAAATTGTAAACTTCTTTGCATTCAATCTTTTGTTTTTTGCTCTCTACCTGAACTTCATTCACAAAGACAAGGGTGTAACGCTGCCAGTGGCTGTTCAAACAAACGCCCCGGCGATCACAGGAACAGTTCCGGTTCAGGATGCTGAGAAATATCTTAATGCAAAGCCCGCTTCAGTTTCGCAGCCTGTTGAAAAGAACGAGCAGGAAAATACAGCGAAGCTTTCTATCAACTGAGTTT